>Ga0180429_10000176_pt1 | contig 59351 bp, 51 predicted proteins | sample SS_ome_FD_132428 | JGI IMG/M metagenome (GOLD analysis project Ga0180429, IMG submission 132428) | Hypersaline lake sediment archaeal communities from the Salton Sea, California, USA - SS_1_S_1 metaG | ecosystem: Environmental > Aquatic > Non-marine Saline and Alkaline > Hypersaline > Sediment ... | reverse complement strand
GTTGCTGCGAACGACCCACAGCAGCTTCCCATTTCTCTATGGCGGTCCGATCCCCGCCACGCAGCGTGGCTGGGAGGCGTTCTGGGAGCACGTCGCGCGGCTCGGCGCGAGCTTCACCGTACTTGGCAACCCCTTCGCCCCGGCCGACGGCACGCAGGCGGCTGCGGCCCCCGCAGCGACGGGCCCGGAGACCACCCACCTGCTTCGGCTTCCGCCGAGCGTCGAGCAGTACTGGTCCGAGGTGCTCACCTCGCGCAAGCGCAACGACATCCGGCGCCTGACACGCAAGGGCGTCGCCATCGAGCGCTCGCGCGACCCGGCCGACATCGCCGCCGTCTACGCGCTCTACCGGCGCCGGATGGAGAGCTGGGACCGGCGCCCGGGCCTCGTCTACCCGTTGGCCCTCTATCGGGCGATGGTGGCCGCCGGTAGCGACGCGGTTCGGCTCTACATCGCCCGCTTCGAAGGGCGCCTGATCGGCGGCACATTCGTCGTGCGCCATAACGGCATCGTGCACTACAACGCCGGCTACTTCGACGACGGCGCGCGCCGCCTGCGCCCCAACGTCCTTATTCAGGAGCGCATCATTCGCGACGCGATCGAAGCAGGCTACCGCTGCTACGACTTTCTCCCGAGCGCCGGACTGGAAAACGTGGCCGCCTTCAAGGAATCCTTTGGCGGCGTGGCCACCGCATTTCCGCGCTGGGAACAGGTCGGTCGGACACAGCGCTGGGTGCGACATCTTCGCAAGCGTGGCGCCGGAGCCCCGAGCGCGGACAGCGCATCCGGCGAGCGCGCATAAGGAGCAACGAGACGATGGAGCAATCGAAACTGGCTCTGCACGGGGGCGCTCCCGTGCGCGACGATTACTTGGTCTTCGGCAGCCCGGACATTCGCGAGGCGGAGATCGCCGAGGTGGTTGCGACCCTGCGCTCCGGCTGGCTCGGAACCGGCCCGCGGGTGGCGCGCTTCGAAGAGGCCTTTCGGGCGTATGCCGGCACGCGCTATGCCATGGCGCTCAACTCCTGCACCGCGGGGCTGCATCTCTCGATGATTGCCGCCGGCGTCGGGCGAGGCGATGAGGTCATCACCTGCCCGATGACCTTCGCTTCGACCGCCAATGCGATCCTCCACTTGGGCGCGAAGCCGGTGTTCGTCGACTGCGATCGCGAGACGCTCTGCCTGGCGCCAGAACGAATCACAGCGGCGATCACGCCTCGCACGAAGGCGATCGTGCCGATTCACTTCGCCGGTCGTCCGGCCGATCTGACGCGCATTGGCGCAGTGGCGCGGACCCACGGGCTGAAGGTGATCCAGGACGCGGCTCACGCAATCGAAGCGCGCCATGCAGAGCGCAAGATCGCGACCTACGGCGACTGCACCGTCTTCAGCTTCTACGTCACCAAGAACGTCGTCACCGGCGAAGGGGGCATGGTCGCGACGGAAGACCCCGAGATCGCCGACTGGATCAAGGTCGCCGGCCTACACGGTCTCTCGCGCGACGCTTGGAAACGCTATTCCGACGAAGGCTATCGGCACTACGAAGTCGTCTTCCCCGGCTTCAAGTACAACATGATGGACCTGCAGGCCGCGATCGGCCTCCACCAGCTGGCCCGCGTCGAAGAGAATCTCGCCCGCCGCAACGCGATCTGGAGGCGCTACCGTGATGCGTTCGCCGATTTGCCACTCGGGATCCCGCCCGAGGCTCCCGCGGGCGACCGCCACGCGCGGCACCTGTTCGTGATCCTGATCGATCACGACCGGTTGGGAGCGAGTCGCGACCAGGTCCTCCAGGCGCTGCACGCCGAGGGCATCGGCACCGGCGTGCACTACCGCGCGCTGCACCTGCACCCCTACTACCGCGAGCACCTCGGTCATCAGCCGGGCGACTTCCCGGCCGCCGAATGGGTGGGCGAACGCACGCTCTCTCTGCCCTTCTCGACGCGCCTGCGCGACGAGGACGTAGAGGACGTCATTCGCGCCGTGCGCAAGGTGATGACGGCGAACTGGTCGTAGGAGAGCCGAGCATGGCCCAGGCCCTGCCAAGCGGAGGGAACCCGGGCGCGGCGCAAGGCAGGCCAGGCAGCGGAGCAGGGTGGCGGCCGATTGATGCCAGCAGTGCAGCCGAGCAGAGTGGCGCCGGTTGAGGCCAGCGGTGCAGCCGAGCAGAGTGGCGGCCGGTTGAGGCCAGCGGTGCAGCCGAGCAGGGTGGCGACCGGCTGAGGTCAGCCGCTCAGCCTCAGTTAGACGGCGGCCGGTCTCGCTGCTCGTCTTGCGCGCCGGCGTCGAGCCGCCGTTCCCCGGGCGGGGGCGAGCCGCGCTTCGAGCCGTCCGGATTCTGCAAGCCGTCCTTGAACTCGGTGATTCCCTTGCCCAACCCGCGCGCGAGTTCGGGAATCTTCTTGCCGCCGAAGAGCAGCAAGAGCACGAGGACGATGACAATGATCTCGGTCGTGCCCAGCGGACCGAGCAGCATGGCCAGCGCGAGCGGCTCCATGGCGCCTCCTGTTTCCTCTACCCGCCGCCGGCGGGCGCAGCGCGATCGCGACCGCGCCGATCTGCGAGACTAGCACAGGCGCGACCGGGCGATCCACCGGCAACGCGCGTGCGGCTCCGCCTAGGGCGTCGCCAGCATGTTCGGATCGGAACCGAGATCGAGCCCGAGGACCACGAGCACGTCTGCCTCCGGCGTCGGCCGCTGCTGGAGCACGATCCGCCCGACACCGAAGTTCGATTGCAGATGGCGGCAGACCGCCTCCGCTTTCCAGCGCTCCCCGCAGCGATCGATGACGACCGTCTCCGCGTAGTCCGTGCACCCGGCGTTGGAGATTCCGCAGACGTCGAAGCCGTTCTCCTGCAACTCGCTGCGCATGCGGGCCGCCAGGCGGTTGACGCCACAGCCGTTGGCGATGTGCACCCGTACGGCGGCCGGCGCCGGGCGAGCCGCGAGGCCCGTCTCGGCCGGAGCGGGGCGCATCCCCGTCACGAGCGCCGGAAAGACGCGCGCCGGGGCCGTGCCGAGCGGGAGCTGGTCAGCAGGCGGAGCCTGATCGGGCGCGCGCAGCAAACCGAGCAAGGAGGCGGCGAAGAAAAGGAGCACGAGGACAAGGATGAACTCCAGAACTCCACGCCCCAGACGCCCGAGCGGGCGGCTCGGTGCCGTCGAACGGCGGCGGGGCTTGCGCCCGCTTCGCTGGCGAGTAGCGCGACTCATTCTCCGCAATACGCCTGCAGGTGCTGCCACGTCTGCAGCGGCCGTTCGGGAACGAGTTTCAGCCCGGCCGCCAGCGGCAGGAAGTTGATATCTCCACTCCAGCGCGGTACCAGTCGCAAGGCGACATGGCCACCGACGCCGGAATTGTAGACCAGATTCAGAGCGTCGCAACGGTAAGCGTTGCGCAGCCACGCTTCGGCACGCTGCACCCACGCCGCCAGCTCGGCTCGTTCGCCGGCCTCGAGCCCAGCAAGCCGGGTCGTATGGCGCCGGGGGAAGGCGAGCAGTTCGCCGTTGTTGAACGGCGCGCGGGCCACCGCGAGCACGCTCGCCTCACCCGCGCCGAGGATCAGGGCGGGGGTTTCGGGATGCGGGCACGCCCCCGCCTGCGCCTGGCGTGCCGCCGCGCAGAGTGGGCATCCCGCCGGTGGTCGACCGGCATGGATGCGCGCGACCTCTTCCAGCTGGGCCGCCGTGTTGACGCCCCGGATCTCGTCGGCGTCAGCCAGCTGGCACGCACCGACCGCCTCGCCCCGGCGCCGCAGGAGCCCGATCGTGTCGGTCAGATAGTACTCGCGCTGTTCATTGTCGGGACGCAGCGCTGTCAGGGTTGCGAGCAGATCAGGAGTGCGAAAGGCGATGATGCCGGAATTGATCTCGCGAATCTGCTCCTGATCAAAAGCGAGATCGCGCTGTTCGACGATCCCGGTGCAAAAGCCATACAGATCGCGCACGATCCGGCCGTACCCGCGCGGATCCTCCAGGTCCGCGGTCAGGACGGTGGCGGCGTTGCGCTCGAGGCGGTGGCCTTCGAGCAGCGCCTGCAACGTCGCCGAGCGCAGCAGCGGCACGTCGCCGTAGAGCACGAGTAGATCGCCGCCGAAGTCGGCCAGGGCCGGAGCCGCCATCTGCACCGCGTGACCGGTCCCCCGCTGCTCCCGTTGCAGAACGACCGTCGTCCCGGAGAGGTCCAGATCCCGCTCGATCTCTTCGGCCCCGTGGCCGAGCACGAGAATCAGGCGCTGTGGGGACAGCTCCCGTGCGGTGGCGAGCACATGCGCGAGCAGCGGGCGCCCCGCCACCGGATGAAGCACCTTCGGCAGACCGGGGGGCATGCGCGTGCCCTTGCCCGCGGCCAGGATCACAATGGCGAGCGGGGTCATCGCCGCCCTCGCGCCATCTTCATGCTCTCCGCCATGCGACCGCCCGGAACGTTGATCAGCAGATTGTCGATCAGCCGGGCCTGGCCGAGCCAGACGGCGAGGGCGATCAGGGTGCGGCCGGTCAGGACATCGCGCTCCTCAAGCGACTCGGGGTCGACGAGAGCGATGTACTCGACGCGCATGTCGGTCCCCTCGGTGAGCTGGGCTTGCATCCGCCGGCGCAGGTCCTGCGGATCTCGGATCCCGCCGATGAGGATTTCGCGTTGGGCACTGCGCAAGACCTCGTAGATCCGCGGCGCCTGCGCGCGCTGCGCAGGACTGAGGTAGGCGTTGCGCGAGCTCATCGCCAGCCCGTCCTTCTCGCGCACCGTCGGACAGGCAACGATGCGCGCGTCGACGTTCAGATCGGCGATCATCCGTTCGAGGACGACCAGCTGCTGGACGTCCTTCTGGCCAAGATAGAGCCGGTGGGGAGCGACGATCCCGAGCAGTTTGAGCACGACGGTGCAGACGCCGTCGAAGTGGCCCGGGCGGTGGGCACCACACAGACGCTCGGCCAGCGGTCCGACGCTGACCTTGGTCGTGAATCCCTCCGGATAGATATCCTCGACTTCAGGCAGGAAGACCGCATCGACGCCCACCTCGCGCGCACGATCGAGATCGCGCGCCAGGTCGCGCGGATAGTGGTTGTAGTCTTCGTCTGGACCGAACTGCAGCGGATTGACGAAGATGCTGACAACCGTGACGTCATTCTGGGAAACCGACTTGCGAATCAGCGCCAAGTGCCCGTCGTGGAAGGCACCCATCGTTGGCACGAGCCCGATCTTCTTGCCCGCTTCGCGCGCCTGACGCGAGAAGCGTCGCTGCGAGTCCGGCGATTGAAGCCGCTTCATCGCCTTCGGCGCGGCGCGCTTGCGCGCGGCCCGCTTCGGCGCCGCCCCCTTCGCGCCACCCGTCTTGCCGCCGTCCGCCTTGCTCTTGGCCATAGCGCCTCCTACGCCTGCTCTCCATCATCCGCCGGCAGCTCGAAGGAATGCTCGGCCGCCGGAAACTCACTTGCGGTCACGGCTTGCGCATACGCTTCCACCGCGGCGGCCATCAGTTCCGCGCCCTGCATAAAACGCCGCACGAAGCGCGGCTTGAACTCGGTGAAGAAGCCGAGCATGTCGTGGAGCACGAGGACCTGGCCATCGCACTGCGGTCCGGCGCCGATGCCGATCGTCGGAATCTCGAGCGCCGCTGTCACCTCCGCTGCGAGCGAAGCCGGGATCGACTCAAGGACAAGGGCGAAACACCCCGCCTCTTGCAGCCGGCGCGCGTCACGCCGCAGCGTGGCGCGCTCTTCCCGGCTGCGCCCGCGCATGCGGTAGCCTCCGAAGGCAAGGATCGACTGCGGCGTCAAACCGAGATGGCCCATGACGGGAATGCCCGCCTCGACCAGGTACTGGATCGCGCCCAGGGAACGCTCGCCCCCCTCGATCTTGACCGCATCGGCCCCGCCATCGCGCACCAGCCGCCCGGCCGCTTCGAGCGCGCGCTCGGCACCGAGCTGGAAGCTCAAGAAGGGCATGTCGGCCACGACCAGCGCCCGCGGACGCGCCCGGCTGACCGCCCGCGTGTGATGGACCATGTCGTCGAGCGTGACCGGGAGCGTCGAGTCGTATCCCAGCATCACCTGGCCGAGGCTGTCGCCGACGAGCAGAATCGGAATCGAGCACTGATCGAGAATGCGCGCCATCGTGTAGTCGTAGCAGGTCAGGACGGGGATCTTGCGCCCCTCCCGCTTCCAGGCGATCACGTCGGGCACGCTCACGCGCGCCGCCTTGCGCCGACTCATCGCGATGCACTCCTCCTATGGCGCCCCAGCGGACGTGAACCAGGCCGTTCCCGACTCCAGCTCGAGGGCCGCCGCCAGGATCTCGTCTGCCAGCTCCGGATGCGCCAGGAAGTCGTTCTCGGACGCATTGACGAGCAGGACCGGCGCCTCCCGGTAGTGCGCAAAGAAGTAGGCGTACGCCTCGGCCAGCGTTTCGAGGTAGTCGGGATCGATGTCACGCTCGAACGGGCGACCCCGCTTCCCGATGCGCTCGAGCAGGAGGTCGACCGAGGCCTGCAGGTAGACAATGCGGTCCGGCTGGGGCAGCTCACGCGCCAGCAAGCCGAAGATCTCGTTGTACATGTCGAGCTCGCGATCGTCGAGATTGATGTGCGCAAAGATGCGGTCCTTGTCGAAGATGTAGTCGCTGACGGTGATCTCGCGAAACAGATCGCGCTGAACCAAGTCCCGCTGCTGGCGATAGCGGCTGAGCAGGAAGAAGATCTGGGTCTGGAATGCATAGGCGCGCCGGTCCCGGTAGAACTCCGGCAGGAAGGGGTTTTCCTCGACTTCCTCGAGCAGCGCATAGGCGCCCAGCGATTCCGCACAGCGGCGCGCCAGCGTCGTTTTGCCGACGCCGATCACCCCCTCAATGGCGAGGAATCGAGCGCTCGCAGCCGACATGCCTCTTGCTTCGCCTCCCTCGATCGCCCTCAGCCGCGGGCGTCCTCTGCGCCGACGGCGTGCGGCGGTCCCCACGGAGCGACACCGCTGGCACCCGCCGCGCTCAACAGCTCCCGGACGCTGCGTCCGCTGCGCGGATCGCGCCAGTCGGGATAGACCTCGGCCAACGGCACAAGCACGAACGGGCGCTCGGTCAGGCGCGGGTGCGGCACCTGCAGCTGCGCCGTCGCGTGCCGCTCAGCGCCGCACAAGAGCAGATCGATATCCATCGTGCGTGCCCCCCAACGCTGATCGCGAACACGCCCCAACTGCGTCTCGATCTCGTGGGCCGCGGCCAGGATCTCCGCCGCCGGAGCCGCCGTCGCGAAGATGACGACCTGATTGAGATACGGCGCCTGACCGGCAGGGCCGACGGGCTCGGTCTCGTAGATCGTCGATGCCGCCTCAGGCCTCCCCCAGCGCGCCGCCAAGCGCCGCCGCGCCGCCGCGAGATAGGCGGCCCGCGCGCCAAGGTTGCTGCCCAAGGCCAGCGCCACGCGACGAGTCACCGGGCTCCTTTCGCTACGTGCCGCCACCCGACAATCAGCCCCGCGCCGGCGGCACGCTCAGCTCGACTTCGATGCAACTGAGATGGGCATCAAACGGCAAGCTCGACTTGCGGATGCGCAGCACCACGCGCTCAACGCCGAAGCGCGAACGAACCTCTTCACCGATGCGTCGCGCCAGCGCCTCGATCAAGTTGTACTTGCGCGCCTCACTCAACTCGCGCGCCAACTCGTAGACGCGCTGGTAGTCGATCGTCTGGCGCAGGTCATCGGAGCGCCCGGCGGCTTCCAAGTCGCAGTGCAGCTCGATATCGAGCGTCACCTTCTGGACCCACTCCTTTTCCAGCTCCCCGACGCCGAGGCGCGGGAAGATCGTAATGTCCTTGAGCCGGATCACATCCATGCGCATCTTCTCCAGGCAACGACTGACGGCAACTAAGGTAGGAGAGGGCCCGGGGAGGCGCAAGGGAAGGATTCCCGCGCAGATGGAGCGCCGGCTACGGGGCGCGCGCCGCCCCGCCGGCACCGAGGAAGGCCGTGCGCATGCTGCCACGACCGCTGAGCATCTGGATCGTCAGCCAGTCTTACCTGCCCTACTACGGCGGGATCACCGAGCATACCTGGCACCTCGCCGCCGCCCTCGGTGCGCGGGGCCACTGCGTGCGCATCGTCACCGGCGCCGCCGGCCCCTCCGGCGTGGGTCCCGCCGACGCCGATCCCCCCGGCGTCGCCGTCTCGCGCGTGGGGCGTACCTGGCGCGTGCCCTCCAACGGAGCTCGCGCCTGCGTCACCTGGGGCTGGTCGCTGCGCCGCCGGCTGGCAGCGCTGCCTCCCCCCCGGCCCGACGTCGTCCACATCCAATCGCCGCTCGAGCCGTTTCTCCCCTGGGAGGCGCTGCGCCGACTGCCGGGGCTGAAGATCGGCACGTTCCACACCGCCGGACGGCGCCCGCATTGGGGATACCGCTGGTTCGCCCCCTGGCTCCGCCAGCGGGCCGCCGGCCTCGCCGCCCGCATCGCCGTCTCCGAGACGGCGGCCCGCTACGTGAGCGACTACATTCCCGGCGACTGCGTCGTGATCCCCAACGGCGTGGCCCCCGAGCGTTTTGCCGCCGCGACCGTCGCGGCATCCCCGGGGCACGCGGCCTCGCCGGTACGCTTGCTCTGCGTCGGGCGCCTCGATCCCCGCAAGGGGCTACCCGAGCTGCTCGCGGCGATCGAGCGACTCGAAGCCCCCGCGCGGGGTGCGACCGTCGAGCTGACGCTCGTTGGAGACGGCCCGCTGCGCGCCGCTCTCGAGCGCCGCGCGCGACGCCACCGTCTGCCCGTGCACTTTCGGGGCTCGGTCGCCCGCGAGCAGCTCGCCGGCTGCTATGCCGACGCCGACCTGTGCGTCGCGCCCGCGCGCGACGGCGAGAGCTTTGGCATCTGTCTCCTGGAGGCGCTGGCGGCGGGGGTGCCGATTGTCGCCGCCGACCTGGCGGGGTACCGCGAGACGCTGCGCGGATCGGGCGCGGCGCGGTTCTACGCTGCGGGGGATGCGTCGTCGCTGGCCGCGGCCCTGCGCCGGCTGATCCGGGCACCGGCGGAACGCCGCGCCCTCGGCCGCGCCGGGCGGCGCTACGCGGCGCGCTTCGATTGGCAGGCGATCGCGGCGCGCACCGAGGCGCTCTATCGCGAGACGCTCGGCCGCCGTTTGCCGCGCGCAGTGCGCCGGGAGATCGCGAGCAGCCCGCGCAGCGTCAGCGCTTCGTCGACCTCTTGAATTGTCGCGCTGTCCTGCGCGATCATCTCGGCCAAGCCACCGGTCGCCACGACCCGCGCCGAGCGGCCCAGCTCCTGTTCGAGCGTCGTTACGATGCCATCGATCATCGCCACCGTTCCGAAGTAGAGACCGGCCTGCAAGCTCTCTTCCGTCGTGCGCCCGATGCAGCGCGCGGGGCGACGGATCTCGACCTTCGCCAGGCGCGCGGCGCGACGGAAGAGCTCCTCGGACGAGGCGCGGATCCCGGGAGCGATCACGCCGCCGACATAGCGACGACCGGGACGCACGACGTCGAACGTCGTCGCCGTTCCCAGATCGACGACGATCGCCGGCAGCGGCCCGTCAGCGACCGCGGCGGCATTGGCGATGCGATCGGCGCCGACCGCTCCCGGGTCGGGCAAGTCGATGCGCACCCCGGTCGGAATCCGGGCCGAAACGGTGATTGCCCGCGCGCCGTACAGACGCGCGGCCATGCGCTCGTACTCCGCCGTCAGCGCCGGGACGACCGAGGCGATCACGACCCGACGCGCCCGCGCCAGGTCGTCGTTGTAGGCTCGACAGAGGGCGGTCACGAGCGGGGCGAGCTCATCGCCGGTGCGCGTCGTCCCGGACGTCACCCGCCAGAAGTCGACCAGGCGCTCGCCGGCAAAGACGCCCAGCACGGTGTGCGTATTGCCGATGTCGATCGCCAGCAGGTGCTCCGCTCCGGCTCGCTCAGCCTGCGCTCTCCCCTTCATCGGTGCCTCCCACCGCTCCTCAGATCGACCAGTTGTCCTCACTCGTCGGCCCGTCCGGCGCCGCCGCGTCGGACGGCGCCGCCCTGGACTCAGGCGCCCCCGCGGGCCGCTCCCGGCGGGGCGCGGACGCTGATTCGTGCTCGCGATCCGGATCCGCCGCCGGCTTCCGATCGACAACCGGCTCCCGCTCCTCGGTCGGTGCCTGCGCCCGCTCGCCCGCCTCCTCGGTAGAAGGCCCATCCTGCGGTCGCTCGTCTTCCCGTGTGTCACCCGGCCCCGGATCGTCCGGCGGCGGGGCGGCTTCCTGCGCGGCGCCGGACGCCGGATCGTCGGGCGGCCGATCGTCTTCGTGCTGTGCCCCGGGGCCCGGGCCCTCCGGCGGCCGGTCGTCTTCAGCGCGCTTGCGGCGATGGATGCGCGCCGAGACCCAAATGCTCACGAAGTAGAGCAGCACGATCGGCACCGCCAAAACGAGCTGCGACGGCCCGTCGCCGGGCGTGACGATCGCGGCGATGATCAGGATGAGTACGATCGCATGGCGCCACTTCGAGCGCAAAAACTCCGGCGTCACGATGCCGGCGAAACTCAGCACCGCGATCACGAGCGGCAGTTGGAAGAGGATCGCGCAGGCGAGCGCCATCTTGAGGAAGAAGTCGAGCAAGTATCCGACGGTGATCATCGGCGTGATCACTTCGGTGGCGAAGCTCATCAGGATGCGCAGCATCGTCGGTGTCAGTGCCAGGGCCGAGAAACCGACCCCGATCAGCATCAACAGCGTCGACCAGAGCACGAGCGGGAAGACCAAGCGTTTCTCGCGGTTGAGCAATCCGGGCACGACAAAGCCCCAGACCTGGAAGGCATAGAAGGGCATTCCGGCAATCACCGCCATCAGCAGCGCGAGCTTGATGCGGGTCGTGAAGCCCTCCATCGGACGAATGAACTGCGCTTCGCCAACGGTGTGCCTGACCAGGAAGTCGAGCGCCGGGCCGGAGAAGAACCAGCCGGCCACGGTCAGGAGCATCAGACCCCAAAGGCAACTGAGCAGCACCGAGCGCAACTCGTCGAGATGGTCGAAGAACGACATCTCGGCGGTGGCCGAGGGCGCCAATATGCGCTGCAGCCAGCGAGGGGCTTTGATTGCCACGGCGTTGCTCCCCATGAGGTCCGACGCCACTCCCGCCTGCCTCGATCCAACCACCGGGCGAACTGCAGCGGACGCGACGGAACCGGATTCCCGGCAGTCTAGAACATGCCGGCGGCGCGAGCAAGATTGACACCAGCGGCCGGATTCGCTTTGCTTCTCTCGAGACTAGGAATTCCATCAACCACGAAGAGGAGTGGAGCATGGGCCGCGCACAGTTTCTCGGACACTCTTGCGTCAGCCTGAGCGACGGCCGCCACCGGCTGCTCGTCGATCCCTATCTGACCGGCAATCCGCTGGCGACCGTCAAGGCCGATGAAGTCGAAGCCGACTACATCCTCGTCACGCATGGACATGGAGATCACGTCGGCGACGCGATCGCGATTGCCCGCCGTACCGGCGCGACGATCATCGCCACCTTCGAGCTGGCGACGCTCTGCCAGGGTGAAGGCGCAGCGGTCCATCCGATGCATATCGGCGGCGCTCACGAGTTTCCGTTCGGGCGCGTGAAGCTGACGATCGCCCATCACGGTGGGGGGCATGGTGCCGACGCCTCGCGCTACACAGGACCGCCGGTCGGCTTCTTGATCACGCTCGACGGCAAGACCGTCTACCACGCCGGAGATACGGGTCTCTTCTACGACATGAAGCTAATCGGCGAGATGAACCGCATCGAGCTCGCCTTCCTGCCGATCGGGGACAACTTCACGATGGGCATTTCAGACGCGGTGCGTGCGGTCGAGTTCCTGCAACCACGGCGGGTCGTGCCGATGCACTACGATACGTTCCCCGTCGTCTCGGCCGATCCCCAGCAGTTCGTGGCGCAGGTGCAAGGCGCCGAAGTCGTCGTCCTGGCTCCGGGCGAGACCCTGGAGTTCTAGCCCCGCTGCGCCCGTTCCCCTCTTCGCGGCCGCCCGGCAGCACGGGCCGCAAGGCAGGAACGTTGCCGGAGAGCCACCGGGGCGGCGCGTCCCGCGCTCTAGTTGACCGTCATCTTCGCCAGGGCTTCATCCGCGGCACGGTCGTCGCTGACGATGCGGCCGCCCTCCAAGCGCACGCTGACGATCTTGGAGATCCCCGGCTCCTGCATCGTGACGCCATAGAGCGTATCGGCCGTCTCCATCGTCAGCTTGTTGTGCGTGATGACGATGAACTGCGTCTTGTTGCTGAAGGTGCGCAGGAGATTGACGAAACGCTCGATGTTCGCGTCATCGAGCGGAGCATCGACCTCGTCGAGCACACAGAAGGGTGAGGGCTTGACGAGATAGACGCCGAACAGCAATGCCGTCGCGGTCAGCGCGCGCTCGCCACTCGACAGCAGGCGGATGCTCTCAAGGCGCTTGCCGCGCGGCCGAGCGAAGATGTCGATGTCCGCCTCGAGCGGGTCTTCGCCGGTCAGACGCAAGTGCGCCTCGCCGCCCGGAAAGAGCGTCGCGAAGGTCTGGCTGAAGTGCTCTTGGACTTGACCGAATGTCTCGGCGAACAGGCGCCGCGCCTCGACATTGATGCGGTCGATCGCCGCCAGCAGCTGCTCGCGAGACGCGAGCAGGTCGTCGCGTTGGCTCTTGATGAACTCGACGTGCTCCTTCTTGCGCTGGTGCTCTTCGATCGCAAGCACGTTGACGTCACCGAGCCGCTCGCGATCCCGACGCAGTCGCTCGAGGCGCTCCTGCGCCTCGGCGACGGTCTCCTCGCCGAGGACTTCCTCCGGCGACGGTAGCGCCGCCGCCTCGGCCGCGTCCGCTTCTCCGGCCTTCGCCGCTGACTCGGCCCCGGCACCGGCCTCGGCCCCCTCCGCGTGCTCCGTTTCGGCCTCGAGCTGCGCCAGATCGAGGCCGTAGTAGTCGCGCAAGCGTTCGCGCAGACGGTCCTTCTCGGCTTCGACCCGCGCCAGACGAACCTCATTCTGGCGGAGCGCCTCCTCGAGCTCCGAGAGCGACCGGCGATGGGTGCGCAACTGCTGCTCGATGCTCGCCAGCGATTCTTCGCGCGCCAGACGCTCGGCGTCGAGCTTTTCGCTGGCGGCCAGGCGTTCCTGTTTGGCCTGGATCAGCTCCGCCTCGTGCGCGCCAAGTTCCTCGATCCGCGTCTTGGAACTGGCAATCTCCTCCGTCGCCAGCTGGCGCTCGCGCTCCATGCGCTCGCTGCGCTCGCTCGCCTCGGCCACCGTGGTCTCGTGCTGCGCAAGCAGCGTCTGCGCGTCGCGCAAGCGCGTCTGGGCCCACACAGCCTCCATCTTCTTCTCGGTCAGAACCTTGCCCCGCTGGTCCTTTTCCGTCGCCAGCTGATCGACGCGCGCCGCGACCGACCGCAAACGCTCGTCGGCCGAGCTGGCTGCCGCCGTCGCCTCCTCTTGCTCATGACGCGAGCCATCCACGGCCGCCTGCAGCTCGCGGCGCATCCCCGCCAATTGCTGCTCCTCTGCGGCCAATCGCTCCCGCTCGCCCTGCAGCAGGCGGCCCTCCGCCTCGCGTTCGGCCCCCGCCCGCTCGAGCTGCGCCGCCGTCGTCTGACGCTCATCGCGTTCGCGCGCCAGCGCTTCGAGCTCCTCTTCAAGGGCCTCGACCTGCTGGAGCGCCTCGCGCTGGCGCGCGCGCAGCGCTTCGCGCTCGTCGCGCAGGCCTTCGAGTTCGCGCTGCAGGCGGTCGATCTCCTCGGGCCGGCGCCAGAGCTGCACCTCGGGCGACGCGCGCCCGCCGCCGCTCACCCAGCCCTCGGCCGCCAAGACTTCGCCCGTCTCCGTCACCCAGAACCGCTCGTCGCGCACCGGGCCCTCCGCCGGCCTGGCCTCGCGCTCAGGCACCAGACGGATGAGGCCACGCAAGCGCTGGGCCAACGCCTCCCCCTCGGGATGGCGCGCCTGCAGTGCATCGGCGGGCAAGACGTCTGCGCCCCTCCCCGCGAGGTCCGGCGCCCCGGATAGCGGCAGGAACGTCACCTGTCCAAGTTCGTGCGACCGAAGCCAGTCGATCGCCGCCCAGGCACTCGCCTCGTCCGCGGTGACCACCCACTCGGCCCAGATCCGGAGCAGCGGCGCGAGCCGGGCCTCCCAGGCGGGAGCGATCGAGACCAGCTCGGCCACCGCCCCGACCAGCCCCGGCAGCTCGTCACGATGGGCAAGCAACTGCGCCACGCCCTCCTGGTAGCCCTGAAACGAACGATCCTGCTCTTCGAGCAGATGCAGCCGGCTTTCGCGGCGCGCCTCCTCTTCGGCCAGCTGCGCGAGGCGCTCGTTGAGCGTCGCCAGGCGGTCGTGTAGCGCCTGGCGCGATGCTTCCGCCTCGGCCCGTCGTTCATTTGTCCCCGCGAGCGCACGGGCGATGTCAGCCGCGCGCTCGGCCAAACGCTTCAGCTCCGCCTGCAGTTCGTCGTCTCGCGCGGCGAGCGCTGTGTGTTGCGCTGACAGCGTGTCGGCTCGTCGCTCGAGCTCGGCCGCGCGATCCTGCAGTGCCTGGAGGCGGTGATCGGAAGCGGAGTGGCGGCGCACCTGTTCGATGTGCATCTGCTGCAGCTCGCCGAACTCGCTCTTGATCGCCGCCAATGCGCGGTCGCTCTCGCTCCACTGCGCCTCGGCGGCGGCGGCGTGGGCCTCGCGCGCATCACGGGCTGCGACGAGCTCGGCCACCTCAGGCCCCAGGGCGTCGGCTGCCCGCTGCGCCTCGGCCCGTTCCGCGCGCGTCGCCGTCAGGCGCTGTTCCAAGTCGGTGACGCGTTCACCGAGCGAGCGCACGCGTTCCTTGCGCACCAGCGCCTCTTCGCGCGTTGTCGCCAGCTCCGCTTCGGTCGTCATCACCCTCCGCCGCGCGGCCTCGAGGCTCCGGCCGAGTTCGATCAGATCGAGACGGACCTCCTCTTGGCGCGCATCCGCTTGGTGGATCCGCGCGAGCAGGCCCTCTCGTTCGCGCTCCTCTTCGCTCAACCGGCCCGACTCCCCCGAGGCGGACGCGCTCAACTCGCGCCAGCGCAAGCGCGCGAGCGAGACGTCGACGTTGCGAATGCGTTCGGTCAGCCGGCGGTAGCGACGCGCCTTGCCCATCTGATAGGCCAGCGAGCGGACCTCGCGCTCCTCAATCTCGAGCGCATCCTCGACGCGCATCAGATCCGCCTCGACCGCCTCGATCTTGCGCAACGTCTCCTTGCGGCGCTGCTTGTAGCGCGTGATCCCCGAGGCCTCGTCCAGCAGAAAGCGGCGGGCCGAATCCCGATCGGCAAGCACCTCGTCGATCATCTCGCGTTCGATGACGGCGTACTCCGCTGAGCCGAGGCCGGTGTCCATGAACAGGTCGCGGATATCACGCAGGCGGCAGGGCGCCTTGTTGATCTGAAATTCGCTCTCACCCGAACGGAAGGCGCGGCGCTGGATCGTCACCTCGCCGTACTCGGTGGCAAGCCGCTGGTCACGGTTGTCCATATGGAGCCGCACCTCCGCCATGCCCATCGGCTTGGCTTCGCGCGTCCCCTTGAAGATGACGTCGAGCAGCTGCTTGCCCCGCAGGTTGCGGACGTTCTGTTCGCCGAGCGCCCAGCGAATCGCATCGGAAATGTTGCTCTTGCCGCATCCGTTGGGACCGACAACCGCGGTGATGCCTGGCGAGAGACGCAGCATCGTCCGTTGCGCAAAAGACTTGAAGCCGTGCAGTTCCAACTTCTCGAGCAGCACTTGGCCCCCTCATGGCTTGCCCGGCCGGCGCCGGGCACGATGCTCAATCCTCGGACGTGGCGTCAGGCACCACGATCGGCCGCCCGACAGTCAAGCCCTCGCCCGCGTCGGACACGACCTGGACCGTCTTCACGACCCCCGCCTCGACCAGTTTCCGCCCGAGCGCGCGCGCCTCCTCCACGGCGGAGAGCTCTCCAACGAGAACCCGATGCCAAATGCCGCGATCGGGGATTCGCACCGCGACGACGCGCGCCGAGCTGACAAGCGGATCCAGGCGCGCAACCTCGGCCGCCGCGCGCTGTGGGGATCGAAACGAGCCGCAGAGCAGGGCGAACGGCCCCGTGCGCGACCGGCGCAGCGCTGACGCCGAAGACGACGCGGTCTGCTCCGCCGCCGCCTGCGCGATCGCGCTCGGCACCTCGTCCGCTCCTTGGGCCGCGCGCGGTGCCTCCGGTTGCGCCTGCGCCGCTGCCGGCGCGCCCGCCGCCTCCGGTTGCGCCTGCGCCTCTGCCGGCGCGCCCGCCGACTGTCGCCCGGTCGGGGAAGCGTCGGCGTCGGTCGCAGGCCCCCCCAACGCATCGTCCCGCTGGCCCGCGGGCGCCGAGGCGACCGCTCCGGCGCGCTCCGTCACCGGCGCCTCCGCAGCCGCTGCGCCCGCCGCGTGGGCTTCCCCCTCGCCCGCTGCCGGCATCGCCGGCGTCATCGGGGTCTGCGACACCGGCGCCTGCGGCCCGCGATCGCCCGCCCGCCAGACGACCACGGCGATCACGGCCAACAGCAGGAGCACCGCCACAACCGGCAAGATGAGACGCGCCCGGCCGGTTGCGGCCGAGCGCCGTGGCCCGAAGACGCGGCTCCAAGAGCCCCGGGCACCCACAACCTCCCGCTCCTCAGCCGGTGCCGCGCTCGTCGCCTCGCCGCTGTCGAAGGCGGCAGCCGCGGCCGACTCCTCGTCAGTGTCGGCCGCGCTCGGTGGGGCGCTCGCCCCGACGGCCGCAGCCGGCTCCGCCTCCTCGCTCGCCGCCGCGGAGAAGCCGACAAAGCCAACCAGCGGATAGCCTTGCGACCGCAGCGCAGAGAGCCGCTCCTGAATCAGCTCCCGTGGCAGATCGCGGTAGGGAACGACGACGATCACCTGCGGGACCGCTTCGGCACCCAGCGGGCCGGTCTCAGCCGGCGAAGCGATGACGAGCGAGGCCGGTTCGAGCGGTTCGCCATCGGCCGCCGGGGCGCGGTAGGCGTGATAAACGCCTTGGATTCCGCTCGGTCGCGCCCCCGCCGCCTCGCCAAAGAGACGCCCGAGCGCGCCGTCCAGCGGCGTGCCGGACGCGAGGGGCCGCCCTGTACCCTCTTCCGGCCGTCGCGCCCCGGCCTCCCGCTGCGCCAGCAGCACCGGGGCCGCGTCCATCGCCGCCGCCCGGGCCGCCAAACCGACCGCGACCGGCAGCTCCTCACCGGCATCTCCCAGCCCGGCAATCCAGACCAGCGGCACGTCGGCATCGAGAAACCGGTAGAGCCGCTCGGCCAGCCGCGGGTCGGGCGCCAGACCGGAGAGACCTGTCGCGGACGATTGCTGAAACGGGGCTTCAGCCTCGAGCTCTCCTAGCAGCGGCAGATCGATCGCCGCCGCAACCTCTTGCGAAGAACCGAAATAAGCGCCGTTGGCTTCATGCTCGGTCATCGCTCTCCTCCTTCTGCAGGCGCCTCGAGGCCGCGCATGCGCTCCGCCAGCAGCGCGGGCAGGGCCAGGTGTTCATCTTCGGCCAGCGTGCGCAGGTCGAGCACGAGCCGCTCCTGCTCGATGCGGCCCACCAGGGCAGGATCGCCCATACGCAGGCTGCGTGCAAATGCATCCACGGAGTGCGTCGGATGCGTCACCTCGATGCCGATCGAGTCGACTTCCTCCCCCGGCAGCGCCCCTCCTCCGGCCGCCGCGCGCGTCGGCACGACCGCCGCGGACCAACCGGAAGGCGCGCTGCGCATCAGTTCGTCTACGATCGTCTCCCCCACCGCGCGCAACTCGTCGAGCGAGCGCGCCAACATGCGGTAGAGCGGAATCTGCTCCAGACCGCGCGGACCGCCGAGATAGGCCAGCAAGGTCGCCTCCAGGGCGGTCAGGTGGAGCTTGTCGAGGCGCACGACGCGCGCCGCCGGATGCGCCTGCAGTCGGGCGATCCACTCCCGTCCACCGAGCAGAATCCCCGCTTGCGGGCCGCCGAGCAACTTGTCGCCGCTGAAGCAGAGCAGGTCAACGCCCGCCGCCAGCGCCCGCTGGACCCGCGGTTCGTCGCGCAGGAAGGCGCCGGGATGCTGGTCGAGGGCGCCGCTGCCGAGGTCGGCGAGCAAGGGAACACCGCGTGCCCGCGCCAGCTCGGCCAGAGCCGCGAGGGGAACGCTCTCGGTGAAACCGGAGATCACGTAGTTGGAGGGGTGCACATAGAGAATCAGTCCCGTCTCCGCGCCGATCGCTGCCGCATAGTCCTCGCGGCGCGTGCGATTGGTCGTCCCGACTTCGCGCAGACGGGCGCCGCTCGCCGCCATGATCTCGGGCAGGCGAAAGCTGCCGCCGATCTCGACCAACTCGCCGCGCGAGACGATCACGTCGCGCCCCGCCGCCAACGCGATCAGGGTCAGGAAGACGGCCGCCGCGTTGTTGTTCACCGCGAGCGCATCCTCGGCCCCGGTCACCCGGCACAGCAACTCCCGCACGTGCCGCAGCCGGGACGTGCGCCGCCCGCTGGCGAGGTCCATTTCCAGACTGGCATAGCCGGCGGCCACTCGTCGCACTGCCTCCTGGGCCGCCGCACTCAGCGGGGCCCGACCCAAGTTGGTGTGGATCAGAATCCCGGTCGCATTCCACACGCGCCTGAGCGGGGGGCCGGTCAAGTGCTCCGCGCGGGCGGCGATCTCGGCCGCGACGGCCGCCGGATTCAGGTCGGCCGCAGCGGCTTCCCCCGCGCGGATCCGCTGTCGCAGGGCCGCAATCGTCTCGCGCGCCAGGGCGACGCAGGTCGCGTGCCCCCAGCGCGGTTCGAGCGCGATCACCTGCGGCTCGCGCAGCAGGCGGTCGATCGAGGGCAAGGCCTGCAGCATTTGACGCGCGGAATCCGACACGGTCCTCCTTTCGCGCCGCCGTCTATGCGCCGCCATCGACGACGTCGTAGCGGTCGAACAACATCGTGAACGAGCCGCGCCCCTGCGTCGCGCTACGCAGATCGGTCGCGTACCCGAACATGCGTGAGAGCGGTGCGGTCGCGCGCAGAAGTTGCGTATCCCCCTGCACGTCGGTGCCGAGCACCCGTCCGTGCCGCGCGGCGAGTTGCTGGTGAACCGCACCGACGAACTCCCCCGGGCAGACGAGCTCGAGGCGCATGATCGGTTCGAGGAGGATCGGCTGCGCTTGGCGGCACGCCTCGCGAAACGCCGTCAACGCGGCATTGCGAAACGCGAGCTCGCTCGAGTCGGTCTCATGGTACGCACCGCCGACGACGCGCACGCGCACGTCCGTCACCGCGTACCCGTAGCGGATCCCCGATTCGGCCCCAGTGCGGATCACCTCCTCGATCGCGGCATGATAGAGTGCCGGCACCTGGTCCGGCGGGGCGGCGATCTCGATGTCGATCCCGCTGCCCCGCGGCAGGGGGGCGACCGCGATTTCCGTTGCGGCGAAGTGATTGCGCCCGCCCGTCGTGCGCTCGAACCGCTGCTGCGAACGCGCCTCGACCGTGATCGTCTCGCGATACGTCACCTGCGGCTTGCCTAGCCGAATGCGCAATCCGAACTCGCGTACGAGCCGATCCTCGAGCACTTCGAGGTGCAGCTCACCCATGCCCTTGATGATCCGCTGGCCCGTATCTTCGTCCCAGCTTGCGCGGAACGTCGGATCGTCGGCGGACAAGTGGGCCAGCGCCAGTTCCAGCTTCTCCTCGTTGCCGGCGCTGTAGGCTTCCAGCGAGGCCATCACGACCGGCTCCGGAAAACTCATCGCCTCCAGCGCCAGCGGATGCTCGTGATCGGTCAGCGTGTCGGCCGTGCGCGCGAGCTTCAATCCGGTCGCGATGCAGATGTCGCCCGCTTGCACCTCGCTCATGCGGCGCTTCTTGTCGGCATGCGCGCGATAGACACGCGCGATACGTTCGGTCTCGCCCAGGCGCGGGTTGTAGATCTTGTCGCCTTCGCTCAGCGTCCCCGAATAGAGGCGCAGGAAATTGACCCGGCCGCGCCCCGCCTCGCTCGAAGAGGTATACGTCTTGAAGACGAAGGCGCACAGCGGCCCCCGCGGATCGATCGGCCGCTCCTCTTCCACGCCGGTCTCGGGATGACGGCCGACCGCCGGCGGCACCTCATGCGGGGCGGGCAGCAGATCGACGATCGCATCCATCAGCGGCTGCACGCCGAGATTGCGCAGCGCTGCCCCGGCAAAGACCGGCACGAAGTGACGCTGCAACGTCCCCTGGCGCAATCCGCGCAGCAGGTCGGGCGGCGCCAGGTCCTCCTCCTCGAGGAAGAGCTCGAGCAGCTCCTCGTCTTCCGCCGCCACCGTCTCGAGTAGGTGGCGGCGTGCCGCCTGCGCTGTCTCCCGCAGCTCGGCGGGGATCGCTCCGCGCTCGAACTGCGCCCCTTGGCTCTCCGGGTCCCAGTGGATCGCCTCCATGCCGAGCAGATCGATCACCCCCGACAGACGGCTCTCCGCCCCGATCGGGAGCGTCACCGGGAGCGGGGTCGCATTCAGCCGTTCGCGCATCTGGGCCAAGACTCGTTCGAAGCTCGCCCCGATCCGATCCATCTTGTTGACGAAGACGATCCGCGGCACGCGGTAGTGCTCCGCCTGGCGCCACACCATTTCCGACTGCGGCTCCACCCCCCCGCGGCCACAGAGCACGACAATGACGCCATCGAGCACGCGCAGGCTGCGCTCGACCTCGGCGGTGAAGTCGACATGGCCCGGCGTGTCGATCAGGTTGATCTGATACCCGCGCCACTCGACCGTGATCGCCGCCGAGGTGATCGTGATCCCCCGTTCGCGCTCCTGCTCCATCCAGTCGGTCGTCGTGCTCCCGGCGTCGACTTCGCCGATCCTGTGGGAGAGACCGGTGTAGAAGAGGATACGCTCGGTCGTGGTCGTCTTGCCCGCATCGATGTGAGCAATGACACCAATGTTGCGGATCTTGGCGAGTCGATCTTTGCGCGCCATACTTGCCTCACAACTTCTGGCCGAGGCTTGGATTATGGAGTCCGTCGGCAACTTGTCAAGGATACGGGCAGATCCTATACTGGGCTTGGCAGGCTTCTGGCGACCCGGCCAGATCGCCATCCCGGCCCGGTCAGCAAGCCACCCGGCAGCGCCCGAGGGTACGCGATGATGATGACCGGCCGATCCTATGCCGCCTTGGAAGCGGCCTACCGCCGTCGCTTCTGGCGTGCGATGCTGCTTTCCAGCGCCGGCTTCGGCCTGCTCGCGATCGGACTGCCGATTGGCTGCCTGCCCGCCTCGATCCGCCCCGACGTCGCCGGCTACCGCGATGCCCAGCGCGTCGAACCACGTCTCGCCCCGGCCGAGTTCCCGGTCGACCACATCGCCGCCGCCTCCGCGCGGCGCCTCGCCCAGGGCGCGATCGAGTTGATCGAATTCGAGCTGGTCGAAGAGGCGACGCCGGCGCCCGACCGGCCGCGCCCGCGCGCCCGCATCGGCGAGCTGCAGCTCCTGGCGCCGACGCAGGAGGAGATCGTCGTCGAACTCGGCGAGAACCTCGCGCCCCAGCCGAGCTCGTTGCCAAAGACGGTGACGTCACGCTTTGAGGTGCGCCGGTTGGTCGTGCCGGAGTACCCCGCGGCGTCGCTCGCCGCCAACACGCACGGTCTCGTGCGCATCAAGGCGCGCGTCGATCCGCAGGGACGCGTGCGGCGGGTAACGACGCTCAGCAACCAGGCCGATCTGCTCTGCCAGGCGGCGGCGGAAGAAGCGCTCAGCGAGTGGCGTTTCAGGCCGCTGCAGGTCGCGGGCGAGGCAATCTGGTTCAGCGTCGTCGTGCCGTTTCGTTTCCGCGTCGAGGGCTGAGGGAGCCGCCCGCCGGGGCCGCGGTCTCCTGTGCCGCGTGCGACGGGCTTGGGCGCGGCAAGACCTCCACCGGTCGTTCGCCGTCGAAGCGCATCAGCGCCGGCCGCGCCACCGCCGGCGCAACGGACAGGCGCCGCCCCGCGCCGCGTTCCTGGGCAGCGGCGCTGAGCGCCTCCATGTGAGCGCGCAACGCCTCGGCGCAGTAGGCCCCGGTCTCGATCGCGCGGGCGAGAATCTCGAAGGCTACCCAGCCGCGCGCCGCAAAAGCATCGGGCGCCTGCCCGTAGAGCCGCGCATAGGTCGTGCGGAAATCGGCCGCCGAATCGGCCGCGACCGGTGCATAGGCCTCGCCCGGGTAGAGCAGGCGCAGGTGGTACTCGGCCGCCACCTGTGCGACGACGTCCTCCCCGAACGCCGGCGGTCCGAGATAGGGTCCGCTGAATCCCTGGTGCGCCCCCTCGGTCAAGATGGCGGCCAGCTCGCGGGGTTCTCCATCGCAGAAGAGTGCCTCGTAGAAGCCGCTCCCCTGCGCCAGGGTGGAGGGCAACCATGGGGCGAAGTCGCTCGTGCCGGGGGGATAGCTGCGCTCGAGCGTGACCCGTACGCCGCGACGCTCACAGGCAGCCCGCATCGTTGCCGCCCGCCGCCGTCCGGCCGGTGTCTCCGGCCAGAGCAGCATGATGCGCCCGATCGCCAGGCTGTCGGCCGCATGGGCGGCGAGCGCTTCGGCGCGCTCGATGAAGCCGGGCTGGTTGACATACGTGCCGGCCCCAATGTGTCGCAGCGTTGTGTCGGTGGCCGCGGGGGAAACCAGCACCGCGTCGCGGTCGGCCAGATAGGCGGCCGCCATGAGCGTATTGAGACTGAAGAGCTCGCCCACGAAAACGCGTACGCCTGCCTCGTGCAGCCGGCGCACGGCCTGCAGGCAGGCGAGCGGATCGCCGCCCGTATCGGCGATCTCGAGCCGCAGCGGGAAGCGCGCCTGTCGGTTGTGCGCGCGACGCGCCGCGTCGATGCCGTTGGTGAAGGCGACGCCGTAGCGCGCGTAGCGGCCGTTGAGGGGCGTAAGAACCCCGATCGTGAAGAAATCGGCCGCGACGACGCGGGATGGGTCGCTCGCCTGGATGGCACCGGCCGAGTCTCCGGCTGGTGCGCAGCGCGCGCGGCGCGCGGCGGCCCAGGCGGCCGCCTGCAGATAGCCCGCCTGGCGCGCCGCGTCGGCGTAGTCACCGAGCAGCGGGCAGAGCTCCGGTCGGTGCGGGTACTTCCATAGCAGGTAGGCGCGCTCGGCCTGCGAGAGGGGGTGCGCGAGCAGCCGCGGGATGGCCGCGTGCGCCCGGCGCGCGGCCGGCGTCGGCAGCGCGGCCAGCGTCAGCCACCAGTCGAGCGCATCCAGCACCAGCCCGCGACCCTCCAGGGCACGGGCGAGCAAGATGATCCAGCCTGCATCGTCAGGCGTGACGCGGACATCCGCGGCGAGCGGACCGAGGATTTCGAGCGCCTCGGGGAAGCTGCCCATCTCGACCAGCGCCTCGGTCAGGATCATCCGCGCTTCCCGCTCCGCCTCCGGGCCGTGCGCGAGCAGCGGGCGCGCCGCCGCGATGGCGGCGCGAAAATCACCGCGTTCGAGGGCGGCACGCGCCTCGGGCAAGGAGGCCTGAGCCGGAGCGCCGAGGAGGAGCAGCAGGACGAGCGTGAGCACGCCCCACGCCAGCGCCCGCCGGGCGCGACGGTGACGCAACGGCGACCCGCGCGAACCAACAGCCAGCCAAGCAGTGCGGCGCGGCATGGCTTAGAAGCGGAACTTCCCGAAGTCCTTCGGATCGAGGTTCTCGATGAAGTCCTTCAGTTCTTCGATCCGCGGCTCGCCCGACTCGTCCGCGCCCCCCTCCGCTTCGGCCAGCAGGCTGTCGAGCTCGCCCGTGAAGAGCTTCGAGTCGGCGTAGATCTTCGCCTTCGCCTTCAGCGCCAGCGCAATCGAGTCGCTCGGACGTGCATCGATGCAGAGGATCTCCCCCTCCCGCTCGAGGAAGATCTTGGCGAAGAAGGTGTTCGCTATCAGGTCGCAGATCTCGACCCGCTGGAGCCGCGCCCCGAGCCCCTTGATCGCGCTGTGCAGCAGGTCGTGCGTCAGCGGGCGCTGGAACTTGCGTCCCGCAAGATCCATCGCGATCACATTCGCCTCGTGCGGACCGATCCAGATCGGCAGTTTCCGGTCACCGTCGACATCTTTGAGAATGACGACCGGCACCTGGTTCTTCTGGTCGACCGCAAGGGTCCAGACAGTCACTTCGACCAACACGATCCCACCTCCTGGCGCCCGCGCGACTACTCCCCGCTTCCCGCGGCGTCCGGTGTCGGCGAGACGGCGGGGGCGGCAGCGCGCAGCTCGCTCAGCATCGCGCGCGCCGAGGCGGCGAGTTCATGGCGCGGATAGGCTTGCAAGAAGCGCTCGAATCCGGCCATGGCCGCCTGCGCATCATCGAGCTTCTCGGCCTGCTCGAAGGCGATCATGAAGAGCGCCTGGGGATGCCGCGGGCTCTCGGGAAAGCGCTCGACCAGGTTGGCGTACATGCGCACGCGCTTGTCGGCAGCGGGCGTATCTTGCGCGAACTCGAACAGCTCCTCCGCATCCATCTGCAAGAAGAAGAACTGCTCGACCGCATCTTCGTTGACCACGACGTCGTACGCGTCACGCAGCGAGTCGAGCAACGCCGCATGGATCTGCCCCTCGCGCTTCATCTCCAATCCTTGGCGAATCTCCTCGGCGACCTCTTCAAACGGCTGCTGACGCTCGTCGCGACGCGAGTCGACCTTGAGCAGGTGCCACCCGCGCTCGGTCTCGATCGGCTCGCTGAACTCCTGCGGCTGCATCGGGCGCAACCGTTCGAGTAGCTCCGGCAGGTCTTCGAGCGGCTGATAGATGCTCCCCGGCGTCCAGGGCGCCATCCGCCCTCCCTTGGGCCGCGAAACCTCATCGATCGAGTGGGCGCGCGCCAGCGAATCGAAGGCCGCCCCGGCGACGAGCTCAGCGTGCAGGCGTCGCGCCTCGGCCTCGGTCGCCACCAGGATCTGGCGGAACCAGAGCTTGAGCTTGATCCGATAGCGATCGGGATGCGCGGCGTAGAACTCCCGCACTTCGGCGTCGCTCGGCTCCGCACGCTCCCAGACCTCGACCCGGGCCGTCTCGGTCGTCAAGAGGTAGTCGCGCGAGAGACTGAGCAGGCGCAGGAAATGCTGGCGGCGGTCGTGACCCCGCTCTTCGCCGAGCCGGATCAGACATTGCTCCTTCTCCATCTGCTTGAGGAGCTCCCCGATCTGGCGCCCCATCGCGGGCCCCTCTTGCGCCAGTTGGGGATACTGAAGACGGAGCTTGTGCCAGGCGCGCGCGGCCGTGATCGGCTCGCCGGCGACCTCCATCAGGACGAGATCGGCGCCGGCCAACTCCGGCGCCGACCAGTCGGCCGCCGCCTCCGCCGCCGTCGCGGGCGCGGAGGCGCCCCCCCCGGTATCCGCGGTGCAGGCGGCGAAGACGAGCACGCCCGCCAAGGCGGGCGCAAGACGCAGGTAGGTCGCCCCAGCGCGCACACAGCGGCGCGCGGTCGATGCCGGCCTCACAGAGTCACCTCCGTAGTCTCGTCCCCAAGGCGTGCCGCCCAGGACCGCGGCTACTCCTTGGTGACCCAGACCTTCAATGCAACCTGGATGTCCTGGTAGAGCTTGACGTCTACCTTGTAGACGCCTAGAACCTTGAGCGGTTCCTCGAGTTGGATCTTGCGGCGGTCGATGTCGAACCCCTGCGCCTTCAGCGCAGCGGCGATGTCCTGGGTGGTGACACTGCCGAAGAGCTTCTCATCCTCACCGACCTGAGCCGGAATCTTGACGCTCACCTTGGCGAGCTTCTCGGCCAGGATCTGCGCCTCGCGCGACTCCTTCTCGCCCCGCAGGCGGCGCACACGCTCCGCCTCTGCGAAGACCTTGGCCCCCGCACTGGTCGCCGGAAGAGCCAACTTCTTTGGAAGAAGAAGGTTGCGCGCATAGCCGCGCGCCACCTCGCGCCGTTCGCCGCGCCGTCCCAGGCCGTCCACGTCTTCTAAGAGGATAACCTCCATCGCCTCGTCCTCCGCCCCACCCGGCGCCGCCCAAGCGCCGAGAGCATGAAGTTGCCGCTACCGGTAGCTGTCGGCCTGGAAGGGGATCAGCGCCAAGACCCGCGCGCGCTTGACCGCCCGCGTGATCTGCGCCTGGTGCCGCGTGCAATTGCCTGAGATGCGCCGCGGCACGATCTTGCCCCGATCGGTGATCGCGCGCATCAAGCGCCGCTCGTCCTTGTAGTCGACATGCGCCACGCGGTCGAGACAGAGCTTGCAGACCTTGCGCCGCGGGGCCCGCGTCTTCTTTCGTTTCGCCATCGTTCCCGCTCCTTCCGTCCCGCCGGCACCTCACCGCCACGGCGGGCCAAGACCTGGTCGGGCGCCTAAGACTCGGCGCTCTTCTCCTGCGGCGGTTCCGACTGCTCGCGCGCGGGCGCCGGCGCCTCGCTGCGCTCGGCCGGCGGCTGCGTCTCGGCGCCCCGTGGCTCGCTGGGGGCACGGCGCGGCTCCGGACGGAAGTCGCCGCGGGGTGGGCGACCGCCCCCCCGCCCGCCCCGTTCGCGCCGATCGCGCGGGCGCGGCTCGGGCGGCGTCGGATCGCCAACGGCGTGAACGGTCAGGTGTCGCAAGACCGATTCATTGAGCTTGAAGCGGCGATCGAGTTCCTGCAGCAGCGGGGGCTCGCCCTTGAAGCGAATCAGGGTGTAGAAGCCCTCGTTGACCTTGCGGATCGGGTAGGCCAGCTTGCGACGGCCCCACTTGTGCACCCCGGTCACCTCACCCTGCCCGGCGGCGATCGTCTGCTGGATCGCCTCAATCTCCTTCTCGATCCCCGCATCATCGACCTGCGGGTGCAGGATGAAGACGGTTTCATACTCCCTCACCAGCCAACCTCCCTCGCGTTGCGCATACGCTCACCCCGACCTCCGGTCACAGACCGACCGCAGGATTTGAAGCTACCTATTTAGCCTCATCCGCAGGCCCTTTGTCAACCCCGCGCCTGCCGCCGCCACCCGCCCTCTGGGGCCGGGCGCGCCCCTGGCCCGAGCACCCTCGCGGGCGGGTTAGCTCAACCCGAGCAACGGGCCGATCCACTCGTGCAGGCGCAGAATCAACGGCGTAAAGACCAGCGAGACGATCGCCATCAGCTTGAGCAGAATATTCAGCGCCGGTCCCGAGGTGTCCTTGAATGGATCGCCGACCGTATCGCCGACGACGGCCGCCTTGTGCGGATCCGACCCCTTGCCGCCCAAGTTGCCCTCCTCGATGTACTTCTTCGCGTTGTCCCAGGCCCCCCCCGCGTTGGCGAGCATCAATGCCATCGGCACCCCGGTGATCAGTGAGCCAGCAAGCAGTCCGCCGAGCGTCTGCGGGCCGAGGACCGCGCCGATCACGAGCGGAATCAGGACCGCCAGCGAACCGGGCAGGATCATTTGCCTCAGCGCTCCGCGCGTCGTGATGTCGACGCAGCGCGCGTACTCGGCGCGCGCTTTGCCTTCCATCAGCCCGGGGATCTCGCGGAACTGGCGGCGCACCTCCTCGACGACGTGAAACGCCGCTTCGCCGACGGCGCGCATCGTATCGGCGGCAAAGAGGAACGGCACCACACCCCCGATCAAGAGCCCGACCAAGACGCGTGGATTCATCACGTCGAGCACGATTGTCGTGCCCGACGCCTGGCCGGCGGCCTTGATGTAGGCGGTGAAGAGGGCGAGCGCCGTCAGCGCGGCGCTGCCGATCGCAAAGCCCTTGGCAATCGCAGCCGTCGTATTGCCGGCCGCGTCGAGCGCGTCGGTGCGCTTGCGCACCTCCGGGCCGAGGTGCGCCATTTCGGCGATGCCGCCGGCGTTGTCGGCAATCGGCCCGTAGGCATCGACGCTGACCGTCATGGCGGTGATCGCCAACATCCCGATCGCCGCGAGCGCGATGCCGAAGATGCCGACCAGCGCATAGGAAATCATGATCGCGACCGCGATCACGATCAGCGGCAGCACCGCGCTGCGCAAGCCGATCCCGAACCCGGCGATGATGTTGGTGGCCGCTCCGGTGCGCGAGTTTTCGGCGATCATGCGAATCGACTTGCCCGACGTGAAATACTCGGCCACGAACCCGACGACCATGCCGGCGACGAGCCCGAGGAAGGTCGCGAAGAAGTAGCGCAGGCCGATGTGGGGAAAAGCGACCAGCGTCAGCACCAGCGCGCCGGCGCTGAAGAGCAGCGCGGCGGAGACCGTTCCCATGCGCAGCGCAAGCTGCGGGTTGCCGCCTTCACCGGTGCGCACGGTGAACATCGCCAGAATGGAGGCGACGACACCGATGGACACGAGTCCGGCCACATATCCGATCGCCTCACCGGCGCTCGGCAGTCCCTGGCTGGCGACGGGGCCGAAAACCGCCAGCGCGATCACGAGCGAGCTCACAATCGAGCCGACATAGGACTCGAACAGGTCCGCGCCCATGCCCGCCACGTCGCCGACGTTGTCGCCGACATTGTCGGCGATCGTCGCCGGATTGCGCGGATCGTCCTCGGGAATGCCCGCTTCAACCTTGCCGACGAGGTCGGCGCCGACATCGGCCGCCTTGGTGTAGATGCCGCCGCCGACGCGGGCGAAGAGGGCGATCGAGGAAGCGCCCATGCTGAACCCGGCTACGATCGCGATCGCGTCGGTCAGGGCAAAGATGTTCCCGAAGAGCAACAGCAGCCCCATCAGCCCGAGCAGGCCGAGGCCGGCGACGGTGAAGCCCATCACCGCCCCACCGGGGAAGGCGACGCCGAGCGCCGCATTGAAGCTCGTGCGGGCGGCATGCGCCGTACGCGCATTGGCGCGGGTCGCGATCTTCATCCCCGAGTAGCCGGCGAGCATCGAGCAGAGCGCTCCGACCAGGTAGGCGATCGCCGTCTTCCAGCCCAGGCCGCGGATCTCGGGATTGCTGATGCCGACGGAGATCACGACGACCAGGATCGCGATGAAGATCATCAGCGTCCGGTACTCGCGCCGCAGAAAGGCCATCGCCCCTTCGTGCACCGCATCGGAGATCGCGACCATCTCCTCGGATCCCGGATCCTTGCGCAGGACTCGGACCGTGGCGATCAGCAGCGCCGTCACGAGGCCGACCGCGCCCATTCCGGCGGCGACCGCGACCCAGGTGCTCAGTGTCGCATCCATGCCTAGCGTTCCCCCTCTTCCTCGCGCCAGTCGTCTGGCTTCCGCGGCGACTCGCCGGCCTCGGGAGCGCCCGCGGACGACGCTTCCCAGGGTGCCGGCTGCCCGTTGAACTGATTCATCGCAGCGGCAACACCGCGCGTCAAGATCATCGCCAGCGCATCGAGACCGCATGCGAGCATCTGGCCGAAGCGCTCCTGCTCCGTCGCATCGAACGCGCCGAGCACGTGACCGACGACGGCGCCGCGTCCGCCCGGATGGCCGACCCCGATCCGCAGGCGCGGCACCGGCGCCGCCCCCAACGCCTCCTGGACCGAGGCGAGCCCGAGGTGCCCGCCCGAGCCGCCGCCGGGCCGGATGCGCAGCCGGCCGAGCGGCAAGTCGATGTCATCCATCAGCACCAGGAAATCGCCCGGCGCGGCCCCCGCGCGCACCAGCGCCGCGGCGACCTGTCCGCTGCGATTCATGTAGGTCAGCGGCCGCACCAGCCGGTGATGGCGCCCCCTGAGTCGCAGGCGCGATTCCTGCGCCTGATGCCGCGTGCGCCAGGGCTCGTTGCCCCACCGCGCGCGCGCCGCCTCGGCCAGCTCGAAGCCGGCATTGTGGCGTGTCCCGGCATACTCGGCGCCCGGATTGCCCAATCCGAGGATGATCACGGCGTCGTGCGCTCCTGCCGGCGGCGCACCTAGGAGGCGCTCGTCTTATCGCCCTCGGCCGCTTCCGCCGCGGCCGCATCCGCCGGCGTCTCTTCCGCCTCCTCAGCCCCCGGCTCCTCGGCCGCCTGGCGGCCATGGACCGCGGCGATCACGCGATCTTGGGGCGTCACGATGCGCACGTTGGCGATCTCGAGATCTCCGGCGTGCAGCGAATCACCGACATGCAGGGCGCTGACGTCCATCTCGATCGACTCGGGCACATGGCTCGGCAAGCACTCGACCTCGATCTCGCGCAGCACGTGATCGAGCATCCCGCCCTCGTTCTTGACCCCGTCGGCCACGCCGGTCAGATGGACCGGCACCTCGATCGTGATCGGTCGATCCATCGAGATGTGCAGGAAGTCGACGTGGATCGGGATCGAGGTTCGCGGGTCGCGCTGCACCTCCTTGATCACGACCATGTGCTTCCGGTCGGGCAACATCAGGTCGATCAGGACCGTGCCCTGCTCCGCCTGATGCAACAGGCGCTCGAGGCTGCCGCGCTCGATCGCGACCAGCACGTTGTCCTCACTCGGGCCATACACGACGCCCGGCAGGTACCCCTCGGCGCGCAAGCGATGCGCCATTCCCTTGCCGGTCGATTCGCGATCCCGGGCCGTCAATTCCACCAGAGCCATCGGTGCCACCCTCCTCCGCGGATGTCTCAGTCGAACAGGCCGCTGAGCGACCGTTCCTCGTGGATCCTGCGCACCGCCTCCCCCATCAACTCGCCGACCGAGAGCGTCTCGAGAACCCCCTCCAGTTCGCCGGGCGTTTGAGGAATCGTGTCGGTCACCACGATCTGCTTCAGCCGTGCCGCCTTCAGATTGGCGACCGCATCCCCGGAGAAACAGGGATGCGTGCAACTCGCATAGATCTCCCGCGCGCCACGGGCGCGCAGCTCCTCGGCCGCGTTCTTGATCGTGCCGGCGGTCGAAATCAGGTCGTCGACCAGCAGCACGTTCTTGCCATCGACATCACCGATCACCTCGGTCGTCTCCGAGACGTCCGGGCCAAGACGGCGCTTGTTGACCAGCGCCAAGCCGGCGTGCAGGCGCTTGGAGTAAGCTCGCGCCATCTTGACGCCGCCGGCATCCGGAGCAGCAACGACGAGATCGGGGATCGCCAGCCGCAGAAAGTGGCCGGCGATGACCGGCGAGGCATAGAGGTGGTCGAAGGGAATGTCGAAGAACCCCTGGATCTGGGGCGAATGCAGATCCATCGTCAGCACCCGGTCGGCGCCGGCGACCGTGACCAGATTGGCGACCAGCTTGGCCGAGATCGGCGCCCGCGGCTTGTCCTTGCGGTCCTGGCGGGCATAGCCGAAATAGGGGATCACGGCCGTCACCCGGTCGGCCGAGGCGCGCCGCGCGGCGTCAACCATGATCAGCAATTCCATGAGATTCTCGGCCGGGGCGAACGTCGGCTGGACGACGAAGACGTCGCAGCCGCGGATGTTCTCTAGGATCTGGATGTTGATCTCGTCGTCCGAGAAGCGCGCCACCTGGATCGCACCGAGACGAACACCGAGGCTGGACGCAATGCGCTCCGCCAGCCCCGGGTTGGCATTCCCGGAGAAGATTCGTAAGGTCTCCATGCCTGCCAGATCGTCACACATCGGCGTCTGCGCCTCCTCGCCTCGAACCGTCCTTGCCGCACCTGCTGGGGCGGAAGGATTCGAACCTTCGCATGCGGGAACCAAAACCCCGTGCCTTAACCACTTGGCGACGCCCCAGGAGCAAATGCGTGATTGTAGAGCAGCGCCGCACCAAAGCCAACGGGAAATGCCCCTGCCGGGACAGTAGAACGGCCGCCCGGCGGGTCCGCCGGGCGGCCAACGCTTCCATCCCAGATCGGGGCCGCGCTACTCGATCAGAACCCCACTCTCGAGCTCCTGGTGATACTTCGCCAGGATCTCACTCTCCATCCAGTCGCGGGTCTCGTTGTTGATCGGGTGCGCGATGTCCTGAAAGGTCCCGTCCGGCCGCTTGCGACTCGGCATCGCCACGAACATGCCCCGATGGCCCTTGATGATCTTGAGCCCACGGATGACGAAGCAGTTGTCGAGCGTGATGCTGACGAACGCTTTGAGTTTCTCGTCATCCCGAAGCGTTACGCGAACTTCCGTGATCTTCATGGACTCACCACCTTGCAGCTGATCGACCACCCGCACCCTCCTGCTCGGCGAAGCCACGGTCACCGGCGGCCGACCCATCACACGGACCCGCGTCCGTGCGGGCCCCAACCACAGTCACGCCTCCTCTTCGATGCAACCCACCCTCGTTGGCCGAACCTGGACTACGTCCCAGCCGCGGGCACGCCCTTCGTTCTCCATCGCCGCTGTCGAACCAGGGTCGTGAATCAGGCCGAACAGAGCCGATCCGCTGCCCGTAAGCATGGCGCCCTTGACGCGATGGGTCGTCATCCAGGCTCGCACCTCTCCCAGCTCGGCCCGCATCTGCTCCGCTGCGCTCGCCAGATCGTTGAACATCGCGGCCGCCAACCCCGGGAGATCTCGCTTCGCTAGCAAATCCAACGCCATCCTAATCTTCGCCTCACTGGAAGTCAAGCTCACGCTCGCCCGGCGGTAGACGGCCCCCGTTTCTAAACCATAAGACGGCTTGACGATAACCCATCGCGAGTCCGGCAACGCCGGCAGCGGTGTCACGCGCTCACCCCGGCCGCGGCCGCGCTGCGTACCGCCCCGCAGAAAGAACGTCACATCCGCGCCAATCTCGGCGGCCAGCGGCTCGAGTCGCGCCTGCGGCCAGTCGAGCTGCCACAGTCGGTTCGCCGCCACCAGGGCACACGCCGCGTTCCCGCTACCGCCGCCGAGTCCGGCAGCGAGAGGAATGCGCTTCTCGATCTCGACCCGCATGCCGGCGCGCGGTCGCCCCGCCGCCGCGCGCAGCAGATCGAGGGCGCGATAGACGAGATTGCCCGCGCCCGGAGGCACCTCGGGATGCGCACAGGCGACGCTCAGCTCGCCGTCCGACGACGCCGTGCACACCAGGCGGTCGCAGAGATCGACCGTCTGCATCGCCGTGTCGATCTCATGGAACCCGTCCGCGCGGCGGCCGCACACGGCGAGATAGAGGTTCACCTTGGCGAACGATCGGTAGACAGCGCGCATCGCGTTCCCCGCGGACCGCCGGCTGGCGCCCCGAGCCGGCGTCAAGCCACCAGCAGAATGATGAGAATCGTCACGCCCCAGAGCAGCACGTTGGCCAGCAGCGGTAGATCCTTGAAGAGCAGCTCGGAGGGCGCTCCGCCGTGGCCGGCACGATAGACAAGATAGAGGTAGCGGAAGATCCCATAGACGACAAACGGAATCGTCACGACCATGCGTCCCCCGGTCGCGTGCTGGCTCGTCGCCGGCGAAATCGTGTAGATCGCATATCCGATGATCGTCGCCGCCGTCACGACCGGCACGAGCTGATCGAGCAGCGCGGGCGGGTACTCAGAAAGCGTCGCGCGATGTTGTAGTGCCTCGTCGGTCAAGGTCATCCGCTCGTGGCGCCGCTTACCGACGGCGAGGAAGAGGGCGAGAAAGAACGTGCAGACCAGGAGCCAGGGCGAGATCTCCGGCATCGGCGCCAGCGCGACGATCCCCGCCACGGCGCGCAGCACGAAACCGATCGCGATCGTCATCACGTCGAGCAAAACCAGGCGCTTGAGCACCAGCGTATAGGCGAGATTGAGAAGGAGGTAGCCCGAGGCGGTGGCGCCCATCGGCGCCCCGAGGGCGAAGGCGAGCGCGAGTCCGAGTCCCGCGAGCGCGATCATCATTCCGCGGCCGACGCCGACCGAAAGCGCGCCCGCAGCGAGCGGCCGCAGCCGCTTGCGCGGATGAAGCCGATCGCGCTCGAGGTCGCGCAGATCATTGAAGACGTAGCTCGCCGACGAAAGCAGGCCGAAGGCCACCGTCGCCGCCAGCGCCCGCCCTAGTTGGCCCATGTCGGTGAATTCGTGCGCAAAGATCACGCCCGCGAGCACGACGAGGTTCTTGCTCCACTGCCAGAGACGCATCTCGCGCAGCAGTTGCGCCAGCATCGCCGCTACCCCCCGTGGGCCGGTTCGGCCGTGCGCTCGTCCCAGAAACGAGCGAGACCCTCACTCCAGTGCGGCAGCGCCTGCCCAAACGTCCATTCGTAGGCGCGCGTATCCAGCACGCTGTGGGCCGGACGCCGCGCGGCGCGCTTCAGGGCCGCGCTCGCAACCGGGCGCAGCACGTCCGCACGCAGACTGCCGGCCTGCTCGAGCACCGCTTGCGCGAAAGCGAACCAACTCGTCTCGCCCGCCGAAGCGACGTGGTAGCGCCCGTACTCCTCGCCGGCGATGATCGTCGCCGCCGCCGCGGCGAGATCGCCGGCGTAGGTCGGCCGACAGACCTGGTCGTCGACGACGTGCGCGCATCCGTCACGAGTGACCGCGCGCAGGATCGCCTCCGGGAAGCAGGGCCGCCCAGCGCCAAACAGGCCCGAAGTGCGCACGATGAAGTGTCGCGGCACGAGCGCCTCGACCGCCCGCTCGCCGTGCAGCTTCGACCAGCCGTAGACATTCAGTGGCGCGGGCGTGTCGTACTCGCGGTAGGCGCGCCCCAGCGCGCCATCAAAGACGTAGTCGGTCGAGACGAAGAGGAGGCGCGCCTCGATCTCGCGCGCCGCCAAGGCGACGTAGCGCGTACCGAGCGCGTTGACTTCAAAGGCCGACTCGGGGCTGCGCTCGCACGCATCAACCTGCGTGATCGCCGCAAGGTGGATGATCGCCGCCGGGCGCTCAGCCTGCACGCAGGCGCGTACGCTGCCGAGATCGCGGACATCGAGGTCCTCGCGGTCGGTCCAGATCACGTCGTGCCGTTGCGTCAGGACACGCCGCAACGCCTCTCCGAGCAAGCCGTCGCTGCCGGTTACGAGGATGCGCATTGGCTAGGCCTCTTCTCCTTCCGGCGCCAGGTGACGAGCCAGGATCGCTTCCGCCCCCGTCAGCGCCTCCGCCAGTCGGGCGGGGTCCTTGAGCCCCCCGAGCGCCATGTGCGCCTTGCCCCCCCCACTGCCACCGACGGTCGCGACGATCTCGCGCAGCAGCGCATCGGCGCGCAGGCCGCGCTCCTCGATCAGATCGGGCGTCACCACCGTCAGCAGCGTCGTCTTCGCGCCAATCGTCGTACCGAGCACCGCCACGCCGCTGCCGAGCTGCTCGCGCAAGCGGTCGCCGAGTTCGCGCAGCAGTGGCACCGAGGCCGCCTGGACCTCGGCCGCCAGGTAGCGCGCTCCGGCCCGGACCTGTGCCTGGGCCAGCAGGGCGCCGAGGTCGCTCAATCCCTCCCCGCGCCGCGCCTGCTCGAGCTCCTTCTTGAGCCGCGCCAGGTCGCCCTGGAGTTGCTCGAGCTTCTGGGGCGCCTCGGCCACCGTCGTCCCGAGCAACCGGCGCAGCTGATCGGCATGCCCGCGCAACTCCTGCACATACTCGATCGCCGCCAGGCCGCAGACGGCTTCGATCCTGCGCGTACCGGCCGCCACGGCGCCCTCTTCGAGAATCAAGAAGCCGCCGATCTCACCGGTCGTCCGGACGTGGGTGCCGCCGCACAACTCCTCGGACACGCCCGCCACGCGCACGCGGCGCACGCGATCGGCATCGTACTTCTCGCCAAAGAGCGCGGTCACCCCTTCGCGCACCGCCGCGTCATAGGTCGAGAAGCGAACTTCGACCGGGGCGTCGCGCAGGACCATTTCATTGACCCGCATCTCGATCGCGCGGCGTTCGGCGCTCGTCAGCGCCGCGAAATGGGTGAAGTCGAAACGCAGGCGCTCCGGCGCCACGAGAGATCCCGCCTGAGCGACGTGATCACCGAGCTCGGCCCGCAGAGCGGCCTGCAGCAGGTGCGTGGCGGTATGGTGGGCGCGAATGCGTCGGCGCCGGGATCGGTCGATGACGGCCTCCCATTCCGCTTCCGGATCGGACAGCCGCGCGAGCGCCCCGGCCGGCAGCGCGACCCAATGGCGCACCTCCTGCTCCACCCGCTGGGCATCGAGCACGACCAAGACCGTTTCGCCGCTCGTCAGATGACCGCTGTCGCCGACCTGGCCGCCGGCGGCGCCATAGAAGGGGGTCTGCTCGAGCACGACCCAGGCATGCCCCGAGTCCCCCTCCGGCTGGGCGAAGCGCGCCACCCGCGTGCGCGTCGCCTCCTCCTCGTACCCGATGAAACGGGTCTCTCGAACCGGGTGCACTTCCCGCCAGGCGAGTGACTCGGCGTCGCTGACAAAGGCCGTGGCCGCGCGCGAACGCTGCTTCTGACGCTCCAGCTCCGCCTCGAAACCGTCGCGGTCCAGGGTCAGGCCGTATCCGGCGGCGATGTCGCCAATCAGTTCCACCGGAAGGCCGTAGGTGTCGTAGAGCACGAAGGCCTCGTCGCCCGGAACTCGCTCGCCCCCGGCGGCGCGCAAGCCGTCCAGCAGCGTCGCGAGCTTGCCCATCGCCTGCTCAAGCGTCGCGCCGAAACGTTCCTCCTCGTGGCGCAAGGTCAGCACGACGCGCTCGCGACCGGCGACGACCTCCGGATAGGGCGCGCGCATCATCGCTACGACGCCGTCGACGAGCTCGTGCAGGAAGGGGCGTCGCACGCCGAGCTGGTAGGCTTGCACAGCGGCGCGGCGAATCAAGCGCCGCAGCACGTAGCCGCGGCCCTCGTTGGAGGGCAGGACGCCTTCGCCGAGCGCGAAGGTCAGCGCCCGCACATGATCGGCAATGATGTGCATCGCCACCTCATGGCCCTCGTACGGCACGGCGCAGGTCGCGACGACCGCCTCGATCAGGGGCCAGAAGAGGTCGGTATGGAAGATCGAGGTCTTGCCCTGGATCACCATCGCCAGGCGCTCGAGCCCGATCCCCGTGTCGATGCCGCGGTTCTGGAGCGGCAGGTCGCGGCCGTCTGCCTGACGGTCGAATTGAGGAAAGACGAAGTTGCCGACTTCGACGAAACGATCGGTCTCATCGCCGGCTCGCACGTCGGGATTCGGGTCCACTTCCGGGCCGAGATCGAAATAGAGCTCGGAGCAAGGGCCGCAGGCGCCGGTGCCCCCCGCCGGTCCCCAGAAGTTGTCTTCCGCCCCGAGGCGCACGATGCGGTCCTCCGGCAAGCCGATCTCGCGGCGCCAGATCTCATACGCCTCATCGTCATCTTCGTAGACCGAGGCGATCAAGCGCTCGGGATCGAGTCCGTAGACGCGCGTGAAAAGCTCCCAGTTCCAAACGATCGCCTCGCGCTTGAAGTAGTCGCCGAAGGAGAAGTGCCCGAGCATCTCGAAGAAGGTATCGTGACGCGGTGTGCGCCCGACGTCCTCGATGTCGGTCACACGCAGGCATTTCTGCACGCTGACCGCGCGCCGGTAGGGCAGCGCGACGGCTCCCGCGTAGTACTTCTTGAACGGCACCATCCCGGCCGACGTGAACAGCAAACTCGGATCGCCATGCGGCACGAGCGGAGCGCTCGGGACGAGCGTGTGGTCCCGTTCGCGGTAGAAGTCGACGAACGCCTGGCGGATCTCATTCGCTGTCATCAGGCTGCTCCTCGAAACCGTATGCCGACGCCTCGCCCGCGCCGCCGCCGTCCGCGCCGAGTTCGGCCAGCACCGCGCGCACCGTCGCGAACGCAAACCCGCGCGCTTGCAGGAAGCGGGCCCCACGTCGGGCCCGCTGCGCCGGCGCCCAGCGCGACCAGCGCCGTTCGAGCGCCGCCCGCGCCAGCGCCGCGTCATCCCAGGGCGGATCGCTCGCCTCTAGCGCCGCCTGGGCCGTGGCGCGCGCAATCCCCTTGGCCTGCAGCGCGGCGAGCGCGGCCCGCGCACTCATCGGTCGCAGCCGCCGCCGATCGCGCAGATAGAGTTCGGCGAAGCGCCGATCGTCGATGTATCCGCGCTCGAGCAGTTCCTCGACCGCGGCCGCCACCGCCTGTGCCGCGTGACCGCGGCGCTGCAGATGGCGGCGCACTTCTTGGGCCGTTCGTTCCCGCACCCGCAGGTAGCGGACCGCATCGCGGCGCAGCTGTTCGCGCGCCGCCTGCTCCACCTCGGTGCCGGGGACCGGATCGCGGCCGGCGGCGCTCATCGGCGCCGCTTCTCCCGCCCGCCGCCGCCCCGCCCGGCGTTGCCCGCCGCTACCGGCTCGTCATCCGCGGCGGGTTTCTGGTCGCCGCCGTTGTCTCCGGCCGGCGAGGCCTCCGCTGGCACCAATCCCATCTTGACCCGCACTTCGCGATCGAGGCGGGCGCCCAGGTCGTGGTTCTCGCGCAGCGTGCGTCGCGCGTTCTCGCGTCCCTGCCCGAGCCGCTCGTCGCCGTACGAGAGCCAAGTCCCGGAGCGCGTCAGCAATCCGTGCTCGAGCCCGAGATCGATCAGCTCGCCCGTGCGCGAGATGCCTTCATCGAACATGATGTCGAACTCCGCGCTACGAAATGGCGGCGCGACCTTGTTCTTGACGACGCGCACGCGCGTGCGATTCCCGACCACGCTCTCGCGTTCCTTGATCGACGCGATCTTGCGAATGTCGAGCCGGAGGGAAGCGTAGAACTTGAGCGCGTTGCCCCCGGTCGTCGTTTCCGGATTGCCGAACATGACGCCGATCTTCATTCGGATCTGATTGATGAAAATCACGGTGCAGTGCGACTTGCTGATCGACCCGGTCAGCTTGCGCAGCGCCTGGGACATCAACCGCGCCTGCAGGCCGACATGTGCATCGCCCATCTCGCCTTCGATCTCCGCGCGCGGCACGAGCGCGGCCACCGAGTCGATCACGATCAGGTCGACCGCACCGCTGCGCACGAGCTGATCGGCGATCTCGAGCGCCTCCTCGCCCGTGTCCGGCTGGGAAACGTGCAAGTTCTCGGTGTCGACGCCCAGCAAGCGCGCGTAGCTCGGTTGCAGGGCATGCTCGGCGTCGATGAAGACCGCCGTACCGCCCACCTTCTGGCACTGCGCAATGATGCTGAGCGTGAGCGTCGTCTTGCCCGACGACTCCGGCCCGAAGACCTCGACCACACGCCCGCGGGGGATTCCGCCCACCCCGAGAGCAAGATCGAGCCCGAGCGAGCCGCTCGAGATCGCATCGCGCTGGATGCGCGTCTCGTCTTCGCCGAGCTTGACAATCGAGCCCTTGCCAAACTGCTTTTCAATCTGCGCGATGGCCAGTTCAAGTGCCTTGGCCCGCTCCTTGGAAACGTCGGTCGTCATGAGACCTCCCCTTCTGCCTGGTTCCCTTGCGGGGATGACGAAACACCGCGGGCGCGGGCGGTCGCCAGGGGCGCGTAGTGCGGCCCCGCCGGCGTCAACCTGCTTTGGTACAAGACGATCGCACGCATGCTAAAAGCCCCATCGGGGGTTGTCAAACGATCGCTCTCGGTCGGCCAAATCAAGCGCCGCCCCCGGCGCACGCGGCCGATGGTGACGTGGGCGGCAAACGGCTTGTCGGCGCGCCCGAAGCGCGCCGCCCGCAGCCGGCGCTCGACCTCGCGCGCCAGATGCGACAGACGCTGTTCGCCGTCGGCCAGCCCGAGCCAAAGCACGCTGGGGCGGCGCGGCGAGGGAAAGGCCCCGAGCCGCGACCAGCCAACCGTGACCGCATCGAAACGCTGATCGAGGTCGGCGACGACGGCCCGCGCCCGCGCGAGCGCTTCCGGGTCGAGCGACCCCAGAAAGCGCAGCGTGACGTGCAGGTTCTCCGGCGGCACCCACTTGACATCCCCCTCGCCACAAGCGCGCCGCAGCCGGGCGGTCGCATCTGCTGCCGCGGCACGCGCCTCGGCGGGCAAGTCGAGCGCCAGGAAGGCGCGCGTCGATGAAGCCATCCCTCCTCCCGCGTCCGCCGCCGCCCTCAGGCGACAGCGAACGGCTGCAACAGGTCGCGACGGTCGAGCAGGTGCAAGCGTAGCGCATCGAGGGCCAGGGTCACGCTTCGGTTCTGGATGAGCGCCCGATCGCCCCCCAATCGATGGCGGTAGACGGCAGTGCCGGCGCGGTCCGCCAGGCCGAAGTAGACCAACCCGACCGGCTTCGCGGGGGTGCCGCCCGTCGGTCCGGCGATCCCGGTCGTCGCCACGGCGACGTCCGCGCGCAGGCGTTCCCGCGCCCCAACTGCCATCTGGCGCGCAACCGCGGCGCTGACCGCCCCGTCACGGGCCAGGATCTGCGGGTCAACGCCGAGGATCTCGCACTTCGCCTCATCGTGATAGGTCACGAGGTCGCCGCGCAGGACGCGCGAGCTGCCCGGCACGCGCGTGATCGCAGCCCCGATCAGTCCGCCGGTCAGCGACTCGGCACAGGCGAGCCAGAAGCGCCGTTTCGCGAGCGCGGCAAGCACGACCGCCTCCAGTGCCTGCGGATCGCGCGCGTAGCAGCGCGCCCCGAGCTCGGCGTCGATTGCCTCCAAAGCCGCCCGCCAGGCCGCCTCGGGCACGGACGCTTCCGGCGCGACGATGCGCAGATCGATGCGCCCGGCCGAGGGCAGGTAGGCGATCCTGCCGGGCACCGGGCACAGCGGCTCCAGGCGCCGCGCCAGCTCATTCTCCGCTACGCCGGTCGTGCGCCGCAGCGCGACGCGCTGCGGCGCTACCGCCCCCGCCGCCAGGCGCGCGCGCAGGCGCGGCAACACCGCGTCGAAGAACATCGCCTGCATCTCGCGCGGTACGCCGGGAAGCGCGGTGACGAGGCACGCACCGAGCGACATCCGGATGCCGGGCGCCAAGCCGACGGGATTGGGAATCGCCTGCGCGACGGCGGGCAGACGCGTCAGCGCCGCCGCTGCCGCGTCTGGTTCCCGGCCCAAGGCGCGGTAGCGGGCGGCGATCTCGCTCTCCAGCCGCGGGTCGGTCACGAGCGGGGAGCCAGCCGCGGCTGACAAGGCCGAGCGCGTCACGTCGTCCGGCGTCGCACCGAGCCCCCCGGTCACGATCAGGTCGCTGCAACGCGCCGCCGCGGCCTGCAACCCGGCGGCGATCAGCGCGGGTTCGTCGGGCAGAACGCAGTAGTGGGCGACGGCCAGCCCGAGCTCGCTCAGGCGACGCGCGATGTGGCGGAAGTTCCCGTCGCGCGTGCGTCCGGAGAGGATTTCGTCACCGATCGTCGCGACTTCGATGCGCATTTTCACTCCTTGCGCGCACAGCCCGCCGGTCAGAAGCCGGGCACCCAGAGCTGCGCCGCCAGCAGGACGAGCAAGCTGTAGGCGCCCGCGGCAACGTCGTCCATGAGCACGCCCCGGCCACCGGGCAGCGACTGCAGCTGGAACACGGGCGGCGGCTTGAGCACGTCAAAGACGCGGAAGAGGACAAACGCGGCCAGCAGGTGAAGCAGATCCCACGGGATCAGAAGAGCCGCGAAAAGCATGCCGACGGCTTCATCGATCACGATGCAGCGGGCATCGTGGCCGTAGCGCTGCTCCGCATGGTCCGCGGCCCAGACGGCGACCGGCGCCAACCCGCCGGCGAGCATCGCCACCAGTCCCACGCGCCAGGCGCTGACCGGCGCTCCGATCAACCACAGGATCAGGGCCACCACGAAGGAGCCCCAGGTCGCCGGCGCGATCGGCAAGAAGCCGATGCCGCCGGCGGTCGCGATCCGAACCGCGGCATCGCGCGGCAGCGGGCGCTGGAGCGGATCCTCGACCGAACGAGATGCAGGCATGTCAACCTCCTTGCACGGCGTCCGCGTGCGCGGCGCCGGCTCAACGCCGGGAGCGTGATCCCCTCCCTAGCTCCGCCAAGACGAGTTGCAAGATGGCGCGCAGTGTCGCTTCGACCCCTTCACCCCGCACCGCGGTGGCGCACACCACGGGCCGCCGATCAGCGTTCAGCAAGCGGTCGAGCTGCTCGCGCTCGGCGATCCGTTCCAGATCGCGCTTGTTGTACTGCAGCACGAGCGGCAGGGCGCTCAAGGGCCGGCCCACGCGAGCCAGGTTCTCGCGCAGATTGGCGAAGCTCTGCCGATTGGCGAACAGACGGCGCGTCCGGCTGTCGGCAACGAAGACGACGCCGTCGACCCCCTGCAGCACGAGCCGTCGACTCGCATTGTAGCGGGGCTGGCCGGGCACGGTGTAGAGATGGATCCGCGTCTGGAACCCGCCGATGCGGCCAAGGTCGAGCGGCATGAAGTCGAAGTAGAGGGTCCGATCCGCGGCGGTTTTCAGCGTCGTCAATCCACCCCGCCGTTCGCCCGGCAGACTGCGGTGCAACTGAATCAGGTTCGTCGTCTTGCCGCCGCGTCCCGGCCCGTAGTAGACGACCTTGCAGTGGACTTCGCGCCGGGCGAGATGGATGAAGGCCATCGCCAGGACCGCGGGTCACCGCTGGCCGTCGAAGAAGCGCTCGATCTCCTCCAGCGCCTCGTCGGCGAACTCGTCGCCGAAAGGCAGGTCCGCCGAGCGCGCCTCCCCGAGTCCAGCGGTGATCGACTCGGCCAGTCCCGGCAGCGCGCGCTGAACGCTGTAGCGCACGAGGCCGAGAGTCGTCGTGCGGTCGTAGAGATAGGCGAGCAGGGTTCCTGGCGTCACTTCCACCATGTAGAGCGACATCTCTTCGCCCTGGTGCAAGACGCTCTGGAACTGGTCTTCACCCAGCATCTGCGCCAGTTCGCGCGTGGCGCAGAAATCGGCCGCGACGAGCGATACGAAGGTCGTGAGGTCGAAGCGAGGGCTGTCACCCGCCAGCGTGAGCAGCCGGCCGGCGAAGTCCATCAAGAGCGCGGCGCGGCCCTCGGCAACGTGCAGGAGGTGCTCGAGTTGGACCTGGAGCCGCTCCAGATCGCCGCCGAAGCCCTCCCATCGGACCTGAACCATCGCCACCCCCCTCTTCGCCTGCCTGTATGGGATCCTCTCCGGCGCCTGTCAAGGGCAAACGACGTTCGGCTAGAGGTCCTTGCGCCCTTCCAGCGCGCGCAGCAGGGTGACCTGATCGGCGAATTCGAGCTCGGAACCGACCGGTACGCCGCGAGCGATGCGCGTCATGCGCACCCCCGTATCGTGCAGCAGCTCGGCGATCGCATGCGCCGTCGCCTCCCCGGCCGCGGTCGGATTCGTGGCGATCACGATCTCTGCGAAGGCGCCGGCCCGCACGCGCGCATCGAGCTCGCGCAGGCGCAGCTGCTCCGGTCCCATGCCCTCCCCGGGAGCAAGGGCCCCCCCGAGCACGTGATAGCGGCCGCGGAAGTGGCCCGTGCGCTCGAGCACGACGACGTCACTCGCCTGCTCGACCACGCACAGCAAAGAGGGGTCGCGCTTCGGGTCGGCACAGATGTAGCACGGCTGGGTCTCGGCCACATTGCCGCACTCGCCGCAGATCCCGACCTCGGTGGCGACCTTGTGAATCGCGGCCGCCAGCGCGAGCGCCTCGCTCTCGGGCGCCCGCAGGAGGTGAAAGGCGAGGCGCTGGGCCGTCTTGTTGCCGATTCCCGGCAGGCGACCGAGTTGGGCGACGAGGGTCTCGAGATGGCGCGAGCTGTACTGCATCGGCGCCTCAACCGAGCGGCATGCCGGGCAAGCCCATGCCGCCGGCCATCTTGCCCATCTCGTTGCGGGTCAGTTCCTCGACCCGCTTGTGCGCCTCGTTGATCGCGGCAACGACGAGATCCTCGAGCATTTCGACGTCCTCGGGATCGACGACCTGGGGATCGATCTTGATCGAGAGCACTTCCTGGCGCCCGTTGGCAACCACCGTCACCATGCCGCCCCCGGCCGTCGCCTCGACCGTCTTCTCCGCCAACTCCTCCTGGACTTTGGCCATCCGTTCCTGCGCTTCCTGGAGCTGCTTGAGCATCTTGTTCAAGTTCATGCATCCCCTCCCGGGGTCGGTCTGCCTAGTAGGCCGGACCGACGATGTCGCCGTCGACGAGGTCAGCGATTTCGCGCACGCGGTCGCGGCCCGCGGGCGGTTCGGGACTCTGTTCTGAGCCGGGCGTGCGCGCTTCTGGCGGGGTCGTCGCCGCACCCGGCGGTGAAGCGGACGCGGCAGCGGGAGCCGGTGACGTGGTGGTACTCGGCGGCGCGGACGGTGCCGGCGACGAGGAAGCGCTCGGCGGCGCGGACGGTGCCGGCGACGAGGAAGCGCTCGGCGGCGCGGACGGTGCCGGCGACATCTCGTTTGCGGCCACCGCCGTTGGCTCGACGAGCCGCAGACCGATCTGCTGCTCGTAGGCCTCGGCCATCATCTGCAAGAGGAAGCGCCGGTTGGCCGGCTTCTCGACCTGCTCGCGCTTGAACCCATTGGCATCGTCGAGTTCGACCAGCAGCCGGCCCGCCTCGATTCCGAGCGGCTGACTGGCATGCAGGCAAGATCCCAGAAAGGCGCGCTCCTTGCGCACCCGTTCGAGCACGAGCCCCCAGCCGCGCAGCAGGCGGTCGGCCTCGTCGGTCCCGAGGGCGACGGCGCGGGGTGGCGTCGCCCCGGTCGCCGCCTCACGGACACCGTCGGGAGCCGGCGCCCGCACGGCGACCGCGGGGGGTGCGCCTGCGGCACTGCCCGCCGGCCGTTCGCGGTCCACAACGCCCGTCGCCCCGCTCTCTACCCCCGCGGTCGCAACGCCGGCCGCGGTCGTTCCCGTTCGACGCAGGTGGTCGAGCACGGTCGCCAGATCGGCGGCCCGCGGCAGCGCGGCCATCTCGACCAGCGCCACCTCCAGGTGTACGCGCCCGTGCGCGCTGCGCCGCATCGTGCTCGCGACGTCGAGTAGTATGCGCAGCCAGCGCAGCGCGTCGGCGGCGCGCACGCCCTTCGCTTGCGCCGCAAGCTGCGCGCGTTCCTCCGGCGTCGTTTCGAGCAGTTCGTCGAGATCGTGGTCGAAGGCAAGCAGCAGCAGTTGCCGGAAGTGGCCGACGAGCTCGTCGGCCAGCTCCTGCAGATTGACGCCCTCCCGGTAGGCCCGTTGCAGCGCTCCGAGGGCCCCGGCGCCGTCCCCCGCCGTGACGGCCGCCGACAGCGCAAAGAGCAGGCCGCTGCCCGTCAGGCCCAGCAGCTCCTGAACGCGCGCCGCATCGAAGGGGCCGCTGCCGGTCGCCGCGACCTGATCGAGGAGCGTCAGACTGTCGCGCACGCTGCCGTCCGCCTTGCGCGCCAGAAGGCGCAGCGCCTCCTCGTCGATCGCGATCTCCTCCGCCGTCACGATCCGGCGCAAGTTCTCCGCCAGCTCGCCGACCGTCAAACGACCGAAATCATGCCGCTGACAGCGGGAGAGGATCGTCGGCGGAACCTTGAGCGGCTCGGTCGTCGCCAGCACGAAGTAGACGTGCCGCGGCGGTTCTTCGAGCGTCTTGAGCAGCGCGTTGAACGCGTCGGTCGTCAGCATGTGGACTTCGTCGATGATGTAGACCTTGGTCCGCACGCTCGACGGGGCGTACTTGACGCCCTCGCGCAGTTGGCGCACGTCGTCGATGCCACGGTTGGACGCGCCGTCGATCTCGAGCACATCGAGGCAGTGGCTGTCGGTGATCGCCTTGCAGGCGGCGCAGGTGTTGCACGGCTCGGTGGCCGGCTGTTGTTCGCAGTTCAGCGCCTTGGCGAGAATGCGCGCCATCGATGTCTTGCCGACGCCGCGCGGGCCCGCGAAGAGGTAGGCGTGGCTGAGACGGTCACTCTGCAGCGCGTTGGTGAGCGTCTGGGAGACGTGTCGCTGGCCGACAACTTCCGCGAACCGTTGCGGGCGCCACTTCCGCGCCAGGACGAGATAGCTCATGCGGCAGGCATCCCTTCCGTGTCGCCGGCTTCCAGCCGACAGCGCTCGTACGCAGGAGATGAAGGAACCGTGCACCCTCCTTCGGTCGCCTATTCCTCCCCGCTCGGTCGGCTGGTGGCTCAGATCAGGGAAGTCCGCGGCACCCGGCAGTGACTGCTTACCGCTGCTACCTCCCGGTCCTGACGGGATTCACAGGCCGCCGTCGCGCAGGTCCTGATCCTCAACGCTCCGGGCCGGCGAGATGAGAGGAAGTCGGGATCTCGGAAGGGCCTTCAGCCCTGCTGTAGCGGATTGCAGGTTCAGGGCACCGCTAGCTCCCCGCCTAGCACGGTTCCTACACTTCCGACCCTCTGTCGGGACTGTGGAGATGAGCGGGCTCGAACCGCCGACCTCCTCGTTGCGAACGAGGCGCTCTCCCAGCTGAGCTACATCCCCACGTATGCGCGCTCACGCGCCCAGATCCGGTGTCGACGTGGCCGGAGAGCGTCGCGCCGCTGCTACCGCCGCCCTCTCGGCCGCGCTTCCAGACGGCGGAGAGACTGGGATTCGAACCCAGGAGGGGCAAAGCCCCTACACGCTCTCCAGGCGTGCTCCTTCGACCACTCGGACACCTCTCCGAAACAAGATCACCCCGGCGCCACACCCGCGGACGCATCGTCCCCGGCTGCGTTCCGGAGCCTCCGGAAGAACTGGCGCAGCAATTGCGTCGACGGCTCCGCCAGAACTCCAGATTCAACGCGCAGAGTATGGTTCAAGCCTGGCGAACGAGTCAAGTCCAGCCGGGAACCGCACGCCCCGAACTTCGGCTCCGCCGCCCCATAGACGATGCGCTCGACGCGGGCCTGATAGAAGGCCCCCATGCACATCAGGCAGGGTTCGAGCGTCACGTAGGCGGTCGTGCCGAGCAGACGCCAGCCACCCAGCGCGCTCGCGGCGGCCGAGATTGCCAGCATCTCCGCGTGCGCGGTCGGATCTTGGAGCGCCTCGACCCGATTGCGGCCGCGGCCGAGCGGGCGCGCGCCGGCGACGATCAGACAGCCGACCGGGATCTCCCCCTCTTCGGCCGCCTGCTGCGCTTCGCGCAGCGCGAGGCGCATCCAGTGGGCATCGATCTCCTGCATGCGTCTCTCCGGCTTCTCGCCACTCTCATCGCGCCGGCGCGCGCTCAGGAATCGGCCACGGCCCCGGCCAACAGGGCGGCCACCTCGTCGGCGACGTCTTCGAACCGCGGCGGGCCGACGCCCGTGCTGAGCGCGCGCACCCGGGCGGAGCGCTGCAATTCCCGCCGCCGGGCGGTGTCGAACTCGTCTCCGGCGCCGGCGTCTTGCTCGATCGACTCCGACTCGCTGGTGCGCGTGGCGGCGACCTCCCAGAGCGTCGCCCCCGTGTCGACCGAGATCAGGCGCAGCCGCGCGCCGATGCGCGTGAAGGAGGCGTCGGCGCTCTCCTGCGTCGCGTCGACCTGGGTCCAATCATCGATCCAGCCGACGAGCAACGCATCGGCCCCGATCGCCCCGCCCAGGTCGGCGACGGCGAACTTGTCGATCTTCTTCGCGTCCCGCCAGTAGTTGCGGACCGTTTGGAGCTGCTCCGCCCCACCGGCACTCTGCGCCCGGCGCTCGACCTCGTCGGACGCGAGCAACACGAACGGCAGCTGCTGGTTGCGCAGGTGTTGCTCCACGCGCGGCTCGACGATCGGCAGCGCCTCCTTGGGCGTAGCCGCAGCGGCGGCGAGCCCAACGTAGGCGGCCGTGCCGACCGCCGCCGCGTCGTAACCGGGCGTGGCGGTCACGTCCACGAAGGCGCCGCGCGGCGGCGCGGACTGGCAGGCGAGCAGCGGAAGCACGAGCACCACCAGGGCGCCCTGCACGATTCGTTGCATGGCAGCTCTCCTCTAGGAATTCGCATGGCGGCACGCCGGGAGGGGAAGCTGTGCGCCCAGGAGGACTCGAACCCCCAACCTTCTGATCCGTAGTCAGACGCTCTATCCAATTGAGCTATGGGCGCACGAACGCGGCGGAGAGGGCGAGATTCGAACTCGCGGTGAGGCTACAAACCCCACAACACATTAGCAATGTGCCGCCTTCAGCCACTCGGCCACCTCTCCTCGGCCGGCCCAAAGGACCGCGACGAGAGAGCCTAGCCAACCGCCTAAGATCTGTCAACAGGCATGATTCGACCGCCCGCAACGACATGCTCGCCGGCGTACAAGACGAGCGACTGGCCGGCGGCAACCCCCTGCTGCGGCGCATCGAAGCGAAACGTGAAGCCCTGCGGCCGCATCGCCGTCACGCGGCCCGCGGCGAGCGGCTGGCGATGGCGCAGGCGCCCCGCCAGCCGCGCCTCCACCCGGCACGCGGCGGGATCATGGATCCGCGCTGCACCGGCGCACACGGTGCGCCGGGCGAGATGGTGCGCCTCGCCGACGCGCAGGACGCGGGTCGCCGGCTCGAGGGCGACGACGTAGAGCGGCTCGCCGCTCGGCGATGAGACGCCGAGCCCACGGCGTTGGCCGGGGGTGAAGTGGATCAAGCCGCGGTGCTCGCCGAGTCGCCGGCCATCGACATGGAGGATCGCCCCCGGCTGCCGGGCGGCGGCCGCGCAATCCAGCCGGCGGGCGAGAAAGGCCCCATACCCCTCCTCCCCAATGAAACAGAGATCCTGGCTCTCGGCCGCGACATCTGCGGCGATGCCCGCCGTCTGCGCCAACTGGCGCACCTCCGCCTTCGTCCGCTCGCCGAGTGGGAACTCGAGCCGGGCGCACGCCTCAGGCGTCAAGGCCCAGAGCATGTAGGACTGGTCCTTCTCACCGTCGCGCGCGATGCGCAAACGCGCGGCGCGCTGCGCGCTGCGTGTCAAGCGCGCGTAGTGGCCGGTCGCCACCCGCGAGTAGCCACGGTCACGCGCGAGGGCGATCAACCTCCCGAGCTTGATGCGCGCATTGCAGCGGGCGCAGGGGTTGGGTGTTTCGCCGGCGGCATAGGCGCCGACGAAGGGTGCGACGACCTCGCGCTCGAAGTCGGCGCGTGCGTCGAGCCATTCGTGCGCCAGGCCGAGGCGCGCGGCGATGCGGCGCGCCGCGGTCGAGCGCTCCGCCTGGACCTCGGCCGCCACGGTCGCATCGCGCGGCATCAGCTCCAGCGTGACGGCCAAGAGCTCGTGGCCCGCTTCACGCAGCAACCAGGCCGCCACTGCGCTGTCGACGCCCCCACTGAGGGCGACGAGAATGCGCGCCATCGCTTGCTTCCTTTCGCGCTTACACTCGATCGAGGCCAAAGCAAACGGCCCCCGGAGGCGGGGGCCGTATCGCCGTTCGCGTTCCAGACCGCCGCCTTAGCCTCCGAGGCTCTCTTTTTCGGCCAGTTTCTGCGCGCGCGCCACGAGGGCATCCATGCGCCCAAGCTGATCGCCGGCCGTGTTTGCGTAGTGGGGATCCTGCAGGTCGATCACCTTCTGGAAGTGCTCCTTTGCGGCGCGGTACTTGGCAATCCCCGTGGAGAAGTCCTTCTTGCGGACCAGATTGTCGCCTTGGGCGGCGACGGTCACCGCCCAGCCGTAGTAGAGACAACCGGTCGTCGGATGGGCCTCGATGCCGCGCTGCACCGCCGCCAACGCCTCCTCGAGCTTGCCGCCGTCCTTGTAGGCGAAGACGAGGTTGCAGTAGTGCGAGGCATCTTCGGGTTCCTGCTCGATCAGGAATTCGTAGTCCTCGGCGGCGCCCACATAGTCGCGCGCCTTGTTGCGGCAGTAGCCGCGATACTTGTGATAGCTGACGCGCTGCGACTCGGAAAGCTCCTGTTCGAGCAGCTTGTCGTAGTAGAAGGCTGCCTCTTCGTAGAAACGGATCTGGAAGTAGTAGCCGGCCAATACATGGAGCGTATTGACGTTGGTCGGATCGAATTCATAGAGCTTCTTGTAGAAGGTCACCGCCGGAAGGTAGAGGCTGTTGTCCAACGCCAAACGGCCCGCCTCCGACACGGTGCGGGCATCGGCCTGATCCATCTCGACCAGCTTGTTGTAGAGCATGATCGCTTCCGCAACGCGTCCCATCTGCTGGTAGACGAAGGCGAGGTTCTTCAGGATCTGTGGCCGGTTGGGGCGCTTCTCGTTCAGTTCGAGGTAGAGCTCGAGTGCATCCTCGAACTCGCCGCCGGCGCTGAGGGCAAAGGCGAGGTGCTCCTGCACATCGAGATTGCCCGGATCCTGATCCAACGCATCGCGGTAGGTGTCGATCGCCTCGAGGTAGTCATCCATGCGGACCTGGATTTCCCCCAGGTTCAGGTAGGCGTCGATGCGATCGGGGCAGGCCTCCTTGACTTCGGTGAAGCGCTCGGCCGCAGTGGCGAGCTGCTGATTGCTCTTGTACTGGAGTCCCTCCTGGAACTTGCGCTGACAGATCTCCTCCTGCGAGAAGACCTCATCCTGGGCCCACCCGTTCGCCGGGCACAGGGCAAGGCAAGCCCAGACGCCGAGCGCCGCGCAGGCGATCTGCCTGACGGGCAAGGCAACCCGACCCGCTGTCATGTTCGAGCCAGAATCGAGGCGCATCCGTTTCCCCCTTGCCAGAGAGTCACTTGCAATGGTCGCGGAGGCTAGCAGAGCCCCCCGGAGGTGTCAAGACACCCAGCAACCGGTCGATTCGCTGCAGGTTGGCGCGCGCCTGGGCGGCTAGCGGATCCTCCTCGCCTGCCGCGGCAAGGACGCGCTCCCATTCCCGTGCCGCCTCCCCCAGGATGCCGGCGTCGGCAAAACTGACCCCGAGCTGAAAGCGCACCAGCGGGCTGTCGGGGGCCAGCTTCAACGCCTGCGCGAGCTCTTGCCACGCCGCCTGATGCCGCTTCAGGCGCTGCAGCACGCCCGCCAGATGACAGCGGATGGCCGCGTCTTGCGGCGCCCGGTCGCGCGCCCGCGCCAACGCCCGCTGCGCCGCCTCCAGCTGGTCGAGTTCCGCCAGCAGGAGCCCGATGTTGACCTGGACCGCAACCTGCTCGGGTGCTACGGCTTCGGCGCGGCGCAGGACGTCGAGCGCCTCCAGCGGGCGGCCCGCCTCGTGGAGGGCGAGCCCCGTCTCGAGGAGCTCGGCGACTCGCGCTGCGTCCCCCTCGGACAGCTCCGGCCCCGTCTGCTCCCCACCCGCCCCGAGTAGGGCGAGCACGAGGGTCAGCGACAGGATGAACGGACTCGGCATCAGGCGCCTCCTCGTCTCCTGGTTGCGGGGCCTGCTGTAGGGCGAGATCATCGTGATCTCAGCGCCGGCCGCGCTTGCCGCCCCCATTGCCGCGGCGGCGAGCAGCGAGCCGCCGTGCCTGCTTGCGCCGACCGCGCTCCCGCTTCGCCGCGCGCGCGCGCGCATCGCTCTCGCTGGAGACCGGCGCGCGAGGCGCGTCGGGAGCCGGACCGGCGGCCGCGGCGCCCCGCGCCGCCTGCTCGCGTGCTGCCGGCGCCGGCGCGGGCGACGCCGGCGCTCCTGAATACCCTCCCGGCGAGGATCTGCTCCCGGGCGCCGGGCGGCGGCGCGCCTCATCGCCCCGCTCGAGGTGCTCGCGGCCGCGGGCAGCCCAGCGCGCCTGCGCCTCGCGCGCCAGCTGCCGCCCGCGCCGGCGTGCTTCGGCTTCGGCATCCGCGCTGCGCTCCAGAATGCGCGCGGCGATCTCGCGGCGCGCATCGTCGTCGAGGGAGATGTCGGCTGCGCGCAGTTCGTCCCCCTCGGTCTCCGCGTCGCGGGCGGAGGGCGGGTCGATCCAGCGCCGGCGAAAGGCCTCAACGCCGAGGAGGCGCACGCCCTCGGGCAGTCGCGCACCGAGGCTGCGGCGGTCGTTGCTCACCACGGTGACATGCGCGCCGCCCTGCAATGCGCGGCCGGCAAGGAAGAGGATGCGATCGTCCGCCTCTTCCGGAGGCTGGCTGTAGACCGTCCGCAAGTCGGGACCGGTGGAGGCATCCGGATTGGCGGCCATCCGGTTGCCGTCGTAGACGATCGTGAGCGGCGCCACGAGTTGGCGAGCAAAGGGCGCGAGCCAGGTCTCCAAGCCGCGCCGGGCGGCGCGGCCGGCACCGCGCTCTTGCAGCCGGCCGAGGTGGGGCACGCCGAAAATGACGTTGTGCCCGTCGATGATCCAGATCCGCCGCTGCCACGCCGCGCTCACGCCCTGGTCCCTCCGCCTCGTCCCGGCCGACTCTCGACGTTCCCCGCCAGGCTATCTGATTCCCGATCGAAATGAGAGTGGGAACCTCGTGGTTCCCACTCTCTCTATCCGGCCGGGCTTCTCGAGGGGCGCGTGAGCAGCCGGCCGGCTCTTGGCACCCGGCACGGCACGCGGCCGCGCCGGGAGGCGCACACTCCTGCGCGTCAGATCTCGTCGGGCGTCAAGATGCCGCCCTTCCAGGCGCCGCTGAAGACGCCGCGGCCGCGCAGCGGAAACGCCCAGTGGCCGCGCAGTCGGCCGAGCGCGCCGCCGTGTCGATCGACCCATTCGCCCTGGAAGCTGCCGGTCGCACGGCGCGACTGCCCCGGATTGACGATGTCGTTCGTCTCCCACTGGCCGCGCAGGAAGCCGCGGAAGTTGCCGAACTCATCGACGTACTTGCCGAAGAAGACCTGCTGGCCTCGTGCGTCGTACCCGTAGTGGCCCTGCAGGTACCCCAGCCGGGCGCCATCGCGACCACCGATCCAGTAGCCCTTGAAATGCCCGATCGAATCCGACTCGATCCGCGTCCAGTGACCGGAGATGAACCCGTCGAGCCGGGTCGAGCTCGGATCCGTCAAGTAGGAGCGGAACGAGAGCTTCTCACCAACACCCAGTTCGACGAGCTCGTCGAGCGCCGTCAGTTCGTCGGTGGAGAAGGTGCGCGTGTAGTCGCCCGCTTCGAATTCGAGCGTTTGTGCGATCGGCTCGCCGGTCACCGAATCGGCCGGCACGATGACGAGCACACGAATGCCGTCCATGAAGCCGTGTGTCGTCGAGACCCACTCGATCGTCTCGCGTTCCGAGCGCGGCAGGATTCGATCCTCGGCGCGCTCGAAGCGCAGGAGGCTCAGCAGCTTGATGCCCCCCTCCGAGAGCGTCATGCGGCCGTCCCAGACGATCGGCTCACCCGGTTCGAGCGAGTCGACCGCACCCTGGTTCCATTCCGGCTGCAGGTCACCCCACAGAACTGTCAGCGAGTAGAAGCGGAAGTCAGGCTGCTGCTCGAGGCGCCGCGCCTCTTCGGCCGCCTGCGGATCGAGGCCGGCATACCCGTCCTCGACCGCTTCCTCGTCGGCCGCCAGGCGCTGCAACTCCGGATCGCCGAACGCGGGGTCCTCGTCGACCGCCAGAAAGCCGCCGTACTCGTCGTTCAGATCGACCGCTTGGCTCTCGGGACCGTAAGGGTCCGCAGCCGTCGTGTTGCCGTCATCGCTGCACCCGGCAACCAGCCCCAACCCGCCGATGGCGAGCACCGCGATCGGAATCAGGATCGTCTTCTGTCCCCAGTCGTGCTTCATCGTCCAACCCCCTTGTGCAGACCGCCCGCGGCCCGGAAGCGGGGCGGCCATGGCAAACTCGGCTTGCGATTCTGGTCTTTCAGCCGTTCGTCGGTACGCAGTGCGAGATGCATGCCAAGAAGCGGGGCATCGGCGGCCAAAAATCTATGCAGAGGAATAGCAAGCAGTTAGATCCGATCGAGGGAGCCGTGGCGGCGTCCCGAGCGCGACCGCGGGGTCGTCCCCGGCGCGCACCTGTCCCCAGTGGTACGCCCCCTGTCCGCGGGCGTACGCCGCTGCCCGACGTCCCGTCCGCGCGGCCGGCGCGGGGACGCGGCTCAGTCGACGATCACGAGGCGCTCGTGGGCGCGGTAGCGGCCCTGGATGAGCCGCAAGAAGTAGATCCCGCTCTCGAGTCGCGTGCCGTTCCCGGCGGGCGACTCCCAGGCAAGATCGTGCAGGCCAGGATCGAGCGCCCCGCGGTAGAGGGTGGCGACGCGCCGCCCGGCGACGTCGATCAGGTCGAGACGCCCCGGTCCGCCCGGCGCCGGAATCTGGAAGCGCACGCGGAAGCGCTCGCCGCGCCCGGCAACGTAGGGACGCGCCACCGGGCATTCGAGGAAGAAGGGACGCGGCTCTCCGCGGGCGGTGACGACGTACGGTCCGTATTCGGCGCGTCCGCCATCCGACAGCTGCGCGACGACGAGGTAGGCATAGGCGCGTCCGCCGATGGCCGTCGCGTCGTGCCACGCCAGCTCCCCGCTGCCGCTCAACGGCAGATCGGCGTTGAGCACCTCGTAGCGCTGCTCATCCCCCGCCTCGAGCGCACGCCGGTAGATGTAGAAGATCGCGCCACCCAGCGCCGGGGGCGAGATCCAGCGCAACCAGACACCGCCACCGGGCAGCGCGTCGAGCGCCAGCCCGATCGAAGCAATCGGTGTTCCGTCGAAACGGGCCCAGGCACCGCTCGGGCGCACGAGCGGCGGGCCGCCGGCGTAGATCTCGCACTCAAGCGCGCCCGGGGCGACCCGAAAGACGGTTCCGGTCTCGCCGCCGGCACCAAGGGCGTCGGCGATCGCGTCGACGATGATCATGCGCTCATCGAGATCGAGAACGATCCGCTTCGGATCGCGCAGGCCCAGACAGCGGCCATGGAAGGCGGGCGATTCGCCCGGTCGAAACGCGTAGAGTGACCCACCGAGTTCGCCGCGGCCATCGAGTACGAGCAAGCGCCCGTCGGCGCTCACCGCCCCGCAACGCGGATTGGTGAACACGCCGCCACTCGCGATCACGGAGACCTCGTAGGTGGTCGGATCGACGCCGAACACGGTGCCCGGATGGCTGTCGCCGCCATCCCCGCTATCGATCACGTAGAGCATGCCCGTCGTCGGATGGAGCAGCAGGTCACGCGGCTCCCAGAAGCGCTCGTCCGAGGCGATCACCTCGCCGCTCCCCAGTTCGAGATCGACGCGATAGACGGCGCCGGGCCCCTCGCCGCCCGGTCGCAAACCGTACGGGTCGGCGTCGCGATCGAGGACAAAGGCGGTCAAGCTGTCACGCGCGACAACCGCGACCGGCTGGCGCCATGTGCTCGCGAAGTAGAGCAGATCGACTTCGCCGTTCTGCGTGCTGCCGCGCCACAGCGCTCCGCGTCCACTCCCGCCGCCCCCGGGTTGCGCGCTGGCGTCGAGGACGAGCACGTCGCTCGCGCTGCCGGTGACCATCGCGAGTGCGATCGGGTTGACGAACTCGCGCCCGACGAGGATCGGCACGAGCTCGCGCGTCTCGAGCTCGGCGCGAAAAACGGCGCCGGTCGTTCCCCCGAGCGCACGCGGATCGGACCATGTGTCGGCGATGAGCAGCTCGCCATCGGCCGTCGCGTTGGCGATGTAGTGGGTCAGAGTATCGGTCGCGCCAGGACCATACGTCGCCTCCAGCACGGCGATCTGGTCACTCCACGGCGCGAGGCCGGGATAGAGACGCGCCTGTGCCCGGTAGGCGATCGTGATGCTGTCGCCCGCCTCCAGCGCGCCGTTCCAGAGCAGGCGGTCGGCGGAGAGCGCGAGGGCTCCCCCTTCCGCACTGCCGCCGAGCGGATCGAAGCGCAGCGTCGCCGGTGCATCGACCTCGACCGTGACACTCGGCTGGGCGATCAGCGACGGGTTGGCCAGCACGAGTTCACAGGCGAGCGAGTCTCCCGGGGCGACGGCGCCCTGGCGGTCGGCGGCGAAGCGGCGAATGAGGAGGCTCGGTGCGGGCACTTGGGCCGCGCCGACCCACGCGCGCGCGTCCGGGTACTGGTAGTGGGACAGAAACGTCTGGCTGTCGAGAGCAATGCGGTAGACCGCGCCGAGCAATCCCGAGCCGGGTGGTGTGGCCGTCGAATCGGCGACCCAGATCACGTCGCCCTGCCCCGGCTGCAACCGCGTCGGGGTACCGAAGAACGGTGAACTGAGCACGCTGGAGAGCGCGCCGGTCTCGGGATCGAGCGCGCGAATGCCGGTGAAGCCGCCGCTCGCGTGGCCGGGATCGGTCACGAACAGGCGACCGTGCTCCGCCTGCCACATGATCCCGGTCGGATCGACGAACTCGACCGAAGCAAACGTGTCGACCACGGCTCCGGTGTTCGGATCGACGACGAAGATCGCTCCGGTGTCCTCGCTTTCCACGCCCGCCGGGTTCGCTTCGCGATCGGTGATCCAGAGCCGCCCATCCGCAGCGACGGTCAAGTCGGCCAGGGAGCGAAACGCCTCGTCGCAGATCACCGTGCTCGGAACGCCGCCGTCCGCACCGACGCGCAGCACGGCCCCAACGCCCTCTCCGGGACACTCGACGCCGGCATCGAGGATGTAGAACCCACCGTCGGGCGCGGGCAGGCAGCGCACGGGATCGACGAGGGCGACCCCAGCCGCCAGGGTACGCAGCGTATTGACCGCCGTGTTGAGCTCGAAGAGCGCCCCCGTGTCGCGGTCTAGACCCAGCGGATCGGCGTCGCGGTCGAGAATCAGAAAACGACTGGCAGCCTTGGCGTGCAGATCGACCGGTCGCACGAGTCCGGCGTGCGATCGAAACGGCTCGACGATCCCACCTGCATCGACCGCGAAGACGGTTCCCTGGCCGCCGGTGTCAAAGACGTCGAGCGCGGCGTCGAGCAGCAACACCTCGCCGCCCTCCAGCGGACCGTAGACGTTGTCGCTGAAGCTCTCGCTGCCGGGCGCCTCGCCGCCGACGAGCTGGAGCGCGATCTCCAGCGGCGCCGCATGAGCGGCGAGCGAGTCGATCTGGCAGGCAAAGGTGAGCGTGACCGGATCGCGGAACAGCAGATCGCCCGACCAGTCGATGCGGCCCGTGGCGGCGTCGATCTGCACCGTCCCCGCCGATGCTTCGGCCGCCCTCGGCAGCAGCGCTTGTGAGAGCATGAGTTGCGCGCCGACACTGAGACCCGGCATCGGCGCGTAGTTCATGATTTCCGCCGTCACCTCGAAGAGGTCGCCCGGGACGGGACGCCCCCCGCTCGCGTCGATCACCGTGAAGTCGACGATGCGCAAATCGGGCGCACGGAAGAGCGCCCCGCGCAACGGCTGGCGCAGGTCGGCGTGGAAGCTCTGCATGCTGAAGCTGCCAAAGCCGATCCCCTGAAGTTGGAAACGCACGAGCCCGCCGCGCCCCGGATGGAAGGGATTGCTCTCTTCGTCGCAGATGACGAGCCGGTCGGTCGCGTAGCGCATGATGCCCGAAGGCCGTTGGAGCAGGCTGTCGCCCGGACCGATGATGCGAATGAACTGGGTGGCCGCCTGGTCGCGGCGCATCCAGAACAGGCTGGGACCGTTGGAGACCCCCACCGGAACCCGGTCGATGACGTAGCAGTCGCCGTTGTCGACAAAGGCGGCACCATAGGGATCAATCAGGCTGCCCGGGGCGCGATGCGTGGCAACCAGCGTGCCGTCCCCGTCTAGCTCGAGAATCGCCCCAAAGGGTTGACCGTTGCTCTGCGACTCGGAATCGCAGACGAGATAGTGCCCGCCGACATCGCGCACGATGTCGACCGGATTGGGGAAGAGCGCGGCATCATTCGGGGCGTAGAACTCGCTCAATTCCCCGGTCAGGGGATCGAGGCGGTAGATCACGCCCGGCAGGACGGTCGCCGCCTTCGGATCGACGATCAGCAGGCTGCCGTCGTGCGCCAGCTCGAGTGCCTTGACGTAGAGCGTGAGCTCGCCGCCGCTGTAGACGCGGCGCGTGACCTGCGATTCCGGGTCGATCGCCAGCACCTTCGGATCGCCCGATTCCGCATCCAGCACGTAGAGCGTGCCATCCGGGCCGAACGTGACGTCGGTCGGTCGGGGCAACTCCCCGGTTGGATCATAGGCGAGCGTCTCGGTCGTGAAATCGTCCTCACCCAGCGCAAAGACGCGCGGGGCGGGAAAGGCGGCTGCCCGCCGGTCGACAAAGGCGTTCTGTCCGCCCGGGAATTGCAACTCGACCGACAAGAGGAAGGTGCGCCTCAGCTCGACGTCGGGTCCGGTCAGCCGTGACGTAACGAACAGCTCGACCTCGGGATCCAGCGTCTGCGGCACGCGCGCCTCGACGCTGATCGGGATCGAGTCGCCAACCGCGGCACTGCCGCTCCAGATCAGGCTCGTGCCGTTCGCGCCGAGCGCCAGACTGCCCTGCGCCGCGCGGGCGGAACCGAAGAGCAGTTCGAGGTTGTCGAACGCCGTCTCGAGCTGCACGCCGGCGACCGCCGCCGGGCCGTGATTGACGACGCTGGCTTCGAAGCGCAGCCGATCGCCCGGTCGCGCCGGCGGACCGTTGAGATCGATCAGCTTGAAGACCGAATCGTCGAAATCGGGGCCCGTATAGGCCTCGATCGCGACCAGCTGATAGAACGAAGAGCGCACCATCGTGTCGCGCAGCTCGCCGCTACGGGGATCGATCCGCAGCAGCGCGCCCCGACTGCCGCTGTAGCCGGCCGGATTCGCCCACCCATCCAGGACGAGCAAGTCGCCCTCGGGCAGCACGACGAGATCGGTCGGCTCGACGAAATCCGCCACCGCGAGCGTATCGGTGAAGGCGCCGCCCGGGAGCGTCACGCGTACGACGCCGCCCCCGGCTGCGGGGAACCCGGGCGCCGTCAAGTTGGCGTCGGCGATCCAGAGCGTATCGGGCGCCGCGAGCGCCAGCGCGGCCGGTCGCTGCAGTCCTTCCAGCGATAGCAGCGACTCGAGTTCCAGCGTCTGTGGATCGAAGCGGAAGACGACCCCATTCTGCGGCGAGGACCAGCGCATGCGGCCCTGTGGATCGAGCACGAGCAGGGTCCCGTCGGGCGCGGCGACGAGGCGACGCGGGGCCCCGAAGCGTACGTCGCTCACGAGCAGCTCCAGCGTCAAGCTGTCGGGATCGAGGCGAAACAACGCCCCGGAATGGCCCTCGCCCAGGGGATCGGCCAGTTCATCGAGCACATAGACCGAGCCATCAGGGGCGTGCAGAAGGTCGATCACGAGCCGCAGGCGCGCATCCTCGAGCGTCACCGGCGGATTCGTCGGCGGCTGGTAGCTGTCGAGCAGGTGGATGCGCTGCCGGTCCCCAACCACGAGTCGCTTCCCGCCGATCCAGGTTACGGCGCGCGGATCGCTGAACGCGGCCGGATAGGCGATGTCGTGGAACTCGCGCGTCTCCGGATCGAGCGCCATCAGCAGCTCACTCGCGTAGGCGGCCTGGCTATCGATGTCGATCAACATCACTTCGCCCGCACGGGGCGGCAGCGCCCGCGCCGGTACGAGCCCGATGGCAGCGAGCAGCAATGCGGCGCATGCCCGGTTCCACCCTGCGCGCAGGCGAGCCCCTCGCCGTCTCGCATTGCTCGACACGCGATTCACTCCGGTCTCCCCCTTTCGCCGAAGGCAGGCTCTGCTTGGTACCCGATCAATCCTTGGCCAGTTGGCGCGGGGAGTCAAGCGGGGCCGCGCTCAAGCAGGCAGATCGCGCGCGGGGGGGGGGAACGCAGCGGGGCGCGGTGCGCCCGGCACTCAGCGCCGCGGTGAGCCCGGTCCGCCGCGGCGGGGCCGGCGTTCGCGAACCGTTGGCAGGCTGGGGTTGATCGCCTGGGGCGGGAAGTCGGGGCGCGCGAGCAGCCCGAAGACCGCCCGCGTGAAGCTGAGCGCCCAAGCCAGCATCGACTGCGCCTCGTACTGGCTGCCGCGCCCACCCTCGTAGACCAGATCCTTGATCTCTTTCGCATCCCGCAGCCAGCGGACGGTATCGTCGGGCAGCTGCTTCTCGTCGAGGTAGAGACGCTGCAACGCCGACGTCAGCGCGAAGAGGTTGGTATCACGATAGCCGCGGGCGCGCAGCGCGGCCTGCGCGGCGCGGTAGACGCCGAAGTAGGATTGGAGGATGACGTCCGCCCAGGCGCCGCTCGCATAGCGCGTCCGCGCC
>Ga0180429_10000175_pt1 | contig 59410 bp, 52 predicted proteins | sample SS_ome_FD_132428 | JGI IMG/M metagenome (GOLD analysis project Ga0180429, IMG submission 132428) | Hypersaline lake sediment archaeal communities from the Salton Sea, California, USA - SS_1_S_1 metaG | ecosystem: Environmental > Aquatic > Non-marine Saline and Alkaline > Hypersaline > Sediment ... | reverse complement strand
TGGGTCATCGGTCGGTCGAATTGCACTTTCTGCAATGCCGAGGCAATCGAGGTGGCTTCCAGCAGCCCGATCCAGATCGGCACCGCCTGGTCCCCCTCTTCCGTCTTGAGAATAACGATGGGGGTGTTCGTGGCCGGATCCATGGTCAATCCGGCAATGACGGCTTTAAGCAGCATGGCATTCCTCCCTGCCTGAGCAGTCATGGGAGCGTTCCCGTGGCACCAAACCGCCTCGCAGAGAATGGGAAAACGCTTTTTCGATAGACACATCGACCATTTCGCCAACCCGGGGCGGGGGCGCCGGGGTGGCGTCGCCACCCAGACTGAAATTGACAATTTTGTTTCCCGGTGTTCGTCCGGACCACTGGGGCCCTTCGTCAAGGGATTCCGCCAGTCCGGGACGGGTACTGCCGCCCTCCACCATGATTTCCTGATGGGTGCCGACGAGCATCCGGTTTTTCGCAAGTGTTATCTTCTCCTGGGTGGTCAGGAGCTTCTGGAGCCGGTCTTTTTTCTCGTTTTCGTCGATTTTGGTTTTGAATCGCGAGGCTGGGGCGATCTCACGGTCCGAGTACATGAACGCAAAAATACTGTCGAAAGCCACCGTTTTCACCAGCGACAGGGTGTCCTCGAAATCCGCGGGCGACTCCCCAGGAAAGCCGACGATGAAATCCGATGTGACCGCAATGTCCGGGCGAATGGACCGGAGACGTTCGACACGGTCCAGATAGATCTGACGGGTGTATTTGCGATTCATCCGTTTGAGCACCCGGTCGGATCCGGACTGCACCGGCAGATGAATGTGCGGACAGAGTTTATCCAGCTTCCCGAACGCGCTCATGAGATCGTCGGACAAGTCCTTGGGGTTAGAGGTCGTGAACCGGATGCGGCGCAAACCCGCGACATCGTTCACCTGCGCCAGCAGCGCCGCAAACGATGGCAACCCCTCCTTGCGGCCATAGCTGTTGACGTTCTGGCCAAGCAACGTGACTTCCCGCATCCCGGACGCAGCCAGCGATTGAATCTCCGACAAAATCCGGTCGGGGTGGCGGCTCATCTCCGCCCCCCGCACATACGGCACCACGCAATAGGTGCAGTAGTTGTCGCAACCCTGCATAATCGTCACAAAACGCGATACCTGTCCATCGTTCTGGAATCCGCCAGCCAGATCGATTTCATCGATCCCGTCGGATGCGACCACATCCACCACACGGGTGCTGCCGGATGTCACTTTTCCCAAAATATGCGGCAGGCGGGAAATTGCATGGGTGCCAAAAACCAAATCCACATGGGGCATCCGGGACAGAATGGCGTCGCCTTCCTGCTGGGCGACACAGCCGCCGACACCGATCATGAGACCCGGTTTCCGCCGTTTCATTTTTGCCAGACGGCCGACAAAGCTGAAGGCTTTCTGCTCCGCTTTGGCCCGAATGGCGCAGGTATTGACGATGACCAGGTCGGCCGCTTCAAGCGTGTCGGTCATGCGATACCCGACGGGCGCCAAGACACGGGCAATGCGGTCCGAATCATAAACGTTCATCTGGCAACCGATGGTATTGATGTAGAGCTTCTTGTCTTTCATGCCTCACCTTGGGCCGCACACAGGGCATCGGGCAGCGGCTCCATCAGAATATCCCCGTTTGCGCACAGGCCCTCCAGCAATTCGGCCACCAGGCCCTCACTGCCGGGTGCGATCCGAACGCTCACGACACCATTCCTCGTGTCCACCGTGGTCAATACCGCCAAGCCCTCGTATGCTTCCAGCACAAACCGCAGGAAACTGATATCCCGACGATCAATCCGGAAGCAGCGCTGTGAGGTATACAACGTGTGCGGTGGCTGGGTGAGATCCTGTGTATCGATGGAAACCGTCCGTCGGTTCGTCTGCGCCGAAAGCCATTTGTCCTATGCATCAGGGAATGTAAACTATAACCATATAGCCCTTGTTTGCAACCCCTATCTCCCCTCGGCAAGCCCCGTCCACACGCGATGCGATCCTTACCAGGGCATGAAGAAAGGCTTGCCCCGAGGCATGGAATGGACTATAGGCCGCGGCTATGACGATGATCTGGGATATTTTAGAGCCGAACCCGGCAGATGTTCAACGTCTGGTTTCCGCCCTGGCCCTCGACCCCCTGGTGGCCGCCGTACTGGTCAACCGCGGCATCACCTCCGTTGCATCGGCCCAGGCCTTTCTGACCCCCTCCCTGGGCGCTATCAAGCCGCCCGGCGCCATCAAGGATATCGAACGCGCGGCCGAACGCGTGGTCATGGCCCTCGCGACCAATGAAAAAATCCTGATCTTCGGCGATTATGACTTGGATGGCGTTACCGCCACCGCCCTGTTGCTGGATTTTCTGCGCACGGTCGGCGCGCGCGTGTCCCATTATATTCCCCATCGCCGCAAAGAGGGGTATGGGCTGCAGGTGCACCATATCCGGGAGCGAATCCTCCCGGGGGGATATCGCCTGGTCATCACCGTGGACTGCGGCATTTCAAGCCATGATGCCGTGCAGGCCGCTGCCGCCGAAGGCATTGATGTGATCATTACCGATCATCATCTGCCGTCCGAACGCCTTCCCGAGGCCGTCGCCGTGATCAATCCCAAACGGGAGGACTGCCGCGCCGGCCTCGACCACCTGGCCGGCGTGGGAATGGCCTTTTATCTTCTGATCGAACTGCGCCGCCAACTGCGTGCCCGGCATTTCTGGCAGAATCGGCCGGAGCCTAATTTAAAGCAGTTCTGCAGTCTGGTGGCCCTGGGAACCATTGCCGACATGGTGCCGTTGATCGAAGAAAATCGCGCCTTCATCCGCGCCGGCCTGCCATCGATGACCGCCAGACCCGGCATTAAAGCCCTGATGGCAGCCAGTCGGATCCCTTCCGATCGCGTGGCATCAGACGATGTGGCTTTCCGGCTGGCACCACGCCTTAATGCCGCTGGCCGGGTGGCCCACGCCAGCCTGGCATTGCGCCTGCTGACCACCGACAACCCGCGGCATGCGGAACGAATGGCGCGAACATTGGACCGTTTGAACACCCGGCGCCGGCAGATGGAAGCGGGCATCGTCGACCAAATTCAGCACCGCATCGAAGGCCAGCCGGATCTCCTCGACCGCCAGGCCTTGATCATGGCCGAAAAGAGCTGGCACGAAGGTGTTTTAGGCATCGTCGCCGCCCGACTCGCGCGCCAACATGCCCGCCCCGTTATCCTGCTCACCCGCAACGGATCGCAGATTCGCGGCTCGGCCCGCAGTGTACCCGGCATCGATATCTACCGGCTGCTGGCCTCGTGTGAAACCTGCCTGGATCATTTTGGCGGGCATGCCATGGCGGCCGGATTGACGCTATCGGTCGACCGGCTGGCGGCTTTTGAAGAACAACTCTTGACAAATCTGGCGGAACAGACCCGGCCGGAAGATTTCCGCAATCATCTGACGCTCGATGCGGAAATCACTTTGGACCAGATCACACCGCACCTACTCGACCAACTGGAATCCCTCCAGCCTTTCGGCCAGGCGACCCCCGAACCCTTTTTCCTGGCCCGCGATGTCGGCATCGACACCCACCGGTTGGTCGGCGGCCACCACCGCCAAATGGTCTTGCACTCCCGGAACCAGACAACCGCCGGTTATCCGGCCATTCAATTCAACATCGACCCCTTGCAGGATCCGCCGTCCCGTTTCAGGCGCTTGGCATTTCACGCGCGTTGGAACCGCTGGAACGGGTCCAAACGGCCGCAATTGGTGATTGTCGCAACCGCTCCTGAGGCGGGTCGCTCTAGCGCGCCGTGATGCCATACCCGCCAACAGATAACTACCGACTTTTTTCTTGCAAATTCAGAAAGCTGGCTCTATTATTTTGCAAATTCATCCGTCGGTATCCTGGCGGTATCCTTAAAAAGGAAAAACCATGGCAAAAGTCTTTCGACCCAGTACACGCGAAGCCAGTATCCTGTCTAAAATTGAATCCTCGAAAGAGTACGCACGGCGTCGATCCATCAGCGCTATTCAGGACTGTATCGATACCGTGGCCAATGCCATTTCCATGAAGCTTGTTGAAAACAAACTGGTGGAAACGACCAATAAGAACGGCTTGCAAGACCAGCTGCATGACTGCCTCGACCGGCTTAGCCGGGCCGACGATTTTGATGTCGACTATCTGATCGCCCCCTATCGCAATCTGGTGTCGAACCCGCATATCGTTACACTCTATGTCACGGCCTTTGTGTTGGAAAAAGTGATCGATCACAAAGACACGGTCGATATTTTCGGTTCCGACGAAGAAATCTATCAGTGTATCCATCAGCAGGTGCAAAAACACCTCCCCTGACACCATGTCGTCCCGCTTCCATCCCCGTTTGGTCAACGGTCCCTTCGATGATCCGGCGCTGTACGTCGCCTTCGCATTCGAAAAGCGGGCAATTTTGTTCGATCTTGGCGACCTGAGCCGACTGGCGCCGCGGGATATCCTTAAGATTTCCCATTGTTTCATTTCCCACACCCACATGGATCATTTCTGTGGTTTCGACCGTCTGCTGCGGCTTTGCCTGGGACGGGCAAAATGTCTCTACCTCTATGGTCCGGAGGGCTTCCTGCAAAACGTGCAGGGCAAACTGCGCGGCTATAACTGGAACCTTGTCACCCATTACCGGCATGCCTTTGAGTTGATCGTCTCCGAAGTCCGCCGCAGCGAAATTCGGACGCGCCGTTTTGCCTGCCGCAACGGATTCCTTCCCGATGGTGCCAAAGACGCGATCCAGCCGTTTGACGGCGTTCTGCTGCGGGAACCCTCCCTGCGCGTCGAAGCCAGCATTCTGGACCACGGCATTCCCTGCCTGGGATTCAGTCTGGTGGAGCCGACCCACATCAACATCGATAAAATCGCTTTGGATCAACTGGGGTTGGCCATCGGCCCCTGGCTGAGCCATCTCAAACAGGCCCTCTACGAGGCCGCCGACATGGAAACCCTCATCGCGGCCCCGACCCTTGATCCGCCCGGAGGCTGTCGCTATCTATGTCTGAAGGATCTGGCTGCGGCCGTCACACGGACCTCCCCCGGCCGGAAAATCAGCTACATCACCGATGTGGCGGCGCACAGGGATAACCGGAAGGCGATCATCGAACTGATCCGCGAGGCGGACCACCTGTTTATTGAAAGCGCTTTCCGGGTGCATGATGAACATCTTGCAACGACGAAGCATCACCTTACAGCTGGCCAGGCCGGCTCGATGGCCGCCCAGGCCGCTGTCAAACGCTATACCTTGTTTCATTTCTCACCACGGTATAACGACGAAATCGCAACCATGCATGAAGAAGCTGAACATGCGTTCCGGACTTCCGCCCCTTCCAATCCAGCCGAATGATGACAATCAAAATTTGATGCAACTGTAACCACTTTTTTTCCTTTACAATATAGAGCTTTCGCATATAATCGGAGCACACCGTCACCATACGACATCATGGCTTCCAACGCCATCTACACGAAATGGAGATGTGCTCCGGTGAAAAAGGACGAGATCTCTTCCACCGAGAAACTTTTGGAGCAAATCCGAGGGAATAGACCTTCCAACGCCCCTCCCCCCCTCCCGGAAAGTCCGACAGTGTCTTCACCTGGCTGGCGGGAGCGCCTGCACGCCACCCTGAAATTCAACAAACCCATTCGCATCGGTGTCGATATCGGTTATACGGATGTACGGTTGGTCAAAACCGTCCCGTCAAGCGGCCACCACTATCAAATTTTAGACTATCGCCATGTACCGTTCGAGGCCGGCCTGGATCCGCAGCATCTGCTGTTTCCCCAATTTCTTCGCAATACCCTGACCGATTTCATCGGCGCAGCGGATACCGTCAGCATTTGGGCTACGGTTTCATCAGCAAGGCTCGATACCCGGCTGCTCCACATTCCCAAAGTCGCCCGGCGGCAGATCCCCAATGCCGTTACATGGGCGTTTAAGAGGAAAACCCCTTTCAACGAAAAAGACCGACTGTTCGATTTCGAAGTGCTTGGCGAAATCACGGAAACCGAAACGCCCCAAATCGAAGTGCTCGCCTATACGATTCCGCGGGCTGACATCGACGCCATCAAAGCCGCCTTTACCCGGGCCGGATACACCCTTGACGGGGTCAGCACCTATCCGTTCCTGCTGCAGAATTTGATGCGCACCCGCTGGAAAATCCTCTGTCAGGGAAACCTTTGCGCGTTGTACATCGGTCGCAACTGGTCGCGCATTGATATTTTCAATAATGGCAACCTGATGCTCTCACGGGGTATCCGCGCCGGCATGAGCAGCATGCTCGAAGAAATCAAGGCGGATCCACGCATGGCCGCTGAAAAAGTGCCGGCGGCAGCGCTGGAAATGGATTTCAGCCCGCCCCCATCACGGCCGGAATCGGATCACGAGCCCCCGGATTCTTTACCGACAGCCACACTGGCCTGCCTGGCGCCCGGCATTCTTACCGTTACCGGGGAAAAAGTATCCAGCCTGCCGAACGCCGAATTCGACCCCGAAGACGTATTCGAGATGATACGGCCGGCGCTGGACCGGCTGGTCCGCCAAGTGGAACGAACGATCGGACATTACGCCATCAATTTCGAGCATCACGAGATCGATCGTCTTTGCGTTTCGGGTATGATCTGTGAGAACGACCAGGTCCGTACCTACATTGCCGAGCAACTGGGCATCCCATTACTTGAGCTCAACCCGTTCGACAGTGAATCTCCGGCGGACCGACCGGATTCGCCCCAGGAGCAACTGACGTATATTCCGGCCGTCGGACTGGCATCCAGCGGCAACAGCCGGACGCCCAATTTTTTACACACCCACCACGACCGTTCCAAACGGGAAAAAAGACAGATCTTCAACTGTTTTGTCTTCGGCGTTTTTCTGCTGACGATGGTTGGATTCCTGGGCTACAACGGCTGGCAAAAACGCCAGCTCATCGCCCGCCACAACCAAATGCGCTCCCTTCAGCAGGAACTGGCGCAATTTACGCCGTTGCTCAAGCCCGAAACGGTATTGGTATTGGCCGCTAAGACCAAAGAGGCCGCCAACCGGCTGGCCCAGCATAGCGACAAGTATAAAGGTGTGGCCCTCGTGGCCGAACTTTCGCGCATGACACCGACCGATATCCGCATGATGCAAGTGACCATCCAACTACCCCGATCGACCGATAACGCCAAAGAACAACCGCGCCGGGTTCTTGCCATCGGCGGCATTATCCAGGGCGAACGGCGCAACCTCGAACCGGCGCTGGCCACGTATATGGTTCAACTGAAGGAATGCCCTTTTTTTGCCATGCCCAGAATTATTGATAAATCATTTGAAATGTTGGGCAATCGGGAAGTGCTGCGATTCACAGCTGAACTGGAGATCATCTGATCATGCGCTTACGTCGGAAATCGTTTCTGGCCCTCTTTCCGGAACGTCGTCTCTTTTTTATGGCCGTCTGTTTAGGGGGCATCATGGGGTTCTACTTGCTCAGTATTCTCCCCCATCAGCAGGCGGCCGATCAGATGGAACACCAGATCGACGCCCTGAAAAAACAAATCGACGAACAACGGCTTCTGGCGCCGATTTACAGCCGGTTTACCCAACTGATGGGAGAGATTCAACCCGCGCCGACGGGCGGCGATCTCTCCTTCCCGGCCCGTGAACGCCTCAGCCCGGAACAGGTTGCGGGCATCGAACCGCTTTTCCGCCAGTTGGCCGATCAGAACCAGTTGCGGGCCCGGCGCATCGGTTCGGACCTCAATTCAATGATCAGTGAAGCGGGCGAACTCAAGCTATCGCTTGAAATGATGGGAACCTACAGCAATCTGAGGGCCTTCATGCTGAAGCTGGGGGAACTGCCCTACCTGACCCATGTCGAACGCATTGCGATACGCCGGGAGTCCGGCATTCAGGGCCTTCTGATGGAATTGGACATATGGCTGGCACGCCAATCATAACAATCCCGGTTCTCCCCGCAGGAGCTGCCGTATACGGCCATCAGGGAGGATGCATTGTCCACACGTGAAAAAATATTAGTTGGACTCATGCTGATCGCCGTATGCCTGGGGTCGCTGATGCTGTTCAGTGACGGGCCGAAAGAGCAAGAACCGTCAGCGGCCTCGGACAAGCCGAATTCGATCACGCAAATGCTGACGAATCTGGCCGCCCAATTCGGCAACAATACGGTGCTGGAGCAGAATCAATACGTTCTTTCCATGGCGCGAACGCCCTGGCCGAATATTTTTCTGTCCGGCGACGATATGATGGCGCAGCCTGCCGAAGCTCGGATATCGGCCGACATGCTGCCTTCCAATATGTCCCTGGTGTACTCCGGGTACATTGAAACACCGCAGCGCCGCGTGGCCATCATCAACGGGATCGAATACATCGTCGGCGAACTGCTGGATAAAAGCCAGCTCGTCATCCGCCATATCGATCCCCAACGCGTGGTGCTGGGCGCCTCGCCGGATAAAGTATTCAGCGTTCCACTCGTGGACGACGGGGGCGCACAGACGCCGTAACCCTGACCGACAGAGAGTTAATGCTATGCAAGGCAACCCCAAAATCAAATCGATCGGCATCGTCTTTTTCATGGTGATCCTGACGGCCATGCTCGGCTGCGCCGAAAAAGAAATCAAATTGCCTGAGGATAAATTCTTCGCCGAGTGGGAAACCAAAGCCGAAACCTCGAAAGGCCATTCGCCCTCGCCGGTCAAACGCACACTGGCCGTACCGCCATCCCTGCCGGAATCGCCCATGACGCCGGGAAGCCCTGCTGAGACCGCCTCGCGGCTTGCCAAACAGAAAATTTCCCTGACGATGCACGGGGCCGAAGTGCCCGCCGTACTGCGCGCCCTGGCCCGGGCCGTCGATCAGAATATCATGATCAATGACCAGGTGCGGGGGCGCATCGATGTCAGCCTGAAAGCCGTTCCCTGGGACCAGGCCTTCCTGGGCATTTTGCGCACCCACGGCCTGACCTATCTTTGGGAAGGCGACATTATTCGGGTCATCACCATCGAAGATAAGAACCGGGAACTGGAGCAGCTGGAAACGAGCCAGCGTATCAAGGCCAAAGAACGCGAACTACGCCTGGCAGAGCCTCTCATGACCCAGATCGTTGAAATCGAGTACGCGGATGCGGAAGGGCTGCGCGAAAACCTTGAACAGTTTCTGACGCGTCTGGATGAAAAAACCCTTCTGGGCTCGGTATTGGTGGATCGCCACACCAACTCCCTGATCATCCAGGCCGTCCGGTCGGACCTGGAGCGCATGCTGCCCCTGATCGAAACCCTGGATCGGCCCACCTCCCAGGTGCTTATCGAAGCCCATATCGTGGAGGCCACGAAAGATGCCGCCCGGAATCTGGGCATCCAGTGGGGGGGGCTCTACAGCACCGGCATCAACAGCAAACAGGGTTGGATCACTCCTGGCAGCATCGCCAACCCCGCCGGCAGCGGGGTGACGCCCGGCGACAACGAATCCGTCAACCCGACCTCCGGCACGGCGGGCAATTTCCCGGCCGGTCTGACGGCCAATGATGTGGCCGGCAATCTCCTGGGGCTGGATCTCGGGTTTATTCTGGAGAGCGGCTCCGGCAATATTCTCAGCGTCCAGTTGCAGGCGCTGGAGGAGGAGGGGCAGCTCAATATCCTCTCCAGCCCCAACATCACCACGCTGGACAACCAGCAGGCCTTTATCGAGAGTGGAAGGGACGTTCCCTACCAGTCCGTGGAAGATGACGAGGTCAAGATCGAATATAAAAAGGCGGTCCTGCGTCTGGAGGTAACGCCCCACGTCATCGACAACGACACCATAAAAATGGACATCTTCGTCACCAAGGACGATGTGGATTTCGCCAATGCCGTCGGCAACAACCCCTTGATTATTACCAAACGGGCCCAAACCGGGGTGATCCTGTTCAATGGGCAGACCACGGTGATCGGTGGTCTCAGCAAAGAATTGACCGGTGAAGATGAATACGGCGTACCGTATCTAAAGGACGTACCCTGGCTGGGAAAACTGTTCAAGGGAACCAATAACAGCAATGGATTGGAAGAGCTGCTGATCTTCGTAACACCGCATGTTTTAAAGGAACGCCCCCAGGCCCTTTCAGCCCTTCAGGAAAAAAAAGACGGAAACAGCATCCTTCTTTCGCCTGGCGTGGAAAAAAGTGAACCGGTAACCGATGCGGCATCGCCCAACCTCGGTTCCCAACGCGTTGAAGAAACCCCCTGATGGATTATTTTAGCATACTGGATCTCAAGCGGGAGCCCTTTTCCAACTCCCCGGACCCTGCGTTCTTCTATCGGTCCGCGCAACATACGGCATGTCTGCAACAGTTGGAACTGGCCATTCGGCTGCGCCGCGGCCTCAATGTCGTCATCGGCCATGTCGGCACCGGCAAAACCACACTCTGCCGGGAAATCATTCGTCGCCTGGACAGCGATGACACGATGTCAACCTGCCTGATGCTCGATCCGGGAATGCATTCGGATAGTGCTTTTCTTTCGGCGGTCGTCGAACAGCTGACGGGGCAATTGCCGCCCGAAGACTGGCCCGAAGACCGCAAAAAAGAAGCGATCAAACAAATTCTTTTTGAAAAGGGCGTGGCCGAAAACCACACCACGGCGCTGATCATCGATGAAGGGCAGAAAATCGCACCGTCGTGCCTGGAAATCCTGCGGGAATGCCTCAATTATGAGACCAACACCCACAAATTGCTCCAGATCGTCATTTTTGCGCAGAAAGAATTCGATCAGATCATTGCCGACACGCCTAATTTTGCCGACCGCATCAACCTGCGTCTCGAAATGAATCCCCTGGGATTCAGGGAAACGATGGCCCTGATCCACTTTCGCCTTCAGGTGGCCGGTGGCGGTCCGGCCGGACGCCTGTTCTCCTGGCCCGCCATGGCCGCTGTCTTCCTGATAACCAACGGCTATCCCCGGCGCATCATCCACCTGTGCCACCGCATTCTTCTGACACTGATCATCCAAAACCGCAGTCGTGCCGGCTGGCGACTGGTGCGTGCCAGCGCCAGAAGGACCGCCATGCTCCGTCCCGCCCGTCCCTGGCGCTGGGCGGTCGCCGCCATTGCGGCCGTGATCCTGATTGCCGCTTTCAGCCTGGAAACGACAAACCGGTGGCCGTTCGGTTTATTGGCAAAGGACGCCGCGATCGTCCACACCGCACCGGACGCATGGTCTGTCAAAACCCCGCCGGCAGGACCCCGCACCGGCCCCCCCGGTGCAAAGCACTCCGGCCCGTATATCCTCCCCCCATCCCGCCCCCCCCTATCCCATGGTGCACCCGCCAATGGCACTGCTCACGCCTTCGCTGCCGAAACCCCCACCTTCGCTAAAGCGGGCGTTCCTGTTGAAACAACCCCGATCACCATGCCGGCCCGCCTGGGACGCCTTACCCTTCAGCCCGGGGAAACGATAGGCCAACTGATCCAAATGGTTTACGGCCAATTTACGCCCACCTACCTCGACGCCATTGTGCAAGCCAACCCCCACATAACGGATCCCGATACCGTGAACGTGGGCGATATCGTTCACTTCCCGGCCCTGCCGGCGGCGGTGCGTCCCCTGCCGGTCAATGTTTGGTGGGTCGAAGTGACAGCGTGCCCGCAGCTGGACGATGCCGTCCGGACGCTGAACCGACTTTGGAAAAAAAACGTTGCAGCCCGGCTTGTCCCCTACTGGAACCCGGAGAAGGGACTGGTCTTTTCGATCGTGCTGGCGGATTGCTTCTATGACCGCCAGGTTGCCGAAAACGCCATGAACGACGGCGTGTTGGACTCAGAACCGAAAATCGCCGTGCGATCTCTTTGGCGGGATGATACGGTCTTTTACTGCGACCCCTTTCGGCCCGTATCGGCCATAACCGCAACTCCTTCTTGATGGGAAATAAAACGCCGTGCGTGAAAAGAAAAAATTGGGCCGCATGCTCGTAGAATCTGGATTGATGACGGAATTCCAGTTGAACCAGGCCGTCCTCAACCAGAAAAAAAGCCGTTTGCGGTTGGGTCAATATCTCATTCGTGAGGGTGTCGTTAGCGAGTCCCAGATCGTCGATTTGATATCCCGCCAGCTTCGGATTGCCAAATATGACGCCATTCGTTTTCCAATTGACGTTACCCTGGCAGGCACCCTGTCGGCCGAAACAGCCCAGAAGCACCAAATGGTGCCCATCCAACTTGATCACCACCTGCTCACCGTGGCCATGACCGATCCGCTCGATATCGAAGCGCTCGACGCCATCGAAGCGTCCACGGGCATGGAAGCGGAAGCCATTATCTGCACCGAGCAGGAACTCAACCAAATCATGAGCAGCCTCTATGGCACCTACACCGGCATCGGCGATGTATTGGAAGACATGGAGGAAATGCAATATGACACGGAGTCCTCCGCCGAAGCGGCCGTGTCCATGGAAGACGTGGAAGTCAGTTCCCTGCAGGACATGGCCGAAGAGGCCCCCGTCGTCCGTCTGGTCAACTCGATTCTATCCCAGGCCGTGCGCGAAGGGGCCAGCGACGTCCATATCAGCCCGGAAAAAGACTTCGTCCAGGTACGTTTCCGCGTGGACGGGAAACTGCACAATGTTCCGGCACCGCCCAAATCCATGCTGCTGCACATTATCTCGCGCCTGAAAATCCTCGCCAATATGGATATCGCCACCTCCCGAGTTCCCCAGGATGGCCGTTTTACCGTTAAATTGAACAACAAGGAAATCAACATCCGGGCCTCCACGATTCCGACCATCTACGGCGAAAATCTGGTGCTGCGTCTGCTGGACACCAGCGCCGGCATCCATACCCTGGAAACCTTGGGCATGGCGGCCGAGGATCGCCGCAAAATCGAAGCTGTCATCTACAAACCCTACGGCATGATTCTGAGCACGGGCCCCACCGGCAGCGGCAAAAGCACCAGTCTCTATTCCATTCTGAAAAAAATCAACCAGTCGGATATCAACATTCTGACCGTGGAGGATCCGGTGGAATACCGCATCGAAAAAATCCGCCAGATCCAGTTGAACCGCAAGGCCGGCATGACCTTTGCCAGCGGCTTGCGATCCATTTTGCGCCAGGACCCGGATGTCATCATGGTAGGGGAAATCCGTGACCGGGAAACGGCCGGCATTGCCGTGCAGGCGGCCTTGACCGGCCATCGGGTGCTCAGCACGGTGCACACCAATGACGCTGCCGGTGCGATTACACGCCTTATGGACATGGGCATCGAACCTTTCCTGGTGGCGTCGGTGATGCTGGTGTCCTTTGCCCAACGGTTGGTGCGCAAGGTCTGCCCCAATTGCAGCGAACCCTACCGACCTTCGGCCGAAGCCCTTTCCTTCTGGGATCTGGACCGCCCCGAGGAAGCCCGCTTCCTGCGCGGGAGAGGCTGTTTCCATTGCCAGGACACGGGCTATCGGGGGCGTATCGGCATTTATGAGATCCTGCTGATCGATGATGTCATCCGGGATATGATCGTCAAAAGAAAGGCCTCGCACGACATCACCCGCGCGGCGCACGAGGCTGGTCATTTAAGGCTTCTGAAAGAAGATGCCTTCGATAAGGTGGTCCATGGGATCACCACCATGGAAGAGGCGGCTTCGGCCGTCATGATTTAGGACAGTCCATGCCGACCTTTGCCTACCAGGCCATCAACGAAAAGGGCGAAACCCTTAAAGGCCATATCGAAGCCGAATCAGCCAATGCCGCCGCGGACCTGCTCGCCGGACGGGGGGTTCTGCCGTCCCGCATTCAGGAACGCAGCCGCGGACGGCAACGGCGTTCGTTTCCGGCTCTGGAACGGTGGTTCAGCCACATACCGACGGCGGATCTGATCCTGTTCACCAAACAATTCAGCACGCTTTTCCGGGCCGGGGTCCCCATGATGTCCATACTGGATATCCTGGCGGCCCAAACGGAAAACCCTCGTTTGGAACGCGTCATCACCACCATGCGCCAGGCCATTAAAGAAGGCGCCCAGCTTTACGACGCCTTCCGCCAGCACCCCGGCGTATTTTCACCACTCTACTGCGCCATGATCCATGCCGGCGAAGTCAGCGGCTCGCTCCCCAAAGTCATGGAACGGCTTAAATACATCCTGGAGCACGAACAAAAGGTCCGTTCGGACATCCGCTCGGCCATGTTCTATCCTGCTTTCGTTTTAGGCCTGTTGGTGGTGGCCTTTGTCATTCTTCTGGCGTTCGTACTGCCCAAGTTCGTCAACATTCTTTCGCGCAGCGGTGTGGCCTTGCCGTTGCCGACCCAGATCGCCATGGGGATCTATCAGTTCATGGCGACGTATGGCGCCCTGCTGCTGGCCGCCGCGCTGGTCGCGTTTCTGGCCGCTTTTTTCTATCTGCGAACCGACCAGGGACGCTTTACCCGCGATTATATGCTCATCCAAAGCCCCATCATCGGTCCGGTGGTCGTTAAATCGGCCATGTCACGCTTTTCCTCCATCTTCAGTATCCTGCAATCCAGCGGGATTGCGATCCTGGAGGCCATGACCATTCTTTCCGCGACCATCGGCAATGCGGCCATTGCGCGAGAGTTCGACCGGATCCGAGAACTTCTTGAAGAGGGGCGCGGCATTGCCGCTCCGCTCAAGCAAGCCCGCTATTTCACCCCGATGGTGGTCAACATGGTCGCAGTGGGGGAGGAATCCGGTAATCTGGATGAAATGCTGCAGGAGGTCGCCACCCATTATGATGAAGAACTGGAATATGCCATAAAGAAAATGACCAACGCCCTCGGCCCGATCCTGATTATTTCACTGGCCGTCATGGTCGGTTTTTTTGCGGTCGCCATTTTTATGCCGATTGCGGATCTCACAAAAATGTACCACTAGCCCGGAGTTTGACGGTGGCCATCAAAGATTTTCGCTATCATATCAGTTTATACGTCATCGTTCCGGTCATCTTTGCCGGAATCGCCTTCCTGTCGGCCCTGTTGACCTTTTTGCTCGCCCAGCACTATCACCGTCTCGGTCAGGACGGCAGCCTCCAAATCCACTTGTGGGCGCTGCTGTTTGCGCTGGTCAGTTTCTTCTGCGGCCTGGTGGTCACGCGCCTCTTGCTCATGCCGGTGAAACGCTTCATTCAACGCGCCAATGACATTCCGGTTATCTCGCGGCCGGAAGACGAACAGTACCGCCGCAAACAGGTCGATGAAATCAAACATTTCAAAAATGTCTTCGAGCGGGTCGAGGACGTATTGACCAAACTGGATGCCCGGCAGCTTTTTCCCGAAATCATCGGTGACAGCCGCGTTATGCGGGGGCTGCTGCGGCGGGTTCAGATGGTGGCGCCGACGGATTCCACCGTTCTCATCCTGGGTGAAAGCGGCACCGGAAAGGAACTGGTCGCCTCCAGCATCCATCGCAACAGTCGCCGCAGCCAAAGTCCGTTTATCAAGCTCAATTGCGTGGCGATTCCGCCGGATCTCTTGGAAAGCGAGCTCTTCGGGCATGAAAAAGGGGCGTTTACCGGCGCCACGGCACGTAAGCCGGGCAAATTCGAACTCGCGCACGGCGGCACCATTTTTCTGGACGAAATCGGCGACATGCCGCTCGGCTTGCAGGCCAAGATCCTGCGGGTCATTCAGGAAAAGGAATTCGATCGCGTCGGCGGCACCCGCACCGTTAAGGTTGACGTCCGCCTCATCTGCGCCACCAATAAAAACCTGCCGCAGATGGTCGCGGAAGGCACCTTCCGGGAAGACCTCTATTATCGCATCAACGTTTTCGCCCTTCAGCTGCCGGCATTGCGGGAACGCAAGGAGGATATCCCGCTGCTGGTGGATGATTTCTTGTCCCGGACAACCCCCGAGGTCCACATCGCCTCACCGGCACTTCAGATGATGATCGGCTATACTTGGCCCGGCAATGTGCGTGAACTCCAGAATACGGTTGAACGAGCAGCGGTGTTGAGCCAGGGCCATGAAATCGTGGTCAATCACCTGCCGGAAAGCATCACCCAACTGTTCCAGAACGCATTCATCGAAAACGAGGATGAAAAAGACCTTTCCATTGACGACAAGCTCAAAGAAATCGAAAAGGGTATGATTATCGATGCGCTTAAGAGAACCAATGGCATCCAGATCAGAGCAGCGGAATTGATGGGAATCAATCAGCGCAGTTTGTGGCACCGCATCAAAAAATACCAGATCGATGCGGCCGCCTTTAAATCCAACAAAGGTTGAAGCGCCCTCCTACATGTTTTGGAGGATTAAAAAAACCCCGGCCTTGAGGGCTTTAAACTACCATAACAATAGTTGAGCGATTTAAGGCAAAAGATTCAACATTCATGCCTAAAGAGAATTATGACGTGATGCAGGTACAAATTTTGCTTGTTTTGGCATTTCGCCATCAAACAAGAATACCGTCAACGCCAAGGAGATCGCGGTGGAGGTCACAACCATGAAACGAAAACCCATTTTATCCAATCAATCCGGTTTTACGCTTATCGAAATCATTGCGGTATTGATCATTTTAGGCATACTGGCCGCTGTGGCCGTACCACGCTATATCGACCTGACCGCCAATGCCCAGCAACGCGCTCTGGATGCCGGCATTGCCGAGTTGAACGGTCGTGAGACCCTTCAGTGGGCCGACATCAAATTGTCCAATACAGGCTATACCACCGATGCTGTGCTTTTCACCTCAGCAATACACGACCTTGGCAGCCCCTATACCTGGAGCGTCGGTCCGACTGTAGGCGGTGGAACACTAGTCTATGATGGCGGTGCGACCGTTGCCCTTACACGCACCGCTTCGGACAGCACCTCACCCGGGCGCTGGTCACGATAGAGACAATGAGGCATCCAGGCATTAAAAGCCGTAAATCAACAGACCGGGGCATGATCCATCGCGCCTTGAAAATTCACGCTGAGGAGTTCGTTCGATTTCATTGAAACGTTTGTTTATCATGCGCCCTTTGAAAAATCAGAGCGGCTTCACGCTGATCGAAATCATAGCTGTTCTGGTGATTCTCGGCATTCTGGCGGCTGTAGCGGTACCACGATTTATTGACGTTGCTGCCAGCGCTGACCAACGCTCACTTGATCTGGGTGTTGCCGAATTGAATCAGCGTGAAACATTGGTCTGGGCCAACAACATGCTTTCTGACAGCGGCTGGTCCAATGATACCGCTATTTTCAGTCAGATGGATGTGGATCTTGGCAACAGCTATCAATGGCCGGGGGCCGCCACCGCCGGTGGTGGAACCCTCCGTTTCGGCTCCGCCACCGCCGCCTTGACACGATCCGCATCCACATCACTATCCGCCGGCCGCTGGTCTCGCTGACCGCCTGCCTTACCACCCAATCTGCTACCATACCCGAAGATCACTCTGGAGGTGGTGAACCGCCCGATCCCGCTATCCCTGGATATTCAGTCGTATCGGTGGTAAAATAGGATTAAACAACGTGTGACGCGATAGAATGATATTAATAAGGTTGCACCCCCGATTAGCGAAGGATGCGAGTTCAGTCAAGCCTCGCCATGATATGCGATCCGAGCGATCTTTGATGATAGAAAATGGTCAAATAATCACAACCTCTTGGTCACAGGCAAGCCGACCCGCCCATCTACGGGGCCACTCAGGGTTTACGATGATTGAAGTCCTGGCCGTGTTGATCGTGCTGGCCGTGGTCATGACCGTCGTACTCACCCGGACACCTGCTATCAACCGTGACGCCTACGCCCAGGCCGCCATCATCCGTTCCCATCTGCGGTTCGCCCAATCGCTGGCCATGGGCAGCAATACCGAAAGCTGGGGCATCGCCTTCACCTCGAATTCTTATACCCTGTTCCAGAACGGCCTGCCGGCCAGCGTCAATCTGCCCAACGACAGCACCTCCACCCACAACCTGCCCGCCGGCGTTGCCATTACGGGTGGCATCGGCACCATCGTATTTGATGAATGGGGCAGTCCCGGGCCGGATACCATCACCATCACCGTCAACACCGACCCCATCACCGTCACAGGCCATACGGGGTTCATACCATGAGATCGATGGCGCCTGAGTCCAAGACGGGGTTCACCCTGGTGGAAGTCATCATCACCCTGCTGGTGGCCGTTATCCTGGGCGCCATCATGATGCAATACAGCGGCAGTGCGCTGATCCAAAGCAGCACGCCCATCAAACGCCTCAAGATCAATACCGCCCTGCAGGCCGCTGCGGATCAGATCATCGGCGCCTTTCGGCAGGCCGCGCCTTCCGACAGTGCGGCCTGGAGCAACTTTCAATCCAGCATCGGTGCCGCCGGCACCGATCAAAACAACGCTTATGGCGAATACCAGGTCCTTTTCAATGATTTCATCCAATTCGATGCCGCCGGAAACGAAATCGCTGACGTCTATGGCACAGCACCGGAAAACACCCTCAAGGTCGTCATCGCCGGTGCCAACGACGATCCACTGACCTTTTTGTTGGTACGCTGACCGATGGACAATGTCTTGAAGCATGATGGTCCCAAGCCGAAACCGGCGCGGTCACCCGTTTTACAAAAGGGTTTCACGCTGATCGAAATGATTGCCAGCCTGGCCATTGTTGGCATCCTGGCCGCCATTGCCGGCCTTGGTCTGGTGCAAATTACGGAAGGATTTCTTCTTTCCCGAGCCGGGGCCGAATCCGCCCAGAAAGCCCAACTGGCGATGACCCGTATGACAAAAGAATTCACCACCATAACGGATGTTTCGAGCGGCAGCAGCCATAGCATCACCTTTGACAGTTTTCATGCCGATGAAGCTGTCGATGCCATCCGCTCGTTTCGGATATCGTGGAATGGCACAGTTGGTGACCCTCTGCTGCTGGCCTGCCTTGACTGCCCCGGCGGCAACGTGAGCGCCCCGCTCGCCGACAACGTCGTGGCCTTCGATCTCGCCTATCTCTATTACGATACCAGCGGTATTCTGATCACCGGCCCGGCCCGCACCCCGGCATGGAGCGCCGCGTTTGCCAGTCCGACACGTCAGACCGCGATCCGGATACGTCTGCAATTGCATGACACGAATTTCGATGAACTGACGACAACTGTCTTTTTGGGCAAACATGACTGAAGCATTTCGCCATAGCCTTACCACAGGCGCCGACAATGTCGGGCATCGGTGGTGGTCCCATGCCAACCGCCTTCGCCGTGACAACCGCGGGGCATTGCTGATCAGCCTGATTCTGACACTCACCGTCATGGCCACCCTGGGGGCCGCCATGATCTACATGACGTCATCGTCCGGTTATGGTTTTCTGACATCCAGCAGCCAGAAAAAAGCCTATTACATCGCCTATTCCGGTTTGACCTACTATGATGCCCTGCCCGTCAAACCGACCCTGCCCCAAACCTATCGTCTTGCCAACGGTGACCGTTTCATATTGGACATCGAAGGCTTTCCCGAACGATTTACATCCACGGGAATCGTCAACGGCCCCTTTGGGGATACCCGATTCAAACTATTAGCCCGCAGCTCCGGCGGAACACCGGAATGGGTGGACACCATGGAGGATATGGACAACTGGCTGCCCGATGAACGCACACCGGGGACACTCGATACCGAAACAATCGATGACAATGCGGCCTTACGCACGGAGGGGGAATCCTTTGATTTGCCGGGCGCCGGGAGTGATGTATCGCTTCAAACCGCCATCGATGATGCCAGTGCCATCCGCGACGCCTATGAGAGCCAACGCAACGGCGCCGCACCGTTCAGTCTGGAGTGGTTCCAATACGACTTTTATCTGCGCTACTGGTCGGCGGTGACCGATGCCCTGGAGGACGCGCGTGCTATCCTGATCGGCGCCGGTGTGACGGACGACACGGTGACCCTGCCAACCCAGTTGTCGCAGCCCGCCGTCTTCGGTATTTTTGACTGGCGCACCGTCAACGGCGGCGCCGCCATCCCCTTTTTCGATTACTGGAACAACACGGTCTACGATGGGATTACCCATGATCTGAACAGCCTGAGCTACGACCTCCAGGTCAAAACGGCCGTCATTCCCAATGCCGACGATTACCTCAGCGGTCTTTCCCTGAGGGTGGACAACACCCCTGCCAACGGCGGCAATCTGCTGGGGCTTTCCATCGTCCGGGGCCAGTGGGGGAATACCCTGCCGGACAGACTGATTCCGGTAAACGACGCCATTACCCCCTATCTCATTCTCTGGGCCCAGAAAGATCTAAACGGAGATGGCTTAATCACTTCCCTGTGGACCTATACCATCCCGCCGGCGGGCCCGACTCTGACATTGTGGCCGGAAGAACGCGAAATCCTGGCCTATGCCGATCTGCCGCTGAGTTATTGCCTGCTGCAGGGCAATAGCCGCTATTTCGAACCCTGGCTGACACTGCTCGTGCGGCTGGAAGAACGAAGCGTGCGACCGGACGAGGCCGGGGGGGGCTTTGCCATCGGAGAACGGGTCAACGCCCTCAAAGTATTCGTGTCGACACCGTCCCTCTGCAACGGCGGCGGCAGCGTCAGTGGTGCCGCCCCCGGTTTGATGCTGGATAACCGGCGAGGTCCGAATCAGCGCCTGGCGCCCTTCAGCGCATTTATCAACTGGCCGGTTTTCGACCGCACAAATTTCAGGGTAACGAATGACAATTTCAACCTTGCCGGCGGGAACGTGACCCAAATTGACTGGACGTTCATCAGTGGTTCCCCCTCACCGACCTTTGGATTCAAGATCGAAAAAACAGGTCGGGCCACCGAATGGGAGGAGGATGCCGTTTTGTTGACCGATGCCTTTACCACCGAGGGCTACAGCACAACTATCGATAACTGGCCGGAAGAATTGGGTCTGCATGCCATGGGCGTTTTGCCTTCGGCACCATCGGCGATTTACTTCGACGACTATGCGGTGCGCCTGAAAGGGCGGGACCCGGTCCTGCGATGAGGAACGGCGGAGAATAGAAATGACGGAACGCTTCAACGCGATCATCCAACAGGGGCTGACCAACGGCTATTCCGATATCCACATCACCGGCGAGCATCCACTGGTATACCGCTGCAACGGCAGCTTGCACTTTGAAAAAGGCCTGCAGTGGTCGCATCGTGAACTGGATCTTTTGGTACAGCGGTTGTTGAGCGTCCGGGAACTGGAGATCCTCCACCAACAGATGTCGGTGGACATTGCGCGCAGCATCGGCCAGGTGCGCATCCGGGTCAATATCTTCAACACGCTACGGGGTCTCAGTCTGGCGATCCGCCTTCTGCCGGGTCACCCCCCCGAACTGGCCAAACTGAATCTGCACCCCTCCATCGTGGACTTCTGCCGGTTGAAAACCGGGTTGCTGCTGGTCGGCGGTGCCGCCGGTACGGGAAAATCCACCACCATTGCGGCCATGGTGGAAGAAATCAATCGTACCCAGAGCCTCCATATCATCACCCTGGAAGCGCCGGTCGAATACCGCTATCGGTCCAAAAAATCCTTCGTCGAACAACGGGAGCTGGGCACCCACTACCCCAGCTACAGCCAGGGCCTGCAGGATGTCCTGCGCGAAGCACCCGATTTGATCGTCGTGGGTGAATTGCGGGAACCGGAAACCATCCGGCTGACCGTCAATGCTGTGGAAGCCGGCCATCTGGTGATCGCGTCTATTCACGCCACCACCACGGAAGACGCCTTCTACCGCCTGTGCAACTCTTTTCCGGCCGACATCCAGGATCTTGTGCGCAACCAGCTGGCCTCAAGTCTCAGCCTGCTGCTGATCCAGAAACTGATCCACCTCACCGCCCACGGCTTCCGGGTGCCGTTGTTGTCGATCCTGCGCGGCACCCCGGCGGTAAAAAGCATGGTGCGCGACAACCGCCTGAGCCAAATCGAAACGCTGCTGCAAACCGGTAGCCGGGAAGGCATGTTCAACATGGAAAAATACTACACGGATTTCATCGCCCGCCAAACTCGGTTCGTTTCGCCAATGGAGACATTTCGCCCCTCCACTGAAAAAACCCCGGAAACCCCTTATCAATCGACACTTCTACGAAGGACACGACGGGACGGCCGCCCGGGATCGGTGGATCCCGCTTTCGCCGACAATCCGCATCCTGGCGAAGGCCCTACCAGCTATGAAATTCAGGAAGAAGCGACCATGCTCGAACTGATCGAAGAGCTGAAGCGCGACGAAACCGATAAAACAGCCCCCTGATGCCCCATGGTCAGGATGAAAAGCGGTTTCAGGAACGTTTACCAGCCCATCGCGGACGGCCATTGCCATTGGCGGCCAGCGTGGCCGGTGTACAACGGGTTTCCACCGCCGCATAACCCAGCAGAGTGCTAACTTCCCGTGTGAGCATGGCGCCGGCTTTCAGCTGCAGCGATTCATCCGCGGCAATGATGGTTTCCGTTTGGTTCCCGTCCACCAGATGGAGAAAGGTACGGCAGGTCCCGGGGTAGCGAATCAGCAGCCCCTGCAACTCCGACAGAAGTTTGCTATGCGCGCGGGCGGTATCCAGGGTGATGTGCACACTGGCGGTCCAGACTTCCTCGGCACGCTCCATGTCGACAATTTGTTCCGCCACGATGCGGACCGCATTCTCTTCCTTCTGGGCCTGTCCCTGCACAAAAACAGGCTGATCTTCCCGCAGCAGTTCTTCACAGTCCGCGTAGCTGTCAGGAAACACGATGACTTCCGCCGTGCCATGAAGATCCTCGACCTGCACGAACGCCATCAAGTCGCCTTTTTTCGTTCGCAAGGTGCGGATCCCGCTGATCAGTCCGCCGATCCGAACGGCCGCCTTGTCGGTGATCTCACTCAAGGTAAGGGCATTGGCATTGGTAAATTTAGCGACGACGTCTTCGTACCGGTTCAAGGGATGGCCGCTGAGGTAAAGACCGAGCGCTTCCTTCTCCAAGGCCAGGGCCTGGCGGGGCTCCCATTCCGTTATATCGGGCAAGCTGGGGGCATTGATCGCCGGTGCCGAGGTTTCACTCGCACCGAACAACCCCATCTGCGGATCGGCCTTTTCCTTCTGAACCCGTTGACCGTATTCGAAGGCCTCTTCCAGGGCGGCCATCATCTGGGAGCGCTTGTGGCCCAGGCTGTCGAAGGCACCGCATTTGATCAGGCTTTCGACGACGCGTTTGTTGACCCTGCGCAAATCGACGCGGGCACAGAAATCCAGCAGCGATTCGAAAGCACTGTTCTCCTGCCGCTCGGCTACAATCGTGTCAATGGCAGCCTCGCCAACATTTTTTACGGCGACCAGTCCATATCGGATTTTGTTGTCGTGAACCTCGAATGTGGTGCCGCTGGAATTAATGTCCGGTGGCAGGATGTCAATGGCATGGCTGCGACACTCGGCCATGTATTTGACGACGCCATCGGTGGAATGCATTTCACTGGTCAGGAGGGCGGCCAGGAATTCGACGGGAAAGTGGGCCTTGAGATAGGCGGTCTGGTAGGCGATCAGGGCGTAAGCCGCACTGTGGGATTTATTGAACCCATAGCCGCCGAACTTCTCCATCAAATCGAATATCGTTTTGGCTTTATCGTCAGGGATGTTGTTTTCCCGCGCGCCGGCCATGAAACTTTCCCGGTGCTCGGCCATCTTCGCGGCGATTTTTTTACCCATGGCCTTGCGCAGGTCATCCGCTTTGGCCATGGTATAATTGGCCAGATCGGCGGCAATCTTCATGACCTGTTCCTGGTAGAGAATGACGCCGTAGGTTTCTTTTAAAATCGGCTCCAGTTCCGGTACCAGATACACCACCGGCTTGCGGCCGTGTTTGCACTCGACAAAATCATCCACCATGCCGCTGTCCAGCGGACCGGGGCGGTAGAGGGCCACCAGGGCCGTGATATCGGCAAACGAAGCCGGCTTCAACCGGACCAGCAGATCTTTCATGCCGGAGCTTTCCAGTTGGAACACCCCTGTGGTGTCTCCGCTGGCCAACAGGCTGTAGGTGTCCCGGTCATCCAGATCCAGATTGACCATGTCCGGCACGGGCTTGTTTTGCTGCGCCAGCAGCGACAGCGCCTTTTCAATGACCGTCAGGTTCCGCAACCCGAGAAAATCGAACTTGACGAGACCGGCCTTTTCGACATGCTTCATGTCGAACTGGGTCACCACCTCCCCTTTTTTACCACGGTACAAGGGCAGATATTCCACCAGCGGTTTGTCGCCGATAACAACACCGGCGGCATGTGTGGAGGCATGCCGCGGCAGACCTTCCAGGACTTTACAAATTTGCAGCAGCTCGCCGATTTCCGGGCGCGACGCCGCCATCTCATTAAACTTGGGCTCCTGGGCGATGGCATCCGCAAGGCTGATATTGAGGACATCGGGCACCATTTTGGCAATGGCGTCCACCTCCCGCAAAGGGATATCCAGGGCGCGTCCCACGTCGCGAATCACCGCCCGCGTCTTGAGCTTTCCGTAGGTGATGATCTGGGCCACGTAATCCCCGCCGCCGTATTGATCCACGACGTATTTGTAGACGCGATCACGACCGTTGATGCAAAAGTCGACATCGATATCCGGCATGCTAATGCGGGCCGGGTTCAGAAACCGCTCGAAAATCAGCCCGTGTTCAATGGGATCCAGGTCGGTAATGCGCATGGCATAGGCCACCATGCTGCCGGCCGCCGACCCGCGGCCCGGACCGACCGGCACACCGTTTTCTTTGGCATAGCGGATGAAGTCGGCCACGATGAGAAAGTATCCCGTGAAGCCCATTTCCTTGATGACGGAAATCTCATAATCCAGGCGTTTGTCGTAGACCGCCCGGTCCAGGTTGGGTTGTTTTTCCAGGATCTTTTCCAGGCGAAGGCGATATCCGTCGCGCACCGTCTCTTCAAACAGGTCTTCCGTGGAGACGTCTTTCGGCGACGGGAACTGGGGGAAGTGATAGGAAAAATCAAAATCATAGGCACAACGGCGGGCGATGGAAAGCGTATTGTCAATAGCGCCGGGGTAGTCTTTAAAAGATGCGGCCATTTCCACGGGCGATTTGAAATAAAGCTGGTCCGTGCTGAACCGGAAGCGGTTGGCTTCATTGACGGTTTTGCCGGTCTGGATACACAGCAAAACATCGTGGGCACGGACGTCTTCCTTGTTCAGATAATGACAATCGTTGCTGGCCACCAGCGGAATGGAAAGTTTTTGGCTCATATCCCGCAAGGCGCGGTTGACTGTTTCCTGGATTTCGATGCCGTTGTTCTGTACTTCGAGATAAAAATTGTTTTCACCAAAAAGTTGCTGATACCACTGGGCTGCCGCTTCAGCTTGATCGATACGCCCCGCCTTGATGCGCATGGGAATTTCACCGTGCAGGCAGGCCGAGAGTGCGATCAGGCCCTCGTGATGGTCCGCCAGCAGTTGTTTGTCGATTCGCGGCCGGTAGTAGAAACCCTCCATCTGGGCGATGGAGGTCAGACGGCACAAATTGCGATACCCCTCCTGGTTTTCGGCAATGAGCACGAGATGGGTCAGGCCCTTGGCATCAAGAGGGGTCTTGTCGTGAATCGTGCGCGGCGCCACATAAATTTCGCAGCCGATAATCGGGCGCAACTCGGCTTTCTTGGCTTTGGTGTAGAACTCAAGCACCCCGAACATGGTACCATGGTCGGTAATGGAGACCGCCTCCATGCCAAAGGCCCGGGCCTGTTCCAAAAGCGAATCGATCCGGATAGCCCCGTCCAGCAGGCTATACTGGGTGTGGACGTGGAGATGAACAAAGGGACTCTTGTCAGCGACATTCATATGGGGTTATGCTCCACAGGACCGCTATTCGACACGGTAATTGGGGGCTTCCTTGGTGATAATGACGTCATGCACGTGGCTTTCCCGCAAACCGGCCGCGGAGATTCTGATGAAACGCCCCTTTTCACGTAATTCCGCCAGGGTTCGGCTGCCCACGTAGCCCATGCCGGCTTTCAAGCCTCCGATCAGTTGGTGAATATTGGCCGAGAGGGCCCCCCGATAGGGCACCCGCCCCACGATACCTTCCGGTACAAGCTTGTCAGGGGCCTCGTCATCCGTTTGATAGTAGCGATCTTTGCTGCCTTTTTTCATCGCCTCGAGCGATCCCATGCCCCGATAGACCTTGTAGCTTCGGCCCTGAAATAGGATGGTTTCACCCGGGCTTTCCTCGGTCCCGGCGAAAAGGCCGCCGACCATCACGGAATGCGCACCGGCGGCGATAGCCTTGGGGATATCGCCGGAATACTTGATGCCGCCATCAGCAATCAACGGCACCCCGGTTTTGCTGGCCACGGATCGGCAATTCAAAATGGCCGTGACCTGGGGCACCCCAATCCCGGCCACGATACGGGTCGTGCAGATCGAACCGGGCCCGATGCCGATCTTGACACCGTCCACACCGGCATTGATCAAATCTTCGGCCCCTTTGGCCGTGCCGACATTGCCGGCAATCAGTTCGATGCCGTTGAACGTCCCCTTGAGCTTGATCACCGCATCGATCACGTTCTGGGAATGCCCGTGGGAGGTGTCGATGGCAATCACATCCGCGCCTGCCTTGAGGAGTGCTTCAGCGCGGGCCTCCATATCCGGACCGACCCCGACGGCGGCCCCGACCCGCAGCCGGCCCAGGCTGTCCTTGCAGGCATTGGGATATTTTTTGATTTTTTCGATATCCTTGATGGTAATCATTCCCGCCAGCCGGCCGTCCTTGTCCACCACCAACAGTTTTTCAATCCGATGTTCATGCAGGAGTTTTTTGGATTCTTCCAGGCTGATGCCCTCGGGAACCGTCACGAGCTGATCCTTGGTCATGACCTCCGCCACGGGACGCGCCAGATTGGTTTCGAACCTCAGGTCCCGGTTGGTGACGATGCCCACCAGGCGGTCGCCGTCCGTAACCGGAACACCGGAAATGCGGTAGCGGGTCATCACCTGCAGGACATCTTCAACCGGGCGTTCCGGGCTGATGGTCACCGGATCGACGATCATGCCGCTTTCCGATTTTTTGACCTTGTCCACTTCTCGGGCTTCGGTCTCGATGCTCATATTGCGATGAATGAAACCGATACCACCTTCCCGGGCCATGCAAATGGCGGTTTCCGCCTCCGTCACGGTATCCATGGCGGCACTCACGAGGGGGATATTCAATTTGAGGTTGCGGGTCAGCTGCGTGCTAACCTGTACATCCTTGGGAACGACATCGGAATAGTTGGGCAGCAGTAAAACATCATCGAACGAAAAGGCCTCTTCGGGGGGCATCTTGATCATAGAACCTCCGGTGACGGTTGCAATTGAGTCAAATGGAAAAAGTGCCTTGGCACATGCAGAAGAGGCACTTTTACGGAGTTCGTTTTATCGTATGGGATCGACTACCCATGCACGCGGCACTGCCTTCCGGGTTTTGAAAGTGTGCCATCGTGATGGTCGAGAATTTGACCTGCTCCATTACCAGAAGGGCCTGATTTTAGCAATCCTTTATTTGGTGCCTTGACATCACCATCCGGCCGGTATAAGGAGTGATTTCGTCAAAATATCCCGAATCATTGCGTTTTCCGCCAAAACAAAAATCTATCGGAGACACCACACCCGGGCGGCATGCACAAGACCGACGTACCGGAGAACGGTCATGTTATTGAAAATCAATCCTGATAATCCACAACAACGTTTGGTTGACAAGGTGGTCACCCTTCTTCGGCAGGGCGGCATCGTGGCCTATGCCACCGACACCTTTTACGGGATTGGCTGCGATATCATGAACAAAAAGGCCATTGAAAAAATTTACCAGCTCAAGCAGCGTGACAAAAAGAAACCTTTCAGCTTCATGTGTTCGGACCTGAAAAACATCAGCCACTATGCGAAGGTTTCCAACTACGCCTATAAAACCATGCGACGCCTGTTGCCCGGCCCCTATACCTTCGTTCTGGAGGGGTCTCGCGAAGTACCCAAAATGATGCTGACACCCCGCAAGACCGCCGGCATCCGCGTACCGAATCACGCCCTGTGCCTGGCGCTGGTAAAAGACCTCGGCAATCCCATTCTGACCACCAGCGCCACCATGCCTGACGGCACCGTGTTTGATGATGCCTCCCTGATCCACGACCATTTCGGCGCGCGTATCGATGCGGTCATTGACAGCGGCATCGTGCCGGGCCAGCCATCGAGTGTCATCGCACTGATCGATGACGTCCCCGAGGTCATTCGTCGGGGTGCCGGCGATGTCAGCCTATTCGAATAATTCAGGATGTCAGTCTGATAATCATCCCACCCGAAAAACGAGGTGTCCCGAGCGGGATATCAATGGCGGGAAGGCGTATACAGGTATTCGGCCGTCATTTGGGGACGATGGACCAGGCCAAGCAGATCCTTCAAAGTGGACGCCGACAACAGGCGCAGAATCGACATCTTTTTTTGGGGGGGGTAAACGGCAACAATCTTACCTTCGATGCCGGCCAGACGGCCCGCCCACTCGACGGCGTCCTCTAAATTACCGATTCGATCCACCAGGCCGATCGCTTTGGCATCCTCTCCCGTGTAGATGCGGCCATCCGCCAGCGCTTGAACCTTCGCCAGGTCCAGCCGGCGTCCCTCGGCAATGGCCGATACGAACTGCTGGTGCAGCCGATCGACAAAATCTTTTAAAAGTTGCCGTTCTTCCGGCGTCATCTCACGTACTGGAGATCCGGCATCTTTAAATTGCCCGCTTTTGATGACCACCGGCGACAAACCGATTTTGTCAAAAAGTTCCTGGAAATTGGTATACTCCATGATCACCCCGATGCTGCCGGTAATGGTCCCCGGATTGGCAACGATGCCATCGGCCCCGGCCACCACGTAATATCCCCCGGAGGCGGCGACCGCGCCCATGGAGGCGATCACCTTTTTGGTGGCTTTGGTACGGATGATTTCCCGGTAGATTTCCTGGGACGGCCCGACGACGCCGCCGGGCGAGTCGACCCGGATCACAATCGCCCGGATGGCATCATCTTCACGGAAGCGTTTGAGCTGTTCGATGGTATCGCGGGATTGCGCGATAACCCCGACAATTTCAACCACGCCCACCTTCTCACCGTCTTCCATCCCGAGCCCCCCAAGATCGGTGCCCTTCATCCCAATCGCAACGATCAGCGACACGAGAATAAGGGTTGCGGAAAACAGCGCAGAAAAGACCAGAAGGGAAAACAAAAATGGATGTCGGCGGGAAAACATTGGCTATTCGCCTTCGTTAAACAATGGGGAGAGGTGTCGGACGCAAAAAGGGGAAAACCACCGGGTGCCGGGGCATTTGCCCCTGGCACCCGGTGTCTGATCTATTTATCTTCGCTTTGGTCCTGCTCGTCCTGGTCCTGGCTCTGATCCTGGCTCTGATCCTGGTCCTGATCATGGTTCTGATCCTGGTCCTGATCAACCTCGTTAAATTTCTCCTGGAGGTTTTCACGCAGGATTTCGCCAAAACTGGAAGTCGCCGGTTTCATGCTGTTTACATATTCGCTTAGAATGGACTGTTCGTCCTCCATTTCCAGGCGTTTGATCGACAACCCGATCCGTCGTTCGTCACTGTTGATGTTCATCACTTTGGCCGTAATAACATCACCGATATTGTACATGCCGACTGGCGTCTTGATTTTCTCTTTGCTGATTTCGGAAACATGAACCAGCCCCTCGATGCCTTCCTCGAGTTCGATAAAGACACCAAAATCGGTCAGGTTCGTGATCGTGCCGGTAATTTCCTTGCCGACTTCATAGCGTTCGGCCACGGACTTCCACGGATCCTGCTGGAGCTGTTTGACACCAAGGGAAAACCGTTCGTTGTTTTTCTCGATGTCCAGGACGATGGCTTGCAGCACGTCACCTTTCTTGTAAACCTCGGAAGGATGTTTGATCCGCTTGGTCCAGGAGATATCCGAGATGTGCACCAGGCCGTCGATCCCTTCATCGATGCCGATGAACAGACCGAAATCCGTGATATTCTTAATTTTACCCTCGATGGTTGTTCCCACGGGGTATTTTTCCGCAATGATGTCCCAGGGGTTGGGTTTGACCTGTTTCATGCCCAGGGAAATGCGTCGGCTGTCCGGTTTGATGTCCAGTACCACCGCGTCGACCTCTTCACCCACCGATACGACTTTGGAGGGATGGCGGACCTTGCGGGTCCAGGACATTTCCGAAACATGAATCAGGCCTTCGATGCCTTCTTCCAGTTCGACAAAAGCACCGTAATCCGTCAGGCTGACCACCCGACCGGTCACCTGGGTGCCCACCGGATAACGTTCGGATGCATGGGTCCAGGGATCCTCGGTAAGCTGCTTCATGCCGAGGGAGACCCGCTCCTTTTCAAGGTCGAGATTGAGGATTTTGACGGTTATCTCATCCCCGATAGCAAACAGTTCCGAGGGATGTTTTACCCGCCCCCAGGAAATATCCGTAATATGCAACAGACCGTCAACACCGCCCAGGTCCACGAAAACGCCATATTCGGTAATATTTTTTACGGTACCCGGAACGACCTTGTCTTCATGGATCGATGCCAGGGTAGCGGCCCGTTTAGCTTCGCGTTCCGTTTCCAGCAGCACGCGACGTGACAGCACGATATTGCTGCGTTTCCGGTTGTATTTCAAAATCTTGAACGCAAAGGTTTTTCCCACCAGATCATCAAGATTTCGAATCGGCCGCAGATCTGCCTGAGAACCGGGCAAAAAGGCCTGAACACCGATATCCACCGAGAAGCCGCCCTTGACCCGCGACTGAATCGTTCCGTCAATGGTTTCGTCAGCGTCGAACACCCGCTTGATCTCTTCCCAGACCTTGACGCTGGCCGCTTTTTCCTTGGAGAGCACGACACGCTCTTCCTCGTCGTCCCACCATTCGACCATGACTTCAACTTCATCGCCGATTTCGGCTTTAATCGTGCCGGTCTCGTCCCGGAATTCATGAATCCGGATCTGGCCTTCGGATTTGTACCCGATGTCCACCAACACATGGTCCTTGTCGACCGAAATGATGCGCCCCGTGACGACCTCGCCTTCCGCGAACCGCTTGAAACTCTCCTCATAAAGCTCCATGAGGTCTTCCATGCTCTCGCTTTCCGCCGATTCCTGATCGTTCATGACCTGATCATTGGTGGTGCCGGTTGTACTGATGTCTTCGTTTTCGTTGTTATCCACTAGATTTTCCATGTAAGAATGATATCCCCCTTAGCCGATTTTTTTTGCAACAACCGATTTCGGTTGGCATAACCAAAGTTCTTTATCAGGTACGATCGATAATTACAATATCAAATTTATCATCCTTCCGTTGACCCAAGGCCCCGCGGCCTTGCTTCCAACATCTTGATTTCCATCATCATACGCTCCACGACCTCACCCGCTGTAAGGTTTTCGGAGTTGATGACAACGGCATCCGCCGCCGGTTTCAGCGGGGCCAACACCCGGTTTTGATCGTTGTGATCGCGCTGCTGCATATCTTTTAATACCGCATCCAGGCTCTGGTCAGAACGGCCGTTGAGCTCATGATGCCGCCGCCTGGCACGGACCTCCAGCGGCGCCTCGAGAAAAAATTTCAGGTCCGCGTCGGGAAAAACGACGGTCCCCATGTCGCGCCCCTCAAATACGGCGCCTTTTTCACGACCGAACTGCCGCTGAACATCGAGCAGAAAACGTCGTACGACGGGACGGGCCGAAATAGCCGAGGCCAGCATGGACATTTCGGGTGTTCGGATCTGATCTTCGATATCGTTATCACCATCGTACAAGCGGCATCCGTCCGCGTTTCGGATGAACCGCAGACGCAGATCGCGGCAGAGCGCTTTCAAACCGATATCGTCGTCTGTGGCAATCCCTTTTTTTCGGGCGGCCAGCGCCACGCCGCGATACAAGGCACCGGTATCGATGTAGATATAGCCCAGTCGATCCGCCAATCCGCGGCTGACCGTAGTTTTACCGGCTCCCGCCGGTCCATCGATGGTGATGACCATTGTTTCGCTCCCCGCTATAGCGTTTCACTTGCCGCAACGCTTCGGCGATAGCGGCACGCTCCGTTGGTTATCGGTCCAGAACCACCGTGAGTGCTTCGATGAAACGCTGATTTTCTTCCGGTGTCCCCACATTGACCCTTATAAAGTCGGGATAGCCGTAACCTTTCATCGAACGCACGATAACGCCTAGCCGCAGCATGGCCTGGAAAACCGTTTCCGCATCGCGGGCCACATCGATCAGGAAAAAGTTGGACTGCGTCGGGAAATAGCGTATCCCCATATCCTTCAAGGCCCCGAACAGGAACGCCAACCCATCGTGCACCACGCGAAGCGTCCGTTCCACAAAGGCATGATCCTGCAGCGCGGCCCGGGCCGCGACCTGGGCCAGTGAATTGACATTGAAGGGCTGCCGGATCCGATTCAAATAGCCGGCCAGTTCTTCCGGCATGACGCCATAGCCCACCCGCAGGCCGGCCAGCCCATAGAGTTTAGAGAAGGTTCGCAAGGTAACGATGGAACGTCCGCTGCCCCAATAGGCCTTGCTTTGCAGACAGTCCGCATCACGAACGAATTCGATATAGGCTTCGTCCACCACAACCACCACGTCCAATGGCAAGGCGGCCAAAAAACGATCGAAATCATCACCGCTAATGACGGTCCCCGTGGGATTGTTGGGATTGCACAAGAATACCAAACGGGTTTTTTCATCCACGGCGCGACGCATGCCGTCCAGATCGATCGCAAGGGACTGCAGCGGGACAAACACCGGCTCGGCCCCGACCGAGCGTACGGCAATTTCGTACATCAGGAAAGACGGCTGCGGCATCACCGCGCGCTCGCCCGGACGCAGCAGGGTGTTCGCCAGCAAGGCGATAATATCGTCGGATCCGTTGCCCATGACAATCGCGCCCGGCGCGCAATCCAGATGGTCCGCAAGCTCCCGAATGAAAGCGTGGCCCGATCCGTCGGGATAGCGATGGAGATTGCCGATGGCGTTTCTGAGCGCCGCCAGCGCCATGGGGGAAGCCCCCAGAGGGTTTTCGTTGGAAGCCAGCTTGATGGACTGTGTTATACCCAGTTCACGCTCCAGCTCCTCGATGGGTTTTCCCGGAACGTAAGGTTTTATTTCCAGAATGTTTTCCGGCACGCGGATGGACATGATGGGCCTTCTTTGCTTGAGCGGATAAGCGTAATCGTCTGAAAAGCGGGATCCGGTTGCCCATGAAGATAAACGCGCTTTTCAAACCGGAGAAATACAATCGCATTTCGTGGCATTAAAAAAGCGCGTTCAGCACATCAAGGGGCGGGCATGCACGCTTGCGGCGGTATCTATCCGGCTTCAGCGGCCTGGGCACCACGGTCAATGGCATCCATATTCAAAGGAATCAATTTCGCTTTACGGGCAAACTCCTTCTTGACGGACTCCCGGAGATCCTCGACCGACAAGATCCCGCTCCGCGCCACAAAGGCCGCTAACGCCACGATATTGGCCGACCGCACACTGCCGGCTTCGATGGCGATGTCGTTAACCGGAATGGCGATTTCATCCACGTCATCCCGTCCCGAACGAACCGGAATCAGCGAGCTGTTGATCAGCACCACGCCACCGGGCTTGACTACGGGTGCAAATTTTTCGAGCGACGGCCGGTTCATGGCGACCAGGTGCAACGGATTTTTAACAATCGGAGAGCCGATCGGGCGATCCCCCATGATGACCATGCAGTAGGCGGTTCCCCCCCGCATTTCCGGCCCGTAGGAGGGAATCCAGACCACTTCGTAGCCGGCCTCCATGGCGGTATGGGCGAGAATTTTTGCGCTCAGCAGTATTCCCTGGCCGCCAAATCCGGCAAACATGACTTCACTTTGCATTAGGCCTCCTCGCGCGGTTCGGGTGTTTTATAGTCCCCCAGCTGGTAGTAGGAAAGCAGCGTGTTGTCCGTCCACTCGATGGCATCCAGCGGTGTCATGCCCCAGTTCGTCGGGCACGTGCTGACCACTTCGACAAAACTGAAGCAGCGGCCCTCCATCTGGTAGGAAAACGCCTTATGGATCGCTTTCTTGGCCCGGTTGATATACTTCGGTTTGATCACGGACTGGCGGGTGATATAGGCGGGGGTCTGAAGGGCGGCCAGCAGTTCAGCCATTTTGACCGGCATCCCCACATCCTGGACATCCCGCCCGAAGGGCGAGGTGGTGGTCCGTTGATCCGGCATAGTGGTCGGGGCCATCTGCCCGCCGGTCATGCCGTAGACGGCATTGTTCACGAAAATCGTGGTAAACTTCTCGCCCCGGTTGGCCGCATGGATGATCTCGCCCATTCCGATGCTGGCCAGATCACCATCCCCCTGATAGGTGAAGACCATCAAATCGGGACGCACCCGTTTGATGCCGGTGGCCATCGCCGGAGCCCGTCCATGGGCGGCTTCCTGAAAATCGACATTGAAATAATTATAGGCCAGAACGGCACACCCTACGGGTGCAATGCCAACGGTTCGTCCGCGAATTCCCAGTTCATCGATGACTTCCGCCACCAGTCGATGGATCACCCCATGCGTGCAGCCGGGGCAATAGTGGGTGTGTTGGTCTTTCAGCGCTTCCGGCCGCGTGAACGTTTTTCCCATGGTAAGAACTCCTCGATCCGCAATTCCCTATTTCCCAGACGTCATCCCTCGGCCATGTCACGTTTGCAACATGCTACGGACAACATCAACGATTTCTTCCGGCGTCGGCACCTCACCGCCGCATTTGCCATACCATTCCACGGGGCAGCGCCCCTGGATGCTGCGTTCGACATCTTCCACCATCTGCCCCATGCTCATCTCGATACTGACCGCCAAGCGGCACCCTTCTTTACCGGCCGCCTCCCGAATGGCCTTTTCCGGAAAAGGAAAGAGCGTCTGAGGACGAATCATGGCAACTTCCAGGCCCTCTTCCTTCAACGAATCGATGGCGGTCCGACAAACCCGGCTCATGGTGCCATAGCTGACGATCAAAGCGCGGTAATCCCCCTCCATATTATAGGCTTCATAGCGCACCTCATCTCTTCGCATGCGGTCATATTTAGCCTTCAACAGCAGGTTGTGATTGTTGAGCTGCACCGGATCGAGAAAAAGCGATTTGACCAGGTTGGGCGTATCGTCGGAACGGCTGCCGATGCCGGTGGTCGCCCAATCGTCCTTATTGGTGGGTTCTGAAAGCAGGTCTTCCGGAAACGCCACGGGCTCCATCATCTGGCCGATCAGCCCGTCTCCCAGAATCATGACGGGGTTACGGTATTTTTCCGCGAGGGGAAAGGCCGCCATGACCATTTCAACGGCTTCCTGCACACTGGCCGGCGCCATGACCAGAAGACGATAATCACCGTGCCCGCCGCCTTTGGTGGCCTGAAAATAGTCGCCCTGGGAGGGTAGGATGCCCCCCAGCCCGGGCCCCCCCCGCATGATATTGACAAAGACGGCCGGGCACTGGGCACAGGTGATGTAGCTCAAGGCCTCACTCATCAAACTGATACCCGGGCTCGAGGACGTGGTAAAGACCCGCGCGCCGCATCCGGCCGCACCAAAAATCATATACCCGACAGCGACTTCGCTCTCGCCCTGCAGAAAAACACCCCCGACCTCCGGCATGCGGCGGGCAAGATATTCGGCCACTTCAGACTGGGGTGTTATCGGGTAGGCGAAGTAATTCAGGCACCCTGCACGGATGGCGGCTTCACCGATGGCTTCGTTGCCTTTCATGAGAACTTTGCCCATGTTTCCTCCTGATCATCAGCTAGCGGCGGTATCGTCCGCGGTTTCCACGATTGAAATGGCGACATCCGGACACATGACACAGCAGATCGCGCAATGAATACAATCGTCCGGACGCGCCTGATAAGCGGGGAAATACCCCTTGGCGTTGAGTTCTTTTTTCAGTTCCAACACCTGCTTGGGACAGACCGCCACACACAGGCCGCACCCTTTGCATTTTTCACTGTCAATTTGATGTCGATAGGCCATTCCATTAACTCCTTACCCTATATCGGTTGCCCCGCCGGGCATCCTCGAATCTGGTATCGTAATTTTTTCTGCCGGCAGCCAGGGCGGTACGAGTTGTCGTTGAATCGGTAGAACCGGGCAATCAAACGCTTCATCGCCCAGCGAACCGACCAGCGCCTTCGGTGCCGTAATGAATGAGAGCGGCAGCCCACTGGCCCGACTCAGGTCGGATGCAAAGCCATAACCCGCCACAATTGTATCCGGCGAGGTTTCCTCCATCAGATGGGCATTTCCGATCCAGCCTGTCACGGCCAGTTGAGCCGCCGTTTCGATCTCGATCCGCATGGCCTGGCACCCGGCCACCGTATCCGTGTTGGGGCGATTCGGGTTGACGACCTGCAGCATGTCAATCGTGTGCCCCCGAAAAGCATCCGCCAGGGACGCCAAAACGGTAGCGCCGACATCGTCACCGCCCACATCCAGGATGGTCAAGGAACCGGCACTGCGGATGGCGCCTGACACCGCCGGACTCAGTACCGGCAGGTCGGCATGCAGATAGGGGGCCGGCGGCAGAACCAGTTCGATATCATGCGTTTTCAGCAGATCGCGGGCTTCCCGGGTGCGAAAATAGGGGTTCACGAGATCAAGGTCGATCACCCTGACATGGGCCTCCGTCCGCCGGCAAGCCAGTGCCAGGTTGATGGCGACTTCCGTCTTGCCACTGCCGTAATTGCCGACAATCACGACAATGCCTTGAAGTTGAATAGCCAACGGGGCGCTCATGTCCGAATCCATCATCTTCCCAGGATGAAACCGCCAGCCATCCGGCCATCCTGGCGATTTTAAACAAATGTGCTGTGTATTGGGTATTCCTCAAATTGTCAAGCGGCTTACCGCCCGTGCGCCAGCAATTAACACTCGCCAAGCGACCGCCATGGCATCTTGATCTTCGCTGCCGGTCGTCCCTTGCCAGTCAGACAGATTGCCGGGGCGCGTATTGTAAAATACCGACTGGTCCGGTATGTAGGCGTTGCAATATGGTGCGCAGAACGCCATGAAAGGACGGTACCGCATGCCACCCGTGACGACCGGGCTTGAAGTGTTGACCGGAAAGCCCCATCCATGGATCACCGGCGCCCGGTTGGGGTTATTATGCAATCCGGCCTCGGTGGATTCTCAATATGGCCACGCCCGGGATCGACTGATCCGGGCATTTCCAGACCAACTCAAAGCCCTCTATTCTCCCCAGCATGGATTTCATGCCGAAAAGCAGGACAACATGGTCGAATCCGACCACCTCACGGATACGGCCACCGGTTTGCCGGTTTACAGCCTGTATGGCGAAACCCGCATCCCCACAGCACAGATGCTGGCGCCTATCGATGTCCTGCTCGTCGACCTCCAGGATGTCGGTACGCGCGTCTATACCTTTATCTATACCCTGTCCTATTGTCTGGAGGCGGCCGCCTCGAGCGGAACCCGGGTACTGGTCCTGGACCGGCCCAATCCGATCAACGGCCGCGACATGGAAGGGAATATCCTCGAACCGGAATGGGCGTCGTTTGTCGGACGGTTTCCCATGCCCATGCGCCATGCCATGACCATTGGCGAAATCGCCCGGTTCTTCAATGCGCAGATTGGCAGTGCCGCGGTCCTGGACGTGATCCCCATGCAGGGCTGGCACCGCAGCATGTGGTTCGCCGATACCGGTCTGCCGTGGGTGGCACCATCCCCCAACATGCCCACCGTCGCCACCGCCGTGGTTTACCCCGGCCAGGTGATCTGGGAAGGCACCAACATCTCCGAAGGGCGGGGCACCGCATTCCCTTTTGAGATCTTTGGCGCGCCATTTCTGGCGCCGGAAAAGATGCTTGAATTTATTGGGGGGCCCCGGGTGCCGGGAGCGACGCTACGGCCGTGTGTTTTTGAGCCAACCTCCGGCAAGCATGCCGGGCGGCCTTGCCGCGGCTTCCAGATCCATGTGACGGACCCGGATCTTTACCGGCCGTATCGGACCTCGCTGATCCTCCTGCAGGCCATCTTGCATCATCATGAAGATGATTTCCAATGGAAATCAGATCCTTACGAATATGAATTCGAAAAACCGGCCATCGATCTCATTCTCGGCAGCCGCGATCTTCGCCGCCGTGTCAGCCAAATGGAGCCTCTGCCATCGATAGCAAACGACTGGCAGGACGCCCTGCGTGATTTTCGTTCCCTGCGGCGGCCGTATCTTCTCTATTTCGACGAGGCGACCGATTAGGGGCTTGCATCTCCCTCCCATCATCGACCGGACATAAAAAAAGCCTTGAATCCATAGGGATCCAAGGCTTTCATGATGGTTGATCGAATTAAGCGCTTTTCAAATTCTCGATTTCCTGCTTCAGGTCATCGATTTCTTTCTTGTACTTGTCCACATCGTCTTCCGACCCGACCGGGCTGCCGATGTCATCATCTTTTTTCCAAGTATCCTTCAATTCATCAAACCCCAGGTAGATCGCCAACCCGCCGCCCAGAAGCAGCATCAAAGGAATGGCGCCGGCCAGAAGCGTCAAAAAAGGTGACCACCATACTACAAGACCGATAAGACCGAGAACAGCAGCTGCCGCCCCACCTACTAACGTTTTCATATGAATTTCTCCTCCTTGCAAAAAAAGTTTTCAGATTCGGAAACTTTCTTAAGTTTGTTACCTCACACCCCCTAATAGGGGCCACCAGGCATTGCTGCAACGCTCGCCTGTATGGCATGCAGCCCCAAAATGACGGTTTCCGGGTTAGTTCCTAACGAACGAAAGATGATGATAGAAGAAAATGATTCCGTTGGCAAGCACTCAAATTCTGGATTCGGATACCACATCCGGTTTTATTTAACAAGGTTAAATTTTCCGGTTTTTGACAAACGCGGGCCGACCGGGGCGGGCGGCCTTGCCGCCGGCTCCGCCATTAAAAGAACTTCCGACTTAACCATTGCAACCGCAAGTCCGTTCTGCTAATTTTTATTTTTTTAGGCCCTTGGATGATCGTTTGACGATCCACCCCCAGACCGGAAATCATCACCGGCCGCCCACACCGCCACCAGCGGAACGTCTTGGAATAGGACGACTCATGACCATCCCCAGCAATCAAAAATGGGCACGCATTCAGGCTACGGTGTATCGATGGATCCAGCGTCTTCTCAAAGGCACCTACCATCACTATGCGTGCTATCTGCCGGAAAACCCCGGCCACCTTCTATCCTGGGCCCTCCAACTATTTTACCGTGGAATCACCCTATCGCCCAATCAGGCCGCCGTGCTCAAACGGCTGCCCCGCAACGCCATACCGGTCTATGTCACCAAACGCAAGAGCCTCTTCGAACGCCTTTTTTACCACACCCGTTATCGCGATACCCGGCACCCCGTGCCCACCGTGGCTTTCGACTATGGCCTGTATCTGTGCCAACCGGTATCACGGATTTTCCGGATGCTGCTGGCCCGTCTGGATTATTTCTGCCGGCACTTCAAATTCCCCAATGCCTATGCCAGCGGATACTATGCCGATGCGCTCTTCAGCGAACAAGCGGGCCTGCTGTCCCTGATGGAGCCGCACGGTTTCCACCGTCGTTTTGTGAAACAGAAAGAGGATCCTATCCGCTATCTGCTGGAAATCCAGAAAACGACAAACCGCCCCATCTGCCTGATTCCCCAATTGATGATCTATAAAAAAGACCCGGAAAAGGCCAATCCCTCGCTATGGGGACTTCTTTTCAGCCCGGAAAAACCCCTCGGCAGCTGGCGCCGCGTGGCTTTGGTGATCAAAAAGCCCGGCCGGACCTTCGTCGAGATCAGCGAGCCTGTAAGCTTGCAAGCCTTCCTGACCCACCCGGATGTCCGGGACCGCGACACCGCCTACCAGGCGCTCGTTCTGCGCCGCAACCTGCTGCTGCAGATTCATCGCCACCGTCAGAGCATCATGGGACCGGTCCTTAAATCCCGGCTGGAAATCAAGGAAAACGTCCTCACCGGAACCGCTCTCCAGACCATTATCAAACAGCAAGCGGAAGCAGAGAATAAACCGGTCACCAAGCTTCTTAAAAAAGCGGACGATTATTTCGACGAAATCGCGGCGGACTACCGTCCCTGGACGATTAAAATCTATGAAGCGTTGCTGACCTGGATCATCAACACCATGTTCGACGGTTTCATTGTGGATCACGACGGGTTGGACCGTCTCAAGGCCATGTCCCAGAAAGGCCCGCTCATTCTGCTGCCCAGCCACAAGAGCCACATCGACTACCTGATGCTCTCCTATCTCATGTACCGCAACAACATGCCCTGCCCCCATATCGTTGCCGGAAAGAACCTGTCCTTCTGGCCCATGGGACCCATCTTCAGAAGCGCCGGCGCCTTTTTCATGCGCCGCACCTTCAAAAGCGCCCCCTTGTATGCCAGTGTCTTCGCAACCTATGTCCACAAACTGCTCCAGGAAGGCTTCAACATCGAAGTTTTCATCGAAGGAGGCCGCAGCCGCACCGGCAAATTGCTGTCACCCAAAACCGGCCTGCTGTCCATCCTCTTGGATGCCTACCGCAACGGCGCCTGCGAGGACCTTATCCTGGCCCCGATCTTCATCGGCTACGATAAGGTGCCGGAAGAAAAAGCCTATCTGCACGAGTTGGAGGGCGGCGCCAAAAAACCCGAGAGCCTGGGCCAGGTCATCCAGGCCCGCAAAGTTCTGAAAAAACGCTTCGGTAAAATATATATCGAGTTTCATGACCCCATATCCTTGAAGGCGTTACTGGAACGCAACCAACTCCAACTGGCGACGATGGACAAGGACGCCATGAGCGCCTTTTGCCGGAACATCGGTCACCGTGCCATCAACGCCATCAATCGCATCGCCATTATTACGCCCCACGCCCTTGTGGCCGCATCGGTCCTGAATCATCCGGCCGCCACCTACACGTTTGACGACATCGCCGGCGTGGCGGACACCTATTTGAAACACCTCCATTTCCACGGCAACAAGCTGGCCGACACCTTGATCATGGCACCCGACCACGCCCTGAAGCAGGCCTTCGAAGCCTATGTCCAGCGCAAATTCATCGAGCCGTTGTCCAAAAAGGACGACAGCGAAGACGATACGGCGCGCTTCCGGACAAATGCCGACAAGCGTCCCAGTCTGGAGTACTACAAAAACAATTGCGTGGCCTGTTTCGTGCCGGCGGCGTTTACGGCGCTGGCCATTTTTCAGTGCGACGCCTTTCAGTTCATATCGACCGACCTGCATATCAGCTACCGCTTTCTGCAAGACCTTTTTAAATATGAATTTGCCTATGACATCGAACAACCGCCCGAATTTTACGTCCGCAAAAGCATCAAAGCCTTCATCGATGATGCCGTCTTGATGCCCCATCCCACCCTGCCGGATACGTATAACATCACGTCGTCGGGGTTGCGTAAACTGCGTCTGTACGCAGGATTTCTGAAAGCCTATTTCGAAGCCTACCTCATCGTCCTGACCCAGTTGAACCGCCAGAAGAGCAGTGACGTGGGCTACAAGGAACAGGCCAAAAAGTTTGCCGCCCAGGGCGCCCGGATGCTGAAACGCAGCGAAATCAGCTGTCCGGAAGCATTGTCACGGGTCACCTTCAAGAACGCCCTGTCTTTTTTCAACAATCGTGATATCGAGTGTAATGAAGATGAAAAAGAGGCGCGTCCCTACGAGGATGCCATCAAACGATATCTGGGGCTGCTGTCCTAACGACCGCAGCAGACCCCGTGGAGTTTCCGGCCCATGATAGCGCTTGTACTGGCGGCAGGCTTCGGCAACCGGCTGCGCCCCTACAGTGACCACACCCCCAAACCCCTTTTCACGTTAAACCGGCAGCCCCTGCTGGATATCATGATCCGGCGTTTGATCGCGGCGGGCGCCCACACCGTCATTGTCAATACCCACCACCTGCACCAGCGGATCGAAGACTTCCTTCATCGGCAGTCGTATGCCGCAACCATCGTGACACGTCACGAATCGACGATCCTCGGCACGGGCGGCGCGATACGCAACACCGCGGATATCTGGCAGTCGGAACCCCTCCTGGTGGTGAACAGCGATATTGTCACGGATGTGGATTTCCTGGCGTTCCATCGCTTTCACCAGGCCCACGGTCAGCCGGCCAGCCTGACGCTGTGTGACCATCCAGCCTTCAATTCGGTCGTTGTCGATTCAGCCGACACGGTTGTCGCCTTTGGAGAATCGCCGGCCGGCACCATGCCCCACGGAGCCCGTCGGCTGACCTTCACCGGCGTCCAGGTGCTGAACGATGAAATCCTCGCCTATTTGCCGCCGAAGGGATTCGCCAGCAGCATCGATGCCTATCAGGCCATGATTGCCGACGGCCACCGCCTTCCCGCCTACACCCCCGAACCGTTGCAGTGGTCGGATTTGGGAACGCCGGAACGCTATCAGACCATGGCCCGCAGCATCATGGCCCAGGAAGCCCTGCGTCAGGCAGGTGAACCAGACCACCCGGCGGCCATCGAATGGCAGCCGTTGCCCGGGGATGGCTCCGACCGTCAATGGTACCGCCTGCGCTCGGGGAAAACGCACATGATTGTCGCCGACCACGGCATCAAACCCTCCGACGGCACCTGTGAAGCCGAAGCCTTCGTCGCCATTGGGCAGCATCTGCACCGCAAAGGCCTGCCCGTGCCACAGATCTATCTGGAAGATCCCTTCGCGGGGCTGGTATTCATGGAAGATCTGGGTTCCGAAAACTATCAGGCCCGTGTCCGCAAAACGGCCCGATCATCGGTCACTGAGCAAGATTATCGCCGTGTGATCGACATATTATTGGCCATGGCGTTCGACGGTGGTGAAGATTTCGATCCGCACTGGACCTATCAGACCCGCCGGTATGACCGGGCGGTTGTTCTCCAGGGAGAATGCCGCTATTTTCTCCAGGCGTTTCTCAACGATTACCTTGGGATGGACACGGATGAAGAGAAACTGGCGTCCGAATTCAACCGGCTGGCGGACGCCGTCATGACCGCTCGGCCGGTGGGCTTCATGCACCGTGATTTTCAGTCCCGCAACATCATGGTGATGAAAGACCTGTTCTATCTGATTGACTTCCAGGGCGGGCGCATCGGCCCCCCGCATTATGATCTGGCCTCGCTTCTCATCGACCCCTATGTCGATTTGCCATTCGCCATGCGGGAAACACTGCTGGTTTACTTTTCGGAACAGCTGGCCCGGCGCTCCCCCGGCATCCCTGCTGCCGAAATTCAAAATGTCTACCGATACTGCGCCCTGGCCCGGAATCTGCAGATATTGGGTGCCTATGGGTTTCTGACCCGCCGTAAAGGCAAGCCGCATTTTTCCCACTACATTCCTGCCGCTGTTCGAAGCCTGCAGCAAGCCCTCTCCCATTTCGACCGCCAAACCTTCCCGATCCTATCCATACTCGCGAAAGAAGCCATACCGGAGGCCCTGTCCGCCCAATGATACCGGCCGTGCAGCGGCTGTCGGTGGTGGCGCGTGAGAAAGGGTGGAAGAACGAACCGATCCATGGTATGGCCAATAGACAAACGCCCCATCAATAAACGCCCCCCGCTTAGGAGATGCCCATGAGCACTATCAAAGTCATGGTCAACGGCCTGCCCGGCAACGTGACCCAGATGATCGCCAGCCATATCGCCCGTGATGAAGCATTGACATTGCTTCCCTATTCACTGACCGGCCCCGAGATCGACATCGATCGCATCGCCATCGAAGACACGGTCATCGAGTTGATTCGGCCCGACCGCCGGGATGCGGCCATCATGACCATCAAAGACAGCTACGACAGTTTCATCAGTGTCGATTTCACCCACCCCTCCGCTGTCAATCGCAATGCCCGCTTCTACTGCACCCATGGCCTGCCTTTCGTCATGGGAACCACTGGCGGCGATCGTCAGGACCTTTATGAAACAGTCACCAAGTCGTCCGTATCCGCCGTTATCGCACCCAACATGGCGCGCCAAATTGTCGGGCTGCAGGCCATGCTGGCTTATGGCGCCGAAAACTTTCCGGGACTATTCCAAGGGTATACACTGACGGTTCATGAAAGCCACCAGCAGGACAAAGCCGACACGAGCGGCACGGCCAAAGCCATGGTCGGCTATTTCAATGCCATGGGCGTCGACTTTACGAACGACCAGATTCAAAAAGAGCGCGACCCGGCGATTCAAAAGCAACAATGGGGGATCCCGGAAGCCTACCTGGACGGCCATGGCTGGCACACCTACACCCTGACGTCACCGGACGGCACGGCCATGTTCGAATTGAAGCACAATATCAATGGTCGGGAAATCTATGTCGAAGGAACGCTGAAAGCGGTCGACTACCTCAATCGCAAAATTAAAGATGGCCGCCAAGGCCGCATTTACAGCATGGTTGACGTTCTGAAGACGAATTGACGAAAAGGGTTTTGAGCAGCGCTCCGATAGGTGACAGGCCGATCAGTCCTTAGCCGCTACTCAGCGGCCGCCGTCGCCATGGGCCCACCAGCGGGCCGCCCCGCCCCAGTTGACTTGTTTACCAGCACCCGTGCGGATTCACCACCCGAAGCGCAAAACTTCCACAGGCGTGTCAGAGCGTTGCGATCAGTTCTTCCGCCTTCGCAATGGCCTCGCCCAATTTTTCCGGCTGGCTGCCGCCGGCCTGGGCCAGATCGGCTTTGCCGCCGCCACCGCCTCCGACCATGGCCGCCAACGCTTTGACAATTGACCCGGCATGATAGCGATCGGTCAAATCCGGGGTAACGCCGACGATCAAGAGCGCCTTACCGCCGCTGGCGGCCCCCAGCACCACGATACCCGATGCCATTTTATCCCGAAAGCGGTCCACCATCTCGCGCAGGGCGGACGGGCTGTCCACATCGACCTTGCGTGCCAGAAGATTCACGCCGTTCACCTGGACGACATCACGGGCCGCTTCCGCAACCGAGCGGGACGCCATCGCCGACTTAAGGCGTTCCACTTCCTTTTCAAGGGCCTTATGCTCGGCCAGCAATTTTTCGATCCGACCGGTCACATTCTGGGGGGCATCCTTCAAGCGCTGCGCCGCCTCAAACAATACCTGTTCCGTCGTTTGGACATGCCGCAGGGCCGATGGGCCGGTCACCGCCTCGATACGGCGCACACCCGCGGCAACACTTGATTCAGCGACGATTTTGAAGAATCCGATATCACCGGTCCGTGAAACATGCGTGCCGCCGCAAAGTTCTTTGCTGAAAGCGGACAGGGAAACCACCCGCACACGGTCGCCATATTTTTCTTCGAACAAGGCGGTGGCGCCGGATTGAAAGGCTTGGTCCGCATCCATCTCTTCGGTTTGCGCGGCCACGTTTTCCTGAATATGGGCGTTCACCTGGACTTCGATTGCGGCAAGCGTTTCCGGTTCGATCTGGGAAAAATGGGTAAAGTCGAACCGCAGCCGATCCGGCGCGACTAAAGACCCGGCCTGCTTGACATGCTCCCCCAGGGTTTCCCGCAGGACGGCATGTAGAATATGAGTGGCCGTATGATTGCGCGCCGTCGCGCGGCGTGCTTCGGCGCTGACCGACAACCGGATGGGATCGTTCCTTGCGATGCGTCCCGCTGCGACATGGCCCGTGTGGATAATCAACCCGGTGGGGTCTTTTACGGTTCCCTGGACATCCACCTGCAAGCCACCGCCATCCGGCGCCGTAATGGTGCCCACATCACCGGCCTGCCCACCGGCTTCGCCATAAAAGGGGGTCTCTTTAGCAACGATTTCAACCCGATCGCCGGCGGTCGCCGCATCGACCGCCTGGCCGTCCTTGACCAGCAGCATGACGGTGCTGTCGGCCGTCAAATCGTCGTATCCCTTGAATTCCGGCTTGAATCCCTCGGCCGAAAGCGTCCGATAGGCCTCACTGGTCGTCGTAAAGGCCGTCACCGATCGTGATTGTTCCCGTTGCTGCGCCATGGCGGTATCGAACCCATCCATGTCGAGCGTCAACCCCTCGTCCCGGACCACGTCACGGACGATATCGACGGGGAAACCGAACGTGTCGTAAAGCTTGAAGATGATGTTCCCGGGGACCACGTTCTGATCTTTGGCCCGCAGCTCCTCCAGGGCATCATTCAAAACACGCAGGCCATGGTCGAGGGTCTCCGAGAAACGGACTTCCTCGTTTTCAATGACGCTGGTGATATAGGGCGCCGCTTCCAGCAGCTCTGGGTAGGCCGGCTTCATAATGGCCATGACCTCCCGGGCGGTATCGTGCAGAAAGGGCTTGGTCAAACCGATGTTGCGCCCGTAACGGATGGCACGGCGCATAATTCTTCGTAAGACATACCCCCGGCCCTCGTTGGCCGGTAAAACGCCGTCGCCGATCAGAAAAGCTGCCGCTCGGCTGTGATCGGCGATCACTTTCATGGCCACACCGGTTTCCACCGATTCATCCACCGATCGACCGGCGAGTTCTTCCGTCCGGCGGATAATGGGCAGGATCAGATCGGTATCGAAGTTGGAGGCCACGTCCTGCAGCACGGAAACGATGCGTTCGAGCCCCAGCCCGGTATCGATACTGGGTTTGGGCAAGGGTTCCATTTTACCGGAAGCATCACGATTGAACTGCATGAAAACCAGATTCCATATTTCGAGAAACCGGTCGCAGTCACAATCGACGCCACAATTCGGATTGTTCAGGACACAGGCCCCGCCCCGATCCAGATGAATCTCCGAGCAGGGGCCGCAGGGACCGGTATCTCCCATGGCCCAGAAGTTGTCTTTCTCCCCCAGACGAACGATTCGGTCTTCCGGTACACCGATTCGATCACGCCAGAGATCGTAGGCTTCGTCGTCATCGAGAAAAATCGACACCCACAATTTGTCGGCGGGCAGACCGTAGCCATTGGTCAGTAAATCCCAGGCGAAGTCGATGGCTTTTTCCTTGAAGTAATCGCCGAAGGAAAAATTGCCCAGCATTTCAAAAAAAGTGTGGTGGCGGGCGGTGTAGCCAACGTTCTCGAGATCGTTGTGTTTACCACCGGCGCGCACACATTTCTGTGAGGTTACGGCGCGATCATAACCCCGCTTCTCTTCTCCGAGAAACGTCCGCTTGAACTGAACCATACCGGCATTGGTAAAGAGCAGGGTGGGATCGTCCGCCGGCACGAGTGAAGAACTCCGCACGGTCTGATGATGATGTTTCGCAAAATAATCCAGAAATGTCTGCCGCGCTTCATTTCCTGTCATTCTTATTTCTCCTCATCGTCCGGAGGCCGTTCGGCATAGCGTCAAGGGCCGATAGGCGCCCTGTGATGGTGTTTCGAATCGCACCTTGTGCAACCTGTTTGTCAGCTGTCGGACGCGGCCGCCGCCGTTTCCGGAGCATCTTCGAATCCCATTTTCTGGCGAATGCTATGCAGGGCCTCCTCATAGATATCCTGGTTGGCGGCAAAAAAACTTTTCACATTCGCCCGCCCCTGTCCGATCCGTTCTCCTTTGTAAGCGTACCACGACCCGCTTTTATCGATGATGCCGCATTCAACGCCGACATCCAGTATTTCGCCGGTTTTGGAAATCCCCTCTCCATAGGTAATATCGAACTCGGCTTCCTGGAAGGGCGGGGCCATTTTATTTTTAACCACACGGACACGCGTGCGGTTGCCGGTGACTTCCTGGCCTTCCTTGATGGCACCGATCCGACGGATATCGAGACGCAGAGACGCATAAAACTTCAGGGCATTCCCGCCGGTGGTGGTTTCCGGGTTGCCGAAGACAATCCCGATCTTCATGCGGATTTGGTTGATGAAAATAACCGACGTCTTGGTTTTACCAATCGTGCCGGTCAGTTTCCGCAGGGCCTGCGACATGAGGCGCGCCTGGAGCCCCATATGGGAATCCCCCATCTCGCCTTCGATTTCAGCCCGGGGCACAAGCGCTGCCACCGAATCGATGACAATGATGTCGACCGCGCCGCTGCGCACCAGCATGTCCGCGATTTCGAGAGCCTGTTCCCCCGTATCCGGCTGGGAGACGAGCAGTTCGTCACAGTTGACACCCAGATTGCGGGCGTAGTTTGTATCCAGTGCATGTTCCGCATCGATGAAAGCCGCAATGCCGCCTTGTTTCTGGAATTCCGCCACGGCATGCAGCGCCAGCGTGGTCTTGCCACTGGATTCCGGCCCGTATATTTCAATGACGCGCCCCCGTGGGAATCCACCGATCCCCAACGCCTTGTCGAGCGCCAGAGAACCTGTGGAAACAGCAGGAATTTTAACGACTTCCTGCGACCCCAACCGCATGATGGAGCCTTTGCCGAACTGGCGTTCAATCTGGGTCATTGCCGACGCCACAGCTTTCTCTTTATCCGGTGTACTCGCCATAAATTCCTCCTGGTATGATGGACAGACCATCATGGATATGTGGTACGAAACATCTTACGTGCAACACACGCCGCCGCAGCCCTCATCAAAGGGCCATCGGTCGGGCAAAAAGATCAACAAGGCGTCTTGCGCCGGCGGCATCACGCTATTCCTCTGCCAAACGGTTCATGACCCGCTGGCTGCAGATATCGTAAACCGCGCCCGCCGGTCGCAAACGGCTGCGATACAGGGTCAGTTTGTCAACCACAAAGGCAAACGGCTCCCGCGGCGCACAATGCGCGACAATCGGTTCGATATTACGTTCAAAAGGGCGGCGGCCCCGGGCACGGGCCACGGTCAAATGGCCTTTGAATGGCCGTTTTTCGCCCGGCCACCCGAGTGCCGCCAATCCGCTATCAATATCCTGCTGAAGCCGCTCCAATTGCTGCGTTTCCCCACTGATGCCCACCCATAAAACACGCGGACGGCGTCGATTCGGAAATCCCCCCAGCCCCAGCGCCGCCAGCTGAAGCGGTGAATAGTGGGCGGCAGCCCTATCCAGCACGACATTAACCGCCGGGATCTTCTCCGGCGCCAGACGGCCGATAAACTTCAGCGTCAGATGCATCCCTTCCGGCCGCACCCACCTGGCGCGGATGCCCTCAGCGGCCAGGCAATGCTGCACCTTGGAAAGGTAGGCGATTACCTGGCGAGGCAATGGCAGAGCAATAAAGGCGCGATAGGCGTCACTCATGTTCGATGGTGTTGTGGCAGACCATCCGGTTCATGCCCTTGGAAGGGCCTGGTATCAATTGGGCGGTAAAGTGGCCTGGGGTTCGCCGATGTAAAATTTCCCTTTGGCGATCCATTCCTTCAGCATGGCCGCAATTTCACGCGCCCTGACCATGCTGGAAAGCGGTATCGCCTGGATGGTGTTGCCATCCAGCTGGATTAACCCCGCCCTGAGCTCGGCATAGCTTGCCTGGCCCAGTGTTTTGCCGGTGCCGTTGGGATAGTCGTGACTGTAATCGACAATCGGCGTAAAGAGGTCTTCGTCCGACACCCCCGTATAACCCGCCATTTCCTCGTTGAGTATGGGAATGGGCACGCCCAGGCCGACTGAAAGTGAACAGCCGTAGCCCTGAATGCTGGCGCCCACCAGCCACTTGGGGCTCATCCGTTTCAAATCACCCGTTACGCTGATCGTCCCGGCCGGTGTCACCGGAACGCCTTTCGGGGTGCGTTGGGCGGACGGCTTGTGCTGGGTCCCCGCCCCGGTGACATACCCGACACCGCCGCCCAGAAAAATCCGGGTGCCGATTCCGATGCTCTTGTAGTAGGGATCGTTAAACAGCGGACTCAATTGACCGGCCGAACAGAAATTGGCATTGGCCAAACGCGGTTTGAGCGCTCCCATGTAAGTATAAATCGTTTTTTTCGAGCAGTTGACAGCACAGTTATAATTTTGATAGCCATTGCGCGGGTTGAACAGTGACGCATAGGGAAGATCCTTCAGGGTGACCTCTTTTTCCAGATTTTTTCGCGGATAGCAATCCGTGCCGTACCCTGTGGCTTTCAGGTGGACAGTCTTGCCGGCCACGAGATCTTGGATGACATGACCACCACCGTACCGAAATTCCCCCGGGTAGACGCGGTTGAGGGGATCGTCTTCGCAGGGCTCGGTGACACCGAGATAACAATCCACGGCAGCGATGCCGCCATACGCCGGCACATTGTTGAACCACACCCGCGAGGCCTTGATGCCCGGCGCGGCATGCCCGAAGTTGATGAAGGCGCCGGAAGAGCACATGGGGGCAAACGTTCCCGTCGTAACGACATCCACATGGCGTGCCGCCTCTTCGGTGCCCTCGTTCCGGACGATATCAATCATTTCCTCCGCCGTAACCACCACGACTTCGCCGGATTTGATCTTCTGGTTGATTTCGGCGTAGGTTTTGCTGACTTTATATTTCCGCATGGCTTGCGCAAGCCCCCTTCTTCTGTTCTATTCCCGCGATAAACGGCGCTGACCCTCCGCAGGATCTCTGGATCAGGAAACAAGCCACAGCCTGGTCGCGGGCTAAAAAGACCATTGCCGCGACGGATTCAGGACGCCGGTTCCACCAACTTCAGCTTGGTGAGAATGTTATCGTTGATCCAGTGATCATCCCACCACTCGATTGGGTTGACAAAAGTATCATGCACCATCATGCCGAAATGCAGATGGTCGCCCACCGCCAGACCGGTGACACCGGTTTGTCCGATGGTGTCCCCTTTGGCGACCCTATCGCCGGTGGCAACTTTTATCGCGCTCAAATGGGCGTAAAGGCTGAACAAGCCAAATCCATGATCGAGCACCACGGTGTTGCCATAAATCCCCACATTTTCAGCGAAAACCACGCGCCCATTGTTGGCGGCCGGAATCGGAGACTGCTGGATGGAAGCCAGATCCGCTCCCAGATGCACCTGGCGGTCAACCACCTCTCCTTTGAGGCGGTAAACCCGGTGGTCGGCAAATTGAGCGCGGTTGGCCGATTTGGGCAGCCGCAGAAAGGGGCCTTGCCATAGTTTTTCGGGAATGGTCTGCTTTCCGAGACCGGTCAACACATCGTAATTGGCTTGGCGCATGTCACGATTGACTGTCAGAAAAACCTTTGTCAGGTCGGTTTCACTTTGTCCCGCGGCGGCCAGCAGGGGCACCATGCGACTGCTGATAAAGGCATCCGAAATATTGAGGACGTCCTTGCGAAACGATTTGGCCCGAATGCGGCAATGGAACCCCATCTTCGTTTGATTGCCGGCAAAATCCGTCGCCGATGCCAAAACCGCCGTGTCGGGTCCCTGGTCATAGGCCACGGCGAAAAAAGCGATCATCGTCTTGGGGTCTTTGCCCCCGGCCGGGAAACCCGGGTAGAAGTGACCGCCGACCTCGACGCCGTGTGACGCGCAGGATTCCGTGAGTTGGTAAACGACGGCCCCGCCCCCCCCCTGGTTGACATAGTGCTGTCGACTGAGAACCTCGATTTGTGGAGCACGTGTATCCACCAACAGCGGCAACTCGGTTACCGTAAGATTCCCGTGCCACCAATTCCGCCAGGAATAGTCGCGGACTTCAATACGCATCAGGGCGTCGCCATCTTCCAGCGACAAAGCACGTGCATCCAGGTTCAATGGAAGACGATGCGTCAATATGCCGCTGCCGGCCCATAGCATGGACCCGTCAAAATGACGTTCTTCCAAAGGGGTTTCGCGTCCGCCCTGGACAACCAAGACACGAATGGTCTGCAAGCCACGGCCACGCTCGGTAATATCCAGCACGATTTCCCGTGGTGCACCCACGAAAGGCTCCGCCAGGTCATGGGCCACCTGGGGGGCATGGCCTTCCAATCGCAAGACAAGAAATCCACCCGCCACGATCAGCGGCACCAAGAGCACCAGAAGAAGCACCCAACGAAATGTCATTTTCTGTTTCGATTTCACGCGTTTCACACCGTTTAGAGGTTAATTTTGTCGCGCTACGCTAACAGGTAACGTATCGATAATCAAGGCAAAGTTTCGATTCTTGACTTTTGCTACCCCACGGGGTAAAGGTGGGCTTCGATCACTTTTCGGCCCCTGAAGCAGGGGGTTGCGCGCCACTGGGAAGCCCCCGGGCAACACACCTCCCGGCACATTCCGAACCATGGCAAACAGTCCCTAACCCCTTTCACGAAACAGCGTCACCGGATCAAAACCAGGGATTACTGACGAATAGCATATCAGGCAGGGACAGGTTGAATTGACGTTGTTGCGGTTGCTGGGGTTGCGGTGCCATTCGATGGCGTGCATACAATTAGGTGGGGCCTTCCTGTTCCGCTTTTCATCCGATGGAATCCGGCGAGCTTGCCGCCACTTTCATCAGACCCCATGCGCACCGAAACCGCCCATCGAAAATCAGGTCCGGTGTCCGTGTAACATTCGGGTGCCGATTTCACCTTCGAAGATACGATCAGGCGGTTTCGCCTGGGATTAGGGGTCATGCTGCCCTCGAAACGACTATTGACAGGAATTCTGGTGATTGGCATCGCCCTGATGTTTGGCCTGCTGATCACTGTTTTTTTGAAATACCGGGAATTTTCCGAAAATCCCGCCAAATTGGTGGACGCCATTCCCGCGGGCACGGACATTTCCATCGGTGAAATCCAGCACACGGCCGTCAAAGACGGCCGCAAGGAGTGGAGCCTGGAAGCGGCTTCCGCCCAATACAGCGATAGCGCCAAAACAGCATTGTTTGATGACGTGCGTGTATCGTTCTTTCTGGAAAATGACCGGGAGGTAATGGTAAAAGGTCGTCGGGGCCAGCTTGACACCGAAACCAACGATATCGAAATCTCGGGCAATGTTATCGTTCAGGATGCGGACTATCAACTTGTGGCGGAAACGATTCTCTATGATCACATCAACCGGGAAATCAATGTTCCGGTGCCCGTCACGATCACGGGGCAGGTATTTAAGCTGCAGGCCGACACCATGACCGTCGATTTGGAGTCGGAAACCGCCGTTTTAAAGGGTATGGTAAAGGGGACCTTCAGTGAAGAAAATGCATCGCTTTTTTAGGCGGAATCGATTAAAATCGGTTTGGATCGGATTAGGCCTCTTTTTGCTGATCGGGGTCGAGGGACTTCAGGCGCAGCAAAGTCCCCTTTCTTCCCCCCTGAACAGCAAGGAGCAGATCCAAATCGCTGCGGACCAGCTGGATGTCGACAACCGTAACCGTACGTTTTTATTTACGGGCAACGTAAAGGTTGTTCAGGGCACAACCGTCATTACATCCGAGAAACTTAAAGTCTGGTACAAGGACGACGCCGGTGAGCAATCCTCGCCCCAGGGTGGCAACTCCCGTATTCAGGACATCGAAGCCAGTGGCAACGTGGTCATTTTATTCGATGGGCGCACCGCGACATCGGACAAAGCGCGTTATTCCACGGACAACGAAACCCTGACGCTGACGGGTGACAACGCAACGGTCGTGGATGGCAAAAACACCATCCGCGGATCCAAGATCACGCTTTACAGGGCGAAGGATCGCATTACTGTTGAAAGTAGTCCGAAAGGGCGTGTCGAAGCCGTATTTTTCCCGAACAGCAAGGATGCCGACTGAACGCCTCAGGACTCCCACAAGGCCCCAAGAATAAGACGGCCGAACGATTGAATGCAGACAAGCACGATTATGGCGCTACTGGCGATTGAAAACCTGAAAAAAAACTACGGTGGACGAAAAGTCGTTAACGATGTAAGTATGTCAGTAGAGAGTGGCGTGGTGGTAGGTCTACTTGGACCCAACGGTGCCGGCAAAACCACCACGTTTTACCTGACGATCGGAATGGTGACGCCGGATTCGGGAACCGTGCGCATCGATGATGAGGAGGTAACCCGGGAACCCATGTACATCCGTGCCCGCAAAGGCATCGGCTACCTCCCTCAGGAAACGTCGGTCTTTCGCAAATTATCGGTGCGCGACAATCTCATGGCGATCCTTGAGACGCTGCCGTTGAGCCGGGACGAAATGCATCAGCGGGCCGATATGCTATTGGAGGAGTTGGGGATTCCCCATCTCGCGAAACAGCGCGCAGAGGTTCTTTCCGGTGGGGAAAAGCGCCGCCTGGAAATATCCCGTGCCCTGGCCACGAACCCGGCCTTTATGCTGTTGGACGAACCCTTTGCCGGTGTCGACCCGCTCGCGGTAATCGATATCAAAAACATCATCAAACATTTGCGCACACGTGGTATCGGTGTACTGATTTCAGACCACAACGTAAGGGAAACGCTGGAAGTTTGCGATCGGGCCTATATTTTGAACGAGGGGCAGGTGATCGAGTTCGGTCCGCCCGAAAAAATCATCGCCAGCAAGACGGCCCGCAAGATCTATTTAGGAGACGAATTCCGCTTATAATATGGCACTCGAACTCAGACAGCAGCTGAAACTCACCCAGCAACTCATCATGACGCCGCAGCTCCAGATGGCGATCAAGCTTCTGCAGTTATCGCGCTTGGAGCTTCTGGAAACCGTCAACCAGGAGCTTGAGGAAAACCCCGCCCTGGAAGAGGTTCAGGAATCACTCCCGGAGGAGCGGACGGAAGAACCGGCAGCCGACACGCCCCCTGAAGTCGAAATGGCCGCCAAGGAAGTCACGGTCGAAGAAAAAATATCGGACGATATCGACTGGAGCAACTATCTGGACGAATACAATTCGGTCGGCCGCACCAGCTACGAATCCGAGAACCGGGATGCACCGCGGTATGAGGCTTTCGTATCCAAAAAAGAATCCCTTGACGACCACCTGATCTGGCAACTGGCCATGAGCCTGCCGGAAGATAAAGATCGCGAAATCGGCAGTTTGATCATTGGGAACCTCAACAAAGACGGCTATCTGGATGTTCCGTTGGAGCAGATTGCGGCAACGGCGGAAGCCCCTGTCGAACACGTTGAAAGCCTGCTGGAGCTGATCCACACGTTTGATCCGATTGGTATTGCCGCCAGGAGTCTTGGTGAATGTCTGCTGATCCAGGCGCGGCATCTCGGGGTCGACACCCCCATTGTCGTCGCTATCGTCAATGATCATCTCAACCATCTTGAAAACAAAAATTACAAGGCCATCAGCCGGGCGCTCAAGGTAAAATACGATGATGTCCTGGCGGCCGTGAACATCATACGCAGCCTTGAACCGCGCCCCGGCCGTCAATTCAGCGATGAAACGCCCCAGTACATTATCCCCGATATTTATGTCTACAAAGTCGACGATGATTTTGTCGTCGTGTTGAATGACGATGGCATGCCCAAACTACGGGTCAATTCGCTCTATCGAAAATCGTTATCCAAAGGTGAAAAACTGCCCGGCGATGCCGAGAGCTTCATCCAGGACAAAATGCGTTCCGCCGCATGGCTCATCAAAAGCATTCATCAGCGGCAAAAAACGATTTATAAAGTGATGGAAAGTATTTTAAAGTATCAAAGGCCTTTTTTCGAAAAAGGAATTGCCTATCTCAAACCGATGGTGTTGCGCGACGTCGCCCAGGACATCGAAATGCACGAGTCAACTATATCGCGGGTGACGACCAACAAATACACCTATACGCCCCAGGGACTATTTGAACTCAAGTACTTCTTCAACAGCTCCATCAGGAAAAGTCACGGTGGGGAAATTGCTTCGGCAAGCGTGCAGCAAAAGATCAAAGACATCATTGCCAACGAAAACCCTCGCAAACCATACAGCGACGATAAGATCGCAACTTTGCTAAAGGAGGCCAATATCAGCATCGCCCGCCGAACGGTTGCCAAATACCGTGAAATTCTTGGTGTCCTGCCTTCCAACAAACGCAAACAGATATAAGGAGGACATTTATGCAAACATCGGTCACTTTTAAAAATATTGACTCCTCCGATCACCTGAAAAGCTATGTTACGGACAAGCTCGACCGTTTTGACCGGCTTTTGGACAACCCGGCCGAGGCCAATGTCGTTCTCAAGGTTGAAAAATTCAGACATATTGCGGAAATCAGCGTTTCCGGCGACCGCATGAAAATCAATGGCAAGGAAGAAACGGAAGACATGTATTCCGCCATTGACATGGTCCTGGATAAACTTGAAAAACAAATTAAAAAGGGCAAGGATAAAGTCCGCGAACGACGCTCCAAGTCGCGCCTGAAAGTAAAAATGGCCGGCCTGACCCCCCCCGTGGGCGATGATGCCGCGCCGCAGGTCAAGGTGACTTACGTTGAATACAAGCCCATGGATGTCGATGAAGCCATCCTCCAGATGGATTTGACCAACGAGAACTTTCTTGTGTTCACCGACGCGCGCACCGATCAAATTAATGTGCTGTACCGCCGCAATGACGGCGATTTGGGACTCATTCAGCCCCGGATGTAGCCATTCACCCTAAACAACATGCGTTGCAGGCACGGCCGCTTTCCATTGAAGCACCCATTGATTTACGCCGGATATTCGCCGGATACGGCCTGCAACGCCGACGCCATCAAAGGCTCAATTTATCTTGCCATGAAAATTCTTGACGTACTCAGCCATGACGCCATCTGTGCCGATCTGCAGGCACACGATAAAAAAGGCATCCTGGAGGAACTGGCCGCGCCGGTAGCGGACACCATCGGGATCGACTGTGATGAACTTGTTCGCGTGTTGATGGAAAGAGAGCGGTTGGGCAGCACCGGGATTGGCGGCGGCATCGGCATCCCGCATGGCAAGCTGAAATCATTGCCGAACCTTGTACTCGGATTTGGCATAAGCCGCACCGGCGTCAACTTCGAGTCGATGGACGGCAAACCGACCCATATCTTCTTTTTATTGCTGACACCCGAGAATTCGACCGGTCTGCATCTAAAAGTATTGGCACGCATTTCCCGCATTCTCAAAAACGAGTTTTTCAAAGAAAAACTGCTGGCAGCCTCAACGACAGAAGAAATCCAAGCCATTATCAAAGAAGAAGACCAAGAATTCTAACCCCACGGCCGATTCGATACCGATGACTGGGAAAAAAATTTTCATCATTACCGGTCTTTCCGGTTCGGGCAAAAGCACCGCTCTCGACGTGATGGAAGATGCAGGTTTCTACTGCGTCGACAACATGCCCGTCTCCCTGCTGCCTAAATTCCTTGAACTTCCCCTGCAGCACAATGCCGACATCACCGGCCTGGCGTTTGTGATGGACGCCCGTGAAAAGGACTTCATCGCCCATCATGCCGCAATTTTCGACGCACTTAAAGCAGACGGCCACCGCCTGGAAATCATCTTCCTGGAGGCCAATGAAAACGATCTTCTGAACCGATACAGCCAGACCCGCCGTTATCACCCGCTGGGACGCAACCAAAACCTGGTCGACGGTATTCAGCGGGAAAAAGCCGCTTTGGAGGCCCTTCGCATATCAGCCGACCAAATTATCAACACGACCGGCCTCACCGTCCATGAACTGAAAATGATCATACGGGATATGGTCAATCATCAGGATCGAATCCGGATGAAGATTCACGTCATGTCATTTGGATTTAAATACGGTATACCGCACAATGCGGATCTGATGATGGATGTCCGTTTTCTTGCCAATCCCTATTTCCATCCGGAAATGAAAGCGATGGATGGCGAATCCACGCGGGTGCGTGATTTCGTGATGGCGGACCCCAACAGCCGACCGTTTCTGGAAAAATATCTGGATCTGCTTGACGACCTTATTCCGCTCTATGAAAAAGAAGGCAAAGCATACCTGACCATTGCCATCGGATGCACGGGGGGGCACCATCGGTCGGTTGCCATCGCTCGCGCGGTTTTCGAGCATATTCGTCGCCAAGGGGCGGAAATCGAAATATCGCATCGCGACATCAAACAACAGGGGCAGGAGTCACCCTCACCATTGCGCGACACCCCCTAACCGCCATCAAACCCAATCCCTGCGGCTCTTTGTGGCCATTTTCGTGTCGATTGGATAACAATCCTCTCCCGGGGATTTGCGAATCACGGTTGTAACTTATTTTTTGAGTATTATATTTGTTGGTTAATGGCATAACGCAGCATGGCGCTCCCGTGAAACGAACGTCAATGCCGCAAAACGGCTCATCCCTACACAACAGGACTATCATGATCGGAATTGTCATCGTAACACACAGTCAACTGGGCGAAGCACTTATCGAGGCCGCCGAATTTATTTTGGGCAGTAAACCCGAAAGCACCATAGCGGTTTCAATTGATCTCAAAGAAAATGCCGAAAAGCTTCGGGAAAAAATCGATAGCGCCATTAAAAAAGTGCGGCAGCCGGAAGGGGTGCTCATCCTCACCGATATGTTTGGTGGTACACCGTCCAACCTGAGTTACTCTTTTCTCGAAGAAGGCAAAATTGAAGTCATCTCGGGGGTCAATTTGCCCATATTGATCAAAGCGACCAGCGCCCGCAAGGAAAACGCCCTGAGCGATCTGGCTGTCTCGCTCGAAGCTTTCGGGAAACGCAGTATTTCTTTGGCCAGCGGCATCCTCAAAGGCAACAAAAGGGGACACTGACCGACGCCGTGTTTCTATTACCCGTCAGTATCGACGATATCGACGCCATCAGCCGAATCGAAACCGAATCTTTTGCCCAGCCCTGGAAGCGTCAGGCGATTATCGCTGAGTTGGATTGCCCCGCAGGCTGTCACTTGGCCGCGAAAGATTTCTTGCCACCACAACCGCATGCCGTTGTGACGGCCTATATTTTCGTCCGTTTTTTGACCGATGAAATGCATATCATGAAAATCGCTGTCGCTTCTCATTGGCGCAACCGTGGAATGGGCAAAGCATTGTTATCAGCCGCTCAAAATGAGGGCAGCCGTCGCGGCGCCGCCACGGCCCTGCTGGAAGTGAGAAGCGCCAATATCGCCGCCATAAGCCTTTATAAAAAAACCGGTTTCCAAACCATTGGCATACGTCCCAACTATTATCCACAAACCGGGGAAAGTGCCCTGGTCATGTCGAAACGCCTCAAGGAGGAATCATGAGCATCAAATTGGCAATCAACGGTTTCGGTCGCATCGGTCGTGTCGTCTTCCGTGCGTCACTCAATCATCCCGAGCTGGAAGTGGTCGCTATTAACGACCTCACGGATCCGGCCACCATGGCGCATTTGCTCACCTATGATTCGGTTCATGGGAAACTCGATGCGGAAGTCACGCACAGCGAAAACAGCATCAGCGTCAATGGCCGCTCGATTTCCGTTACCGCCATCAAAGATCCGGCCCAGCTGCCCTGGAAAAGCCAGGGGGTCGATATCGTGGCCGAGTGCACCGGGCTTTTTCGGGATCGTGAAAGCGCCGCCAAACATTTGTCCGCCGGCGCCCGCAAGGTCATCATTTCAGCCCCGGCCAAAGACCCGGACGCCACCATCGTCATGGGGGTCAATTCCAGTCAGTATGATCCCAAGCAGCATGACGTCATCTCCAATGCCTCTTGCACCACCAATTGCCTGGCCCCGGTGGCCAAAGTGTTGATGGAAAATTTCGGCATCCGCAGCGGCCTGATGACGACGATCCACTCCTACACCGGGGATCAGCGGCTGCTGGACTTTCCCCATAAAGACCTGCGCCGTGCCCGCGCGGCAGCGCTGTCGATGATCCCCACCACGACCGGTGCGGCACGTGCGGTGGCGCTGGTCATTCCCGAGTTG
>Ga0180429_10000173_pt1 | contig 59922 bp, 61 predicted proteins | sample SS_ome_FD_132428 | JGI IMG/M metagenome (GOLD analysis project Ga0180429, IMG submission 132428) | Hypersaline lake sediment archaeal communities from the Salton Sea, California, USA - SS_1_S_1 metaG | ecosystem: Environmental > Aquatic > Non-marine Saline and Alkaline > Hypersaline > Sediment ... | reverse complement strand
TGTGGCCAGCTCGCGGGAGGACTTGCACCTCCAAGAGTGCGCCCGTGCCGGGCGCACCAAAAAAAAAAGGCCGGCACAAACGTGCCGGCCTTTCGCCAGGTCCTGGCTGTCAGAGCGCGCTCAGCCCATCAGGATGCCGCCGTACTGGACGAAGAACGGCACGAACACGAGCGACAGGATGGCCGACAGCTTGATCAGGATGTTGAGCGAGGGACCGGAGGTGTCCTTGAGCGGATCGCCGACCGTGTCACCGACGACCGCGGCCTTGTGCGCCTCGGTACCCTTGCCGCCGTGGTTGCCCTTCTCGATGTACTTCTTGGCGTTGTCCCACGCACCGCCGCTGTTCGAGCTCGAGATGGCGAGCACGCCGCCGCACACCAGCGAACCGGCCAGCAGGCCAGCCGTCGCTTCGATGCCGAACAGGAAGCCCGTCACGAGCGGGGCGCCCATGATCAACACACCGGGAGCGATCATCTCCTTCAGTGCCGCCTGCGTGGAGATGGCAACGCACTGCTCGTAGTCCGGGTCGCCCTTACCTTCCATGATGCCGGTGATCTCGCGGAACTGGCGCCGCACTTCCTCGATCATCTCGTAGGCTGCGGAGCCCACCGACTTCATCGTCATGGCGGAGAAGTAGGCCGGCAGCACGGCGCCGATGAACAGGCCGGTATAGACCATCGGGTCGAGCAGGTTGATCGAGCCGAGCAGGTCGTACTCCGGTCCGTGCTGCTCCTTGAGCAGCAGGTCGGCGCGCGTGAGGAAGGCCGCGAACAGGGCCAGCGAAGTGAGGATGGCGGCGCCGATGGCGAAGCCCTTGCCCATCGCCGCGGTCGTGTTGCCGGCTGCGTCGAGGATGTCGGTACGCTCACGCACGTGCTCCGGCATGCCGGACATCTCGGCGATACCGCCGGCGTTGTCGGCGACCGGGCCGTAGGCATCGATGGTCAGCGCGATCACCAGCGTGCCAAGCATGCCGAGCGACGCGATGGCCACGCCGTACATGCCGGCCAGGATCCACGGGATGTAGATCGCCAAGCCAATGGCGAGGTAGGGACCGACCGCGCTCTTGTAGCCGAGCGCGAGACCAAAAATGATGTTGGTCGCCGCGCCCGTCTCGCAGGACTGGGCGACTTCGCGCACCGGGCTGTACTCGTGCGCCGTGTAGTACTCGGTCAGAAGGCCGACGACGAGCCCCGCGACGAGTCCGGTGAGGAAGCAGAAGTAGACGTCCATCGCGGTGCAGTCGAGCCCGTTGATGACGAAGCTCTCGGGCACGAACGCCATGGTGACGAAATACATCGCGATCGCCATCAGCACGCTCGAGATGATGAGCATTTTCTTCAGCGCCGGACCGACCTGCTCCTCGGAGCTGACCCGCACCATGAGCAGCGTGACCAGGCTGACCGGAATGCCGATGGCGGAGATCACGATCGGGTAGAGCAGGGCATCCACGTTGCCGGCGAACGCGATGGCCGAGATGACCATGGCCGCGCAGGTGCTCTCGGCGCACGAACCGAACAGGTCGGCGCCCATACCCGCGACGTCACCGACGTTGTCACCGACGTTGTCGGCGATGACGGCCGGGTTGCGCGGGTCGTCTTCGGGGATACCCGCTTCGACCTTGCCGACGAGGTCGGCGCCGACGTCGGCAGCCTTGGTGAAGATACCGCCGCCGACCCGCGCGAACAGCGCAATCGAGGAACCGCCCAGGCCGAAGCCCGCGATCACCTCCATCAGGATGTGCTCGGGAAGTTGCTCGGGCATGAGCGCCTTGAGCAGCAGGTAGACCACCAGCAGGCCGAGCGCGGCCAGGCTGACCAGGCCGAAACCCATCACCGCGCCCGAGTGCAGGGCGACGTTGAAGGCATCCGAGAGCGACTTGTTGGCCGAAACCGTCGTGCGCACGTTACCCACGGTGGCGATACGCATGCCGATGAAGCCGGAGACGATGGAAATGATGGCACCGAGCAGGAAGGCGACGGCGGTGTAGATGCCTTCATTGACGTAATCGGTGTGATGGTCGTCGATCAGCGCGGCGATGATGGCGGCGAACACGACCATGAAAATGGCCATGAACTTGTATTCCTGCTTGAGGAAGGCCATCGCCCCGCTGGCGATGGCGGCGGAAATCTTCGCCAGGCGCCCCTTCGTCTCGGCATCCTCGACGCCCATGTCGATGGGCACCTTCTTGATGGAAGAGGAGTAATAGAAAGCCGTGGCCAGGCCGAATAGCGACAAGGCCAGAATGATAGAAACCGCCATCGTAGGTCTGTCTCCGTCTAGTTACGAGGAAAGTGCTGAGGAGTCGCGGGGCTCGGAGTCCCTGGTCCCGGCGTGTATTTTTTTGTGTGGTCGCGGGATCCGCGCACTATAACCGGCTTTGCCCGGTTAATCGATACTCGCCAGGCGCGGAAACCGGCCTTGAGACAGTATGTTGCAAGCGCCCTCGGCGGCGGGCGGGGTGACGGAAGCGGGGTGGTGGGCCGTGTAGGGATCGAACCTACGACCATCGGATTAAAAGTCCGGTGCTCTACCAGCTGAGCTAACGGCCCGGTGGTGGGCGATTCGGCGGGTGCCGCGCGCGGAATGCCGCGCGGCGGTGCGAATCGGGCCGCGATCCTAGCGAATCCGACCGGGGCTGTACATCGCAGCCTGCAGGCGTGGATGCACAAAGCGCTTGAAAAATCCCGGGCTGCCCCCATGATTCACGGACTTCATTCGTTTCAACCAGGGCCCAGTCATGCCTATTTACGAATACCAATGCGACGATTGCGGGCACAAGCTCGAGATCCTGCAACGCATGCGCGACGACCCGCTCAAGACCTGTCCGTCGTGCAGCCACGATACGCTGCGCAAGCTGGTCTCGGCGGCGGGCTTTCAGCTCAAGGGCACCGGCTGGTACGTGACCGATTTCCGCGACAAGGGCAAGAAGCCGGCAAGCAAGTCGGGGGACGGCGAAAGCAGCAGCAAATCCACTGCGTCGGACGACAAGGGCAGCGCCAAGAGCGAGACGAAACCGAGCACGCCGAGCGCCTCGACGGGGACCGACTGAGCCCTGCGCGACGGCGCCCGGCGCGGCATTGCGGGCATGGGCGGCAATCCGTATGATGCCGCCCTTTGCCGCGCCCCTGCGGCACCATGCCGCACGCCTGCCTGCCCATGAGAAGCCATTACTGTGGTGAGCTGACCGAGTCCCTGATCGACCAGGACGTCGCCCTGTGCGGCTGGGTCCATCACCGCCGCGACCACGGCGGCGTCATTTTCATCGACCTGCGCGACCGTGAAGGGGTGGCCCAGGTGGTCATCGACCCGGACACGCCCGACGCCTTTGCGCTGGCCGAGCGCGTGCGCAGCGAGTACGTGCTGCGCATCCGCGGCCGGGTTCGCGCCCGGCCCGAGGGCACGGTCAACCCGGACATGCCGACCGGTGCGGTCGAGGTACTGGTCAAGGAACTCGAGATCCTCAACGACGCGCGCACGCCGCCGTTCCAGCTCGACGAGAGCCACGTCCACGACGACACCCGGCTCAAGTTCCGCTACATCGACCTGCGCACCGACCGCATGCGCGAGAACATGCGCCTGCGCGCCCGCGTCGCGCGCGAGCTGCGCAGCTTTCTCGACGTTCAGGGCTTTCTCGAGATCGAGACGCCGATGCTGACCAAGGCGACACCCGAGGGCGCGCGCGACTACCTCGTGCCGAGCCGCACCCATCCGGGCCGTTTCTTCGCCCTGCCGCAGTCCCCGCAGCTGTTCAAGCAGCTGTTGATGATGTCGGGGCTGGACCGCTACTACCAGATCGTGCGCTGCTTCCGCGACGAGGACCTGCGTGCCGACCGGCAACCCGAGTTCACGCAGCTCGACGTCGAGATGTCGTTCGTCGACGAAGACGGCGTCACGAACCTGATGGAAGCGATGATTCGCGCGCTGTTCGAATCCGTGCTCGGCCTGACCCTGCCCGATCCCTTCCCGCGCCTGACCTGGGCCGAGGCCATGGACCGCTACGGCTCCGACCGCCCGGATCTGCGCAACCCGCTCGAACTGGTCGGCATCAGCGACCTGATGCAGGGCGTCGAATTCAAGGTTTTCGCCGCCCCCGCGGCGAGCGAGAGCGGCCGCGTCGCGGCGCTGCGCGCACCGGGAGGCGGTACGCTCACGCGCAAGCAGATCGACGACTACACCGATTTCGTCAAGATCTACGGGGCGAAGGGTCTCGCCTACATCAAGGTGAACGACATCGACGCCGGCATCGAGGGCCTGCAGTCGCCAATTCTCAAGTTCCTGCCCGCCGAAGTCGTCGGCGAAGTGCTCGCGCGCACCGGCTGCCACAACGGCGACGTGGTCTTTTTCGGCGCCGACGAGGCGAGCATCGTCAATGCTGCGCTCGGCGCGCTGCGCGACAAGCTCGCGCAGGACCTGGGCCTCGTCGAAGACGCCTGGCGCCCGCTGTGGGTGGTCGATTTCCCGATGTTCGAGTGGGACGCCGAGGAGAAGCGCTGGGCCGCGCTGCATCACCCGTTCACCGCACCCAGCGGGTCGCTCGAGAGCGTCAACGCATCGCCGGGGGAGGCCATCTCGCGGGCTTACGACATGGTTGTGAACGGCTCGGAGATCGGCGGCGGCTCGATTCGTATCCACCGCCCCGAGATGCAGCGAGCCATCTTCACGCTGCTCGGCATCGGCGCGGAGGAAGCGGAAGAGAAATTCGGCTTCCTCACCGAGGCATTGCAGTACGGGTGCCCGCCGCATGGCGGCATCGCCTTCGGCCTCGATCGCCTGGTCATGCTGATGGCCGGCGAGCACTCGATCCGCGACGTCATCGCCTTTCCCAAGACACAGACCGCGAGCTGTCCGCTGACCGCGGCGCCGAGCACGGTGAGCGAGCGCCAGCTGCGCGAACTGTCGATTCGGCTGCGCAAGGGCGCCGGCGCCGAATAGACCCGCCGCCCCTTGCATTCGGGCGCCCGCGGCGCCATGTATCGTAACGGAGGGCGCCGCCCAGGCAGCCGCGCCGGCATGCTGCCGAGTGATGCGCCCGAGCCGAGGTGATCCCGTGAGCGCGACTCTCAACCCCCGTCCCCGCATCGAAGTCCCGCCGACCGTGCGCGAGACGCTCGCCCCGGACGAGCGCAACGCCCTGCGCGAGGAATGCCGCGAGCTGCTGCGTGCCAACGACGCGGTGCTGGTCGCGCATTACTACACCGCGCCCGACATTCAGGAATTGGCCGACGATACCGGCGGCTACGTGTCCGATTCTCTGGACATGGCACGCTTCGGCCACGAGAACCCGGCCGCGACGCTGGTCGTCGCCGGCGTGCGCTTCATGGGCGAGACGGCCAAGATCCTCAATCCCGAGAAGCGTGTGCTGATGCCGGACCTCGCCGCCGAGTGCTCGCTGGACCTCGGCTGCCCGCCGGACGAGTTCAGCGCGTTCTGCGACGCGCACCCCGACCGCACGGTCGTGGTCTACGCCAACACCAGCGCCGCGGTGAAAGCACGCGCCGACTGGATGGTGACCTCGGGCAGCGCGCTGGACGTGGTCCGCCATCTCGATGCCCGCGGCGAGAAGATCCTGTGGGCACCGGACCGCTACCTCGGCGAGTACGTGCAGACCGAGACGGGCGCCGACATGCTGCTGTGGAACGGCGCGTGCGTGGTGCACGAGGAGTTCAAGGGCGAGGAACTCGCCGAACTCAAGCGCGCGCACCCCGGGGCGCGCGTGCTGGTGCACCCGGAATCGCCGGCGCCGGTGGTTGCGCTGGCCGACTTCGTGGGCTCGACTTCGGGCCTGATTAACGAAGTCCGTACCGCGCCCAACGACACCTTCATCGTCGCGACCGACAGCGGCATCTTCCACAAGATGCGCGAGGCTGCGCCAGGCAAGACACTGATCGAAGCACCGACCGCCGGGCGCAGCGCGACCTGCCGCAGCTGCGCGGCATGCCCGTGGATGGCGATGAACGGCCTGCGCAAGCTGCGCGAAGCCTTGCTCGCCGGCGAGCGCCACGAAATCCACGTCCCGACCGACATCGCCGAGCGCGCGCGCCGGCCGATCGCCCGCCTGCTCGAGTTCGCCGCTGCGCGCAAACAGGAAATCTACGGCAACAACGACGCCTGAGCGGCCCTGCGCTCGCCGGCGGCGCGTGCGGCACGCTGCAACGCGGCGCGCGATTTGCGACAATCGCCAGCCGGTAACCATCCGCCGGAGGCAGCGCGAATCCGATCATGGCCGGACACAGCAAATGGGCCAACATCCGCCATCGCAAAGGGCGCCAGGACGCCAAGCGAGGCAAGCTCTTCACCCGACTCATCCGTGAGATCACGGTTGCCGCGCGCATGGGCGGCGGTGACCCCTCGGCCAACCCGCGCCTGCGCGCGGGCATGGACGCCGCGCTCGCGGCGAACATGCCTAAAGACACCATCGAGCGGGCCATCGCGCGCGGCGCCGGCGCCAACGACAGCGACAACTACGACGAGATCCGTTACGAGGGCTACGGCGCCGGCGGCACCGCGGTGATGGTCGACTGCATGACCGACAACCGTAACCGCACCGTGGCCGAGGTGCGCCACGCGTTCTCCAAGTGCGGCGGCAACCTCGGTACCGACGGCTCGGTCGCCTACCTGTTCAACAAGGTCGGCCTGCTCGCCTACGAGGCCGGCGTCGAGGAGGACGCGCTGATGGAAGCCGCGCTCGAAGCCGGCGCCGAGGACGTCATCGTGGCCGACGACGGCTCGATCGAGGTGCTGACCAACGCCGATGAATTCTCCGACGTGCGCGAGCGGATGATCGCTGCGGGCTTCACGCCGGAGAACGCCGAGGTGACGATGCGCGCCGAAACCAGCACCGAACTCACCGAGGACGACGCACAGAAGATGATGCGCCTGCTCGACATGCTCGAGGATCTCGACGACGTACAGAAGGTCTATTCGAACGCCAGCATCTCCGACGAGATCCTGGCCGGGCTCGGCAGTTGACGCCACGAGCGGGGCCGATGCCGGCCCGCGCGCTGCGGGCGCGGCATCGATGATCGTGATCCTCGGCATCGACCCGGGTTCGCGCGTGATGGGCTACGGCGTGATCGGCGTCGAACGCCACCGCGTCAGTCACCGCGCCAACGGCTGTATCCGCCTCGGCGATGGTGCGATCGCCGACCGGCTCGTCACGATCTTCGACACGCTCTCGGCTATCATCACCGAGCATCGCCCGGACGAGGCGGCGATCGAGAAGGTATTCATGCAACGCAACGCCGATTCCGCGTTGAAACTGGGCCATGCCCGCGGCGTCGCCATGCTTGCGGCGAGCAAGGCCGGGCTCGGCGTCAGCGAGTACAGCGCGACCCGCATCAAGCAGGCGGTGGTCGGACGCGGGCACGCCGCCAAGGGTCAGGTACAGCACATGGTGCGGGCCTTGCTCGACCTCGAACAAGCGCCACAGGCGGACGCCGCCGACGCCCTCGCCACCGCCATCTGCCACGCTCACATGCGCGAGGGCCTGGCCCAGCTGGCGCTTGCCGGAGGCCGCTCGTGATCGGACGCATCAGCGGCACCCTGATCGAAAAGAAACCGCCCCTGCTGGTGATCGACTGCCATGGCGTCGGCTACGAGATCGAAGCGCCGATGACGACCATCTGGGCGCTCCCCGAGATCGACCAGCAGGTCGCGCTCTACACCCATCTCGCGGTGCGCGACGACGCCCACCTGCTCTACGGTTTCGCCAGTGAATCCGAGCGTGCCCTGTTCCGCGCTCTGCTCAAGGTCAACGGCGTCGGCACCAAGATGGCGCTGGTCATCCTCTCCGGTATGACCGCCGACGAGTTCGCCGCCTGCGTGCATGCCAACGACACCGCGCGGCTGACCGCCTTACCGGGCGTCGGCAAGAAAACCGCCGAACGCCTGATCGTGGAGCTGCGCGACCGGGTCGACCATTTCGCCGGCGCCGCCCCGCCTGCCGGTCAGCCCGCCGCGACCGGCGCCGTTCCCGGCGATGCCGCGGCCGACGCCGTCAGCGGCCTGGTCGCGCTCGGCTACAAGCCGCAGGATGCGAGCCGCTACGTACACGCGCTCGATTGCGACGGCATGTCCAGCGAAGCGATCATCCGCGAGGTCCTCAAGAGCCTGTTGCCGCGCTGAGCGGAGGCAGCATACTTCTCCCATCATGAGCGACCCGGACCGTGTCATCTCCGCCCAGGCTTCGCGCGACGACGAGCTCGCCGACAGCACCATCCGGCCACGCCTGCTGGCCGACTACATCGGGCAGCCGCAGGTTGCCGAGCAAATGGAGATCTTCATCGGCGCGGCACGCAAGCGCGGCGACGCACTCGACCACGTGCTGATCTTCGGCCCACCCGGCCTCGGCAAGACGACACTCGCGCACATCATCGCCAACGAGATGGACGTCAGCCTGCGACAGACCTCGGGGCCGGTGCTCGAGCGCCCGGGCGACCTCGCTGCGCTGCTGACCAACCTCGAACCGCACGACGTGCTGTTCATCGACGAGATCCACCGGCTCAGCCCGGTCGTGGAGGAGATCCTCTACCCGGCCATGGAGGACTACCAGCTCGACATCATGATCGGCGAAGGTCCGGCCGCGCGCGCGATCAAGCTCGACCTGCCGCGCTTCACGCTGGTCGGTGCGACCACCCGGGCCGGCCTGCTGACCTCGCCGCTGCGCGACCGTTTCGGCATCACGCAGCGCCTCGAATTCTATTCGGTCGACGACCTCGCCCACATCGTGCGCCGCGCCGCCGGCATCCTCGGTGTGAGCATCGACGCCGGCGGCGCACGCGAGCTGGCACGCCGCTCGCGCGGCACGCCGCGTATCGCCAACCGCCTGCTGCGCCGGGCGCGCGATTTTGCCGAGATGAAAGCCGACGGCGTGCTCGACGAAGCTGTCACCGCGCGTGCCCTCGACCTGCTCAACGTCGACCAGCACGGTTTCGACGTGATGGACCGCAAGCTGTTGCTCGCGATCATGCAGAAGTTCGACGGCGGACCGGTCGGCATCGACAGTCTCGCCGCCGCCATCGGCGAGGAGCGCGGCACCATCGAGGACGTGCTCGAGCCCTACCTGATCCAGCAGGGGTTTCTCATGCGCACCCCGCGCGGGCGCATGGCGACACGTTCGGCCTGGCTGCATTTCGGCCTCCAGGCGCCGACCGCGAGCCGCCCCGCACCGGACCTGTTCGCGGAGGGCGACTGAACGTCCGTGGAACGCGTATCACGCCTGGCAGACGGCCTGACGGCCGCCGCGGACGAACGCCGCGCGACGCCGCTGAAACCGCTATGACGAAGCAATCCTTCACCTGGCCGGTCCGCGTCTATTTCGAAGACACCGACGCCGCGGGCATCGTCTACCACGCCAACTACCTGCGCTTCATGGAACGCGCGCGCACCGAATGGCTGCGCGCACTCGGTTTCGAGCAGGACGAGGTGCGCCGGCGCGACGGCGTCGTGTTCGTGATCACCCGCTCCGACGTGACCTATCGGGCGCCCGCGCGCTTCAACCAGGAACTCCTCGTCACCAGTGTGCTCGAACGCCTGCGGCGCGCCAGCCTGACCTTCACACAACGCATCGATGACCGGGACGGCCGCGCCATCGCCAGTGCCGTCAACGCGATCGCCTGCGTCGATGCCGAGACGATGACACCGCGCCGGATCCCGGCGCCCATGTTGGGAGCTTTCGAACGTGCACAATGATCTCTCCATCGCGGGCCTGGTGCTCGGCGCGAGTTTGCTGGTCAAGCTGATCATGCTGATCCTGCTCGCCGCCTCGCTCGCCTCGTGGGCGCTGATTTTCACCAAGCGCCGCCAGATCGGCCGCGCACGCGCCGAGATGGAAGACTTCGAGGACGAGTTCTGGTCGACCGAGGACCTCACCCGGCTGTACAACCGCATCGCCAACCACGGTGATGACGCAACCGGCATGGAACGCATCTTCGAAGCCGGCTTCCGCGAGTTCGCACGGTTGCGTAAGCGCGGCGGTCTGGACGTCGCCGACATCCTCGATGGCGCCCAGCGGGCCATGAAGGTCGCCGTCAGCCGCGAGCTCGAACTGCTCGAGGCAAGCCTGCCGACACTCGCGACCGTCGGTTCGGTGAGCCCCTACATCGGCCTGTTCGGCACGGTCTGGGGCATCATGAACTCCTTCCAGGCCCTGGGTAACGTGCACCAGGCGACGCTCGCCATGGTCGCGCCGGGTATCTCGGAGGCGCTGGTGGCGACCGCGATGGGCCTGTTCGCCGCGATTCCCGCGGTGATCGGCTACAACCGCTACGCAAGCCGTATCGACCTCATCCTCGGGCGCTACGACATCTTCGTCGAGGAGTTCCTCGCCATCCTGCGCCGGCAGGCCAACGACTAGGCCGCGCCGATGGGAGCCCCGGTCAATTCCCGCCACGGCCGCCGGCGCATGATGGCCGAGATCAACGTCGTGCCCTACATCGACGTCATGCTGGTGCTGCTGATCATTTTCATGGTCACTGCCCCGCTGATCACCCAGGGCGTGCGCATCGAGCTGCCGCAGGCGCCGTCGGAGGTGTTGCCGCCCAGCGACCAGGAACCGGTCGTGGTCACGGTCGCGGCCGACGGCCAGGTCTTCGTGGATATCGGCGAGAATCCCGAGCAGGCGATCGACGACGAGACGCTTGTGACCCGCATCGCCGCGGTGATGCAATTCAAGCCGCAGACCGAGGTGCTGGTGGAAGGCGATCGCAACGTCGACTACGGTCGCGTCGTGCAGGTGATGACGCTGCTCAAGAACGCCGGTGTGGATGGCGTCGGTCTCATCACGGAGCCGCCCGAGTAAACGCGAGCGCCCGCTGATGCCGTCCAAACGCGCCCTGCTGCTGTCGCTGCTGCTGCACGCGGTGATCATCGTGCTGCTCACGGTGAGCCTCGATTTCGCCCCCGACAAGCTGGTCAAGCCCGCCGTGGAGCGCGAGATTGTCGAAGCGACCGTGATCGACAAACGTACCCTGCGTGCCGAAGCCGAGCGCCTCGCGGCAGCCGAGGCCGCGCAGCGCGCGGCCGAGCAGGCGCGGGCGAAGGAACTCGAAGCCGAGCGCGACCGTCTCAGGCAGGAGAAGGAAGCGGCGGCGGCGGCCACGGCGGCCGCCGAGCGCGCCGCGGAGACGGCCCGCCGCGAAGCCGAACGCGCCGAACAGCAGGCGGCGGCAGCGACACGCAAGGCCGAAGAGGCGAAACGACGGGCCGAAGAGGAGGCGAAGCGCGAGGCCGAGCAGGCAGCGAAACGCAAAGCGGAGGAAGCAGCGAGGCGGAAAGCCGAAGAAGAAGCGCAGGCCAAGGCGGCAGAGGAAGCCCGGCGCAAGGCAGCAGCGGAAGCGCAACGCAAGGCGGAGGAGGAAGCGCAACGCGAAGCCGCCGAGCGCAAACGCCTCGAAGAGGCCTTGCAGGCGGAACTGGCAGCCGAAGAGGCGGCGGCCCGCGCGGCGGCCGAGGCCAGCGAGATCCAGCGTTATGCCGCGCTCATTACGCGGCGTATCGAGCAGTCGTTCACGATCCTGCCGGGCCTGGAAGGCTTGAATTGCACGATGCGCATTACCCTGCTGCCGAATGGTGACGTGGCGGGGGTCCAGGTGGTCAAATCCAGCGGCAACGCGACCTTCGACCGCCAGGCGGAAAATGCCGTGCGCAAAGCGGCCCCGTTGCCGGTGCCGTCGGAGCCGGCGTTATTTCAAAAGATGAGGAGCATCCAGCTTGTTTTCGATCCGCAGTCGTGAGTTTGCCCGGCGCGCCCTTCGGGTAGCGCTCGTACTCGTCCTGTTCGCGGCGGCGACAGCGCGTGCGGCCGAGGAAGTGACCATTCGCATCGAGGAGGGCGTCGCATCCGCGCTGCCCATCGCGGTCGTGCCCTTCGCCACCGTCGGCGACGCCGAGCCCCCCCTCGACGTCGCCGCGATCGTGCGCGCGGACCTGGCCCGCTCCGGGCAGTTCGCGACGATGCCGCCCGAAGGCATGCCCTCGCAGCCGGCCGCGTTCAGCGCGATCAATTTCAAGGACTGGCGCGTGCTCGGCATGGAAAACCTCGTCATCGGCAAGCTGCTGCGCGCACCCGAAGGCGGCTACGTGGTTGAGTTCCGCGTCGTCGATGTCTACAAGGGTAAGCAGCTGATGGGCTACCGCGTGCCGACCACGGCGGCGAACCTGCGCCTGACCGCGCACCACGTCAGCGACCTCGTCTACGAGCGCCTGCTCGGCGAACGCGGCGCGTTCTCCACGCGTATCGCCTATATCACGGTGGAGAAGAAGGCCCCGGGCGCATCCATCTACCGCCTGCAGATCGCCGATGCCGACGGCTACGATCCGCACACGATACTCGAGTCGACTCAGCCGCTGATGTCGCCGACCTGGTCGCCCGATGGCAACCACCTCGCCTACGTCTCGTTCGAAGATCGTAATTCGGCCATCTGGTTGCAGGACCTGCGCAGCGGCGAGCGCAAGAAGATCATCGCCGGCGAGGGTATCAACAGCGCGCCCGCCTTCGCCCCGGACGGCCAGCGCCTCGCCGTCACGCTCTCGCGCGACGGTAATCCCGAGATCTACCTCTACCGCCTCGGCAACGGCAACTTGCGCCGCCTGACCAACCACCCGGCCATCGACACGGAAGCAAACTGGGCGCCGGACGGCCGCAGCATCGTGTTCACCTCCGACCGCGGCGGCGGTCCGCAGATCTATCGCATGGACGTGGACGGCGGCAGGCCGGAGCGGGTGACGTTCAACATGGGCAATTACAATGCACGCGCGCGCTATTCTCCCGACGGTCGGCGATTGGCCGTTGTCCACGGCGACAAGAGCGGCTATCACATTGCCGTGGTCGATCTCGCGAGCAACGATTTCCAGGTGGTGACCAACGCCCGGCTGGACGAATCGCCGAGCTTCGCACCCAATGGCAGTATGATAATTTATGCGACAATGGGGTCCGGTGGGACCGAGCTCGCGGCGACCTCCACCGATGGTCGCCTCAAGCAGCGTCTCGCCACGCAGCGCGGCGAAGTCCGCGAACCCGCCTGGGGCCCGTTCCGGGACTGAACCACCACGCCGAGCGACAGCCGACCGTGGTCACGACGCATCACCAATTCGATTTCCTGACGACACTACTACCTCTGTGAAGGAGATGGACATGAAAGGGGCTGGCCAGAAACTCTTGGTTGTTCTGTTGGCCGCATTGCTCGTGACTGGTTGCAGCTCGCGCTCGACCCGCAGCGACGACGCGCAGGGGCGCGCCACGGTCGAAGACCGCAGCATGGGCCAGACCGGCACCGATGCCGACGGCGGCGCACAAAGCAGCGCCCTGCCGGGCGGCAGCGACCTGTCGGCCTCGGCGCTGAACGATCCGGCCAGCCCGCTGGCGGTTCGCATCATCTACTTCGACTACGACAGCGCGAACATCCGCAGCGACTCCAGTGACACGCTGGCCGCCCACGCCGCCTTCCTCGCCGCGAACCCCACGCTCAGCGTAACGCTGGAGGGTCATGCCGACGAGCGCGGCTCGCGCGAGTACAACCTCGCGCTGGGCGAGCGCCGCGCGCTGGCCGTCCGCCGCCAGCTCGTCCTGCTCGGCGCCTCCGCCGGCCAGGTGCGCAGCGTGAGCTACGGGGAAGAGCGTCCCGCGGTCGATGGCCACGGCGAGGAATCCTATTCGCTGAACCGTCGCGTGGAGCTGGTCTATTGATGGCCAGGCAACGACACCGGCCGCGCCGCAGCGCGGCCCTGCTCGCCGTCACCGTCGCGTGCGGCGGCGCTGCGCTGCCGGGCGGAAGCACGTGGGCGCAGAGCGACACCACCGGGAACCGCCTCGATCGCATCGAGCAGCTGCTCGACAACAAGGGCCTGCTCGAGCTGGTTCGCCAGGTCGAAATGCTGCAGCAGGAAGTGCGCCAGCTGCGTGGCGAGCTGGAGAACCAGAACTTCGCGCTCGAGCAGCTGCGCAAAGGCCAGCGCGACGTCTACACGAACCTCGACCAACGCATCGGTGCGCTCGAGCAGGCTGCCCCGGCCGAGCTGCCGGTCGCCGGCATGCCGGACGATACGGGCCTGGTGGTCGCGACCGATCCGCCGCTGTCGACGCTCGAAGCACCGGGTGACGTTGCCGTCGCCGGCGCACCGGCTGAGCAGAGCATCGCCGTCGCCCCCGCGGTCGCGCTGCCCGGCACCGACGTCACCGACACCGCGCCGCCCGCGGTCGCGGCCCGGTCGCCGGACGACTCGGGCGAGCCCGCCGCAGCGCCGCCGGCCCAGGGCGCGAGCACCGACAACGCCGCTTCGCAGGCCGCCTACAGCGCCGCCTTCGGCATGCTCAAGGCGGGACAGTACGAAGACTCCATCGCCGCCTTCAATGCCTACCTCCAGCAATACCCGTACAGCCAGTACGCGGACAACGCGCAGTACTGGTTGGGCGAAGCGTATTACGTGCTGCGCCAGTTCGAACCGGCCATCGAGCAGTACCAGAAGCTCGTGACGAACTACCCGGACAGCCAGAAGCAATCGCACGCGCTGCTCAAGATCGCCTACAGCTACTCCGAGCTCGGGCTCCCGGAACAGGCGCTGCAGGTGCTCGGCACGTTGAAGACGCGCTTCCCCGGCTCGGCCGCGGCGCGCCTCGCCGACGAACGCATCCAGCGTCTGCGCGCGCAGGCGCCCTGAGCGGCGGTGAGCGGGCACGCCGCGACCCGCGCGGCTCGTGACGGGCACGCGCAAGCTGCCGCGCACACCCTGCGCATCACGGAAATCTTCGCCTCGCTGCAGGGCGAGTCGTCGAGCGTGGGCTGGCCGACGGTGTTCGTGCGCACGACCGGCTGTCCGCTGCGCTGCACCTGGTGTGACACGGCCTACGCGTTCAGCGGCGGGCGCGTGATGACGCTCGCCGATATCCTGGCCGAGGTCGCCGGCCACGGTGTGCGCCACGTCACCGTCACCGGCGGCGAGCCCCTGGCGCAGCCGGCAACACCGCTGCTGCTGAGCGCGCTGTGCGACGCCGGCCATCGCGTCTCGCTGGAGACCAGCGGCGCGCTCGACGTCTCTGCGCTCGATCCGCGCGTGATGCGGGTGGTCGACATCAAGGCGCCCGGCTCCGGCGAGTCGGCGCGCAACCTGTGGAGCAATCTCGATCATCTCGGGCCCGGCGACGAGATCAAGTTCGTCATCGCCGATCGCGACGATTACGACTGGAGCGTGGCACGGCTCGCGCACCTTCCAGCCGGCGTCGACGTGCTGTTTTCACCCGTACAGGGAACCCTGCCGGCGCGGCGGCTGGCCGACTGGATCGTCGCCGACCGCTTGCCGGTGCGATTTCAGCTTCAACTGCACAAGCTGTTGTGGGGCGACGCGCCGGGACGATGAGCGCAGCAACGGAGGCGACGGTGACGAACGACCCGGCCGGGCCGCGCGCGGTGGTGCTGCTCTCGGGCGGTCTCGACTCCGCAACGGTGCTCGCGATGGCGCGTGCCGCGGGGCGACGCTGTCACGCGCTCAGCGTCGATTACGGCCAGCGTCACCGCTGTGAACTCGAGGCCGCGGCGCGCATCGCGGTGCGCCTGGGTGCGTGCGAGCATCGCGTGATCACGCTGGACTACGGCCAGCTCGGCGGCTCCGCGCTGACCGACCCGGCCATCGCCGTGCCGGACACCCCGGGCACCGGCATTCCGGTGACCTACGTGCCCGCGCGCAACACCGTCATGCTCGCACTGGCGCTGGGCTATGCCGAGGTCGTCGATGCCGCCGAGATCCACATCGGCGTCAACGCGGTCGACTACTCGGGATATCCCGATTGCCGGCCCGAGTTCGTCGCCGCGTTCGAGCGCCTCGCGGCACTGGCGACGCGGGCGGGCGTCGAGGGGCACCCGCTACACGTCGTCGCGCCGCTGATTGACCTGAGCAAGGCCGAGATCATCCGGCGCGGCAGCGCGCTTGGCGTCGACTACGCGGCCACGGTGAGCTGCTACGCGCCCGACGACGCGGCGCGCGCCTGTGGCGTGTGCGATGCCTGCCGACTGCGCCGCGACGGCTTCGCCGCCGCCGGACTCGCCGATCCGACCACCTACCGGGCGCGCGACTGAGCCGCGCGGATGCGGTTCAGGAATGGCCCTGCTCGACGCGCACGCGGTCGCGCGGTTCGAGGCCCGCGGTGAGGGTGTCCTGGAGACGATTGTAGGTGCTGTACAAGGAGCGGATGGCGCGTACGTAGGCGACCGTCTGGCCCCAGTTGACGCGCCGATCCTCGCGTGCGAGCTGGCGCATCACCTGCTCGACGTGCCCGAACCAGCGGGTCGGGTCCAGTCCCTGGGCCGCGGCCCGGCGGCGCGCCCGTTCGACGCGCTGGTAACCGATGTTGTAGGCGGCGAGCGCGAACCAGGTGCGGTCGCGCGGCGCGATACTGCCCGGGAAACGCTGGCGCATCCGCTTCAGGTAGCCGATCCCGCCGCGGATGCCGGCTTCCGGATCGAACGGATTGGCCACGCCCATCGCCACCGCGGTGCGCGGCTGGAGCTGCATCAACCCGCGCGCACCGGTGACCGACTCGGCGCGCGGATTGAACTTGCTCTCGTAGTACATCTGCGCCGCGATCAGCCGCCAGTCGAAGTCGCTTGCCTCGGCGTAACGGCGAATCAGGTTGTCGTAGGGCGAAATCCGTTCGAAGCGCGTGAAACGCGTGCTCCCCGGCTTGTCGAAATAGCGTGCCGCGAGCACATTGTAGGACTCCTTGCGGAACTGGCGCTCGAGAAAGCCGTCGACCGACTCGCGCAGGCGCGCGTTGGCGGTGCGCACGGTCCAGGCATAGCGGTAGCTGCCCGGTAACGAGGCGCCGGCGCTGATCCGCGGAAAGGCCTCGCGCAGCGCGTTGACCGCGTGGGCGTCCACGACAACGGCATCGAGTTGACCCTGCACGAGGCGTTGCGCGAGCGCGGTCAGTGGCGTGTCCGGGGCGAACACCACGGTCTCGACGGCGAGCCCCGCGGCGACGAGATCGCCGAGCGTGCGATGCTGCACGCTGTTGCCGAGCACGGCGACGCGCCGGCCGGTGAGATCGTCGACGCCGAGCAGACGCGGACCGCTGCGGTGCAGGATCACCGAGGCGCTGTGGAAATAGCTGCGCGATTGCGTCAACGCGGGGTCGACGCGCACGGCGTCGGCATTGACGCGCGTGGCGACGATGTCGCCCATACCGCGCCGCAGCCATTCGAGGATCTGCTGGTCGGACTCACCGACGAGGAATTCGACGCTCAGTCCATGGCGCCGCGCGTACAGGCGCATCAGTTCGTATTCGAACCCGGCAGGCCGGCCATCGCGGACGAAATAATTGTGCGGATCGACACGTGTGATCACGCGCAGTACGTGTCGCTTGCTGATCGCATCGAGATCACCGAGTGCGACCTGCGGGGGCGCGGTGACACCGGCATGCGAGCGCAGCAGGTAGGCATCGAGTCGCTCGCGCAGTGCGCTGTGTTGCGGTGCGAAGCGCCAGCGCGCAAGGTTGCCCCCGGACAGCTCGAACAGGGATTGCACGCGCGGCATCGCCGCGGCCGGGTTCTCGCCCGCCCGCACGCTCACCACCGCAGCGTCCCAGGCATCGGTTCCGATACCGGCGAGCAGCGCCTCGCGCGACGTGTTGTCAGGGAGTACGACGACGCTCATCGGCCGCACGGCCGCGAGCTCGTTCAGGTATGGCCACAGCGGCGAGGACAGGTTCACCGCCACGCGCAGCCCGGCGAGATCGCGCGGATCCCGCGCCTCGATGTCGCCGCGGCCGAAAACGACGTGCCGGTAACTGCCCATGGCCAGCCCGGCAGCGAGGCTGGAGGTGGCCGCCACGTCGGGCGCCAGGTCGGCAATCAGCAGGTCGGCTTCGCCGCGGCGCAAGCGCCGCGCTAGTTCGGCCGGCTCGACGCCATCCAGCCACTCGATGCGCAGACCCTCCCGGCGCGCGAAATCGGCCAGCAGGCGGTATTCGGCAGCCGTGTCGCGGTGCGGGTGATTGACATCCTGGTGGCGCAGTTTGAGCACCCGCAGGACGCCCGCTTCGGCAGCCACGGCCGCCGACGGCCACAGCACGACACCCAGCACCACGGCGAGCAGGCCCGTCAGGGCACGGTGAAGGAGCGTGGGTCGCCGGCGACTCGAGGCCTGCCGGCAATGCTGTTGCACGAGGCTCATCGCATTGCGGCCGTATGGTCAGGTACGGGAATGGGCGGCGCTCGCATCGGGCGACATACGCTTACGTATGGAGCCGTGAGGGGCTGTTCTTGTCTGAGCGCGGCGGCATCATCGCCCCGGCCGGCGCCCCGGTCAAGCGAAGTGCGGCCCTGTTCACACTTGTTGGCGCTCGGCGCCGGCGGCGGCGCGCGCCGCCGCCAGGCGCGCGGGGGTGCCGATATCGAGCCAGCGGCCGGCATGAACTTCCCCGCTCACCGCGCCGCGCGCGCAGGCCGCGAACAGCAGCGGCGCCAGCGCTGCCGGACCGTCGGCGAGACCGGCAAAGAAGTCCGGTGCGTAGACGCCGATACCAGCATAGGTCCATGCGCCGCCCGGCGGCCGGCGCCGCACCGTTTCGCCTTCGAGATCGAAATCGCCCCCGGGGTGGTGCGCCGGGTTGGCCACCAGCACGAGATGCGCCGCGGCCTGGCGCGCCGCGAGCGCGGCGAACGGGTAGTCGGTCCAGATGTCGGCGTTGACGACCAGGAACGGATCGGCGCCGAGCAGGGGCAGCGCGCGTACGATGCCGCCCGCGGTCTCGAGCGGCGTACCCGGTTCGCGCGAATAGCGAATGTCGACATCCCAGGCGCGCCCGTCACCGAGGCGCCTCTCGATCAGGTCGCCGAGATGGCTGACGTTGATCACGATTTCACGAAAACCGGCCGCAGCGAGCCGCGCGAGGTGACGCTCGATCAACGTCTCGCCCGCCACCTCGAGCAGGGGCTTGGGGGTGGTGTCGGTCAACGGACGCAGGCGCTCGCCGCGCCCCGCCGCGAGGATCATCGCTTTCACTATATCTCTATGCTCGCTGCGATCGGTCGCGTCATTATCCACCGTGCGCGCACGCGGATTCGACCCGCCCGCGCGGACTGCCGCGGCCGGCAGCTGCCGCGCCGCCGAGCGTGTCACCACGCCGGGCGTTCTGGCATCATGCCGGCGATGCCCGGAACCGCCGCTCGATCACCCTCGTCGCCGTCGCGCGCTACCCGACGGACCATCAACCATCCGCACCCTGCCGCCCCGTCATGCTGACCGCCTTCGCCGTGATGTGCGGCGGACTCGTCGTCCTCACTTACGGCGCCGACCGCTTCGTCGAGGGCGCAGCCGCCACCGCGACCAACCTCGGGGTCCCCTCGATCCTGGTCGGTCTGGTCATCGTCGGCTTCGCGACCAGCGCGCCGGAGATGCTGGTCTCGGGGATGGCCGCCTGGGAGGGCAGGCCTACGCTCGGCATCGGCAATGCCATCGGGTCCAATATCACCAATGTCGGCCTGGTGCTCGGTGCGACCGCCCTGCTCGTGCCGATGACGGTCCGCTCGGGCATCCTCGGACGCGAGTTTCCACTGCTGTTCGCCGTCCTCGGCGTGGCCACCGCCACGCTGTGGGACGACAGCCTGAGCCGTACCGAGGGCCTGCTGCTGCTCGGCGGCATGTTCGTGATGATCGGGGTGACCGTGTGGCTGGCGCTGCACGTCCAGCGCGGTGATCCCATCGTTGCCGAAATCGACCACGAACTACCGCCGCGCATGTCGGGCGTGCGCGCCACCGTGTGGCTGTGTCTGGGCCTCGGCCTGCTGCTGCTGGGATCGCGTTTCGTCGTCAGCGGGGCGGCCGAGATCGCCGCACGGCTGGGTATCAGCGACGTCATCATCGGTCTGACGGTGGTTGCGATCGGCACCAGCCTGCCCGAACTGGCCGCCTCGATCGCGAGCGCGTGGAAGAACGAACACGACATCGCGCTCGGCAACGTGCTCGGCTCGAATATGTTCAACAGTCTCGGCGTACTCGGCATCCCGGCCGTGATCGCGCCAGGCGCCTTCGAGGCCGAGGTCATGCAGCGCGATGTCCCGAGCATGGTCCTGCTCACCGTGCTGTTGTTCCTGATGTGCCGGCCGCGCGATGGGCAGCAGCGCATCGGGCGCTTCGACGGCGCTATCCTGTTGAGCGCATTCGTGTTCTACCAGGTGATGCTGTTTCTCGACCATTAGCCCGGATTGACCTCGATGACACCACAGGAAGAGAGCGGGAGACGACTCGCGGCATCCACGGGAAGCACGGCAACCCCGGGCGGCAACGCGACCTCGCCGATTGCGCCGGCCGCAGTTTTTGATCAGCCTGTCGTGGGCCGCGCCCACGGCCCACGCACCATCACGGACTCATGCCCATGACTACAGCCAGTGACTATCCCGAACTGCTCCGCGATACCGATGCGCGTGCGCTCGCCGACATCGGCCGCGCCGTGCTCGAAATCGAGGCCCGCACGCTGGCGCAGCTGGTCAGCCGTATCGACGCCGCGTTCGTCGAAGCGGCCCGCCTGATGCTCGAATGCGACGGACGCGTGGTGGTGCTCGGCATGGGCAAGTCCGGCCACGTCGGCGGCAAGATCGCCGCAACCCTCGCCAGCACCGGCACGCCCGCCTTCTTCGTCCACCCCGGCGAAGCGAGTCACGGCGACATGGGCATGATCACACCGCGCGACGTCGTGCTGGCACTGTCGAACTCGGGCGAGACCGACGAGCTGACCGTGCTGCTGCCCCTGATCAAGCGTCTCGACGTGCCGCTGGTGGTGCTCACGGGCCGGCCGGACTCGACCCTCGCGCGCGCCGCCAGCGTCGCGATCCACGTCGCTGTGAGCGAAGAAGCCTGCCCGCTCGGCCTGGCCCCGACGTCGAGCACCACGGCCGCGCTCGCCATGGGCGACGCGCTCGCGATCGCGCTGCTGCAGGCGCGCGGCTTCACCGAGCGCGACTTCGCGCGCGCGCACCCCGGTGGCTCGCTGGGCCGGCGCCTGCTGCTCAAGATCGATGACCTCATGCACCACGGCGACGACATGCCGACGGTGGGGCCGCAAGCCACGGTTGCCGAAACACTGGTCGAGATGACGCGCTCGGGGCTCGGCATGACGGCAGTAGTCGATGCCGAACGGCGCGTGCTCGGCGTGTTCACCGACGGCGATCTGCGCCGCGTGTTCGAGCACGACCACGACGTGCGTGACGCACGCATGAGCGAAGTCATGACGCGCGGCTGCAAGACGGTCGGCCGCGACCTGCTGGCCGCCGAGGCGCTGCGCGTCATGCAGGAGCACAAGATCAACGCCCTGCTGGTGGTGGACGCCGACAATCGCCTGGAAGGCGTGCTCAACATGCACGACCTGCTGCGGGCACGCGTGCTGTGACCGCGCCCATCGCAGTGCGCGCGCGCGCGGCGCTCGTCGAGCTGGCTGTGTTCGACGTCGACGGGGTGCTCACCGACGGACGCATCATCCTGGGCGCCGACGGCAGCGAGCACAAGGCGTTCGATGTGCGCGACGGGCTCGGCATGGTGCGCCTGCGCGAAGCGGGGGTGACGCTCGCCGTGATCACCGGGCGCAGCTCCACGGTGGTCGAAACGCGTATGCGCGAACTCGGCATCAGCCACGTCTACCAGGGCGTGGGGGACAAGCGCGCGGCCCTGCTGGCGCTGCAGTCGGAGCTCGGTGTCTCCGCCGGGCAGACCTGCTACCTGGGCGACGATCTGCCGGACCTGCCGGCGATGGAAGCCGCCGGCCTCGCAGTCGCAGTGGCCGACGCCTGCACCGAGGTGCGGTGTCGCGCGGCGTGGACGACACGCGCGCGCGGCGGTCGCGGCGCGGCGCGCGAACTGTGTGAGCTGATCCTGGCCGCACGCGCCGGGCGCGGCCCGGGCGGACACGACGCCCCGCGATGAACGCCTGGCTCACCACCTTCGCCGTTCTCGCGTTCGCGGTGTTCAGCTTCTGGCTGCTGCAGGAACTCGAGGAATCGGAGGTCGCGCCGCGGCGGGCGGCGCCGCACGATCCCGACTACTACGTCGACAACATGGTCCGGCGCACCCTCGGCGTCGACGGCGCGCTGCGCAACGTTCTGCGCGCGACGCACGTCGAGCATTTCCCGGACGACGATTCGACCGAATTGGCCAGTCCCCATCTCGAGATTTACAATGGGCCCTCCGAACCGTGGCACGTGATCGCCGAACGCGGCTGGATCAGTTCCGGCAACGACGTCGTGCTGCTCCACGGTGAAGTCGAAATCTGGCGTTACGGTGCCGGCGGTGAACGCGAGTACCAGGTCCTGACCACGGAGCTGCGCGTACTGCCTGGGGAACAATACGCCGAGACCGACAATCCAACCATAATCGTCACGCCCGCCACGGTGACGCACGCCATCGGCATGCGCGCCAATTTCGCCCACGACCGTCTCGAACTCATCAACCGGGTAAGAAGCAGGTATGAAAGCAAGCCGCGAAGCTAGAAGTGTCCTGCACGACCGGGTGCGCTGCGCGTCCGCGGCGGCCCTCGTGCTCGTCGCGGCGCTGTTCGCGCCGGACCCGGCCTGGGCGCTGTCCACGGACCGCGAGCAACCGATCGAAATCGAGGCCGATTTTGCCGAACTCGACGACGAGGAAGGCACCACCGTGTACATCGGCAACGTGGTCGTGGTGCAGGGCTCCATCCGTATGACCGGGGACCGCCTGCGGGTCAATTTCACGCCCGAGCGCGAGCTCAAGGACGCCTACCTCGAGGGCCGCCTGGCAACGTTCAAGCAGACCCCGGACGAGGGCAAGGAAGACGTCGAGGGCGAAGCGATCAACATCGAGTACCACGCGCTCGAGAACATGATCTATCTCATCGAGAAGGCCAAGGTCACCCAGGGCGAACGCCTCACGCAGGGTCATCGCATCAATTACGACACCGAACGCAGCATCGTCACCGTGCGCTCGGCCCGCGCCACCAGCGCGGACAAGGACAGCCAGCCGAAAGAGACTTCCGGGCGCGTGCGCATCATCATCCCGCCGAAGAAGAAGGAACCCGCGCCCGGCGGCGATGGCACGCTCGACGATGCCCCCTGAACCGACTACCAGCGTGGCTCGAGCCGGGATCACTGCCTCCGATACCACCGCCAGCGGTGCTGCGCGCGGCACGAAACCGAGCGTGCTCGCGGTACGCCACCTCGCCAAGACCTACCGCTCGCGCCAGGTGGTCAGGGATGTCAGCCTGTCGGTACGGGGCGGCGAAGTGATCGGCCTACTCGGACCCAACGGCGCGGGCAAGACCACCAGCTTCTACATGATCGTCGGCCTGGTCCCCAGCGAAGGCGGCTCGATCGAACTCGACGGCGAGGACCTCACGCGCCTGCCGATGGACGTACGTGCGCGCAAGGGACTCGGCTACCTGCCGCAGGAAGCTTCGGTGTTCCGCAAGCTGACCGTCGAGCAGAACATCATGGGCGTGCTGGAGATCCTGCCCGATCTGAACGAGCACCAGCGGCGCCGACGTCTCGACGCCCTGCTGCGCGAATTTCATATCGAGCACATCCGCGAGAATCTCGGCATGTCGCTGTCGGGAGGCGAGCGGCGCCGCGTCGAGATCGCGCGCGCTCTGGCCACCGAACCGCGCTTCATCCTGCTCGACGAGCCGTTCGCCGGCGTCGACCCGATCTCGGTAGGTGACATCCAGCGCATCATCCGCCATCTCAAGCAGATCGGCATCGGCGTCCTCATCACCGATCACAACGTGCAGGAGACGCTGCGCATCTGCGACCGGGCGTATATCGTCAACGAAGGCACGATCATCGCCGAAGGCGACGCCGAAGCCATCCTGCGCGACGAGAAGGTCCGCCGCGTCTACCTCGGGGACGCCTTCAAGCTCTGAGCCCGAGGCCGTGCCAAAGCCACTCAAGACGCCCCCCGGCGGGTCGCTAAGTGCCTGAGAAGCCGCGCTCAGGGCCACCTCGCCGCGCGATCCCGCGCTGCGCGCCTTGCGCTAAACTACGCTCTTGAACCGAATCGCCGACCGCCTTTGCGGAGGACATGAAACAGTCCCTACAACTCAAGCTCGGGCAGCATCTGACGATGACGCCGCAGCTGCAGCAGGCCATCCGCCTGCTGCAATTGTCGGCGATGGAACTCTCCACGGAGATCCAGGAAGCGCTCGACTCCAACATGATGTTGGAAGTTGCCGACGGCGAGGACACGTTCAACGAAAACGAGGTCTACGACAAACGCGACGACTCCGGCGACGCCGAGTTCGAAGCGCCGCACGAGGTCGGCGGCGGCGATCCGTCCGACCAGGAAGCACCCGTCGCCGCCCCCGACATCCCCGAGGACCTGCCCGTCGACACCGAGTGGGACGAGATCTACGACACCATGCTCAGCTCGGGCAGCTCGGTAGCCACTCGCGAGCTCGACGGCAGTGATTACGAGCGTGCCGGCAGCGCCGACGAATCGCTCGCCGAGCACCTCCTGTGGCAGCTCAACCTGACGCCCCTGAGCGACGCCGACCGCACGATCGCACTGGCCATCGTCGATGCGCTGGACCGCGACGGCTATCTGGCCATCAGCGTGCCGGACCTGTGCGCGACGCTCGCCGCGGACGACGGCGAAGGCCCGGAGGAAGACGAGGTCGAGGCCGTGCTCAAGCTCGTCCAGGGACTCGACCCCGTCGGCATCGCCGGACGCGACCTGCGCGAGTGCCTGTTGCTGCAGCTCGCTCAGCTTCCCGCAGATACCCGCTGGCTGGCGGAAGCTCGCCGCTGCTGCGACGAGCTCATGGACCTGCTCGGCAATCGCGACTACAACCAGCTCGTACGCAAGCTCAAGCTGAGCAAGGAAGAGCTCGCCCAGGTACTCGCCCTGATCCAGTCGCTCAACCCGCGGCCGGGCGCGCAATACAGCGACGAGCAGCCCGAGTACGTCGTACCGGACGTGTTCGTCTACAAGCATCGCGACCGCTGGCGCGTGGAACTCAACCCGGACACCATGCCGGCACTGCGCGTCAATCCTTACTATGCGAGCCTGATCAAGCGCGCCGACGCGAGCGAGGAGAACACCTCCATGCGCGCCCACCTGCAGGAAGCGCGCTGGTTCATCAAGAGCCTGCAGAGCCGCAGCGAGACGCTGCTCAAGGTCGCATCCGCCATCGTCGAGCGGCAGCGCGCTTTCCTCGAGCATGGCGAGGAAGCCATGCGCCCGCTCGTACTGCACGACATCGCCGAAGTGCTGGAGATGCACGAATCGACCATCTCGCGCGTGACCACGCGCAAGTACATGCACACGCCGCGCGGCATCTTCGAACTCAAGTATTTCTTTTCCAGCCACGTCAGCACGACGCTTGGCGGCGAGGCGTCTTCGGTCGCCATTCGTGCCGTCATCAAGAAGCTCATCGCGGCGGAAAACAACGCCAAGCCGCTCAGTGACAACAAGATAGCCTCGATCCTTTCGGAGCAGGGCGTACAGGTCGCCAGGCGCACGGTCGCGAAGTATCGCGAAGCCATGTCCATACCGCCGTCGAACGAGAGAAAACGTCTTGCTTAGGGCCCCTCGATCTTCCATGCTGTGGTGCAGCATGGAAGACCATCGGCTCCCCGGACCTGTCCTGCACGCCGCTCTCGTCGCCCCACATTCAACAGGAGATCCTCAATGCAAATCAGTATCGATGGTCATCACGTCGACGTGACGGAGTCCATGCAGGACTACATCCGCACCAAGATGGACCGTATCGAACGGCATTTCGACCAGGTCGTCGACGTACACGTGGTGCTCAGCGTGGAGAAGCAGCGGCACAAGGCCGAAGCGACGATTCACGTGGCCGGTAACACGATCCACGCGCACAGCGAGAACGATGACATGTACGCGGCCATCGATTTTCTCCTCGACAAGCTCGATCGCCAGGTCAAGAAGCACAAGGAGAAGCTGACCAACCATCGCGCCTGATGCGGCACGCGGTCGTCACCGCCTGCCCGCAACGTTCGCCACACATGATGAAAATCACCGAAATACTCTCGCCGGACCGCGTCGCGGTCGACCTCGACCTGGCCAGCAAGAAAGCCGTGCTGGAAACGCTCGCCGGCATGCTCTCCAGCGCCGATCCGCAACTGAAGTCGAAAGAAGTGTTCGACAGCCTGCTGGCTCGCGAACGTCTCGGCACCACCGGCCTCGGGGCCGGCATCGCCATCCCGCATGGCCGGGTATCGACCGGCAAGGAGTCCATCGGCGCGTTCCTGCGCACCGGCAAGCCGATCAACTTCGATGCCGTGGACAACGCCCCGGTCGATCTGTTCTTCGCCCTGTGCGTGCCCGAAGAGGCCTGCCAGGAGCACCTGGACCTGCTCGCCGCCCTGGCTTCCCGCTTCAGCGACAAGCACTTCGTCGACAGCCTGCGTGATGCTGCCCGGGTCGACGACGTATTCAGCGCCCTGACCGCCGCGAATGGCGCGCAGGATTGAGTGCGGCCGGCGCAATGGGCGATGGTACCCGCTTCCTCATCATTTCCGGCCTGTCGGGCGCCGGCAAGACGGTCGCGCTGCACGCGCTGGAAGACGCCGGGTACTACTGCGTAGACAACCTGCCGGTCGGCATCCTGCCGATGTTCGCGAGCTACCTTGCCGAGCACGACCTGCCACACTTCGAACACGTGGCAGTCGGCATCGACGCGCGCAACCATCCCGAGGCCATCGCCGAGCTGCCGGCCACGATTGACGCCTTGCGCATCCAGGGCATCAAGGCCGAACTGGTCTTCATCGACGCCAGCGACGACACCCTGCTGCAACGGTTCAGCGAGACGCGGCGCAAGCACCCGCTGTCGTCCGACGTCTTCTCGCTGGCCGAAGCGATCGAGCGCGAACGTGCACTGCTCGACCGCATCGCCCTGCGTGCGGACATGCGCCTGGACACCACACGCAGCAACGTCCACCAGCTACGCACCAGCATCCGCGAACTGGTGACGGGAAGACAGGCCGGGACGCTGGCCCTGCAGTTCCGCTCGTTCGGCTTCAAGCGCGGCGTGCCGAGCGATGCCGACTTCGTGTTCGACGTCCGCTGCCTGCCCAATCCCCACTGGGAGCTCGGCCTGCGCGCGCTGACCGGCCGCGACGAAGCGGTGCGTACCTACCTGGAAAGCATGCCCACGGTGGTCGAGATGGCGACCGACATCGAGCAATTCCTGGAGCGCTGGATCTCGCGCTTCGAGGACGTCAACCGCAGCTACCTGACCATCGCTTTCGGCTGTACCGGGGGCCGCCATCGCTCCGTTTACATGGCAGAGCGTCTGGCGCAGTATTTCGCGGCCAAGGACAAGAAAGCCGTAATCAGCCATCGCGATATCTGAGCGGGCCGCGGCCTGCGTGGCGGGGAGAGCAGCGCCGATGCCGGCGAGCAACGTGATCATCATCAATCGTCTCGGCCTGCACGCCCGGGCGGCAGCGAAGTTCGTGCAGACGGCTGCGCGCTTCGCAAGCAGCGTCTCCGTCACGCGCGACGACAAGTCAGTCAACGGCAAGAGCATCATGGGCGTGATGACACTGGCCGCGGCGCAGGGCTGCGAACTCGTCATCACGACCGAGGGCGAGGATGCCGATGCCGCGCTGAGTGCGCTCGTCGATCTCGTCGCCGACAAGTTCGGAGAGTCGGCGTGACCTTCACGCTGCACGGCGTCGCCGTTTCGCGGGGCATCGCGATCGGCCGCGTGCACGTCGTCGAACGCAACCAGCTCGAGATCGACGAAATCACGCTCGCGCCGCACGAAGTAGAATCCGAGGTCGAACGGCTCGGCAATGCCGTGACCCGTGCACGGCATCACCTGCGCGAGATTCGCGACAACATTCCGAGCGGCACGCCGAACGAGATCGCGGCCTTCATCGATACGCACCTGCTGATGCTCGACGATGCCTCCTTCAACGAGGAACCCGCGCGTCTCATACGACAGCACCTGTGCAACGCCGAATGGGCAGTCAAGCTGCAGCGCGACAAGCTCGTCGCTGTATTCGACGAAATGGATGACGCCTACCTGCGTACGCGCCGGGATGACGTCGACCACGTCATCGATCGCATCATACGCAACCTGCAGCGTCATAAACCGCTGCGCCACGAGGCCCCCGATCGCAAGCTGCAGGGCATGATCGCGGTTGCCCGCGACCTCTCGCCCGCCGATCTGGTGCTGCTGCAACACCACGGCGTGGCCGGCATCATCACCGAGTACGGCGGCCCCACTTCGCACATGTCGATCCTGGCACGCAGCCTCGGTATTCCAGGCATCGTTGGCCTGCACCATGCGCGCCGCTACGTGACCGAGGACGAGACCATCATCCTCGACGGCGACGACGGCATCGTCATCGGTAGCGCCAACGAGCGCATCCTCGCCGAGTACCGCCAGCGCCAGGCCGAACGCAACCGCTACGTGGCCGGCCTGCAGGTATTGCGCGAAGCACCCGCAGTGACCCTCGACGGCATCGCCATCACGCTGCAGGCCAACGTCGAGCTTGCCAGCGATTTCGAGAACGTGCGCGCCGTGGGCGCGAGCGGCGTGGGACTGTACCGCACCGAGTTCCTGTTCATGAACCACGCCGACGTGCCGGACGAAGACGAGCACTTCAACACCTACCTGCAGATGGTCTCGGCGCTGGACGGCGCGCCGCTGACCATCCGCACGGCCGATCTCGGCGCGGACAAGCCGCTCAGGCCGGCCGACGAGACGGACCAGCAGGCCGCCAACCCGGCGCTCGGACTGCGCGCGGTGCGCCTGTGCCTGCGCGAGCCTTCGCTGTTCTGGCCACAGCTGCGCGCCATCATCCGGGTCTCGGCTTTCGGGCCGGTGCGCATGATGATCCCGATGCTGTCCAACATCGACGAAGTACGCCAGGTGCTCGACATCGTCCGCACGATCCGCAACGAATTCACGAGCCGCGGGATCGCGTTCGATCCGCACATGGCCATCGGTGGCATGATCGAAGTGCCGGCAGCGGCGATCAGCGCAGACCTGTTCGCCGCCGAACTCGATTTCCTCTCCATCGGCACCAACGACCTGATCCAGTACACGCTCGCCATCGACCGCGTGAACGACGAAGTCAACTACCTCTACGACCCGTTCCACCCTGGCGTGCTGCGGCTGATCGCGACGACTCTGGATGCCGGCACGCGGGCCGGTATCCCGGTCGCGATGTGCGGCGAGATGGCGGGCGACCGCGCCTATACCCGGCTCCTGGTCGGGCTCGGCCTGACCGAGTTCAGCGTGCACCCGGCCGCGCTGCTCGAGATCAAGCACATCATCAACAACACCACGGCGGAGAGCGCGCGCGCCATCGCGCGCGAACTGCTCGACGTCGGCGATGGCGCCAGGCGCCGGGCGCTGCTCGAACAGCTCAACGCGCACGACGCCTGACGGGCCAGGCCATCGCGGCGGTGCGCCGACGCCAATTTGAAGCCTGCTAAACTGCTCTGGCCGATCGCGCACCGCGATCGAGACGCCGGCCCCTCATGCACTGAAGCGACCGATGGCAGAGCAGATCATTCGCACGCAGGAGTTCGTTCAGGCTATCCAGGAGGCGCTGGAGGCGAACGAGATCCGCCGCGTGCGCGAGTTCCTCGCCGAGCTCGAACCCTACGAGATCAGCGATCTGCTGGAATCCCTGCCGGCGCCGGTGCGCGCAGAGCTGTGGGTCCACATCGACTCCGCCATCGAAGGCGAAGTGCTCTCGCACGCGACGACTGCCGTGCGCAACAGCCTGCTCGAGCAGATGGAGCCGGCGCAGGTCGCCGAGGCGACCAGCGGACTCGATTCCGACGACGTCGCGGACATTCTGCAGGACCTCCCGGAGGACGTTGCCGACGAGATCCTGCTCTCGATGGACGAGCAGAATCGCCAGCGCATCGCCACCGTCCTCACTTACCCCTACGATACCGCCGGCGGCCTGATGAACGTCGACGCCGTGTCGGTGCGCTCCGACGTCTCCGTGGACGTGGTCCTGCGCTACCTGCGACGCCTGCAGCGCATGCCGGACAACACCGACCAGTTCATGGTCGTCGACCGCAGTAACACGTTCCTCGGCACCCTGCGTCTCATGGCCCTGGTCATGGCGACGCCCGACACCGCGGTCAAGGACGTGATGTCGGCCGACGAACGTGCGATCCCGGCGACCACGCCGGTGCTCGAAGTGGCGACGCTGTTCGAGCAGCGCGACCTCGTCTCCGCCCCCGTGGTCGACGAGGACGGCAAGCTGCTCGGCCGCATCACCATCGACGACGTCGTCGACGTGATCCGCGAGGAGAACGACCGCTCGATCATGTCGGCCGCGGGCCTCGATGAAGAACACGACCTTTTCGCGCCGCTGCTGGTCACGGCGCGCCAGCGCACCTTGTGGCTGGCGATCAACCTCGCCACGGCCTTCCTCGCCGCCTGGGTCATCGGGCGGTTCGAGGCAACCATCGAGAAACTCGTCGCACTGGCGGTGCTGATGCCGGTGGTGGCGAGCATGGGAGGCATCGCTGGCAGTCAGACCCTGACCATCGTCGTGCGCGGGCTGGCGCTCGGCCAGGTCGGTTCGGCGAATGCGCGCGCGGTGCTGCTGCGCGAGGTCGCCGTCGGCATCATCAACGGCTGCTTGTGGGCGCTGGTCGTGGCCGGCGTCGCGGCGCTGTGGTTCGGCGACTACCGGCTGGGCGTGATCATCGCCTGCGCAATGGTCGTCAATCTGTTTACAGCGGGCTTCGCCGGCGCCGCGATTCCGCTTCTGCTGCGGCGCATCAGCATCGACCCGGCACTCGCCGGTGGCGTCATGCTGACTACTGTCACCGACGTCGTCGGATTCTTCGCTTTCCTCGGCCTGGCCTCCCAGTTCCTCGTGTGACGTGCGGATTCGCCACAAAGGAAAGTTGCCATCATCGCGAAACTTCTGTGCTAGTATAACTGTTGCGGATTAGTTGTTGTTGTTCAACAACACTTCGCCGGAAGCTGCGACGCCCGACGCGAACGCCTCTGCCTCGTGATAACGGGGCGCTACGGCGCCGGCGCGGGAGCGTCGATACAGACGATTGGACGACATCTGAGTCACAAGAACGATTGGGGACATCGGCATGAGTAAGCTCTATCGATTGGCAGCAGTCCTGCTGCTCGGCGCGCTGGCGAGCGGCTGCGCCAACCAGAACATCAAGCCCGGCGAGGTCATCTGCCCGCTGCTCGGCTCCGTCGCCGGTGCCGGCCTGGTCGCGGGCGGCCTGGATTCCGACGAAGCTGGCGCAGTCGCGGCGGGCGCCGTGGTCGGCGCCGGTCTCGGTTATTTCCTCTGCATGGATCGCACCGAGCCGCCGAAGCCCAGACCGAAACCCGCGCCGCGCCCGGCGCCGAAGCCGAAACCGGCTCCCACGCCGCCGGCCGATACCGATGGCGACGGCGTCATCGATCCCAACGACGACTGCCCCGGCACCCCACAGGGCGTGAAGGTCAACGAGCGCGGCTGCCCCGAAGTTGGCGAGAAGCTGATCACGCTCGAAGGCGTCAACTTCAACACCGACAGCGCCAAGCTCCGGTCCGAATCGGAGAGCATTCTTGACGCGGCGGTGAAGGTGCTGAACGAGAACTCGGTGGTTCACGTGCGCGTCGAAGGCCATACCGACAGCCGCGGCAGCGACGAGTACAACCGCAAGCTCTCCGAGCGGCGCGCGCAGTCGGTCGTCGCCTACCTGGTCAGCCAGGGCATCGACGCGAACCGCTTGAGCGCCATCGGCTACGGTGAGTCGGCCCCGGTGGCGCCGAACGATACGCCGGAGAACATGTACAAGAACCGCCGCGTCGAGCTGGTGGTCACCGCCAACTAAGAGCGGAAGTCAGAACCCTTGCAAAGCCCCGCTTCGGCGGGGCTTTTTTTTTGCGCGGAGTCCGGCTGCCGGAACGCGCGGGCAGCGATGCGGCTGCACTCGGCGGACCCCGTCCCAGTGCGCCCGGTCGCGGCCGCATGCCGCACTACGGGCCGCGTGCCCTGCGTACCGGTTCCGGGGGACGCGCTCAGCCCCACACCGCGTCGAGGCGCGCGGGTTCGTCCATCGCGGCCCGCAGCACGCGGCGAAAGGGTTCGGGGTCCTTGATGTGCGTTAGCGCCCCCTCGCGTGGGAAGGTCTGATCGTGCAGCCGCGAGAGCCAGAAGCGCGTTCCTGCGGCGCGGACCGCCGTGACCCACGCGGCACGCTCGGCCGAGGTCATCGGCCGCACCGCCGCGTAGGCTTCGACCAGCCGGGCAGCGAGCGCGTGGTCTAGCCCCGCGGACGTGAAGCACCAGTCGGCCAGTGTCACGGCGAGGTCGTAGACGAACACGCCATTGTGCGCGTAGTAGAAATCGATGATGCCGGTCAGCCGCGTATCGAGAAACAGCGCGTTGTCGTGAAACAGGTCGGCATGGATCACGCCGTGCGGCAGGTCGCGCTGGTCGGCCAGCTCGGCGTCATCGGCAACCGCGTCGAGCAGCGCGCGATCGGCGGCATCGACAACCGGCCGCAGGCGTGCGATGACGTCGCGACGCCAGGCCTGCCCGCGCTCGTTGACCCGCTCGCGCGGAAAATCCGCGCCGGCCAGGTGCATACGCGCCATTGCCGCGCCAATCGCGGCGCAATGTGCCGCGCTCGGCCGCGCCACGCTGCGGCCCGGCAGGCGCTTGACGAGCGCCGCCGGCTTGCCGTTCAGGTGTTGCAGGTAACGACCGCCGCGGTCCGCGACGGGATGGGCACTCGGGATCCCCGCGTCGGCCAGGTGCGCCATCAGCGCCAGGCAGAAATCGAGGTCCTCGACCGGCGTGACCTCGAACAAAGTGAGCACATACTCACCGAGCGTGGTCGTCACGAAGTAGTTGGTGTTCTCGATACCCGCTTCGATGCCGGTATGCGTACACAAGGCACCCAGCTCGAAATCGCGCAGGAACGTCTCGAGTTCATCGCGCTCGACGATGGTGTAGACGGACATGCGTGAGGATCAGTGCCGCGTCGGGGGCTCGCCGAGGGCCGCGGGCGTGGCGCGCGCGCGGCGCGCCGGGCGACTCACCAGCTGAAGATGACCCACTGCGGCACTTCGGGCTGGCCCGTGCGCGACATCGGGCTGCCGGTCCGGGTCTCCATCAGGCCATCGCCATCGTTGTCGATGTAGTAGTAGGGCGGACCGACCGCGGGCACAACCTTGACCATGTAGAGGCGGCCGTTGAGCCGGTATTCCTCGTAGGTGGCGTCTTTACGCTCGATAATCGTCACCTCCGGCTCGAGCTCCTCGTCGATCGCCTCCATGCCGTCGTCACCATGGATGATGGCGGGCGGTGGCGGCACCTCGACGAACTGTTCCGGCGCCTGCTCGTCGGCCGCGGGGGCACCGGCGGCGAACGTCAGGCCGAGGGCGAGGGCGGTCAGGCTTCGTATCATGGGGTGCGTTCTCTCGGGCGTGATGGGCACTGCTGTCGGATAGAATAACACTGAAATTCCGCAACCACCGCGCCCCGCGGCGCCCACGGCACCCGATTCAATGGCCAACAAGCTCCTCGTTCTGGTCGACGGCTCGTCCTACCTCTACCGCGCCTTCCACGCACTTCCGGCGCTGACCAATTCGGCCGACCAGCCGACCGGCGCGATGCACGGCGTGCTGGCCATGTTGCGGCGCCTGCGCCAGACCTACGATCCCGATTACTTCGCGGTGGTGTTCGACCCGCGCGGACCGACGCTGCGTGACGAATGGTATCCCGAGTACAAGGCCAACCGCCCGCCGATGCCCGAGGAGCTGGCCGCCCAGATCGAGCCGCTGCACGACATCATCCGCGCCCAGGGCATACCGCTCGTGCAGGTTGCCGGTATCGAGGCCGACGACGTCATCGGCACGCTGGCGACCGCCGCCGCCGAGGCTGGCATGGAAGTCGTCATCTCGACCGGCGACAAGGACTTCGCCCAGCTCGTCGACGAACACGTGACGCTGGTCAACACGATGGACGACTCCAAGCTCGACGTGGCCGGCGTGATGACCAAGTTCGGCGTCACGCCAGAGCAGATCGTCGACTACCTGGCGCTCGTCGGCGACACCGTCGACAACATCCCCGGGGTGCCCAAGGTCGGCCCCAAGACTGCCGTCAAATGGCTCACCCAGTACGGCACTCTCGATGAGATCATCGCGCACGCCGACGACATCAAGGGCAAGATAGGCGACAACCTGCGGGCTGCGCTCGAGCAGCTGCCACTGTCACGCAAGCTGGTCACGATCCTGCGCGACATCGAGCTGGAGACGGCCATCGAGGATCTCGTGCCGGGCGCGCCCGACCAGACCCGTTTGCTCGAGTTCTACCGCAACTTCGAGTTCGGCACCTGGCTCAAGGAACTCGGGCAAGCGGGTGTCGACATCTCGACCGCCGCCACCGACCGTACCGGCGGCGCCGCCGCCGAGTACGTGTGCGTTCTCGATCAGGCCGAGCTGGACGAATGGCTCGACGAACTCGAACGCGCCGAGCTGTTCGCTTTCGATAGCGAGACCACCAGCCTCGATTACATGCAGGCACGTATCGTCGGCGTCTCGTTCGCCTGTGCGCCGGGGCGGGCAGCCTACGTGCCGCTCGCGCACGACTATGTCGGCGCGCCCGCCCAGCTCGACCGCGAGGACGTGCTGGCCCGCCTGCGTCCCCTGCTCGAGGACCCGGCGCGCGCCAAGGTCGGCCACAACCTCAAGTACGACCGCAGCGTGCTCGCCAATCACGGCATCGTCCTCGCGGGCATCGCCCACGACACCATGCTCGAATCCTACGTACTCAACAGCACCGCCTCGCGGCACGACTTCGATACCGTTGCGCTCAAGCATCTCGGCGTCGAGACCATCCACTACGAGGACGTCGCCGGCAAGGGGGCCAAGCAGATCGGCTTCGCCGAAGTCGCGCTCGAGCAGGCCACCCCGTATGCCGCCGAGGACGCCGAGGTCTGCCTGCGTGTGCACGAGACGCTGTTTCCACGCATCGCCGAGAGCCCGGGCCTGGCCGGCGTCTACCACGAGATCGAGATCCCGCTGGTGCCGGTACTCTCGGACATGGAACGCCGCGGCGTCTACGTCGACAAGCACATGCTGCTCGAACAGAGCGCCGAACTCGATCAGCGCATGGCGGAGATCGAATCCCGGGCGCACGACGTGGCGGGGGAGAGCTTCAACATCGGCTCGCCCAAGCAGATCCAGGCGATCCTGTTCGACAAACTCGGCCTGCCCGTGCTGCAGAAGACGCCCAAGGGTCAGCCCTCTACCGCCGAATCGGTGCTGCAGGAACTCGCCCACGACTACGAGCTGCCCCAGCTCATCCTCGACCACCGCGGCCTGAGCAAGCTCAAGTCCACCTATACCGACAAGCTGCCGCAGCAGATCAACCCCGACACCGGCCGCGTGCACACCAGCTATCACCAGGCCGTGGCGGCCACCGGGCGCCTGTCGTCGTCCGACCCCAATCTGCAGAACATCCCGATCCGTTCGAGCGAAGGACGGCGCATCCGCCAGGCCTTCGTGGCGCCGCCGGGGCGCTTGCTGCTGGCCGCCGACTACTCGCAGATCGAGCTGCGTATCATGGCCCACCTGTCCGGCGACGCCGGGCTGTGCCAGGCTTTCGAAGGCGGCCTCGACGTGCACCGCGCGACCGCCGCCGAAGTCTTCGGCGCAGCGCTCGACCAAGTCAGTGACGAGCAGCGGCGCGCCGCGAAGGCGATCAACTTCGGACTCATCTACGGCATGTCGGCTTTCGGTCTTGCGCGCCAGCTCGGCATCGAGCGCGGCGCTGCGCAGGAGTACATCGAACGCTACTTCGCGCGCTACCCCGGGGTGCGCGCCTACATGGACCGCATCCGCGCGACCGCCCGCGAACAGGGGTACGTCGAAACCGTGTTCGGGCGACGCCTCTACCTGCCGGACATCAATGCACGCAACCAGCAGATGCGCCAGTACGCCGAGCGCACCGCCATCAACGCGCCGATGCAGGGCACCGCGGCCGACATCATCAAGCGCGCCATGATCGAAGTCGCCGGCTGGCTCGGCGGCAGCGGCGTCGCGGCCGACCTGATCATGCAGGTGCATGACGAACTCGTGTTCGAAGTCGACGCAGGCGTCGCCGACGAGGTCGCCAGCCGGGTCGCAACCATCATGCAGGAGGCCGCCAGCCTCGACGTACCGCTGATCGTGGAGGTCGGGCGTGGCGCCAACTGGGACGAGGCGCACTGATCCCGCCGAGTTGCGGCCTGACTTGTGCTGCGGCGAGTCCCGGACGATAATCCGCAGCAATAGCCGACGAAACGTCATCCAAAGCCCCGCCCTGCCGTCGACCCTAGTCCCATGCTGTTGATTCCTGCCATCGATATCAAGGACGGCAAGTGCGTCCGCCTGCGCCAGGGCGATATGTCCCAGGGCACGGTTTACGGCGACGACCCGGTTGCCGTGGCGCGACGCTGGGTCGCTGCCGGCGCGCGCCGCCTGCACATCGTCGACCTCAACGGCGCGGTCGACGGGCGCCCGGTCAACGCCGAGATCATCCATGCGATCTGCGAGGCCTGCCCGGACGTGCCGATCCAGGTCGGCGGCGGCATCCGCGACGAAGACACCATCCAGCGTTATCTCGATGCCGGTGTCAGCTACGTCATCCTCGGAACCAAGGCCGTCACGGCCCCGCATTTCGTCTCCGACGTGTGCCTGGAATTCCCCGGACACATCATCGTCGGACTCGACGTGCGCGACGGCAAGGTCGCCATCGACGGCTGGTCCAAGCTCTCGCGTCACGACGCGGTAGACCTCGCGCAGCATTTCGAGACCGACGGCGTGGAAGCCATCGTGTTCACCGACATCGGCCGCGACGGCATGATGACCGGCCTCAACATCGACGCCACGCTCGAGTTCGCGCGCGAACTCACGATCCCGGTCATCGCATCCGGCGGCGTGACCAACCTCGACGACATCCGCGGTCTGTGCGAGGTGTTCCCCGAAGGCATCACCGGTGCCATCACCGGACGCGCCATTTACGAGGGCACGCTCGACTTCGCCGAGGCGCAGAAGCTCGCCGACGAACTCTGCGGCGACGCCGAGTAGGCAGCCCGACGGTCGTGCGCGAACATCTCCGAGCGCGGAGCGCGGCCTGACGCCGCCGGCGGCCGGCGCAGCCACGTCATGCAGAGTCTCCCCAGCGGGCCGACCTACCGGCTCGTCCCGCGCATCCCATCGAGCGCCGTGCGGCGCGTCTGAACCATGGCCCTAGCCAAACGCATCATCCCCTGCCTGGACGTCGACGCCGGTCGCGTCGTCAAGGGCGTTCGCTTCGTCGACATCCGCGACGCCGGCGACCCGGTCGAAGTCGCGCGCCGCTACGACGAGCAAGGGGCCGACGAGATCACTTTTCTCGACATCACCGCGAGCAGCGACGAACGCGACACCATTGTCCACGTGGTCGAAGAAGTCGCCGCACAGGTCTTCATCCCGCTGACCGTTGGCGGCGGCATCCGCAGCGTCGAGGACGTGCGCCGCATGCTCATCGCCGGCGCCGACAAGGTCGGCATCAATACCGCCGCGGTGACCAATCCCGCCCTGGTCAGCGAGGCGTCCGCACGTTTCGGCTCGCAGTGCATCGTGGTCGCCATCGATGCCAGAGCGGTACCGGAACGACCGGGCGAGTGGGAGGTCTATACCCATGGCGGGCGCACGCCGACGGGTCTGAATGCCGTCGCTTGGGCCGCGCGCATGGCCGACGCCGGGGCCGGGGAGATCCTGCTCACGAGCATGGATCGCGACGGTACCCGGGATGGATACGATCTCGGGCTGACCCGCGCCGTGGCCGACGCGGTGCCGATCCCGGTCATTGCATCGGGTGGTGTCGGGCGCCTCGAGCATCTCGCCGAGGGCGTGATCGAAGGCCACGCGGACGCCGTGCTCGCCGCCAGCATCTTCCATTTCGGCGAACACACCATCAACGAGGCGAAGCACGCCATGGCGGCAGCAGGTATCGAGGTACGCTGGTGAACTGGCTCGACGAGGTGGCGTGGAACGAACAGGGCCTGGTGCCGGCGATCGCACAGGACGCGGCCAGCGGCCAGGTGCTGACGCTCGCCTGGATGAACCGAACCGCTCTGGAAACGAGCTTACAGGAGGGGCGGGCGGTGTACTGGTCGCGCTCGCGCAACAAGCTGTGGCGCAAGGGTGAGGAATCCGGCCACGTGCAACGCCTGCTCGAGATCCGGCTCGACTGCGACGCCGATTGCGTGCTGCTGCGGGTCGAGCAGGTCGGCGGCATTGCCTGCCATACCGGGCGGGCGCGCTGTTTCTACCGGCGCCTGGAGGACGGTGCCTGGCGCGAGACCGACCCGGTGCTGCGCGATCCGCAAGCGATCTATGGGACACGATGAACGGCCCGCTCGGCGGGTGGAGCGAAATCAATGAGTAACGTCCTGGAACAACTCGCCGCCGTGGTCGACGCGCGCCGCGGCGCCAGCCCCGATTCATCCTACGTCGCGTCGCTGTTCAACGGCGGACTGGACCGCATCCTCAAGAAGCTCGGCGAGGAAGCGACCGAAACCATCATTGCCGGCAAGGACGGCGAACGCGGGCAGGTGATATACGAAACCGCCGATTTGTGGTTTCATTCCGTCGTCCTGCTCAAATTCCTCGACATCGAACCCGGCGAGGTGCTGACCGAGCTCGAACGGCGCTTCGGCCGCTCCGGGATCGAGGAGAAAGCCGCACGCACCGGCGGCAAGCGCTAGCATTCTGGTGAACAGCGCAACGAGGCGCGCCGTTGTGGCGGCGGCCGTACCCGCTCTTCACCAGCCTGCCGGCGCTCATACTCGCGCACGGCGGCGATATCGCGTGACGCTCCGGCAACCCGGGAGAGCGGGGTTGCGAGGAGCGCCACGGGCGCACGCCGCAACCACTCTCGCTGGGCCCGCCGGCGCTGCGCGGCCGGCCATCACGGCTCAGGCCGGCACGGCTGAACTGCTCTGGAACGTATTCGATTGCGCGACCTGGTGTCGCGACGGAGGCCATCATGGGATTCGGCATCAAAGAACTCGTAGTCATACTCATCATCGTCGTGCTGGTGTTCGGCACGAAAAAGATCAAGAACATCGGCGGTGACGTCGGCGGCTGGATCCGCGACTTCCGCAAGGCCATGAAGGACGACTCGCCGAAAGACGACGAGCACGTGACCGCGCAGAGCGATCGCGTCATCGAAGGCGAGGCGCGCACCGAGAAAGAGCACGTCTGACGCCGCCCGACGATGTTCGACATCGGTTTCTGGGAACTCGCCGTGATCGGCGTGGTGGCTCTGCTGGTCGTGGGCCCCGAACGCATGCCGGGCCTCATCCGCACGGCCGGGCAATGGGCCGGCCAGGTCCAGCGCCTCGCGCGCGACCTGCGCCGCGAAATCGAGCGGGAGGCACAGACCGACGAGTTCCGCAAACTCAACCAGGAGTTCCTCGACGAGGACCGGCGCCTCAAGGAGACGGTGCGCGCGGCGGAACCACCGCCGGCCGCGCTGGCCGACGCGGCGCCGAGCGAGGAGGCGGTTGCGGATCGCGGCGACGCCCCCGGCGCGGCGGACGAAACGGTCAGCGACGAGCCCGCTGGCGAACTATCGGGGCACGCTGCCGCCGGCGCCATCAAGCCCGAGAGCATCACCAGCGCGAGGGAAGAACAAGCGGAACGTCCGGTCTGATCAAGGGACGCCGAACAACTCATGACCCGGCATCTTGCGCCCACGCCGTCCGATTTCCGCGTTGCGAATCTTCGCAAGAGTCGGCTATTACGTGCGCTTCGCACCTTGAACCCGAACAGCGCGGACACAATCTGCCCGACCCGGACTTATCCAGAGATTCCCTAACGCGCGTTCCGGCGGCGCGCCGGCATACGCCGCCCCAAGAATATGACGAGCAACGACCTCCAGAACAGCCCTTCCGGCGAGCAGGCGCCCGGCGCCGGCGCGCCCGACCCAACCGAGAAACCCTTCGTCGCCCACCTGGTGGAGCTGCGCGATCGCCTGCTGCGCGCACTGGCCTGCGTGTTCGCGGTACTGCTCGCGCTGATGCCGTTCTCCAACCCGCTCTACAGCTGGCTGTCCGAACCGCTGATCGCGGTGATGCCCGGCGACGGCACCATGATCGCGACCCAGGTAGCCTCGCCCTTCCTCGCGCCGTTCAAACTCACGGTGTTCGTCGCCGTGCTGATTTCCGCGCCGTTCATCTTCTACCAGGCCTGGGCCTTCGTTGCCCCGGGGCTGTACCTGCACGAACGGCGCCTGGCGCTGCCGCTGATGGTTTCGAGCACGGTGTTGTTCTACCTCGGCAACGCGTTCGCCTACTTCGTGGTCTTCCCGCTGGTGTTCGGCTTCTTTACGGCGATCGCGCCGGCCGGCGTGACCATCATGACCGACATCACCCACTACCTCGATTTCGTACTGATGCTGTTTCTCGCTTTCGGCGCGGCCTTCGAGGTGCCGGTGGCGACCTACCTGCTGGTGCGTACGGGACTGACGACGGTCGACGCGCTGGCCAAGAAGCGCCCGTTCATCATCGTCGGCGCGTTTGCCATCGGCATGCTGCTGACACCGCCCGATGTCATCTCGCAGACGCTGCTCGCGCTGCCCATGTGGCTGCTCTACGAGATTGGCCTGCTGCTGTGCCGCTGGACGATTCCGCTCGACGAGAACGGTCGTCCCGCGCGCGATCGGGAAGAGGCCTGAGTTCGCTCAGTCGAGGGTCTTGACGCCGGAATCGGTCGCTATCAGCAGGACATCGGCCGGCCGGCGCGCGAACAGGCCGTTGGTGACGATCCCGGGAATGTTGTTCAGCCGCTCTTCGAGGGCGACCGGTTCGTCGATGGCGAGACCGTGCACGTCGAGCACGTGGTTGCCGTTGTCGGTGACGAATCCCTCGCGCCATTCCGGGCTGCCGCCGAGCGCGGCCAGTTCGCGGGCGACGAAGCTGCGCGCCATGGGGATCACCTCGACCGGCAGCGGGAAACCACCGAGGCGCGCGACCAGCTTGCTGTCGTCGATGATGCAGACGAAGCGGCGACTGGCCTGGGCGACGATCTTCTCGCGCGTGAGCGCGCCGCCGCCGCCCTTGACCAGGTGACGGTGTCGCGTGGCCTCGTCGGCGCCATCGACGTAGACGGCGAGCTCGCCGGCGCCGTTCAGCTCGACCAGCGGGATACCGTGCCCGCGCAGGCGTTCAGCGCTTGCCTCCGAACTCGCCACCGCACCGTTGATGCGTGCCTTGAGCGCCGCGAGCTCGTCGATGAAGTAGTTCGCCGTGCTGCCGGTACCCACGCCGACAAAGGTGTCATCCTCGACGTATTCGAGTGCCGCGCGCGCCACCGCGCGCTTCTTGTCGTCCTGCGAGATCATGTGCTCTCCAGTGAATCGATCCGGCGGTCCGGAACGTCAAAATGGTATCTTACCGGGATGCTCGACAACTACGTGAAGATGATCCTGCGTGCCCCCGTCTACGACGTTGCGCGCGAGACCCCGCTGGAGGAAGCGCCGGCGATCTCGCGTCGCCTCGGCAACCGCGTGTGGCTCAAGCGCGAGGACATGCAGCCGGTCTTCTCCTACAAGATCCGCGGCGCCTACACCCTGATGGCCTCGCTGTCGGCCGAACATCTCGCCGCCGGCGTCATCGCCGCCTCGGCCGGCAACCATGCCCAGGGCGTGGCTCTCGCCGCCCGTGTGCTCGGCACCACCGCGACCATCGTGATGCCGAAGACCACGCCCGACATCAAGGTCGAGTCGGTGCGCCGGCTCGGCGCGAGCATCGTACTGCACGGCAACACCTACGACGATGCCAGCGAGCACGCCCACAAGCTCGAACTCGAACGCGGCCTGACCTACGTCCCGCCCTACGATCATCCGCTCGTGATCGCTGGCCAGGGCACGGTAGCGATGGAAATCCTGCGCCAGCACACCAAGCCGCTGGACGCCATCTTCGTGCCGGTCGGGGGCGGGGGCCTGATCGCGGGCGTCGCCGCCTACGTCAAGGCGCTGGCACCGGAAATCCGCGTCATCGGCGTGGAACCGGAAGAAGCCGACAGCATGCGTCGCGCGCTGGAGGCGGGCGAGCGCGTCACGCTCGAGCGCATCGGCATCTTCGCCGACGGCGCCGCCGTCCGCCAGGTGGGGGCGGAGCCCTTCGCCATTGCCCGCGAACACGTCGACGAAGTGCTGACCGTGACAATCGACGAGATCTGCGCCGCGGTGAAGGACATTTTCGAGGACACGCGCTCGATCGCCGAACCGGCCGGCGCACTCGCCCTTGCCGGTCTCAAGCAATACGTCGACCGGGAACGCAGCGAGGACCGCGAGTACGTGGCCGTGGTCAGCGGCGCCAATGTCAACTTCGATCGCCTGCGCCACATCGCCGAGCTGGCCGAGCTCGGCGAGCAGCGCGAAGTCCTGGTCGGCGCGACCATCCCGGAGAAGCCGGGCAGCTTCCGCGATTTCTGCCATGCGCTCGGACCGCGCCTGATCACCGAGTTCAATTACCGCTACGCGGACGCTGCGGCGGCCACGGTCTTCGCCGGGGTGAAGGTACGCGACCGCGACCACGAGCGACGCGTGCTGATCGACAACCTGCGCGAGAAAGGTTACGAGCCCATCGACATGACCGACGACGACGTCGCCAAGATGCACGTGCGTTTCATGGTCGGCGGCCACGGTGGCGGCGTCGAGCACGAGCGCCTGCTGCGCTTCGAGTTCCCGGAACGTCCCGGCGCCCTGCTGCGCTTCCTGACGCACCTGAGCGGACGCTGGAACATCAGCCTGTTCCATTACCGCAACCACGGCGCCGCCTACGGACGCGTGCTGATGGGCATCCAGGTGCCTCCGGGGGAACACGAAGCGTTCGAAGCACTGCTCGGTGAGCTCGACATGCGTTACGAAGACGAGTCCGGCAATCCTGCCTACCGGCTGTTCCTCAACTGAGGTGGGCAGGGTGGAGACCACGGTTCGACATGCGGCATCGCGCGAAGCGCTGTGCGAAGGCATGCGCGAACTCGAGCGCCTCGGACTCAACCGCGGCACGGCCGGCAATCTCAGTGTCCGGGACGGCACGGCCTTTCTCATCACGCCGAGCGGGGTCAAGCCACGCGACCTCTCTGCAGACGCTATCGTCGCCATGACTGCACAGGGCGAGGCCGTGGATGCGGCGCAGCGCCCATCCAGCGAATGGCGTTTTCATCGCGACATCTATGCCGCCCGTGAGGACGCGCAGGCTATCGTCCACGTCCATTCCACGCACGCCACGGCCCTGGCCTGCCAGGGTCGCGATCTGCCGCCCTTTCATTACATGATCGCCGTGGCCGGCGGTGCCGACGTGCGTTGCGCGCCCTACGCGACGTTCGGCAGCCAGGCGCTCTCGGACGCCGCACTCGGCGCGCTCGCCGGACGCCGCGCCTGCCTGCTCGCCAACCACGGCGTGATCGCGCTCGGCAGTAGCGTGGAACGAGCCATCGACCTCGCGGTCGAAATCGAGGAACTGGCACGACAGTACCTGCTCGCCTGCGCGACGGGCGTACCGGTGCTGCTCGACGACGCGGAAATGGCGCGTGTGCTCGAGAAGTTCAAGACCTACGGCGCGCGCAGGAGCTGACAGCGAACATGGCACAATCCCCCGAAAAGCCGGCCGCGGTCGAGGAGTTTCGCCAGCGCCCGATCTTTCACCTCGCCTTCCCGGTCAGTGACCTCGAAGCGACGCGGAATTTCTACGTCGACGTGCTCGGCTGTCGCGTCGGGCGCAGCGCCGCGACCTGGATCGACTTCGACTTCTTCGGCTACCAGATCACCGCACACAAGACGGCGACGGCGGGCCCGAATGCAGCCAACCCGGTCGACGGCCACGACATCCCCGTTCCGCACTTCGGCCTCGTCATGGGCTGGGAGGACTGGCACCGCGCGGTCGACCACATGAACTACATCGGCGTGCGTTTTCGCGTTGCCCCGCACATCCGCTTCAAGGACGAAGCGGGCGAGCAGGCCACGTTCTTCCTCGAAGATCCGAGCGGCAACTGCCTCGAGTTCAAGGCCTTCCGCCGCCCGGAGGAAATCTTCACGAAGCGCTGAACAACACGCTCAGGCTACTGCGAACAGCTCCGCGAGCCGCGCGCCCGGATCGCCCGCGCGCATGAAGGCCTCGCCGACGAGGAAGGCGTTGACCCCGTTGGCACGCAGATGGGCGACGTCGTCCGGCGTGTGGATCCCGGATTCGCTCACCACGAGCCGGTCGGCGGGGATGTCGCGCAGCAGGCCGATGGTGGTTTCGATGTCGGTCACGAAGCGTTTGAGATCGCGGTTGTTGATGCCGATCATGGGCGTGCGCAGGCGCAGCGCGCGCTCGAGTTCGGTGCGGTCATGCACCTCGACGAGCACGTCCATGCCGAGTTCGCCGGCGGCGCGTGCCAGTTCGTCGAGCTGCGCGTCGGACAGGCAGGCGACGATGAGCAGGATGCAGTCGGCGCCGAGAGCCCGCGCTTCGACGACCTGGTAGGGATCGATCATGAAGTCCTTGCGAATCACCGGCAGCGCGCAACTGGCCCGCGCGGCAAGGAGATCGGCGTCGGCGCCCTGGAAGTAGCGCTCATCGGTGAGCACCGAGAGGCAGGCCGCACCGCCGCGCGCATAGCTCGACGCGATGGCCGCGGGATCGTAGTCGGCGCGGATCACGCCCTTGCTCGGCGAGGCCTTCTTGCATTCGGCGATGACGCCGGAACGGCCGGCTGCGATGGCCGCGCGCAAGGCGGCCACGAAGCCACGCGGCGCCTCGATGCCGGCCAGGGCCTTCTCGAGCTCGGCCTGCGGGCGCGCCGCCCGCCGCGTGGCGACCTCGGTCTTCTTGTGTGCGACGATTTCGGTAAGGATGTCGGCCATGGCAGGGAGCGCTCCCGGTCAGTCGAAGGCGCGCGTGCGCGCGATGAAATTCGCGAAGGTCTCGCGTGCGCGTCCGGCGCTGATGACTTCGCCGGCACGAGCCACCCCGGCGGCCAGTGTATCGGCGAGGCCGGCCAGGTAGATCGCGGCGCCGGCATTGAGGCAGACGATGTCGCGGGCCGGGCCCGGAACATCATCGAAGACCTGCGCGATCAACGCCAGGCTGGCCTGCGCGTCGGCCGCCGCGAGCGTCGCCAGCGGGGCGAGGGTCATGCCGAACTCGCGCGGGTCGATGACGTACTCGCGAATCGCATCGTCGCGCAATTCGGCGGCATGGGTGACGCTGCCGATACTGATCTCGTCCATGCCGTCCTCGGCCCAGACCACCAGCGCGCGCTCGACACCGAGGCGCTTGAGCACCTCCGCCGCACGCGGCACCCAGCTGCGCGCGAATACCCCCATCAGCTGACGGTCGGCGTTGGCCGGGTTGGTCAGCGGACCCAGCACGTTGAACAAGGTGCGCGTACCGAGTTCGCGGCGCGGGCCGGCCGCGTGCCGGGTCGCGCCGTGATGGGCCGGAGCGAACATGAAGCCCACGCCGACGTCGCGCACGCAGGCAGCGACCTGCGCCGCGTCGAGGTCGATGCGCGCGCCGGCCGCCTCCAGCACGTCGGCGCTGCCGCTCTTGCCGCTCGCCGCGCGATTGCCGTGCTTGGCGATGTGTGCACCGGCCGCGGCAGTGACGAAGGCCGCGGCGGTCGAGATGTTGAAGGTACCGCTGCCGTCGCCCCCGGTGCCGCAGGTATCGACGAGCGGACGCAGGCCGACGTCGACCGACACGGCGAACTCGCGCATCACCGTGGCAGCCGCGGCAATCTCGTCGATGGTCTCGCCCTTCATGCGCAGCGCGACCAGCAGGCCCGCGATCTGCGCCGGCGTGGCTTCGCCTTCCATGACCGAGACCATCACCTCGTGCATCTCGGCGAAACCGAGATCGCGGCCATCGACGACCTGGCGGATAGCGCCCTGGATATCCACTGCGCCGCGGGACTCAGGCGGCGCGGCGCGCGCCGCCGAGGAAGTTGCCGAGCAGCTGGTGACCGCAATCGGTGAGGATGGACTCCGGGTGGAATTGCACGCCGGACAGCGGCATGGTCTTGTGCTCGATACCCATGATCTCGTCGAACCCGCCGTCCTCGGTCACGGTCCAGGCCGTGATGTCGAAGCAATCCGGCAACGACGCGCGTTCCGCCACCAGGGAATGGTAGCGCGTCGCGGTGAACGGATTGGGCAGGCCGGCGAACACACCACGATCATCGTGATGGATCAGGGAGGTCTTGCCGTGCATCACCTCGCGCGCATGCACGATCCGGCCGCCGAAGGCCTGGGCCATGCTCTGGTGGCCGAGGCACACGCCGAGCATCGGGATGCGACCTGCGAAGTGACGCACGGCCGCGATCGAGATGCCTGCCTGGTCGGGAGTGCAGGGCCCTGGCGAGATGATGATGTACGCGGGCGCGAGGCGTTCGATGTCCTCGAGCGAGACCGCATCGTTACGCACGACCTCGACGACATGCCCGAGTTCGCCACAATACTGTACGAGGTTGTAGGTAAACGAGTCGTAGTTGTCGATCATCAATATCATGGCAGTCTCGCTCGCGCGCCCGTGACGGGGCGCCCCCCGATTATCGCATGGTGGCGCGCCGCGACTCGCCTGCCAGCAGCGCCGCGGCGAGCGGCGGCAGCTCGCGCAGGTCGGCCACGATGGCGTCGGCTTCGCCGAGATCGGCGCCGCCGGCGTAGCCGTAATCAACGCAGATCGCGGGCATGCCGGCGCGGCGCGCGGCGGTGACGTCGGCGAGCGAATCCCCGACCATCACGCTGGCCGTGATGGCGATGCCGACCGCGGCCGCGGCATGCAGCAGTGGTGCGGGATCGGGCTTCTTGTGTGACAGCGTGTCGCCCGAGACGGCGACCGCGAAGTGCGACGCGAGCCCGGTCGCCTCGAGTAGTGGCGCAGTGAAGCGTGCCGGCTTGTTGGTCACCACGCCGAGGGTCCAGCCCGCTTCACGGAGCGATTCGAGCGCCGGCGTGACGCCCGCGTAGACCCGCGTGTGCTCGCACAGGCGTGCGGCGTAGCGCTCGAGGAAACTCGCGTATACCGGCTCGAACAGCGCCGCCGGCGCTTCGCCATCGAGCCGCCCGGTCAGCGCGCGGTGCACCAGGCGTTGTGCCCCGCGACCGACGTAGTCGCGCACGGCGGCCACGCCCACGGGAGCATGACCGTGCTCGCGCAGGGCGCCGTCGACGGCGACGGCGATGTCCGGCGCACTGTCGACGAGCGTGCCGTCGAGGTCGAACAGTGCCAGGCGTGGCGCCGTCATGCCGGTCCGGCCGCGATCTGCCCGCGCAAGGCGGCGATGGTCGCGGCATAGTCGTCGGCATTGAAGATGGCCGAACCGGCAACGAAGGTATCGGCACCGGCGGCGGCGATACGGCCGATGTTGTCGACCTTCACACCGCCGTCGATCTCGAGGCGGATGGGCCGGCCGGATGCCTCGATCAGCGTGCGCGCGCGTTCGAGCTTGGTCAGCGCGGCGGGAATGAACGACTGGCCGCCGAAGCCGGGATTGACCGACATGATCAGGATCAGGTCGACCTTGTCCATGACGTACTCCAGGCAGTCCAGCGGGGTCGCCGGGTTGAACACCAGCCCGGCCTGGCAGCCGGCATCGCGGATCAGCTGGAGGCTGCGATCGACATGCAGGCTCGCCTCGGGGTGGAAACTGATGACGTTCGCGCCGGCGGCGACGAAATCGTCGATCAGGCGGTCGACCGGCTGCACCATCAGGTGGACATCGATGGGTGCGGTGACGCCGTAGTCCCGCAGCGCCTTGCACACCATCGGGCCAATGGTCAGGTTGGGCACGTAATGGTTGTCCATCACGTCGAAATGGATCCAGTCGGCGCCGGCGGCGACGACGTCCGCCACCTCCTCGCCGAGGCGGGCGAAATCCGCCGACAGAATCGACGGTGCGATGACCGGGGATTGCTTCATGGAGACTCCGAACGAGCGCACCGAGTGCGGGCAGTGCGCGTGAGGGCGCACTCTACCGCATCACCGCGGTCCTTGCATCGCGCCGGCGCATTGAAATTTCCCGCCGCGGGGCCGCTATCGGGAGCATGAACTCCGCTCCTCGCAGCCTCGCCGCGACCCTCGCCCTGGCCCTGCTCGCCGGCGCCGCGGCGCCGGCGGCCGAACCGGACGCCATGCCGGCTGCGGCGACAGGCGACGCGAGCCCGCCCGCGGCTGCCGCCACCGGCGCGGACGGCGCTCCGCCCGCCGGCGACGACGCGGCCAGCGGCGACGCTCCGTCCGCAGTGCCGGCCAGCGCTTGGGCGACGCGTGAGCGGGACCTGCTCGCCCGCCTCGAAGCGAACACGCTCGGACCGGGCTTTCTCGCCCTCGACACCGATGACGGCCCGTTCCTGGCACGCTACGAACCCGCCGAGGAAGCGCCCGCGCTCGGCGCCCTCCTGGTGGTCCCCGGTCATGGTATGCCGTTGCCGGCGATGGCCCTGCTCGAGGCACTCGCCGCCGAGTTTCCGCCGGCGCGCCGGGCCGTACTCGCGGTGCAGCTGCCGTTACTCGCGCGCAGCGCCGAGCGCGACGACTACGCGGCCTGCGAGGCCATCGCACGCAGCCGCGTCGCGGCCGCCCTCGCGCACCTGCAGGCCGACGGCATTACGGAAGTCGCCGTGCTCGGGCTCGAAGACGGCGCGGCCCTCGCCGCGCGCGCGCTCGGCGACGGTCTCGGCGGTGACAGCATCACCGCGTTCGCCACACGCGGACGCTGGGAAGGCAGCGTCGAGAAGCTCGGCGTGCCGCGCCTGGAACTGCTGCCGGGCCGCGATCCGCTGGCGCGCAGGCATGCCACCGCGCGGGCCCGCGCGGCCTCGGGCAACGATCCGCCGTCGCGCCGGCGCGAATATCCGGGGGCGGCACGCGACTTCGCCGGCTACGATGACGGCATCGCGCGCGACCTGCGCGGCTGGCTGCACCAGCTCGGCGACGCGGGCTGAACGCGGGGCGCGCGCTCAGCTCGCGCCCTCGGGCTCCTGCAGTGTCGCGGCGGCCGGTGCGGGCGACGCGCTGGAAGCGCCGTCAGCGGCCTCGATGCGCGCGAGGAAATCCAGTGCCAGCGCGTGCGTCTCGCCGATGTCCTCGTTGAGGATGCCGTGGCGGGCGGACGGAACCCAGTGCAGCTCCTTCCAGCTCGCGGCGAGCTTCTCATAGGCGAGCGCCGCGCTCTGCGGATCGACCACGTGGTCGGCATCGGCCTGGATGAGACAGGTCGGGCAGGCCAGCGAGCCGAGCGAACGGTTCAGGTGATTGGCCAGACGGGTCAGCTCGTAGAGGCCGCGCAGCGGCATGTGACGGTAGTTGATGTCCGGATGCTCGGAATCGTTGGCGCGAAACGGCATCACCCCCTCGTAGGATGACAGCCAGCGCACGATGCGGTTGGCGCCATGCATCAGCGGCACGAATCGCATGTTGCGATTACGGAACTTCAGCGGTGGACAGATCGCGGTGACGCCGGCGACGTCGTCGGGCCGCGCGATCGCCGAGGCCATGCTGAGCGCGCCGCCGGTGGAGAAGCCGACCAGCACGTAACGCCCGCACAGGTTGCCGACGATGCGGCGCCCGCGCTCGAGCGAGTCGAGCCAGTCATGCCACTCACGGTCGCGCAGGTCCCACGGCGACGTACCGTGGCCCTTCAGACGCACCCCGCAGGTGACGTAACCCGCTGCGGCGAGCCGCTCGCCGAACGCACGTACCTCGGCCGGCGAGGCCAGAAAGCCGTGCGTGAGCACCACGCCGACCGCGCGCGGCTTCTCGGGCACCAGCAGGAACGGGCTCGGGTCGGCGGTCGCCGTTTCGCGATCGTTGATCTCCCGGTAGCGCTCCTTGTCGAACAGCGCGCGGTCCCAGGCGAGCTCCTTGAGTTCGTCGTCGTAGAGCTCGGATGCCAGCTCCGCGCCGCTGATGCTGCGCGCCCGCGTCAGCGCGCGCGCGACCGCCTCGCGCACCTCCGCGAGCGGCGCGACCTCGTTGCCATAGACCTCGATCGGATTGGCCATGCGCACCGCGTCGAACTCGTGCTCCACGCGCAGCTTTTCGCGCAGCACGATGACCTCGTCGCCGTGCTCGATGAGATCGGCGCCGGCGGCGGAGTCGAGAAACTCGCTCAGCGCCGACGGCTCCGACTCGAGTACGGCCTGGTAGCGGCGCGGGTCGCACAGGCCGCGATGCAAGCGGATCTCGTCGTGGCCCTGAAGGTGCTTGATGGCCAGGTACAGCGAGCGCCGGAACTCGGTCGCGCCGATATCGGCACGACCTCGCTCGACTTCGCCCAGGATGATGGACGAGGCGAGGTGCGACAGGTTGACCACGATCGCATCGTAGATGCGCCGCATGTAGGTATCGCGCACCCGGTTGATGATGCGATTCGCGCCGTGCGTGGCGAGTCGGCGCAGCAGCCGGCTTTCCAGGTACTCGATGTCGAATACCGCGCCCAGGTTCGGCAGCTCGCGCGCGAGGTGACGCACAATCGGCTGCTCGAACCACTGGAAGACATCGTCGACGTGGAGGCTGCGCCCGAGGTTGATGTCCATGTCGGTGGCCTTGAGCAGGATGTTGCCTTCGACCACGAGTTCGTCGACCGCCCGCATGCTGAGCTTGCCGGTCAAGAGCTCGGCACCGCGGCGCAGGATGTTGTCGCTGATGCGCAGGGGGTAGAAGGTGATGCTCGACGGCACCAGGTTGATCGGGCGCGCGGCGGCCTCGACCAGCGCCTGGGTGCTGCCGAGCTGGCAATCGTGCGCCCAGCGCTCGAGGGTCTCGCTGTCGCCGATCGCGTCGCGATGCCGCACTGCGTGCTGGAATATGCGCAGGCCGATGGCGAGCCGCGCGGCGCCGGTGTGATGCTTGCGGCGTTCGTCGGCGTGCCGCGAGTAAATGCTGTAGCGGCCCTGCTCGTCGATCACCTGCCGATCCTTGACCATGCCGCCTTCCGGGAACACCACGACCTTGCGCCCGCGTAACAGGTCGATGGCGAGCAGCTCCATCAGGTGCGGGTGCTTGTTCGGAACCACGCCGAGGTCGCGCAGTACCGCGGCGAATCGGTCGTTTCCGGCAAAGAACTCGGCCGCGGCGATGGAGCGGCAGAAAGCGCCGGTCTCCTGGTAGATCAGGTACTGCGGGATGAAGGTCTCCATCCGCGCGAAATGATTGAACAGGAAGATGCTGCCGTGATCGATCTGGTCCGCGCGATGATGCATCTTGATACGCACACCCAGCACCTTGCGCACCTGGTCGAATGCGCGCGCGCACCAATCGTAGGTCTGGGGATTGAGGTCGAAGTACCCGTCCATGCAACGGTTCCGAGCGCCGGGAGGCGACCAGTCTACCCGAGCGCGCGGCGCGGCGGCGTCATGTCGACGCGTCGCCGGCGCGCGTGTGGTGCTCGGCCAGCGCCCAGGCAACGTGTTCGCGGACCAGCGCCGAGGGGTGGGCCCGGCGTGATTCGAGCGCAGCCAGCACGGCCGGTTCGGTCGGTGCGTTACCGAGCGCGACGGCGAGGTTGCGCAGCCATTGCTCGAACGAGACGCGGCGCAGCGCCGAACCTTCGGTGAGCCTGTCGAAGGCGGCTTCATCGAGCAGGAAGAGATCGACCAGTGCCGGCGCATCGAGACCGTGACGTGGCGCGAAATCGGTCACGGTAGTCAGCTTCGCGTAGCGATTCCAAGGACACACGAGCTGACAGTCGTCGCAGCCGAAAACACGATTGCCGACGAGCCGGCGCAGGGTCACCGGAATGGCCTCGCGCGACTCGATGGTGAGGTAGGAGATGCAGCGCCGCGCATCGAGCTCGTAGGGCGCCACAATGGCGCCGGTCGGGCAAGCCTCGATGCAACGCGCGCAGCTGCCGCAATGGTTGTCCGCCGCGTCATCCGCGGAAGTCGCCGGGAGCGCCAGATCGGTCAGGATCTCGCCGAGGAAGAACAACGAGCCGCGCTCGCGGTCGATCAGGTTGGTGTGCTTGCCGATCCAGCCGAGCCCGGCGTTGCGCGCCAGCGCGCGCTCGAGCAGCGGCGCGCTGTCGGTAAAGGCACGGTAACCGAACGGGCCGATCTCCGCTTCCAGGCGCCGCGCGAGCTGGCGCAGGCGGCCACGCAGGGTCTTGTGGTAATCGCGACCGAGGGCGTAGCGCGAGACGTAGGCGCGCCGCGGGTCGCCGAGCGCGGCGAGCGCCGCGTCCGGCGTCTCGCACATGTAGTCCATGCGCACGCTGATCACCGACACCGTGCCGGGCACGAGGCGGCCCGGGTCGGCACGCTCATCGCGGTGGCGCTCCAGCCACGCCATCGACCCGTGCATGCCGCTCGCGAGCCACGCATCGAGGCGATCCCGGTCGTGTCCGAGATCGAGGTGTGCGACCGCGAGATGCGAGAAACCCAGCTCCGCGGCCCACTCGCGCAGGCGTGACAGCACCGCGGCGGGCGCGAGCTGCGCATGCCGCGCGGATCCACCCGGCGTGCTCACGCGGGCTCCGGCGGCACCAGCGCGAGGCGTTCGGCCAGGGCCTGCCACAGGGCACGGAAGGCGCGCCCGCCCGCCGAGGCATCGGCAAAGACATTGACCGGCGCCCGATGCTCGCCCATCTGCTCGACCTGGCTGGCGTAGGGGACGAAGATGCGCAGCAGCTCGGGGTGCTCGCGCGCGAAACTGACGATCAGCTCGCGATGCAGACGCTTGCGCCGATCGACCATCGAAAAGAAGGGGACCAGGCGCGCGCGGACGGACGCATCGCGCTCACGAAAGCGCTCGAGCTGCGCGTAGGCGCGCACGGAGAGATGCGTCGGGATCAAAGGAACGAGCAGCAGGTCGGCCATGTGGAACACGTTCTCCGACACCACCGACATGCTCGGCGCGCAGTCGAGAAACACCAGGTCGTAGTCGGACTCGACTTCGCGCAGCATCTTGCCCAGGCGGCGCGTCGATTTCTTGTGATCGGCCAGCTCGAGGTCGAGGTTGCGGTAGGAGAAGTCCGCCGGCACCAGATCGAGACCGTCGTGATCGGTGGCGCGGATCGCCCGCGCGAGGTTGCGCCGCTTCTCGATCAACGCGGAAGCGCCGCCGGCCAGGCGCGGCTTCACCCGCAGGTAGAAGCTCGCCGCGCCCTGTGCGTCGAGGTCCCACAGCAGCGTCCGGTGTCCGTGCGCGGCGGCGAGGTAAGCGAGGTTGACGGCGGCCGCGGTCTTGCCGACCCCGCCCTTGAGGTTATAGGTGGCGATGACCTTCATCGTCGTCCCTTGTCGCACAGGCGGTGCAGGCTGTCGAGCCCGTCCGGCCCGCACATCGCATCGAGCGCGCGCGCGAGCCGCGCGTTGTCCGGCGCGTCGAGATCGAGCGCTGCGGGCAAGGCGAGGTGTTCGAGCTCGGCGGCGAACAGCGCCCGGAGCGCGTCGTCCTTGGCGGCATCGTGCCAGGCGACGAGCAGGCCTGCGTGCGCCCAGCGGTCGCAGATAGCGCCCGCGATGGTCTGCAGGCGCTTGAGCACACCGATAAGGTGCCGCGCGCGTTTGCGCGCATACAGCGGCGCGAACGCGTCGAGCAGATAGCGCAGCTTCTTCGCATCCTTGCGTATCTCGTGCAGCGCGGCCGGCGGCAGCACCCGGTCGTGCTGGTGGCGGCGCCGGCACAGCCGCCGGTGGCGACGTCGGATGGCCTTGTCGACGAGTGCGCGTAACGACGTCGCGCCCGGCTCCTGTGCCGCAAGCCGCTCGAGCCACGCGCCCCAATCTCTCTGCAGACGCTGGTAGCGGCGTCCACCGAGCAGGCGCGCGAGTCGCGCCTGCTCACGACGGCGACGCGCGCGGAGATGCGCGTGCAGCTCGGGAGCGACGCGCGTGCTGCCGTCGTCGAGCGCGTCCAGCCAGACGTCCAGATCGCGCAGCGAACTGGTCTCGCGGCTCAGCCAGGCGAAGCCTTCCTTGAGTGCGGCGACATCGCCGAGCATGCTCTCGAAAGCCTGCACGAGCGAGCGTGCGCGGCGCAGCGCGACGCGGAAATCATGCAGGAACTCGATGTCCAGATCGTCGCGGATGCCTGCCTCGTTGGCCTGCATGACGGCGCGGAAGTGGGCCAGCCGTCCGGCGATCGCCGGAGCGACCGGAGCGTCCGACGTGAGGGTACCCGGCGGCGGTGGCCGATCCCATTCACCGGCCAGGCGCGCATCGAGCAGCGTATTCGCTGCGAGCGCCTGCGGCTCGAGATCCGCTGCGGCGAAGGCGGGGGCCAGGGCGGCGCGTAGCTCGCGCCGATAGCCGCGCAGCGGCCGGGCCGTGACGGTCACGAGCGTGCCGCCGGCCCACGCATGGCGCTCGAGCACGAGCTCGCCGATGATCTTGTCGTCCCCGTTCAACCACGGGCGGAGGCTCCGCTCGACCTCCCAGCGACGTACCGCGAGCAGCGTGCGCGGGCGCAGCGCGGGCGCCACGGCCGCACGCAGGCGCGCATCGGCCAGCGCCGCGGACCGACACGGCGGCTGGCAGCCCGCAGACGGCGCGACGAGCTGCCGCCCCGCAAGGTCGAACAGCGTCAACGTGCCCCGATCGTCGTCCTCGGCCAGGTCGTGGACCAGCAGCATGCCGGCGTCGCGCAGGCGCCGGTCGGCGCTGTCGAGCAGGCAGCGCCGGATACCCTCGCGTTGCCAGCGCGCGTTTGTCGCCGCGAGTGCGAAGCGTTGCTCGAGCGCGGCAAGCGTGGGGCCATCCTGGCAGACGAAATGCAAAGGTCTGGGCATGGTCTTCCCCGCTCTTGGCGGCGGGCGGGCGCCGACTGGGCCGGCCAAGCATAACAAGAACGCCCGCGCGTTGTGTTACCTTGGCGGGGCCTGCCGCGGCCGGTCGCACCGACCGTCCCTTCCCCTGCTTCGACGAGGGTCACTGACGCCACCTGCGCGTTGACTGGAACCGGCAGAAAATCATTCATGACCGCGCCGATGGCTGGCAAGTCCATTTTCGATGGGGCGCAGTTCAAGGCGCGAGGAGCAGATAGGATGCTCAGCGTGTGAGCGAGGAGCAACGCGGAAATGCGCGCCAGGGAAAACAGACTTGGCAGCCATCGGCCCTTCGGGTTGGCCCCCCACCAATATTTTCGTGGGGCCCGGCTACGGCGTTACAGCGCTTGGCAATAGAACCGCTATTCCCTGCGCACTGCGCCCCCATGAATGATTTTCCCGGGGCCGGGCTTTTTGGGCGCGAACGCAACCACGAGTAATTTCGAGACCGGTTCTAAGGACATGCTCGAGTACGTCAAAGAGTGGTACGAGAAGCACTTCTCGCATCCGCAGGCCGTGCTGCTGGTGGTGTTCCTCATCAGCGGCTTCGTCATCATGTTCTTTCTCGGCAAGATGCTGGCGCCGCTACTCGCGTCACTGGTCATCGCCTACCTGCTGGAAGCGTCGGTGCAGCTGCTCGAGCGCAAGGGACTGGGGCGCATCCTGGCGGTGAGCGTGGTGTTCCTGCTCTTCCTCGCGGTGCTCGCGTTTCTCGTCGTCGGGCTCGCTCCGCTCGTCTCACGCCAGCTCAGCAACTTCATCCAGGACCTGCCACGCATGGTCTCGCACGGCCGCGGCGTGCTGCTGCGCCTGCCCGAGACGTATCCCAATTTCGTCACCGCCACCCAGATCGACAGCATCATCAACACGGTGCGCGGCGAGATCAGCGACCTCGGCCAGAGCGTGCTCACGCTGTCCCTGGCCTCCATCCCCGCCATCGTCACGCTGCTCGTGTATCTCATCCTGGGACCGGTCCTGGTGTTCTTCTTTCTGAAGGACAAACAGGCCCTGATCGCCTGGCTGACCGGTTACCTGCCGGCCGAGCGCACCGTGTTGACCACCGTTTGGCGCGACGTCGACATCCAGATCGGCAACTACGTGCGCGGCAAGTTCTACGAGATCTTCATCGTCGGCGGCGTCACCTATTTCACTTTCGCGATGTTCGGCCTGTCCTATGCACCGCTGCTCGCCGTCCTCGTCGGACTGTCGGTGATCGTGCCTTACATCGGCGCGGCCGTGGTCACGTTGCCGGTGGCGCTCGCTGCGTGGATCCAGTTCGGCTGGGGCGACACCTTCATCTGGGTCATGGTCGCCTACGCCATCATCCAGGCGCTCGACGGCAACCTGCTCGTGCCGCTGCTGTTCTCCGACGTGGTCAACCTGCACCCCGTGGCGATCATCGCCGCGGTGCTGGTGTTCGGCGGCCTGTGGGGCTTCTGGGGCGTGTTCTTCGCCATTCCGCTGGCAACACTGGTGAAGTCGTTGCTCAAGGCCTGGCCCAGTCTGGAAGCGCACCGCCACATTGCCGAGCGCACGGCTTAACGCCGCTGCCCGGGCGCGCACGCGCGCCTTACAGGTGCTGCGTCGCGTAGTCAGCCAGGCGCGAACGCTCGCCGCGGCGCAAGGTGATATGGCCGGCGTGCGCCCAGGGACGAAATCGGTCGACGACGTAGGTCAGGCCGGAAGTGGTCTCGCTCAGGTAGGGCGTGTCGATCTGCGCGATGTTACCGAGACAGATGAGCTTCGAGCCGGGGCCGGCGCGCGTGATCAGCGTCTTCATCTGCTTGGGCGTGAGATTCTGCGCCTCGTCGATGATCACGAAGCGATTGAGGAAGGTGCGTCCACGCATGAAGTTCAGCGAGCGAATCTTGATGCGATGCTGGATCAGATCGGCACTTGCCGCGCGGCCCCATTCGCCGCCTTCGTCGGACTCCGAGAGCACCTCGAGATTGTCCATCAGCGCGCCCATCCACGGCGTCATCTTCTCCTCTTCGGAGCCGGGTAGGAATCCGATGTCCTCGCCCACGGGGATGGTCACACGCGTGACGATGATCTCGCGGTACTGACGCGTGTCGAGACACTGCGCGAGGCCCGCAGCGAGTGCGAGCAGCGTCTTGCCGGTACCGGCGACGCCAAGCAGGGTGACGAACTCGATGTCCGGGTCCATCAACAGGTTGAACGCGAAGCTCTGCTCGCGATTGCGCGCGTTGACGCCCCATACCGTGTTTCGCGCTACGCGATAATCGCGTGACTGGCGCAGGAGCACGCGTCCGTTCTCCTCGCCCGCCACCATCAGCTCGAGCGACTCGTCGCCTTCCACGTAGACGAACTCGTTCGGCGCCGCCGCCGGGATCACGCCGCTCGGGATGGCGTACCAGGTCGTGCCTTCGTCTTTCCAGCACTCGACCTGGTCGCTGCATCCGCTCCAGAAGTCGGCCGGAATTGCCGTCGCACCGACGTACAGCAGATCGATGTCGTCGAGAACCTTGTCGTTGTAGTAATCCTCGGCGTCGATGCCCAGCACACGAGCCTTGATACGCAGGTTGATGTCTTTGGACACCAGGATGACGGTGCCATCATCGATCCCGGCACGCAGCGCCAGGACCGTCTCCAGGATGCTGTTGTCGGGGGTCAGGCCGCCGTCGAGCGGCGTGCCCTCGTAGCGCATCGGACGCGTCTGCAGGAACAGGCGCCCGGTCGGTCTGGCGCCGTTGCCGTCGCGCGGATCGATCGCGAGGCCCGCCGCGATCGCACTAGCGTCGGCGGTGCCAATCAGCTCGTCGAGGAAACGGCTCGCCTGGCGCGCGTTGCGCGCGACTTCGGACGCGCCCTTCTTGCTGTGATCGAGCTCCTCGAGCACCGTCATCGGAATGAATACCGCGTGCTCGGCGAAGCGAAACAGCGCCGAGGGGTCGTGGATCAGGACGTTGGTATCAAGGACGTAGGTGCGGGGAGGGGTCGCCATGGCAGAGCGCTATGCGGCTGACGCTACTTGACCGGCTCCATGATCGCGTCGAGATTCAGCTGGTCGCAGAAATCCATGAACTCGCTGCGCATCGCCGCGATCGAGATGTCGGTCGGGATGCTGATGGTCATGTGCAGTGAGAACATCGGCGTACCGGTATGCGCCGCGGCGTAGTTGCTCGTGTACATGTCCTCGACGTTGATGTCGTGGTGCGAGAAGAACTGCGCGATCTGGTGCACGATACCGACCTGGTCGACGGCGATGACTTCGACCGCGTAGGGCATGAGGTCGTGCGCCGGCGCCCGCGTGCGTGCCCGCTGCATGACGATGGTGACGTCGAGTTCCTGCTCGAGGCGCGGCAGCATGGTCTCGATCTTGGCAATCGCGTCCCAAGTGCCGGACAGCAGGACCATCAGGGTGAAGCGGTCGCCCATCACCGCCATGCGGCTTTCGGCGATCGAGCAGCCGCACTCGCGAAACGCCTTGACCATCGGTTCGACGAGGCCCGGACGGTTCTCGCCCATGGCGGAAATCGCAAGGAGGTTCTGCATGCCGGCGCGGGCAGTCGAAGAAGGGTCGTTGGGTGAGGACATAGGCGGCTCGGGCGGAGTATAACGCGTGTCGGCGCCGCGTGGTGCGAACGCTGCGGGGCCAGGCTCGGCGCACCTTGCGCTCCTTGTTCTGACCACATTCAACGGCTACCATGGCCGGTTGTTTTACAGGGTTTTTGTATGGTTACTCCGCGTGGCAGCATCGTTGCGATCGTGACGCCCATGGCGGCAGGCGTGGGAGCCCAGACTCCCCTCGACAAGGCCGCGCTGGCGCGACTCGTCGAGTTCCATATCGGCGAGGGCACCGAGGGTATCGTCGCGGTCGGCACGACCGGTGAATCGGCCACGCTGACCGAGCACGAACACGTCGAGACCATCCGGACCATCATCGACGCGGTGGCCGGCCGCGTGCCGGTGATCGCCGGCACCGGCGCGAACTCGACCCACGAGGCGGTCCGGCTCACGCGCGAGGCACAGGAGCTCGGCGCCGACGCCTGTCTGCTGGTGACGCCCTACTACAACAAGCCGACTCAGGAAGGTCTGTACCTGCACCACAAGGCGGTCGCCGAGGCCGTCGACATCCCGCAGATCCTCTACAATGTGCCCGGACGCACGGCCTGTGACATGCTGCCCGAGACCGTCGCGCGGCTGGCCGAGGTGCCGAACATCGTCGGTATCAAGGAGGCCAGCGGCGACGTCAGCCGGGTTGCGATCATCGAGCACCTCGCCGGCAAGGATTTCGTCCAGCTCAGCGGCGACGACGCGACCGCCCTCGACTTCATGCTCGCCGGCGGTCACGGCGTCATCTCGGTCACCGCCAACGTCGCACCCCGCAAGATGCGCGCGATGTGCGATGCTGCGCGCGCCGGACGCGCGGACGAGGCACGTGCCGTCGACGCCGAGCTGCAACCGCTGCACCACAACCTGTTCGTCGAGGCCAATCCCATCCCGGTCAAGTGGGCCGTCGCGCGGATGGGTCTCATCGAGGCCGGCATTCGCCTGCCCATGACCTGGCTGTCGGCCGGCTACGAAGCGCGCGTCGGCGAAGCCCTGCGGCACGCCGGCATTGCGTGCGAATCCTGAATCATCACCCGGCGGCCGTCGCCGTTGCGAGGAGGAAACGAACCCATGTCTAGAGCCAAGCTAGGGACGCTGCGCGATTCACGGCGAGCATGCCCGCTGGCGCGGCCCGCGGATGTCGCCGCTACCGGCGCCGTCGAGTCGCGCCTGCCGCCGTTCGCCTCACGCGCGCTCCTGGCTGGACTGACGTGCTGCCTGCTGGCTGCCGGGGGCTGCAGCAAGCTGGTGCCGAAGCTCGACGAGGTCTTCCCGGACAATCGCAAGGAATACCAGAAGGCGCAGTCGCTGCCCGACCTCGAAGTCCCGCCGGACCTGAGCACCGAGGCGATTCGCGACCGCATGGCGATTCCGGAAGGCGGTGAGGCTGCGCGCTACTCGACGTTCCAGGAGCGGCGCGCCGACCGCGAGCGCGCCGAGCAGCTCGAGAAGGCGCAGACCTCGGCCATCCGCGTACTCGAAAACGAGCACGTGCTCGCAGTCGAGGGCGCCGTGGTGCAGGTCTGGCCGCGGCTGCAGGCGTTCTGGGCCGACGAGGGCTATGGACTCGAACTCGA
>Ga0180429_10000171_pt1 | contig 60247 bp, 65 predicted proteins | sample SS_ome_FD_132428 | JGI IMG/M metagenome (GOLD analysis project Ga0180429, IMG submission 132428) | Hypersaline lake sediment archaeal communities from the Salton Sea, California, USA - SS_1_S_1 metaG | ecosystem: Environmental > Aquatic > Non-marine Saline and Alkaline > Hypersaline > Sediment ... | reverse complement strand
TAAATAGCGAAGATCATGGTGTTCTGGCTCGCCGGCTTGTCCTCGAGGCGGCCGGGCATCAGCCATTGTGAATGGCCCGACACCTTGTGAAGCTCCTCGAGCGTGGCGAGTGCCTGTTGCGAGAGGGGGACGCGGTGTTCGCGGCGGTTTTTCATCCGTTCGCCCGGGACCGTCCACACGCCTTCCTCGCGATCGAATTCCGCCCACTTTGATTCGCGGACCTCGCTGGTGCGGGCCAGGGTGAGGATCAGGAGCCGAAGTCCCAGCCGAGTTGCCGCATCGCCGTTGTAGGTCTCGAGCGCATGCAGGAAGGTCGGTAACTCGTCGGGGGCGAGGGCGGCCTGCTGCCCCTTTTGGCGGGGCTTCAGGTGATTGTGCAGCTCGCTGGCCGGATTGACCTCGCGGTACCCGAGTGCGACGGCGCGGGAGAATACGGCCCGCACTCGCTGCAGCACCCGCGTCGCGATCTCGCCGGCACCGCGGTCCTCGATGGTTTCGATTAGGGCCATGATCTCGCGCGGCTCGATCTCGTCGATCGGGCGGGGTCCCAGGGTCGGTAGGATGTCGATCTCGAGGGAGCGCCAGACCTGAGAGGCGTGCTTGCGCGTCCAACCGGGCGTTTGGCGCGTATGCCACTCCTTGGCGACGGCGAGGAAGGTCGGAGTCGATGAGTTGGGGCTCCGCTTCTCGGCCCGTTTGGTGGCCGAGGGGTCATCGAGTTCCCGCGCGGCCGACCAGCGCGTTCGAGCCTCGGCCAGACCGATCTTGGGGTAAGGCCCAAGACTGAGGGTCTTCTCCCGGCCATTGACGCGATATTTGCCTCGCCAGAGCTTGCCACCAGCCGGGGTTACGACCAGGTACAGCCCATCGCGGTCGTAGAGCTTCCGGGGTTTGTCTCCGGCCTTCGCTTTCTTGATTTCTTGGATCGTGAGCATCTGGGGGTATTTTCCGGTTGGGGGTATTTTATACCCCCAAATATACCCCCAGAAAGTCTGAAAAGGCCGGAGATGGCGAGATATCCTCGGATAGGCTTTTGCTAAACGTATGCCATTGATTTAGCGATAAAAAAAGCGCCGGTTAAGGCGCTTTTCTGTGAGTTTTCAAGGGCTTGAAAACTCGGTGCTGGTGGAGGCGGCGGGAGTCGAACCCGCGTCCGCGAACCCTCTGCCTTCGGCTCTACATGCTTAGTGCTGTCGATTGTTTTTAACCGCCATGCCGCCCGACAGACAGGGCATACATGACAGCGGTTCCGGTTGAGTTTTAACGCATCAACCCCGGACGAGCGTCAGCGCGATCTTGTGAGGTATGACGCCTGAGATGGCCCGGAGGCCGCTGGACGCACAAGCACGGCTCCAGTCAGACGGCAATCTACCGGTTATTAAGCGGCGAGTGCGTAGTTGTCGTCGTTGGCAACTATAAGTGTTACAGCTGGATTTACGAGGTAGGCTGTTCCTCGGCATGCACCTCAGGTTTTGCAATCCACGTCGAATGCCGTGTCGCCCCCGATAGTGTTACTTGTTAGTCTGCCCGAATTCGGACAAGTTCCCTGATTATAGCCGCATCGCGCAGGGCCAGGTAATCCTGGGTGTGGTTCAGCCTTTCTTGAACATACGTTCCTGGTCACGTTTCCAATCGCGCTCTTTGAGATCGGCGCGCTTGTCATGCAGTTTCTTGCCTTTACCCAGGCCGATCTGAAGTTTTGCCTTGCCCTTTTTCCAATAGAGCGACATGGGCACCAAGGTGAAGCCCTTGCGCTCGACCTGGCCGATCAGCTTGTCCAGCTCGTTGCGATGCAGCAGCAGTTTTCGCGCGCGCATCGGTTGCGTGTTTACGTGGGTCGAGGCTGTTTGCAACGGGGTGAAGTTGGCGCCCACCAGCCAGGCCTCGTTTTTCTGGATCATCACGTAGGTGTCGGTGATGTTGGCGCGCTTGTCGCGCAGGCTTTTGACTTCCCAGCCTTCCAGTGCCAGCCCGGCTTCAAACGTCTCGTTGATCGCGTAGTCATGACGCGCTTTCTTGTTCAGCGCGATGGTCGCGCTGTTGTCTTTGGTTTTTTTCGACTTCTTTGCCATGCGGTCGCATTGTATGCGTGCCCATCGGTCTCCGCCAATGGCCGTGAGAGCGGATTTCTTGTTCCGAGCCTGCCGTTGGCGGAAAATGGCGAACTCAGAAGCAATAAATACCTAGCTGAAGTATGCCGTCGGTTGTCGGTGAAAGGGGGCTTGATGTCTGAAAAGAGAACGTCGATTCACGGCCAGTGGTCATCCAGGATGATTTTCATTCTTGCCGCCACCGGCTCGGCGGTGGGACTGGGCAACATCTGGAAGTTCCCCTATATGGCGGGTGAGAATGGCGGCGGCGCCTTCGTGCTGGTTTATCTTGTGTGCATCGCGGCAATCGGTGTGCCCATCATGATGGCCGAGATCCTGTTGGGCCGGCGTGGGCGTCGCAGCCCGATCAACACCATGTCGGCCTTGGCGCAGGAGGCTGGTGCTTCGCCCCGCTGGGCATGGCTTGGCTGGATCGGTGTGATCTCGGGCTTTCTTATCATGTCCTTCTACAGTGTTATCGCCGGCTGGGCGCTGGCCTATGTGCTCGAGGCGGTCTCAGGCAGCTTTACGGGCATGAGTGGTGAGGCCTCTCAGAACGCTTTCGTTGGGCATATCTCCAATCCTGGCATCACCACTTTCTGGCACACAGTATTCTCGCTGATGACGATGTTGGTGGTGGCCAAGGGTGTCCGCTCCGGTCTGGAAAGGGCGGTGCGTATTCTGATGCCGGCCTTATTCGTGTTGTTGGTCCTGTTGCTCGGTTACGCGATAAACAGTGGTTATTTCGCGCAAGGCCTGGAGTTCCTGTTCAATCCGGATTTCAACAAACTCTCGCGCGAGGGTGTGCTCTCCGCACTGGGGCATGCGTTCTTCACGCTGAGCCTGGGGATGGGCGCGATCATGGTCTACGGATCCTACATGCCGGGTAAGGCCTCGGTCGCCACGACGACCTTCACCATCGCTTTTATGGATACCCTGGTAGCGCTGGTCGCGGGCATGGCGATATTCCCGATCGTGTTTGCGAACGGGCTTGAGCCGGGCGCTGGCCCGGGGCTGGTTTTCATCAGCCTGCCGATTGCCTTTGGTCAGATGGATGGCGGCCTGTTCTTTGGAACCCTTTTCTTTGTGCTGCTGTCGTTCGCGGCCTGGACTTCGGCGATCTCGATCATTGAACCAGCGGTCGCTTTCCTGGTTGAAAACCGCGGCATGAGTCGCAAGAGGTCGGCTGGCGTCATCGTTGGGCTGGCTTGGGCATTGGGGTTGTTGACCGTCATGTCGTTCGGGGGATGGGGGTTCGAATTCGAATTCGCCGGGGCAAAGAAGAGCGATGGCATCTTCGATATTCTCGATATCGCCACCACCAATTTCATGTTGCCGCTTGGCGGACTCGCAATCGCGTTGTTCGCTGGCTGGGTGATGAAGCGCAAGGATACGGCTGAAGAACTTGGTGTTGGGGAAGGCGGGTTGTACAAGTTCTGGCGTTTGCTGGTGCGGTTTATCGCCCCAGCAGGTGTAATGCTGTTTTTCCTGCACTCGCTCGGAGTCATTTGATTTGGCGCATGTTGAAAAAAGCGCGTTGGTGCCTTTTTCCGATCAGGCAATGTTTGACCTGGTAAAGGACGTTGAGCGTTACCAGGAATTTCTGCCTTGGTGCGTTGGGTCGCAATTGCTTTCGCTGGAGGGAAACAAGATCTGTGGTCGCATCGAAGTTGAACGCATGGGAGTGCGTCAGTCGTTCAGCACCTGTAATCGATTTGATGAGCCCCGCCATATGGACATCCAGTTACAGGATGGGCCGTTTGAGTCTCTACATGGCTCCTGGGAGTTCATCCCTTTGCGTGAGGACGCCTGCAAAGTGATTCTGACCCTGGATTTCGAGTTTTCCAACAGGCTGATGGAAATGGCCTTCGGCAAGGTTTTTCACCATATTGCCAATACCATGGTTGAGTCGTTCAGCAAGCGTGCCCGGGAGGTTTACGGTGACTGACATGATGCAAGTGGAAGTGGCCTACGCGACTGAACACGAACAGTTGATTGTGCCGGTTCAGGTTCCAGCACAGTGCACTGTCAAGCAAGCCCTGGAACAGTCCAAGATTGTTCAGCATTTTCCCGAGATCGACCTGGACTCGGCCAAGGTAGGTATTTTTGGGAAGTTGAGCAAGATGGATGCATTGCTCAATCCAGGTGACCGGGTGGAAATCTATCGGAGTCTGATTGCGGACCCGAAAGAGGCACGTAAAAAACGTGCAGCCGAGGGCAAGGTAATGAAGAAGGGCGCACGCGCAGCCACGAAGCCTGAATCCAAGTAACTCGGTAGTGCAAAGAAAAAGCCCCGGTCAGTTGCCGGGGCTTTTGCAAAGGTCAATCGTCGTCAAAGTTGACGGCATCCGTCACGTGTTCCCATAGGGTACGAGGCTCCGGCTCCCAGTCTGGCACTTTGACCACAGAGGGCTTTGCGACGGGCTCCTGCTCCGATGCCGGCTGCGGATGCAAATCGCCGGCTACCCTCACCAACTGGTCGTTGTCAAAAAACACGCTCAGGTACTTGTATTCCTCTGGCGTGCTTCCAACACCTTCCGTGTAGGGGTAGTCCCAGCGGTCGTCATGAAATACGTCGCGCAGCGTCGGCGACCCCAAAACGAAACGTACCTGGCTGCGAGACATCCCCGGCTTGAGTTGGTTTACCTGCTCCTGGGTGATCACATTGCCCTGCTGGATGGTCGGGCGATAAATCAGTGGGGCTCTGTCGAGCGCATCAGGTATCCAGTCGGTGACCGCGGATGCCGACTCGAGGCCATCGCCAACAGTACTGCAACCGGCAGAAAACAGGCTTGCGGTTACGGTGATAGAAATGAGAAGCTTCTGCATGCGCGATTGGTTAACATTTCTGTTTTCGTGGAAGAGCGCAAGATTCTAGCGAATTCGCTGGAAGATTACATGTGTTGGGTACAGAGGAAAAATCTTGGAAGACTCCGATATTAAGAAGGCCGGGCTGAAAGTCACCTTGCCGCGTGTCAAGATTCTACAGATCCTGGAGAGCAATGATGCCCGGCATATGACGGCTGAAGATGTCTACAAGGCCTTGCTGGAGCGTAACGAGGAAATTGGACTGGCAACCGTCTATCGCGTGTTGACCCAATTCGTCAGTGCGGGCCTGGCCGAACGCCATCATTTTGAGGGTGGTCAGGCCGTGTTCGAACTGAACCGCGGTTCCCATCACGATCACATTGTTTGTGAGCAGTGTGGGAAGGTTGAGGAATTCACCGACGAGGTTATCGAAGAGCACCAGCGTAAGATTGCCGAGGACAAGGGTTTCGAGATCTCTGATCACTCCCTGATCATCTACGGCAGTTGCACCAAGACCGATTGCCCGAACAGGCAAGACTAAATGATCAATTAACCGGCCTTTTGCGCCCGCTGGATCATCTCACCGGCGTGCTTGAGGGTCTGTTCGGTGATGTCCACGCCGCCGAGCATGCGCGCCACCTCGCTGACGCGGCTGGACTGGTCCAGTTTTTCGATGTGCGTCTCAGTGGTTTCCCCATCGCTTATTTTGTTGACCCGGTAATGTTGATGCGCCTGGGAAGCGACTTGCGGCAGGTGGGTGACGCACAGCACCTGGCGCTGGTTTCCGAGACGTCGCAACAGCTGTCCGACAATCTCTGCTACGGCTCCGCCGATTCCGACGTCGACTTCATCGAAAATCAGGGTGGGCACTTCGCCGCAGTCGGCCGTTGCCACCTGTATGGCCAACGAAATACGCGACAATTCACCGCCTGAGGCCACGCCCGATAAAGCACCGACTGGTTGCCCCGGGTTGGCGGCAACCAGGAATTGGATCCTGTCCGTACCGTGACGGGCCGGGGAATCACTGTGCGATTCGCACGCCACGCTGAAGCTTCCTCCTTTCATCCCCAGCTGCTGCATGCTCGTTGTCACGGTATCACTCAGTTTTTTGGCTGCTTTGGCGCGTGCCTTGCTCAACTTGGTGGCATGCTGATCATAGGTCTTCTGCAAGGTTTCCAACTGCGCGTCGAGCTGGTCCAGGGCATGGTCAGCGTTGCGCAATTCATCGAGTTCGGCCTGCATGCGCTGCGCCAGCTTTGGTAGCTCGGCGATGGTGATGCGGTGCTTGCGTGCCGCATCGTGCAGTTTGCCCAGTTGCGTATCGATCTCCTGCAAGCGCTGCGGATCGATCTGTATCTTGTCGGCATAGTGGCGCAGGCTCTGCGTAGCTTCGTCCACCTGGATGCTGGCCGATTCGATCAATTCCCTCGCCTCATCAAGATGGCTGTCCAGCGCTGCCAGTTCGCCCAGTTGGTTGCTGAGAGAGCCGAGCAGGCTGGCGATATCCTGTTCGCCGTCGCTGAGCGTGTAGAGCAGGGCGGATGATTCGCTTTGCAGGCGCTCGGCGTGTGCCATGCGTTGGTGATCCTGCTCCAGTTGTTTAATGTTGGCGGCTGTCTCGATCAGTGGATCCAGCTCCACAACCTGAAATGCCAGATAGTCCAGCCGGTTGGCGCGGTCAGCCGCCGCCTTTTGCAATTGCTCCCGCTGCTTGTGAGCCTGTTGCATCGCCTGGAAGTGCTCGCCCAGTTCGCTGACCTGTTGCTGCAGGCCCGCATAGGCATCCAGGAGGTTGCGTTGCGCGCTGCCGCGCAACAATGATTGGTGTTCGTGCTGACCATGGATATCCAGAATCAGCTCACCCAGTTCGCGTAACATGGCCTGTGTTGAAGGCGTACCGTTGATGTAGGCGCGTGAGCGGCCATCGCGCACCAATACGCGCCGCAGCAGGCACTGCTTGTCATCGGCCAGGTCGTGCTCGTCCAGCCAGTGCAGTGCTGCAGGGCAATCGGCCAGGTCAAAACCGGCGTTCACTTCGGCCTTGTCACTACCGTTGCGGATCATGCCGTTGTCGGTCTTATCGCCCAGCGCGAGACCGAGCGCGTCGATCATGATGGATTTGCCGGCACCGGTCTCGCCGGTCAGCGCACTCATGCCTGCACTGAAGCCCAGCTCCAGCTCGCGCACGATTACCAGGTTGCGAATGGTCAGGCGGGTCAACATCAGCTGCGTTGTCCCCCCCAGCCCAGTTTGGCGCGAAGGATCTGGTAATGGTCGTGACCGGTAGGGTGTAGCAGGCGCAGTGGCACAGGGTGTTTGGAAACATGCACCTTGTCGCCAGCCTGGATGGTCAGGCTGGCCTGGCCATCGCAGGTGACACGCACATGTTCCGGTTCTGTCTTGCCACAGACTGAAAGCAGGATCTCGCTGTTGCCGTGGATCACGATCGGGCGGTTGCTCAACGTATGCGGACAGATGGGCACCAGTGAAATCGCATCCAGGCTCGGCGCCAGCAACGGGCCGCCACCGGACAGTGCGTACGCGGTGGAGCCGGTCGGTGTTGAGATGATCAATCCGTCCGAGCGCTGTGCGTCGATGAAGCTGCCGTTCACCCAGGTCTCGAATTCGATCATGCGTGCGATGTTCCACTTGTGGAGCACCACGTCGTTTAGCGCCAGTTGAGGCTGCTGGTCGCCTATACGGCAATTCAGCAGGAAGCGGTTATCTTCCTCGTATTGGCCGTCCAGCACCGCGCCGACGATCTGCAGCATGTCGTCCGGCGAAATGTCTACCAGGAAGCCCAAGCGGCCGAGGTTCACCCCGAGCAGGGGTATGCCGGCATCGACCAGTTCACGCGCGCTGCTCAGCAGGGTGCCATCGCCGCCGGTGATGATGGCCAGGTCCGCCTGTTCCGCCAGTTGCCGCAGCGGCAGCACCTGGTCGTGTCCGAGTACATCGGCGGCACGCGCATCGTAACTAAGCCTGATTTGGCGGCTCAGCAGAAACTGTTCCAGCGATTGGAGGGTGGGTCGCAGGCGCCTGTTGTCGTCTGGCTTTGCAATCAGAGCGATATGTCGGAACTGTGTGTCGGCGCTCACGTGTCGATCCCGCGTAAAGAATGGTGTGAAGCTAGCATGTGGGCCCGGCGGTGGAAAGACTCCCATTCTCAAGCTGTTCCCACTTCTTGACACTGGAAAAAACGCCTCCACATAATCCTTGGCGACGCGCCGCAGGGCGAGCTTTGTTTTCACCTGTTCCGATTGGAATTCATACCTTGACTGGAAAAGCGACAGACACCCAGATCGATGAACGCGCCCAGTACTTTCTGAAAGTGCTGATTGAGCGTTACATCCAGGACGGGCTGCCGGTCGGCTCACGGACCCTGGCGCGTGATTCCGGTCTGGATCTGAGTCCTGCGACCATCCGCAATGTCATGTCAGATCTGGAAGATCTGGGTTTTATCGCTTCGCCGCATACCTCGGCCGGGCGCATACCGACTGTTTCCGGTTACCGAGTGTTCGTCGATTCCATGTTGTCGTTGCAGCCGATAGACGAGCGCCTGATCCAGCAGGTGCAGCACGAACTGGAACTGCCCACCACTGACCCGGGTACCGGCATCGTGCAGTCGGCGTCAAAGATGCTCTCCGACATGACCCGCATGGCGGGGGTGGTGATGGTGCCAAACCGCAACCAGGAAAAGGTGCGCCAGATCGAGTTCGTGTCGCTCTCGAGCACTCGCGTGCTTGCGGTTATCGTCACCTCCGCCGGCGAGATACTGAACCGGATTATTGAGACCTCGCGCGAATTCGGGCGCTCTGAACTGGAGCAGCTCAGCAACTACATCACCCAGCACTACGCCGGGCATGACCTGGAAACGGTGCGGCGCGAGGTATTCAACGAAATGCAGGCGACCCGCGCCGATATGGACCGCCTCATGGCAGAGGCGTTGACCATGGCACGCCAGGCTTTCAGTGATACCGAATCCGAGCCGGACATGGTGGTCAGTGGCCAGACCAACCTGATGGATTTCGACGAACTGGCGCAGATGGACCGTTTGCGCGGCTTGTTCGATGCGTTCACGGAGAAGCAGGAAATCCTGCATCTGCTCGATCGCTGTCTGGAGGCGGATGGTGTCCAGATCTACATCGGCGAGGAATCCGGCTACCAGACGCTCCGGGATTGCAGCGTGATTACCGCCCCTTACGAAGTGGACGACGAGGTCATTGGCGTGCTCGGCGTGATTGGGCCCACCCGGATGGCCTACGACAAAGTCATTCCGATTGTCGATGTCACCGCAAAATTGTTGGGTGCGGCCTTGAAATCCCGCTGAGCACCCCCATCTCCTGCCCAGTAATCCGCCGGCATCGGCTTTTTGCTGGCATTAAATTCAATCCAAACAAAAGCTTGCGAGAGGTTTCTAATGAGCGACCAGAAGGATCGCGTGGACGAGGAAGTGCCCACTGAAGAGTCTCAGGCGGACTCTTTCGAAGAGGAAGTGGTCGAGATGGAAGTCGACACCATGGAGGTTGAGGCATCCGCCCAGGATCTCAGCAAGCTGCTCGATGAGGCCCAGAAGAAGGCTGACGAGCATTACGAGCAATTGATGCGCGCGCATGCAGAGATCGAGAACCTCAAGCGACGTCATGCCCAGGAAATCGAGAAAGCCCACAAGTACGCGCTGGACAAGTTTGTCAACGAGCTGCTCGGTGTGTGGGATAGCCTGGAACTGGGACATGCCGCGGCGCAGGACGACTCCGCCGACGTGGCCAAGCTGCGTGAGGGTACCGAACTGACCCTGAAAATGCTTTCCGACGTGATGAACAAGTTCGGTGTGGAACAGCACAACCCCCAGGGTGAGCCGTTCAATCCGGAACTGCACCAGGCCATGTCGATGCAGCCGCGGGACGACGTGGAACCGAACACGGTGGTGACCGTCGTGCAGAAAGGCTACAGCCTGAACGGTCGCTTGGTGCGTCCTGCGATGGTGATGGTCTCGCAGGCGGCTTCCTGAAGACAAAGAAAAATCGCGCAAGTGCTTGAAACAGGGCTTGCGAACCCCACATAGAAACCAACTTCCAACGGTTCAAGAATTTTACGGAGAAACCCAAATGGGCAAGATCATCGGAATCGACCTCGGCACCACCAACTCCTGTGTGGCAGTGATGGAAGGTGACAAAACCAAGGTAATCGAGAACAGCGAGGGCGATCGCACGACCCCGTCGATCATCGCCTACACCAACGACGGTGAAGTCCTGGTTGGCCAGAGCGCCAAGCGCCAGGCGGTCACCAATCCGCAGAACACCCTGTTCGCCATCAAGCGTCTGATCGGTCGTCGCTTCAGTGATGATGTGGTCAAGCGTGACCAGGACATCGTGCCCTACAAGATTGTCGGTGCCGACAACGGCGACGCCTGGGTCGAGGTAAACGGCAAGAAGATGGCTCCGCCGGAAATCTCTGCCAAAGTGCTGCAGAAGATGAAGAAGACCGCCGAGGATTACCTGGGTGAAGAGATCAAGGAAGCGGTCATCACCGTGCCGGCCTATTTCAACGATTCGCAGCGCCAGGCGACCAAGGATGCCGGCCGTATTGCGGGCCTGGACGTGAAGCGCATCATCAATGAGCCGACCGCTGCTGCATTGGCCTACGGCCTGGACAAGGCACAGGGCGACAAGAAGCTGGCTGTGTATGACCTGGGTGGCGGCACCTTCGACGTGTCCATCATCGAGGTGGCCGAGATCGACGGTGAGCACCAGTTCGAAGTGCTGTCGACCAACGGCGACACCTTCCTCGGTGGCGAGGACTTCGATATGCGCATCATCGACTTCCTGGTCGATGAATTCAAAAAGGAGCAGGGCGTCGATCTGAAGAACGACCCTCTGGCATTGCAGCGTCTGAAAGAGGCTGCTGAGAAGGCCAAGATCGAGCTTTCTTCCTCGTCGCAGACTGACATAAACCTGCCGTACATCACCGCCGATGCATCCGGGCCGAAGCACATGAACATCAAGCTGACCCGTGCCAAGCTGGAGTCGCTGGTGGACGAGCTGGTACAGCGCACCCTAGAACCGTGCAAGATTGCGCTGAACGACGCCGGCCTGTCCGCATCCGACATTGATGACATCATCCTGGTCGGTGGCCAGAGTCGCATGCCCAAGGTGCAGGAAGTGGTCGAGAACTTCTTCGGCAAGGCGCCGCGTAAGGACGTCAACCCTGACGAGGCCGTTGCCATGGGTGCGGCCATCCAGGGTGGCGTACTGGGCGGTGAAGTCAAGGATGTTCTGTTGCTCGACGTTACCCCGCTGAGCCTGGGTATCGAGACTCTGGGCGGCGTCATGACCAAGCTGATCGAGAAGAACACCACGATTCCGACCAACGCATCGCAGACCTTCTCAACCGCCGACGACAACCAGACTGCGGTGACCGTGCACGTGTTGCAGGGCGAGCGCGAGCAGGCGGCGGGCAACAAGTCGCTGGGCCGTTTTGACCTGACCGACATCCCGCCGGCGCCACGCGGCATGCCGCAGATCGAAGTCAGCTTCGACATCGACGCCAACGGCATTCTGCATGTGTCCGCCAAGGACAAGGCTACCGGCAAGGAGCAGTCGATCCGCATCACTGCGTCCTCCGGTCTGTCCGAGGACGAGATCAACAAGATGGTGCAGGACGCAGAGGCGCATGCCGATGAGGACAAGAAATTCCACGAACTGGTGGAAGCGCGCAACCAGGCGGATGGCATGATCCACGCGACCAGGAAGTCCATGGAAGAGCTGGGCGAGGACAAGCTGGAAGCTGGCGAGAAGGAGACCATCGAGAAGGCCATCGCCGAGCTGGAAGAGGCTATGAAGGGCTCTGACAAGGAGGCCATCGAAGCCAAGACCAAGTCCCTGGCCGAGGCATCCGGCAAGATGGCGGAGCGCCTGTACTCGCAGCAGGGCGGCGCCGATGCGTCCGCAGCAGCGGGCGCGGCTGGTGCAGCCGGCGCAGCAGGAGCCGGTGCTGCCGGGGCCGAAGCGGCTGGCGGTGCGGCAGACGATGTCGTCGATGCGGAGTTTGAAGAGGTCAAAGACGATAAGTAAGCCGACAGCCGTCAGCTTGAGGGGGAGTCCGCCTCCCCCGCTAATCAGCCGAAACGTGCTGCCGGTAACGGTTGCACGTTTTGGTTTTTCTAGTGGCTGAGTGGATCAGCCGGACAGGAAGCAGTTGTTATGTCGAAGCGTGATTTCTACGAGGTCCTGGGCGTACAGAAAAATGCCAGTGAGGCCGAAATAAAAAAGGCCTACCGCCGACTGGCGATGAAATATCACCCGGATCGCAATACCGGTGACAAGTCCGCGGACGCCGAAAAAAACTTCAAGGAAGCCAAGGAAGCCTATGAAGTGCTCTCGGATGCGCAGAAACGAGCGGCATACGATCAGTTCGGTCACGCGGGTGTGGACCCCTCGATGGGCGGAGGACCGGGTGGCTTCGGTGGTGCTGGTGGTGCCAGCTTCAGCGACATTTTCGGTGATGTGTTCGGTGACATTTTCGGCGGTGGCCGGGGTGGTCCTGGTGGCGGGGGGCCACGCGTGCAACGGGGCGCCGACCTGCGTTACAACCTTGAGCTCAGTCTGGAAGACGCGGTTGCCGGCACCTCGGTCAAGATCAAAGTGCCCACATGGGCCAAGTGTGAAACCTGTGGTGGTACCGGTGCCAAGAAGGGTTCGAGCCCCAAGACCTGCGGGACTTGCCACGGCGCCGGCCAGGTGCGCATGCAGCAGGGCTTCTTCTCTGTGCAGCAGACCTGTCCGACATGCCATGGCAAAGGCAGCGTTATCGATGACCCTTGCTCGGCCTGTCACGGTCATGGGCGAATACAGGAAACCAAGACCCTGTCGGTCAAGGTGCCGCCCGGCGTGGATACCGGTGACCGTATCCGCCTCGCAGGGGAGGGTGAAGCGGGCGAGAATGGCGGACCACCCGGCGATCTTTACGTGCAGGTTGCGGTGCGTCCTCACCCGATCTTCGAACGCGACGACAGCCATCTCTATTGCGAGATGCCCATCTCCTTCACCACTGCAGCGCTTGGGGGTGAAACGGAGGTCCCGACACTCGGTGGAAAGGTCAAGCTGAAGATTCCCGAGGGCACCCAGACCGGCAAGATGTTCCGCATGCGCGGCCAGGGCGTAAAACCCGTGCGTGGTGGTCCGCAGGGTGACCTGATCTGCAAGGTGGTGGTCGAGACGCCGGTCAAGTTGACCGGGGAACAGCGTCGCCTGATAGAGGACCTCGATGCCTCTCTCAAGGGTGGTGGTAGCAAGCACAACCCGAACGCACACGGCTGGGTGGACAAGGTGAAGGGATTTTTCAAGGATGTCGGGCTCTAGGCTTCATCCTGTGCTTGAATAGAAGTCCTCGAACAAATAAGAGAAAAATGATGCGAGTAGCAGTTGTCGGCGCCGCCGGGCGCATGGGTCGTAACCTTATCCAGGCAGTATGCAATACGGATAATCTGGAACTGAGTGCAGCGACCGAGCGCCCGGATTCCACTCTGGTCGGTGCGGATGCGGGTGAGATTGCCGGTGTCGGGAAGCTTGGGGTGCTTATCTCACACAGCCTCACCAAGGTGGTGGACGACTTCGACGTGGTGATCGATTTCACCGGTCCGGAGGCGACCATGATCCATCTCGACATCTGCCGGCAGCACGGGAAAAAGATGGTGATTGGTACCACCGGGCTGAACGAAGACCAGAAATCGAGGATTGCCGAAGCTTCCAAGGATATTGCTGTCGTATTCGCGCCCAACATGAGCGTGGGCGTGAACCTCTGTTTCAAGCTGCTCGATATCGCTGCCCGCGTGATGGGAGATGACTGCGATATCGAGATCGTCGAGGCACATCATCGCCATAAAGTGGATGCGCCCTCAGGTACCGCATTGCGCATGGGTGAGGTGGTTGCCGATGCGCTCGGCCGGGATCTGAAAGAGGTGGCGGTTTACGGTCGCGAAGGCCAGACCGGCGCACGCGATCGTCAGACCATTGGTTTCGAGACTATCCGCGCCGGTGATGTGGTCGGCGAGCATACCGTGTGGTTTGCCACCGAGGGCGAACGCGTCGAGATCACCCACAAGGCCTCCAGTCGCATGACCTTCGCCAACGGTGCCGCACGTGCGGCCGCCTGGCTCGACGGACAGGACAATGGCCAGTTCGATATGCAGGATGTGCTGGGTCTCGGTTAAATCGTTGTCGAGATGGCCGCCGGTAACCCGGTGGCTGGGTTTCCTGTGTTTCCTTTTGCTTGCCGCCTGTGGTGGCAATGCACCATCACCCGAGGAGCAGGTCCGAAAGCTGATCTCGACTTTCGAAGCGGCGGTCGAGAGCGGCTCGCTCAAGGATGCTTCGGTCCTGCTCGGGGATGAATACAGCGATCAACACCACCCGAGCAAAGGAGCAGCAATGCGCTCCTTGTTCGCTTACACCCGCCGTCATCGCGACATCCATCTGTTTGCCCGTATTCATGAGATTGAGATCGCGCCCGATCAGCGCCTTGCTGGCGCCGTGGTGCTGGCGGCTATCACCGGGAAACCCGTGGACACTGAACAACAGCTTCTGGCCCTTAAGGCTGATTTGTATCGCTTCGAGCTGAACCTGGCCCGTAACGATAATGAGCATGGCTGGCACATAATAAGCAGTCGCTGGCAACGGGCAGACCTGGGTTTTCTGACGCGTTAAACACAGCGCAATGCAAATCGCTGATCCATGTTAATAAGCCCGCAGCGCAGGTATAGGGTTACACCCACGACATAATTGCGGCGCTCCAACTAAACTGTCTTCTGAACTCAGGAGTTGGGAGGTTTTGGTGGGTACATCGGACAAACAGAACAAGCGCCGAATTCTGCCGGCTATGATGATTGCCGTCGCCGTGCTGATAGCCTGTGCGGCATTCGCTGGCATGGGAATGTTCATGTACAACATGGGCAAGGATATGGCGACCATGACCGAGGCGGTCAGCCAGATGACGCGCGATGTTCATAGCATGGCCGGCAACATGAATGGCATGGCGGCCGACATGGTCAAAATGGCTGACAGCATGGTTGCGGGCCAGGACAGGATGGGGGAAGACTTTGCCCAAGTCGCGACCGACATGCGCACCATGACAAACAGCATGGTGGGAATGAGTGAGGATATGGGCCTGCTCGGCGGACATATCGCTAATATGAACGTGAACATGGCGGCGATGAACCAGGCCATGCAGCGTATGAGCAACGATATGGCCTACATCCGCTACGACATCAATAAGTTCACCGAGCCCGAGCAAATCATGATGCCCTTCCTGCGTTAGGGAAAGTTGCGCAGCATCGCCGCACACAGGCCCGCCTGGCCAGGCCCCTCGTTACTGAAATACCACTTCACGGCCGCTTTCATCTGCACCCGCTGACGGCGTCGCAGTTGCGCACCTTTTTCAGTGGCGGCATTGGCTTCGATCTCCCTGGCCGACTCCTGCAGGGTTTCCCGCGATACCTGGGCACACTCTGAGCCGCCGGGGGGATAGGCGGCAAGTGCATAGGTATGCAGGGCCTTGGCCAGCAGTTGCGCTTCCTCGTCTGAGTTGGTGCGCAGTAGGAACGTCTTGTTTTTCATCGATGTAAGGGAGCCGTTGGGGATCAGCTTTGTCCGTAAACCGGAATGGCGGCGCCGGTCACGCAACGCGCAGCGTCGGAGGCGAGGAACATGACCACGTCGGCCAAAGCGGCGGTGGGGACCCATTTGTCGAAATCGGCATCCGGCATGTCGTTGCGGTTCTGCGGGGTGTCGATCGTGCCCGGCAGAATACAGTTGACCGTGATGTTGTCGAACTTGTTCTCCGCGGCCAGCGATTCGGTCAGGGTCTTTACGGCTGCCTTGGAAGCACAATAGGGCCCCATCCGGCCTTTGCCTTCCAGTGCGGCGCGTGCCGAGACGTTGATAATGCGCCCACCACCATTGTGGTGCATGTGCGGCAATGCGGCCCGGCTGGTGTAGAAGACGGAGCGCGCATTCAGGTTCATCATGAAGTCCCAGGCCTTGTCCTCTGTGTCCTGGATATGGGGGCCCATGCTGAAGCCGCCGGCGATATTGGCCAGCACGTCAATGCTGCCGAATGCGCCCATGATGGCCTGCATCGCGTTGTCGACCGATTCGGCCTGCAGCAGGTTGACCTCGAAGCCCCTTGCCTCTGTGCCCTTAGGCAAGGCGGCAATTGCAGCATCGATGCTGTCCGCGTTGAGGTCCAGCATCGCAACCGAGGCTCCGCGTTCTGCAAATGCCTCGGACACTGCTTTACCCAGGTTGCCAGCGGCGCCGGTAACAACCACAACCTTGCCTGAAAAATCTTGCATGAAAACGCCTCTCGCTGGATTCGAATGCTGCCAAGCCTAGCGGTTTGGCACGTACTGTGCAGTAGGTATAACCGGAAAGAACACGCGTATTTCGGTGAAGCGGATGACACAGATATTTCAGGCATTGGGCGTTGCTCCGACGAATGGTTTGCGATCCGGGCTGCAAACCTCGGTAACAAAAGGCCCCGTGGAGGATCCACTTGCCGTTGCCGAAGGGGTGGCTGCGCTGGCAGGGCAGCTCGGCTTGTCCGCTGAACAGCTGTCACCTGAACTGGAAGAACATTTGAGGGCATGGCTGCTTGGCGGCATCGGCTTGCCGTTGGAGGGCGAGAGTTTGCCGCCCGGCCAGGAGTTCGCAGGCGTATTGGCGGCCTCTCTCCGCGGTAGCCCCAAGGCAGCAGAGCTTCTCAACGCAGGACTGCCTGGCACCACCAGTCTTCCTTTGGGCGAGACGCCTCCCAAGTCGCTGCTGATCGGTGCTGTGCAAGCAGCGCTGGGCGGGGCTGGCGAACAGGGTTCAGCTTTTGACAAGCTGTCCAGTTCATTGCCTGTGGGGCTTGATCCCGAGCTGTCGACGCCCCATTTGCTGAAAGACACGGTGTTGGCTGCCGCAAAAAGCGCCATACAGGAAATGCCATCGCTGAGTATGGCCCAGACTTTGGTGGCCAATCCGGAGATGGCGCGAGCGAGTGCCCAGACGGCGTTCTCACCCATTCTCGCGAATAACCTGCTTGCCATGAGCGTGCCGCAGAGGGTTGGGGCCGGTGACTGGGGACAGGCGGTCGGGGAACGCCTGATGTGGATGGTGAAGGGTGACCAGCAGCTGGCGGAACTGAAAATTACGCCTCCTAATCTTGGGCCGCTTGAAGTCAAGCTGACGATCAACAACGACCAGGCAAGTGTCACTTTCCTTTCCAATCATGCGGCCGTGCGTGACGCCTTGGAGGCGGCAATCCCGAGGCTGCGCGAGATGATGGCGCAAGATTCTCTCAACCTGGTCAATGTGGATGTGGGGGCGAACAGACAGCAGTCGCAGTCGCAAACCGGCGAAACAGGTGGTCGGGGCTTGTCGGGGAGCGGTGCGGACTCTGCTGATGACGGAGATATGGACGGCGAGCAGCCTTTGCAGGCTCACGCCCCGAAGTCCGGTAGCGGCTTGGTAGACATGTTTGTCTGACGGCTCGCCTCCCTGACTGCTACGATGCGCTCTCTTCGATAGGCGATGCTTGCTATCATTGGCGCAGGATGATGCAGGGGGAGCAGGCGTGTTGACGTTTATCAAGGTACTTCTGGCCGGGATTTTCATTCTGGTCGGCGGGGCATTTGCGGTTGCCAACAACCAGCCGGCGACGATAGAGCTTTATTTTTCGACGCCAACGTTGCCTCTTTCTCTACTGCTCTTGTTCGCCGTTGGCGTGGGCATCGTGCTGGGCGCGATAGCCAGTAGTTTTTTCTACATGCGCATCAAAAAGGAAAACGCTGATTTGCGCCGCCAGTCACGTCTGGTGGAGCAGGAGGTCAAAAACCTGCGCACTCTGCCACTCAGCGGGCGCTGACGCCTCCAGCGATGCCCGAATTGCTCTGGTTGTTTTTGCCTTTAGCGGCCGCCTCTGGCTGGTGGGCGGCAATGCGTAGCGTGCGCCGGCGTGATGCTGTTCGGGGGCAGGAAACCAACCCGGTCTACTTTCGGGGATTGAACCATCTGCTGAACGAAGAGCCGGACAAGGCAATTGATGTCTTTGTCGAAATGCTCGAGGTGGATAGCGACACCGTGGAGACCCATCTGGCCCTGGGTAACCTTTTTCGCAAGCGTGGTGAAGTCGAGCGCGCCATTCGTCTTCATCAGAATCTGATTGCCCGTCCGGCATTGACCAGGGAGCAGAGAGCACAGGCTCTGTTGGAATTGGGCCAGGATTACATGCGAGCCGGCCTTTACGATCGCGCAGAAAACCTTTTTCTCGAGCTGAAACAAAGTGGCATGTATGTCGATCATGCCTTGCGTAACCTGATTACCATCTACCAACAGGAGCGCGAGTGGCAGGCCTGTCTTGAAATGTCAGCTGAATTGGAGCGGCAAAGCGGGGAAAACCAGTCCATGCCCCGTTCCCATTACTACTGCGAGCTGGCCCTGCAGGCTCGTAAAGCCGGGCAGGACAGAGAGGCCAAGCGCCTTCTCAAGCAGGCTTTGAGTATCAGCCGTAGCTGTGTGCGAGCCAATCACCTGATGGCCAAATTCGCAGCTGAAGAGGGAGATGCAGCCGAAGCAGTTCGCCTCCTGAAACTGGCGGTGGAACAGGATCCGGAATATTTGCCCGAAGTGCTGCCCGAGTTCGTCGAGGGTTGCAAGAACATGGGTGACCAGGGCAAGTTGCGTGGCTTTCTTGAAGATATGGCGGCGCGCTACCCCAATCGCGGTACGGAACTTTACCTCGCCGAATTGATCCAGCAGCAACACGGTGAGTATGCAGCCTCTGATTACCTTGCCAATTACATCTCAAAGACACCCTCCATGCCCGGCCTGATCCGCCTGGTGGAACTCCAGTGCAGTAATCCGGGGCTGCGTGATGAACACCTATTGCACAATGTGCGAAATCACCTGCATCGGCTCTTGGCTGAGAGAGTGAACTATCAGTGCGGCAAATGTGGTTTCGAGGCCACGACCATGCACTGGCAATGTCCCAGTTGTCGTAGCTGGGGCAGTATCAAACGCAGGCCGCTGTTAGAGGCGGAGAACCAACCTTCAACGAGTACTAGGAAACATGACTGAGACCGGCCCGAGAATCATCGTCGCCCTGGATTATCCCGACGCGGACTCCGCCTGGAACCTGATCGATCAACTGGATGCCAGTATGTGTCGGTTGAAAATCGGCAAGGAGATGTTCACCAGACTGGGACCGGGTTTTGTTCGTCAGGTGATCGATAAGAAATTCGATGTGTTCCTCGATCTCAAGTATCACGACATTCCAAATACGGTCGCTGCTGCCTGCGAGGCCGGCGCAGACCTGGGGGTCTGGATGATGAATGTGCATGCCTCGGGTGGTCGGCGCATGATGGAGGCCGCGATGGAGCGACTTTCCAGGCTTGCCGAACGGCCGCTGCTGATTGGCGTGACGATCCTCACCAGTCTAAGTCAGGAAGAGATCGCCGAGATCGGTTACCCGGGCACGCCCGCCGAGAATGTCAGCCGCCTGGCGGCACTGGCCCAATCCAGTGGCCTGGACGGGGTCGTGTGTTCGCCGCGCGAAGCGGGGCAGCTGCGCAGCGAGAGGGGTGAGGGTTTCCTGCTGGTGACCCCAGGGGTTCGCCCCGCAAGCGCCTCCCTGGACGACCAGACGCGCGTGATGACCCCGGCCGATGCCATGGCTGCCGGCTCGAGTTACCTGGTGGTTGGACGCCCCATCACCGCTGCCGAGGATCCATTGGCTGCTCTCAAGGCGATCAATGCTGAGATAGCGTGATCGACACAACTGAACGGTTGCCCGCTCCACGGCGCCGGGGCAGCGTGAAAACTTAGCGCCGTATAAAAAGAACCTTGGGGCGGTTTCGAGGATGGTTTGGTAGCGTTAGCGCCCGGTAAATTCGTAATTCCCTGAAAAGCTAAAGTGCTACGTGAAAAATCAATCACATAGCGCTTTTTCTTTAAGTGGAGCGTAAAGAAAATGGACGGCTGAACAGGCCGTTGGGTATTTTGAGGAGGATCCGCATGATCAAACCCATTGGCTCGGACGAGCTGCAACCACGCTTTGTATATGACTCGGATGAGCACGACAAGCTGTCCCACGAAGCTGAATCCCTGCCTTCGATCGTGATCAGCTCCCAGGCCGCGGGTAACGCGGTCATGATGGGTGCGGGCTACTTCAACCCGCTCAAGGGCTACATGAACGTCGCTGATGCCATGGGCGCGGCCGAAAAGATGACCCTGTCCGACGGGTCCTTCTTCCCGGTACCGGTCATGTGCCTGGTCGAGTCCACCGACGCCATCGGTGACGCCAAGCGCATCGCCTTGCGTGACCCTAATGTCGAGGGCAACCCTGTTCTGGCGGTTATGGACATCGAGAACATCGAGACCGTTTCCGACGAGCAGATGGCTACCATGACCCAGCAGGTCTACGGCACCGACGATTCCGAGCACCCGGGCGTTGTTGCGTTCAACAACCAGGGTCGTACCGCTATCTCGGGTCCGATCCAGGTGCTGAACTTCTCTTACTTCATCACCGACTTCCCGGACACCTTCCGCACCGCGGTTGAGATCCGTAATGAGATCGCTGAGCGTGGCTGGAACAAGATCGTCGCGTTCCAGACCCGTAACCCGATGCACTTGGCGCACGAAGAACTGTGCCACATGGCCATGGATCGCCTGGGTTGTGACGGACTGGTCATCCATATGCTGCTGGGCAAGCTGAAGAAGGGCGATATTCCTGCGCCGGTTCGTGATGCCGCCATCCGCAAGATGGTTGAGCTTTACTTCCCGCCGAACAGTGCCATGGTTACCGGTTACGGCTTCGACATGCTGTACGCGGGTCCGCGTGAGGCTGTTCTGCATGCCTACTTCCGTCAGAACATGGGTGCGACTCACTTCATCGTCGGCCGTGACCACGCCGGTGTTGGTGACTACTACGGTGCCTTCGATGCACAGACTATCTTCGATGAGGTGCCGGAAGGCGCACTGGAGATCGAAATCTTCAAGGCCGACCATACCGCATGGTCCAAGAAGCTCAACAAGGTCGTGATGATGCGCGAAGCACCGGATCACACCAAGGAAGACTTCATCCTGCTGTCCGGTACCAAGGTACGCGAGATGCTCGGTAACGGCATTGCGCCGCCGAAGGAATTCTCCCGTCCGGAGGTTGCCGAGATCTTGATCGATTACTACTCGAACCTGCCGAAGTAATCACCGATCAATATCGGCCAGAAAGCCCGCTCAGCAATGAGCGGGCTTTTTTGTGTCTGGCTATCGGCTGCAGTCAGAGGTTTTGGGTCAATTCATTGGATGCTTGAGCAACAGCGGGCAGGGCGCCGGAAGCTTGCTATCTTTCAGTTTCTCTTGGGCAGAGACAGTCGATCAACCGCTGCACATCCCGGGTGCAGCACCCGATGCCCATGGTGGCATAGGTCTCCTTTCTGACCGCTGCCACTGTTGTGGCGCCATTGACGATGGCATTGATGATGTCCATCTTGAGCACCTCGTTGCAGGTACACAGATTCTGATCCAAATCCAGCTTGAGCACTGCTGGAAGTCTATCCAGAGGATTGTCTTGGGCTTGAGATGTCATCGGTCAAGGTGACGCGATCAGGTATTCGCGAACCGGGCAATCTTGCACTGGCCGCAAGGTAACACGGATTGAGAAGAGGCGGCCAACAGGCGTTGAGCTGTCGCCTGCCGACAGATATTACCTTCGTCTTTCGTTGGGGGATAATGTTCGTTGTTTCAGAGGAGCCATGACGGGAATGAAAAAAGACTACCAGGTTCTGGCCTCGCAACCCCTGAGCGAGCGTTTTTTCAAACTGCATCGATACGAACTGCGCCATACTCGTTTTGAGGGCGGCTGGTGCGATCCGATCGTGCGTGAGCGCGTGGAAGGGATGTCCGCTGCCTCGGTATTGCTGTATGACCCGGATGAGGATGCCGTGGTCCTGGTTGAGCAGTTCCGTGTCGGCATGATGGGGGTGCAGGACCCGCCCTGGAGCATGGAAACGGTTTCCGGTTACTGCGACAAGGAGCATGAGCAGCCGCTAGATGTAGCGCGCAGAGAGGTGCTGGAGGAGACGGGGTGCGAGGTGCAGGAACTGACGCCGATCGGTTCGTTTTTCGTCAGTCCCGGCTTTTCCGTGGAGCAGATTTATCTTTACGTGGGCAGGGTGGATAGCCACGAGGCAGAGGGTATTCATGGCCTTCCGCATGAGGGCGAGGAGATCCGCGTTCACGTGGTGCCACGCCAACAGGCCGTGGATGAACTGTTCGGGCGCCTCGATTCCACGAGCATATTGATCGCCATGCAGTGGCTGGACCGAAACCGGATGAAGTTATTGGAACAATGGGGCGCAAGTTCTACTGACCCATCAGTTGAGCGCAGTCACCCTGACTGAGATGTGGCGGCTGTCCTTGGCGCGGGTGCTGGCCGAGTGACCGATGCCCCTGTGCGAATCGCGCGCTTGACTGTCAATACTGCCGAGCGAAATCCATTCGCCGAGTTGCCCGCTGATTACGCTGCTGGCGTGTTGAATGTCGAAATGGCCTGTGCGAACCGCTGCTTGACGTTCGTCGTGTTGGTACAGCTCCAGGGTGACTTGATCGCCGTGCAGACGAGGCAACACGTAAAAGCCGCGTGTGACATCCTTGTACCTTACCCGGTAACTCTGTTTGATGGCTCCGCTCAGGTCCTGCGACTCTGAAACCTCGTACACGGGCACGGACTGCCCAATGCGAATGAAGGCAGCCCGCCCATCCAGCGTGCGGACTTTTTGCTCATTGTGATTCCCGTCAGTGCCGCGTTCGCGCAGGTAGAAGCGCCCCATGGTGGCGGTTTTCTGATCTTCGCTGCCCACCCTGAAGCCTTGTTCACGTGCGTAGTCGTGTCGGTTGACCCGTACTTCGACCATCAGGTTGCGTGGCGGCTTGTCCAATTCCCTGACCAACCATCGCAATTCTTCCAATCGGCCAGCGGGTGCACGGATGATCAGGCGGTCGCCCGACGCGGCGACAGAACCTTGCTCGCCTACCGCCTGCCGCAGCATGGGTAGCAGGTCCTGCGCGGGTCTTGATTGAACATTAAAGACTGCCAACTCACCATTGGCCGCAATACCGCTCTGTAAGGTCAGTGGGAACAGGACAAAAACAAGCATCAGGTATCGCATGTTTTCATTTTAGCAGGCTCTGGAGCTGCGCTTTCCATTCGGTTCGCAGATTGTCTGACCAAAAGGCTGCAACGGTTGGCGGGCATGGAGGCGAATCTTCGAGCCAGGTTCGCAACCGTTTTGCCAAGGCCTCGAAGTCGCCAGGCGGATATCGATGCACCGCTGGGTATTGTTGCGGGTAGCACAGGCTGTCCGGTACCAATGGTGAAGCGCCAGCGCTCACGGCCTCGAGCATCGAGACGCCCTGGAATTCGTGAATTGCAGTGCTCACCACAATCCCGGCGCGGCCGAGGATACGGTGGTAATCCGCCTTGGGAAGGTAACTGTCTGCGACGATTTGTGTGTCAGGCACGATCTGGTGTAGCCATCGCAATGCGGGGTGAGCCTCGCGCGGACGCGCACCCAGTAGGGCGAGGCGAAACTCGACACCCTGGCGCTGCAATTGCTCAATGGCTGCGGCGAAGACTTCAGGCGCCTTGTCGTATTCCCAGCGATGATTCCATAGCACCAGTCGAGCGTCTTTCTCGCCCACCTGAACGGGCTCAATGGGTACCGGAATGATCTGGGATTTGTCCTTCAGTCTATCGGCCAGGTCCCTCGGGCAGTGATCCGGCAGTTTGTCAGTCAGGGCCTGCACGCCGGCAAGGAAGCTTTCCTGGTTATACGAGGAATTGAAAGCAATGCGATCGGCGGCGAGGGCGCCGTATAGTTGCACCATCTGAGGATCGATAGAGCTGTGTTGTGCGGCTGAGCGCGGATAGGCGAACTGGTTTTCGTGGAAGTAATACAGGCAGGGAATGTTTGCGAGGTCCGGACGCAGGCCGCGTAGGGTGGCGAGATCGACCATGGAGGTGGCTATTAACAGATCCGGCGGGCGATCCGGCAGGGCATCGAGCCAAGACAAGGGGTTGCCACGAATGCGCCATCGGAAATGCCTGCCGGGCAGGGCGATTATCTCCCACTCGAAATCCTCTAATTGCGCCGCCAGCCAGTTGGCCCAGCTTGCATGGCTGTCGGTGTGGTAGGCGGATAACAGCCAGACTTTCGGTCTGTTCATGGCTCTGTTGGGCCGGCCAGGTCAAGTGTCATCTTCCGATGAGGAATGCCCGCTTCGTCGAATACTGGTCCTACCGGCAGGAAGTCCTGTTTTTGATAAAAGGGTTCTGCGCTGCATTGGGCATGCAGCTGCACATGTTTTAGCTGTTTTTCTCTGGCACGGCCCAGCAGCTCGCCCAGCAGGCGCGTGCCAATGCCCTGGCGTCGATACTCGGGTAACACAGCCATGCGTCCGATATACCCATTCTCGCCGTCAATGAGCAGGCGGGCGCAAGCGATTGCTTTTCCTGTTTCATTCAGCGCCAACAGGTGCAGGGCAGCGGGGTCATGTTCATCCTCTTCCATTGCGGGCGGTACGCCCTGTTCATCCACGAAGACGCGGAAGCGTATAGCCAGCAGGCTTGTTCGCTGCTCTGCCCAAGGTGCCTGTTGAATTTGAACGTGTTCAGTCATCGAAGATCAGCAAGCCGCGATTGAACAGGCGGGTCAGCCAGGGCCAAAGCACTGCTTGTGGTTCAAGGGTCAGAAGCACCTCGGAAGCAAGGCGCCGCTGCCCGCACACGGATGTGAAAGCTTTTTCCAGTTCCTTAGGTACGTCGAAACATTCTCCCTGGGCGCAGAAAGCCTGTGAGTGCTCCGTCGAAATGCAGGCAAATCTTGCCCAGGGGTGACGAACAAGTGCCTCTCCGTCCGCCACCTGTGCTTTCAGTTGATCGGGTTGTAGTGGTGCTTTGAGCGGCGCTATTTCAAAATCCGGTTTCGGCTCGGTGACGAAGCACGCGAACCAGCGACGGAATTCCTCGTTGTCCTCAGGCAACATCTCGTTCATCAACATTCTTGCCCGTTCAATTTCGGGCTCAAGAATACTGTCGCTGAGAACGCGGCCGGGAATCAGCTGGTCGTGAAAATAGCGAGTGTTACCGCGTTCGGACCGATACTGCAGCCAGGCATCGAGCATTTCATCTTGACTGGGGCCGCGCATGCCAATTGACCAGGTCATGCAATCACCGACCGCCGTGCCCCAGTGCGCCAGGCGGGGTGGGAGGTATAAGACGTCACCTGGATGGAGTGTCCAGTCTTCACTGGTATCGAACTCACGCAGGACTCGCAGCGGGCAGTCTGCCAGCAGGTCGTCATCGGTGTATTCGTGCTCGCTCAGGCGCCATCGACGCTTTCCCTGTGCCTGGAGCAAAAAAACATCATAGTTATCGGTGTGCGGGCCGACGCCCCCTTCGTTCGTCGCATAGCTGATCATGATGTCGTCGATGCGCCAGTCCGGTAGGAAATCGAAGGCACCCAGCAACCGGGCAACCTCGGGGACGTGTTTGTCGACATCCTGTACCAGCAGTGTCCAACGGGAGTCGGGGAGTTGGCTGAATGTCTCCTCCTCCAGGGGGCCATGCTGCATGTGCCAGGCAGTCTCGCCTGACTGTTGGATGAGTCTCGATTCGACACTCTCTTCACAGGCCAGCCCTGCCAGCTCTTCGGGGGGGAATGTCAGCAGTGCAGGGTCGATAGCATTGCGCATCAGTAGCGGACGTTTCTGCCAATACTCGGCAATGAAAACGTCCAGCGACAAATCATGATTGAACCTCAGGCTGGGCTGCATGTTTCAGGCCTTGGCAGTGACGGTTTCCAATGAACAGGCGGGCTTTTGTCCACGGCTGGTGAGGAGGGCGGACAGCAATATCAGGAGGGCACCGGCTGCGGTCGCCAGCGTAATCGCCTCGTCCCAGATAAACCAGCCCAGTGCAGCGCCGAATACGACGGAGAAAAAGGTAAAGGGTCCGAGTCTGGCGGCGGGCGCACTGCCCATACCTCGCGTCAGCAATAGCTGGCCGGCGGTTGCGAAACAAGCGAGCAATATGAGCCAGCCGACCTGGTGCAGGGTGGGTGTTTGCCAGTACCAGATGAGAGGAAATAAGGAGATGACCAGCCCGCTGCAGGCAAAGTAGAAGACTATCAGTACCCCGGACTCACTGTGGGACAGGCGCCGCACTGTTACCTTGGCAACGGCGGCAAAGGCACCACCCGCCAATGCGATCAGGGATACCGTGTTGGCCTGGTTCAGGTCCGGCGTCAGAATGACTGCCACACCGCCAAACCCGACCAAAAGTGCGGCTACTACATGCCAGGTGAAACGTTCCTTCAGCCAAAACAGCGCAATTAGCGGGATAAATAAGGGGGCACTGAGTTTGAGCAGCATCGCGTCGGCCAGGGGCATGTTGGCGATGGCGTAGAAGAAACAATACATCGCGCTGACACCCGCAACGCCACGCAAGAGGTGCAGGTGTGGCACTTTGGTCTTGAAACTGTGAATGCCACCGCGGATCAACCAGGGGACAATGAACAGCATGCCGAGCAGGTTGCGTGCGAAAACCACCATCGGGTTATTGAGATCGTCAGAGATGAAACGGATGCTGGCGCCCATGCTGGCAAACATGAGTTCGGCAGTGATGATGTAGAAGGCACCGAGATACAGGGATTGGCGTTGCATTGTTGTCCGGAGGCGTAAATGGGCCTCGAGTGTCGGGTAAAAGAGACAAACGGAAGACAAATTATGGCGAATTGCAGAAAATTTGCTCAACAGGCTTGCAGTTCGGGAAATCACTGGTTCTAATGGGCGCACTAAGACGCTAGAGGTGTCTTGCAGAAATTTGTTCTGTTTCGAGAGCGTTATTCATCGAACAATACTGGGGAGGAACCATGTTCGAAAAAGCGGATAAAAAACTGATTGCAATGCTGACTCCGATCGGCCTGGCGGTAGCACTGGGTGTTGGCACTGCGCAAGCCGATAGTCATGGCGGAACCTGGACCACGTCTGGTGCCGGTGGCGTAGTCTTCAATGGTTCCGGCGAGTGCTGGAACACCATTGGGGGAATGAATGAATTCCCGCAATGTGGTGACATGATGCCTGGCGAACCCAAGCCAATGGATGCCGATGGTGACGGCGTTGTAGACGCCAAGGATGAGTGCCCGAACACGCCGAAGGGCGTTGCTGTAGACGCTTCCGGTTGCCCGAAAGATACCGATGGCGACGGTGTTCCTGATTACAAGGACGATTGCCCGAATACGCCGAAAGGTGCTGCGGTAAACGCTGTCGGTTGTGAAATCGCTGGCGATATCACGATCAACGTCACCACCGATCATTTCGATTTCGACAGTGCAGAGCTGAAGCCTGCAATGAAGGAAGAGTTGGACGGCGTTGCAAACAAGATCCTGAACACCCCGGCCAACGAGAAGGTTGAGGTTGTCGGCCACACTGACTCCACCGGTCCGGAAGCCTACAACCAGATGCTGTCCGAGCGTCGTGCTCAGGCCGCAGCTGATTACCTGGGTAGCAAGGGTGTGATGAACACCACGGTCAAGGGTATGGGCGAAAATGCACCAGTAGCGGACAACGCCACCCGCGAGGGTCGTGCGATGAACCGTCGCGTTGAAATTCGCACCAAGTAAGTTCAGATTTCACTGAACTGAAAAAGCCCCGCACCGTAAGGTGCGGGGCTTTTTTGTTTCCAGCCGTTTTGTGTCGGCATCACACAGCCGACTGGCGAATCTCAGATATTTTTTGCCTGCTCGACAGCGTTGCCGATATAGCTTGCCGGCGTTAACTGCCGCAGCGCCGCCTTCGCGTCCTCCGGTAGGTCCAGGCTATCTACAAATGCCTGTATGCCGGCCTGGTCGACGCGATGTCCACGGGTTAGTTCCTTGAGTTTCTCGTAGGGCTTTTCAATGCCATAACGACGCATCACCGTCTGGATCGGTTCTGCCAACACCTCCCAGTTTTGCATCAGGTCATCAGCCAGACGCTGTTCGTCGGCCTCCAGTTTGCCGATGCCGCGCTGAATTGATTGCAGGGCGATCAGTGTGTAGGCAAAACCGACGCCCATATTGCGCAGTACGGTTGAGTCAGTCAGGTCTCGCTGCCAGCGTGAGATCGGTAGTTTAAGCGCGAGGTGATCAAACAGCGCATTGGCAATGCCCAGGTTGCCTTCGCCGTTCTCGAAATCGATAGGGTTCACCTTGTGCGGCATCGTGGAGGAACCTACTTCCCCAGCCACGGTTTTCTGCCTGAAGTAACCGATGGATATGTAGCTCCAGATATCGCGGCAAAAATCGATGAGGATGTTGTTGAAGCGCGCTGTGGCATCGAAAAGTTCGGCCATGTAGTCATGCGGTTCGATCTGGATGGTGTAGGGGTTCCAGGTCAGTCCCAGTGATTCGACAAAGTCGCGGGCGAATGCCGGCCAATCGATATCCGGGTAGGCAGACAGGTGGGCGTTATAGTTGCCAACTGCACCATTGATCTTACCCAGCAATTCCACTTCGGCAACCTGGCCGCGTTGTCGCTCCAGGCGTGCAACCACATTGGCCATCTCTTTGCCGAGGGTGGTCGGTGAGGCAGGCTGGCCGTGGGTGCGCGAGAGCATCGGCTTGTCGGCATGCAGGTGTGCCAGTTGCCGAATAAGATCGATCGTTTTATCGGCGGCCGGTAGCAACACTTTTTCACGACCAGCCTTGAGCATCAGGGCATGCGAGAGGTTGTTGATATCTTCAGAAGTGCAGGCGAAGTGAATGAATTCGCTGACGGCTTCGAGTTCGGTATTGCCGGCAATCTTTTCCTTGAGGAAGTACTCCACGGCCTTGACGTCGTGGTTGGTTGTCGCCTCGATCTCTTTGACACGCTGTGCGTCGGTTTCACCGAAGTCCCTGACAATGCTATCCAGCAACCTGTTGGCTTCGTCGCTGAACGCCGGGACTTCCTTGATCTGCGGGTTGCGCGAAAGGGCCTGCAACCAGCGCACCTCCACGGTCACCCGGTGGGCAATCAGCCCGTACTCACTGAAGATGGGGCGAAGATCCGCGGTTTTGCTGCCGTAGCGGCCGTCCGCCGGGGAAACGGCAGTAAGGGTGGTCAGATGCATGCCTGCTTGCTCCATTGAATTCCTGTGGGGCACCGGGTGTTGGTGCCGGGAAAGCGGGCAATTATAGGCGTTGTGGGCGGGGCGGGCGAGTGGCCCTCCTGTGAGGCCAGGAGGGCCGGCAGGTCATGCCGTGAATCAGATTTTGGTCGGTTCAGCGGGCATCTCAGGTGCTTCCGGGACTGCCGGTGCTTCCGGTTGCTCCTCGTTCAACAGCTCGGCGCCTTTTTCCTTCGCGGATTCGTACATTTCGCCAGCTTTTTCCTTGGTGGCCTCGTAGGCTTCGCTGGTGCCTTCCTTCACCGACTCGTACACTTCGCCGGTTTTTTCCTTGGCGGCTTCGTAGGTGTCTCCGACGGCTTCCTGGGTTTTCTCCAACATCTCGCCGCTACCCTCAGCAACATCTGATGCGGCTTCCTTGGTCGCCTCCCAGGCGGAAGAACCCATTTCCTTGGTTTGTTCGACCAGTGCGGCAGCGCCTTGTTCGGTTTCGTCAGCAGTGGTTTCCGGCGCAGCTGATTGCTCTACGGGCGCTTGCTCTTTAGCCTGCTCCTGCTCGGTGGATTCACCACAGGCAGCCAGCAGCATGGGAAGGGACAGTAGAGGGACGATAATTTTTTTCATTTCGATTTCTCCGGCACAGTTAAGAATTTGTAATTGCGAATTATGCCCCGCTTGGGATTAAATTTCCGCGATATCGAGCACATCTCTCGCTGTAGTAGCGATTCGGCCCCTTGAGAACAGAAGTTGCAGTTTCTTGCCGCCGCATTGGCGCCAGAGCACGGCCGATCGAATGCCGGCCAGTAGCATCGCGCGGATAAGCGCTGCATGTTCCGTGTTCTGCAGATAGAGCGGCTCGCCACGTACCATGATTTGCGGCTGCAGCTTGCTGATGTGTTGCTGATAGATACGCTCTACCTGGGCAATCCGCGTTGGTCGAGGCAGGTCGAACTCCTCAATGCGTCTTTTCAGGTTAACCAGTTCGTCTCCAACTTGTTGAAGATGAGCGGATTTTTGCATTTTGTCGGCCAGATGAACGATGGAAATCACGTACTGCGCGATTTCAAGGTCGCGTTCCTGAGGCGATTCGAGCTGAGAAATCAGGGTGCGCAAGCCACTGGACACGCCTTTCTCGCCGCCGAACACCGCGGGCACATTCGGGGGGTCAAAGTTGAACAGAGAATTGAGGCTTGCCCGCGACATGTCGATATCGCATTGACCCTGACGAGCAATATCGCGCACCAATCGTGCGGCCTGGTATATCCCGGCAAGGGCGATAATACGGTCTGTATCGGTGTATTTCATTGGATGATGCCTCCGCCCAGGCAGATATCGTCTCGGTAGAAGACAACTGACTGTCCGGGCGTTAATGCGCGTTGGGGTTGGTCGAAGTGCACTTGTGCGTGCTCTTCAAGCAGGGTGACTCTGCAATCTTGCAGAGGCTGGCGGTGACGACAGCGTGCCTTGCAGTGGAAGCTGTCTGCCGGCGACCGGCCGGAAGTCCAGTGCAGTTGCTCAGCGGCCAGCTGATGGCGCATTAACGCCGGGTGATCATGTCCCTGGGCAACGCGCAGGACATTGTGCTCCAGGTCCTTTGCGACCACGAACCAGGGGTCGGTGGAATGAGTGGCCTGGCCACCGATGCCAAGTCCCTGGCGTTGGCCGATGGTGTAATACATCAGTCCTTGGTGTTCACCGAGATCCTCACCCTCTAACGACTGGATGCGTCCCGGGTTTGCTGGCAAGTATTGTGAGAGGAAGTCGCGAAAGCGCCGCTCCCCGATAAAACAGATGCCGGTGCTGTCTTTCTTGCGCCAGTTTGCAAAACCCGCCCGTTCCGCAAGTTGCCGTACCTCTTCCTTGGCGAGATTCTGCAATGGAAACATTGCATGCTGCAGGGCATGCTGTCCCAGCATGTAGAGGAAATAAGTCTGGTCTTTGTTGGTATCGGCAGCGCAGATCAATTCAGTGCCGTGTGCTGTTCGCCTGACTCCCGCGTAGTGGCCCGTGGCGATGTAGTCGGCGCCCAGTTGCAGCGCGTAGTCGAGAAAAGCCTTGAACTTGATCTCGCGGTTGCATAGCACGTCAGGGTTCGGCGTGCGGCCAGCGCGATACTCGGCCAAAAAGTACTCAAACACCCGATCCCAGTATTCGCTGGAGAAATTGACCGTGTGCAGCACGATCCCCAGCGCGTTGGCCACCTGCTGTGCATCAGCCAGATCCTGTGCGGCGGAGCAGTATTCCTCGTTGTCATCCTCTTCCCAGTTTTTCATGAAAAGACCCTCCACGTCCCAGCCATCCTGGAGCAGGCGAAGAGCGGCGACTGAGGAATCCACGCCGCCTGAGAGTCCAACGATTACACGTTGTTTATTGTTCATGAGGTGGGAGGAACTGCTTATTGAGAGGCCAGCTTAAGCCAGCGAACTGAGTGATTCCAGCGCGATGTGCCGGCCTGCCAAGTGGTCCTGAATGCACCGTAGCACCATGGGGCTGCGCAACTCGGTATCGGCGGATCGCAATTGCTCCTCATCCAGCCAATGCGTGGAGAGGATGTCCGCATCCAGTTGGCAACCAGCAACCGGCTCACCAGCCTTGCCATGGAAACAGAATCGCACGTAGGTATGACCGTTTGGCGCGACCCACTGGTAAATGCCTACTAGACCGGCCGGGTGGAACGGCCGACAGGTTTCTTCTTGGACCTCGCGAATGACCGCATCGATCAGGGTTTCGCCGGCCTCCAGATGTCCGGCAGGCTGGTTGAAAACCGGCGTGCCTTCCGGTGACTCTTTGACCAATAGGTACTGGCCGGCATCGTTGGAAATGACGGCGGCGACGGTGACGTGTGGGGCCCAGGACATGCCGGTATTTTAGCGAAGCGGATCAGCGCCGTCGCGGCCTCAAGGATCTTTTGCGGCGCGGGTTTTTCCTGGTGTTTATTTTCCGGGGCGGAGCCACATCCAACATCCTGTACTGGCCAGGTTGCAGGCCGTCAAGAGACCAAGTGCCGATGGCCCTGCGCACCAAGCGCAGCGTGGGAAAGCCAATGTTGGCAGTCATGCGTCGCACCTGGCGGTTGCGCCCCTCATGGATCTGCAACTCCAGCCAAGTCGTGGGGATGTTGGCGCGATAGCGGATCGGTGGGTCACGATCCCAGATGTCCGGTGGTTCGATGATTGTGACCCGTGCAGGACGGGTTATGCCATCCTTCAGCTCAATGCCTTCACGCAAAGGTGCAAGTTGTTCCTGCGTGGGCGCACCCTCTACCTGCGTCCAGTAGGTCTTCCAGGTTTTTTTGTGTGGGTGAGTCAGCTGGTGGGCAAGGGCTCCATTGTCGGTCAGCAGCAACAGCCCTTCGCTGTCACGATCGAGACGCCCGGCAGGGTAGACGCCCGGGATATCGATGTAATCCGCCAGTGTGGCACGCGCGTCCCGGTCGGTGAACTGCGTGAGCACGTTGAAGGGTTTGTTGAAAAGAATAAGCCTGGCCACCGGGGAAATCACCGCGCTACGGTGTTAAAATAGACTTCTTTAAATACTATCGGAGACGGTTCCAACGCCATGGCTTTCGACAAGATTCAGGTACCTGCTGAAGGGCAGAAGATCACGGTCAACGACGACAATTCCATCAACGTGCCAAACAACCCTATCGTACCTTTTATCGAGGGCGACGGTATCGGTGTCGATATCACCCCTGTGATGAAAAAGGTGGTGGATGCTGCCGTCGAAAAGGCCTATGGCGGCGAACGCAAGATCGCATGGATGGAGATTTTTGCCGGTGAGAAATCCACCAATGTCTATGGCGAGGGCGTTTGGCTGCCGGAAGAGTCGCTGGAAGCTGTCAAGGATTACGTGGTCTCTATCAAAGGGCCTCTGACGACGCCCGTTGGTGGTGGTATCCGCTCCCTGAACGTCTCACTTCGCCAGGAGTTGGACCTTTACGTGTGCCTGCGCCCGGTGCGTTATTTCAATGGCACTCCGAGCCCGTTGCTGCATCCGGAGTACACCAACATGGTGATCTTTCGAGAGAACTCTGAGGACATCTATGCGGGTATTGAATGGCAGTCAGGCTCCGATGAGGCAAAGAAGATTATCGACTTCATGCAGAACGAGATGGGCGTCACCAAAATCCGCTTCCCTGAGACTTCCGGGATCGGCGTCAAGCCGGTCTCCAGCGAGGGGACAAAGCGCTTGGTGCGCAAGGCCATTCAGTACGCCATCGATAATGACCGTGATTCTGTTACCTTGGTGCACAAGGGCAACATCATGAAGTTCACCGAAGGTGCCTTCAAAGAGTGGGGCTACGAACTGGCGAAGGAAGAATTTGGTGCGCAGGAATTGGACGGTGGGCCTTGGTGCACCTTCAAAAATCCAAAGACCGGCAATGAGATTGTTGTTAAGGACGTCATAGCAGACGCCTTTCTGCAACAGATTCTGCTCCGTCCAAAAGAGTACGACGTGATTGCCACCCTGAATTTGAACGGCGACTATGTCTCGGATGCCCTGGCTGCCCAAGTCGGTGGTATTGGTATCGCCCCGGGCGCCAACCTCTCTGACACGGTTGCCATGTTCGAGGCGACCCATGGCACGGCACCCAAGTATGCCGGCCAGGACAAAGTGAACCCGGGATCCCTGATTCTCTCTGCCGAAATGATGCTGCGCCATATGGGTTGGACCGAGGCAGCTGACCTGATCATCAAGGCCATGGAAGACGCAATTGGTTCGAAGACTGTGACGTATGACTTCGAGCGTCTTATGGATGATGCAAAGTTGCTGAGTTGCTCGGAATTCGGTGATGCGATGATCTCACACATGTAAAGTCCGATTTTTGAAATAAAAAAGCCTGCCATGTGGCAGGCTTTTTTATTCAGGCTGCAGGTAATGAATTACCTGCAAAGGCGCTGCCAGCTGGGATGCCCTTGATCAGGCGGCTGGCGCTGCTGACTGCAGCTTAAGCGCGTGCAGGCCTTTGGGGCCCTCTTCAACTTCAAACTGGACGCGCTGTCCTTCTTTCAGCGTGCGGTAGCCGTCCATCTCGATGGCGCTGAAATGCACGAAAATATCCTGCTCGCCTTCGTCAGGCGTGACGAAGCCGTAGCCTTTCGCATTGTTGAACCATTTTACTACACCGGTGACCATCGTTTTTCCTCCCGAGGTATTACTTCTGCACAGGTGTCTTGAGTGGATGTCGGATATACGGCCGAGCACCCCTAATTGATTTTTTCTAAGACACCTGTCGAGCGAGTATAGCGAGAATGGTATTAGGGTCAAATGTCGATTTATTTCTACAAAAATATAGAGAAATACTGAATTTCTAATGTATTGGAAAACTAAATAGTTTATTTCCGGTCCAATACAATCGAAGTTGGTACAGGGCAAGCGAACCTGAAATATTGCCGAAACTCATATTTGCCCCTTGAAAGCGCGCGTTTGCAATGCCATTTGCCTGAGTCAGAATAGGCACAGATTTCAAACTACACTCAAACGAGCGATGAGCAAGGACAACGATCATTTTGAAGATGGCGGTGATGGGTTGGCGGTGGCGCCAGCCAAGCCCAGACTGAAACGTCCACCACTGTACAAGGTGATTTTGCTGAATGACGACTACACCCCGATGGAATTTGTGGTGCATGTGCTGGAGCATTTTTTTCGCATGGACAAGGAAAAGGCCACGCGCGTAATGTTGCATGTACATACCCAGGGTGTGGGTGTTTGCGGCGTTTTTACCCGCGATGTGGCGGAAACCAAGGTGTCGCAGGTCAATGAATTTTCACGCGCCAATCAGCACCCCCTGTTGTGTGACATGGAAGAGGCCTGACAGCGGTGATTACGAGTAATACGCAAGGGTAGGTTGTAGCCATGTTAAGCAAAGAACTTGAATTCACACTGAATCAGGCCTTCAAACAGGCGCGGGATCATCAGCACGAATTCATGACGATCGAACACCTGCTGCTGGCCTTGCTGGATAACCCAACGGCCGCCGAAGTGCTGCGTGCCTGTGCCGCGAATATTCCAGCCCTTCGTGATGAGCTCAACGAGTTTCTCGACGAGACGACGCCGTTGATCCCTGCCGAGGACGAGCGGGAAACACAACCGACCCTGGGTTTTCAGCGGGTGCTGCAACGTGCTGTGTTCCATGTGCAGTCATCCGAGAAGAACGAAGTGACCGGCGCGAACGTGCTGGTGGCCATTTTTAGCGAACAAGATTCCCAGGCGGTGTTTTTCCTTGAAAAGCAGGACATCACGCGCCTTGATGTGGTCAATTTCATATCGCATGGGATCTCAAAGGTGGCCAGTGATTCACCGGACGAGCACGACGAAAGCGAGGTTGCGCGTGACAGCGAAGAAGCCTCCGACAAAGGCAGCGCACTTCGCACCTATGCCACGAACCTCAACGAAATGGCAGCGGCTGGCAAGATCGATCCGCTGATCGGTCGTCAGCTGGAGGTCGAGCGTACGGTGCAGATCCTCTGTCGCCGACGGAAAAACAACCCGCTCCTTGTCGGCGAGGCTGGCGTCGGCAAAACGGCGATTGCGGAAGGGCTCGCAAAGCGCATTGTCGACAAGCAAGTCCCCGACGTCCTTGCCAACAACGTTTTGTACGCGCTTGATCTGGGAGGCCTGGTGGCGGGCACCAAGTATCGCGGTGATTTTGAAAAACGCCTCAAGGCTGTCTTGGGTGAACTCAAGCGTCAGCCGGAGGCGGTGTTATTCATCGACGAAATACATACCATCATCGGCGCGGGAGCGGCATCGGGCGGGGTGATGGATGCCTCGAACCTGATAAAGCCAATGTTGGCCAACGGTGAGTTGCGCTGTATTGGTTCCACCACCTACCAGGAATACCGGGGTATTTTCGAGAAAGACCACGCCCTGGCACGCCGCTTCCAGAAAATCGATATCGAAGAGCCCTCAGTAAAGGACACCATCGACATTCTCAAGGGGCTGAAGAGCCGGTTTGAGGAGCATCACCAGGTAAAGTACTCGGCCAAGGCCTTGCGCTCGGCAGCCGAGTTGGCAGACAAGTTCATCAACGACCGCCACATGCCGGACAAGGCGATCGATGTGATTGATGAGGCAGGTGCGGCCAACCAGTTGTTGACCCCCTCCAAACGCAAGAAGACCATCGGCGTTGCGGATGTAGAGGCGATTATCGCCAAGATTGCGCGTATCCCGCCCCGTAAGGTTTCCTCCAGCGATACCGAGTCGCTGAAAAATCTTACTCGGGATCTGCAAATGGTCGTTTACGGACAGGATCCGGCGATCGAGGCCCTGTCAGCAGCCATACGAATGAACCGTTCCGGACTGGGGAGCGAGGAAAAGCCGGTCGGCTCCTTCCTGTTCGCCGGGCCGACCGGGGTTGGCAAGACTGAGGTTACCCGTCAATTGGCGCGGGTGCTGGGCATGCAGTTGATCCGCTTCGACATGTCTGAGTACATGGAGCGCCACACCGTCTCGCGGCTGATTGGCGCGCCTCCGGGTTACGTGGGCTTCGATCAGGGTGGGTTGTTGACCGAGGAGATCAACAAGCATCCGCACGCGGTTCTTTTGCTGGATGAGATCGAGAAGGCTCACCCGGATGTGTTCAACCTGCTGTTGCAGGTGATGGACCATGGCACGCTTACCGATAACAACGGCCGAAAGGCGGACTTTCGCAATGTGATCATCGTCATGACGACCAATGCGGGAGCCAGTGAGATGGGGCGCTCCTCGATAGGCTTCACCAAGCAGGATCATTCCAGCGACGGGATGGAAGCGATCAAGAAAATGTTCACGCCAGAGTTTCGCAACCGCCTGGATTCCATCATCCAGTTTTCTCCGCTCGATGACAGTACGGTCACGCATGTCGTGGACAAGTTCCTGTTCGAGCTAGAAACCCAGCTGCAGGAAAAACACGTCGAGATCTCGGTTGACCAGGCAGCCAGAGAATGGTTGGCAGGCAAGGGCTATGATCCGCAGATGGGTGCCCGCCCAATGGCGCGCCTTATACAAGATCAGATCCGCAAACCGCTGGCAGAGCATCTGCTGTTTGGCGACCTCGTCAACGGCGGCTCAGTGAAAGTTTCTCTCGCTGAAGACGAGTTGACCTTCGAGATCGAGGGCCGCAAGGCGCATTGACGCTTCTAGCCGCCATGCATTAGCGTACTAGGTTGGGTGTTGTATCGCGGGGATTAACGTTCGCGGTAGGTGATGCGACCCTTGGTCAGGTCGTAGGGAGTCATTTCAACCTTAACCTTGTCTCCGGTAAGGATACGGATGTAATGCTTGCGCATCTTGCCTGAGATGTGGGCAGTCACCACGTGTCCATTCTCCAGTTCCACACGGAACATGGTGTTCGGAAGGGTTTCAACCACGGTGCCTTCCATCTCAATTACGTCTTCTTTGGCCATCAAGTTTTCCGAGAATTAAGTGAGCGCCAGCGCGCGCGATGGGCGCGGATTATAGCAAAACCGTGAAGTTAAGTGGGCCTACTTGATACTCTTACGCAAACAGCAGGAGAATTCGGCGCTCTTTCAATGCGGGCTGATTCCGGCGTGACATGCCGCTGTCACTGAAGGTTTGAGCTTGGATGGCAGGCTTTGGACATTGCACCGCGTCCAGCAAGACCTCAACAACCGACTTCACGGGCCTTGGCGACCCAGTTCAGGGAGATCAACTTCCTGGCCCGCCTGGAAAGTAACCCAGCGGCCGCCGCTGAAGACCTGCATCGGCCGGTAGTCGGCCTTGTATGACATTTTGCTGCAGTCGCGTATCCAATACCCAAGGTACAGGTAGGGAAGGCCAAGCTGGCGCGTCATGCTGATTTGGCTGAGTATCGCGAAAACGCCAAGAGAACGCTGAGGCAAATCGGGATCAAAAAAACAGTAAACGGCTGAAAGACCATCGCCCAACAAGTCTGTTACCGCGATGCCCAACAGTCTTTCGTCCTCTCGCATTTCCAGAAAAACAGTCTCGCTCCATGGGGCGGTGAGGAATTCCATGTACTCGGCCGGCGTGGCCCCTGCCATGCTGCCACCTGTGTGGCGGCTTGCGGTGTAACGCCGATACAGGTCGAAGTGCTCTGCTTGTAGCCGGGGATTGGAGGTCACCAATCGCACATGCTGGTTTTTCTCCCTGATCCGGCGATGGCGACGTCTTTCCTGAAACATTTCGACGGGTATCCTCAGCGAAAGGCATTGCTGGCATTCAGCGCAATGTGGCCGGTAAACGATCCTACCGCTTCGCCGAAAGCCCGCACGGAGTAACTGCCCGTAAAGCCCCACATCCATCTCGCGATCCGGGTCGACAAAGGCATTGCTGCTGAGCTGATCTTGCAGGTAGCTGCAGGAATGCGGCATTGAAATCAACAGGGGTATCCGGCGCTCGCGTCGATGTGTGTTCATGCGTGCGACAAATTGCTGCAATCAATAGGCGGTGCTTTCCACATCCCTGGCCTTGGTGCCTCATCAACGGCATGGCGCAGCTGTTGCAAAAAGTGATGGCGAGGGATCTCCACGGCGCCCATGCTTGCCAGATGGGGGTTGAAGACCTGGCAGTCGAGGAACGTGAAATCGTGCGCGAGCAATTGTTCGGCAACATAAACCATGACGATTTTCGAAGCGTCTGGTACGCGGCTAAACATGGATTCGCCAAAAAAAACGCGTCCGAGGGCGACGCCGTACATGCCGCCGACCAGTTTTTCCTCGTGCCACAGTTCTATGCTATGGGCATCACCGTGCCTGAATAGTTCTATGTAGGCTTGTTGCATTTCAGGTAACAGCCAAGTGCCGTCCTGATCGCTGCGTGGTTCCGCACAGGCGAGTGTTACCGCCTGGAAGTCAGTATCGAATTTCAGCTCCAGGCCACCTCGGCGCAGGCGTTTTTTCAGGGATCGCGATACGTGAATGTTTTCCGGGTAAAGGACCGTGCGCGGGTCCGGGCTCCACCAGAGTATCGGTTGACCTTCGGAATACCAGGGGAAGATGCCTTGGCTGTAAGCCAGCATCAAGCGCCGCCGAGACAGTTCTCCCCCCACTGCCAATAATCCATTCGGCTCACGCGCGGCCAGCGCAGGATCTGGAAAAGGCGTATTCGCCGGCGTGCCGTCAAGATGGAAGATCATGTCTGTTTGAACGGTGAGCGTTCCTGAAGCTCCTGCATATAGTCCAACATGCCTTCATGCTCAGTCTCAACAAAATGTTGCACGGCCTTGTGGAACCGCTCATCTTGCAGCCAATGGAATGACCAGGTTGGGGTAGGCAGGAATCCGCGGCTGATCTTGTGTTCGCCTTGGGCGCCGGGTTCAAAGCGCCTCAATCCACGTTCAATACAGAACTGCAGGCCTTGGTAGTAGCATGCTTCGAAATGCAGGCTGTGATATTCCTCGCGGCAACCCCAGTGGCGGCCATACAAGGTATCACTGCCGACAAGGTTAAATGCGGCAGCGACGACTTTGCCTTCGGTAATGGCCTGTACCAGCAGAACCTGTTCGGGCATCTTTTGCGCGATCTGTTGGAAGAAGGCCAGTGACAAGGTTGGCATGCCACCCTTTTTCTGGAAGGTGGATTCGTACAGGTCATGGAAGTCGCGCCAGTCTGTCTCATGCGCCGTGTTGCCATCGAGCAGTCGAAAATCTATGCCGGCCTCCTGTACTCGCCGCCGTTCCCGTTTCACCTGTTTTCGCTTGGACGATGAAAAGCGGGAGAGGAAATCCTCGAAATCACGGTAGCCGTGGTTGGTCCAGTGGAACTGGCAGCCGGTGCGGCGCAAAAAACCATGCCTCAGGAAGGCTTCGGTTTGTTCTTTCGTTGGAAACAGCCAGTGCAGGGAGGAACATTTGGCCTGGCGTGCCAGCTCGAGAGCAGTGCCCAACAGGATTTGTTCGCATTCAGCCGGCGCGCGCTCATGCAACAGCAATTTTGGTCCCGTGGCCGGGGTATAGGGTGAAGCGCTGACCAGCTTCGGGTAATAAGCCAACCCGTTGCGTTGGTAGGCATCTGCCCAGGACCAGTCAAACACGAACTCGCCATACGAGTTGAACTTCAGGTAGAGCGGGGCAGCGGCTATCAGTCTGCCATCATCCCCGGAAATTGCGATATGCTGCGGCAACCAGCCCCAACGTTCTCCCAGGCAGCCCGTCTCTTCCAGGGCCTCCAGAAATTCATGTTGCAAAAACGGGTATGCGGATACGCCCAGTGCATTCCACTGGCCGGCAGCCACTTCAGAAATCTTTTCCAGAATCTTGATGCTGTAATTCACGACTTGCCGTTGGAATGAGGTTTTCCCCCGATACTAACCACATGTCGAGAAACGACAACCGGCGTGTTTTAGGGATAAAGATTCTTGTCCCGCGGCCGCTATTCCACGCATGATGAAAGACAATCTCAATCTCCAGGTTGGGACAACAGTGCAACTACAGCTGGATGTGCCAGATGAGACCCCTCGCCACATGGTCAGGGTCATCGGCTATTTGCCGGGAGGGAGCCTGGTCGTCAGCACGCCCACGGTGAATGGAAAGGTACAGATCGTGCGTGACGGACAGGCGTTCAATGTGCGTGTCTTGCGTGGCGATAGTGTCGTGGGTTTCACCTCCAAGGTATTGGTTTCCACCCTGAAACCCTACCCGCACCTACACCTCGCTTACCCCAGGGATATCGAACAGATCGTCGTGCGCAATTCAGCGCGGGTTTCCACCAAGCTGGCATGCATGGTTCGAAACACAAAACAACCAGACACTCCTGAGAACTATTACGAGGCAGACATAGTCGATTTGAGTGAGAGCGGTGCCAAGCTGGCTTCGAAGCAGCCTCTGGGTGAGCCCTCGGACATGTTGCAGATCAACTTCCGGCTCCAGGTGACCGACCAGATGGAGGAACTGAAACTGGTGTCGGATCTGAAAAACTGTGTGGAGCGCATGGAATCAGACGAGAATGGCAAGTACCTGAACCATCTGTCCGGCGTCCAGTTCCGTGCAGTGAACCGCTTTCAGCAGCTGTTGCTGCACGCCTGGGTCATGGGTAACGTTGCCCGGGGAGGCAACGGCGCGGTCAAGGAATAGAAGGGCTGCGCAAGCAGCCCTTTTTGTTGTCAGTCTTTCTGTTCCAAGGCGTCGAGAAAGCGTTCCGCATCCAGTGCTGCCATACAGCCTGTGCCTGCCGAAGTGATGGCCTGACGGTACACGTGATCCATGACATCGCCAGCGGCATACACGCCTTCGACGGAAGTTTGCGTGGCATTGCCCTCGGTGCCGCTTTTCACCTTCAGGTAACCGCCTTCCATCTCCAGTTGGCCTTCGAAGATCCCGGTGTTCGGTTTGTGGCCAATGGCGATGAAGACTCCCATCAGCTCGATTTCCTTGGTGCTGTCATCCTTCACATTCTTGATGCGGATGCCGGTGACGCCGGAATCGTCACCAAGCACTTCGTCGAGGACGCTGTCCAGTTCCAGGGTGACATTGCCATTGGCGGCTTTTTCACGCAGCTGATCGGACAGTATTTTCTCAGAGCGGAATTGATCGCGGCGATGAACCACGACTACTTCGCTGGCGATATTGGACAGATAGAGGGCCTCTTCGACCGCGGTGTTACCGCCCCCGATGACAGCCACCTTCTGGTTGCGATAAAAAAAGCCGTCGCAGGTGGCGCACGCCGAAACGCCTTTGCCCTTGAATTTCTCTTCGGAATCCAGGCCGAGGTACATGGCCGAGGCGCCGGTGGCTATGATCAACGCATCGCAGGTGTAGTGGGCGCTGTCGCCCTTGAGCTTGAACGGCCGCTCGCTCAGGTCAACCTCGGAGATGTAATCGAAGATGACTTCGGTATCAAAACGCTCGGCATGCGCAAGCATGCGTTGCATCAGGTCCGGACCCTGAACACCATCGTTGTCACCAGGCCAGTTGTCCACGTCAGTGGTGGTCATCAGCTGGCCGCCTTGTTCCATCCCGGTTACCAATACCGGCTTGAGATTTGCGCGCGCGGCGTAAACGGCAGCGGTGTAACCTGCAGGGCCGGAACCCAGGATCAGGAGGCGGCAATGCTTGGCGTCGCTCATTATAAAACTCCTTGAATTGACCGGTCGCGGCGTCCGACCGGCAGATAGATACTTCGTTACCCTAATTTCGGGGCGATCAGGGCGGACACAAGTCCGCAATTGGCGGCCATACTATAAGTCGTTGCTATGGAGGTAAAGCCAATGAGCATTTGCGTCGGTGTGCCAACTGAAATCAAGCCACAGGAGGGGAGGGTGGCCCTCACGCCCTCAGGAGCGGCGGAGCTCGTGGAAATGGGTGCGCGGGTCTGCCTGCAGGCCGGTGCTGGATACGGCAGCGGGTACAACGACGATGCTTATGCGGCCGTGGGCGTGAATGTTTTGGACGCGGCCGAGGCAGTTTACCGGGAGGCGGATATCCTGCTCAAGGTGAAGGAGCCAATTGGGCAGGAACTGGATATGTTGCAGCCTCGCCAGCGCCTGTTTTCATTTTTGCACCTGGCCCCCAATCCGGAACTTACCAAAAGGCTTTGCGAGATTGGCCTGACGGCGATCGCGTTTGAGACCGTGGTCGACGGTGGCAATCTGCCTATCCTGCAGCCGATGAGCGAAATTGCCGGCAGGATTGCGGTGCAGGTTGGCACCCATCTGCTGCACACGCCGATGGGTGGTGCAGGCAAGCTGCTCGGGGGAGTGCCGGGCGTTGGGCGCGGTGACGTCGTGGTATTGGGAGCTGGTCATGCAGGTGGTAGCGCGGCTCGGCTGGCCGCCGCCGTGGGTGCCCAAGTCACGGTGTTCGACCTCAATCCTCAACGTCTCGGAGAAATGCAGGCTGCTGCGCCCAATATCATTGCCCGTTACGCCAATGGTGAAGATATCCGCAACGCGATCCAGTACGCGGACCTGTTGATTGGGGCAGTCCTGTTGCCAGGAGCTGCTGCACCACGGTTATTGTCCGGGAGTGACATCGCTACCATGGTCGATGGTAGCGTGGTTGTGGATATTTCCGTCGATCAGGGCGGTTGCATTGAAACGACCCGTCCTACCACCTACGACGAACCCACGTACCGCGTGGATGGGGTGACGCATTTTTGTGTCACCAACATGCCTGGTGCGGTACCGCGCACCGCCACTCAGGCGTTGAGCGGCGCCATGTTGCCATACCTGAAAACACTCCTGCGGGAGGATTGGAGCGAGAGTGCTGTGCTTCGCGAAGCGGTGAATGTTGAAAACGGCCGGGTCGTGCATCCGGCGCTGATCGGTTAAATTCTTCTGCGCTCAACGTGGCTCGTTATTCGCGTTGGATTGTGAAATAATCGACAATCTACGCGAATTGTTGCGCGTATCTTTATGAAATCTAAAATATTTCGAGTTCCTCTTGCACGCATCACTTAACAAAAGACTCAAGGAAGGGGGCTTTTTGCTTCTGCTCGCGGTCAGCGCCTATTTCCTGATGGCGCTTATGAGCTACTCACCTGAGGACCCCAGCTGGGGCTATGTCGGCCCACGGGATCATGCGCAGAATGCTGGTGGCCCGACCGGGGCATGGTTTGCCAGCGTGCTTTTTTCCCTCGTCGGGGTGATGGCCTACCTGTTCCCTTTCATGGTCGCATGGGCGGGTTGGATGATGTTCCGTGAGCGCAACGAGGATCAATCCCACCTGCACCTGACCATCGCGCGCTGGGTGGGTTTCTTCCTGACGTTGCTGGGTGCGACGGCGTTGGCGGCGCTGCACTTCAAGGTGGGTACCGATCTGCCGGAGGGATCCGGAGGCATCCTGGGCAAGCTGGGGACAGATCTCAGTGTCGCTGCGCTCAGTCCGGCCGGCGCCAGCCTGCTGATGCTGGCGGCATTCCTGATTGGTTTCACCTTGTTCACCGGTGTCTCCTGGCTGGCGGTGATGGATGCACTGGGCGGCTTCACACTGAACGCCTGGCGTCAGGCCATCGACTTGTTCCAGACGACCCGCGAGCGCCGTGCGGCGCAGGCTATGAAGGCCGAGCGACAGGAAGTCTTTAAGAAGGAGAAGAAGCGGACCAAGAACAGGATTCCACCGGTCATCGAAGAGCCAAAGCCAGAGTTGAAGCCAAGCGTGCGGGTCGAAAAAGAAAAACAGATGACCCTGCTGGAACCGGAGTTCAATGCCGAGTTGCCGCCGTTGAGCCTGTTGGATGCGCCGAAGCCGAGCAGCCATCGGCTATCGGCCGAGGAATTGCAGGCCCTATCGGGGCAGGTTGAAAGGCGTCTGGCGGATTTTGGCGTGACGGCAGAGGTGGTCGCGGTTCACCCTGGGCCTGTCGTGGCATTGTTCGAACTGAGCCTGGCCCCTGGCACCAAGGCCAGCAAGGTTACCAACCTTTCCAAGGACCTGGCGCGCGCGCTGTCGACGATCTCGGTGCGCGTGGTTGAAGTCATTCCTGGAAAATCCACCATTGGCCTGGAAATACCGAATCAGCACCGAGAAGTGGTGTATCTCAGCGAGATTCTGCGTTCCGAGGCCTACGATAAATCAAAGTCACCGTTGACGCTGTCGCTCGGCAAGGATATCGGTGGTGAACCGGTTGTTGCCGATCTGGCGAAGATGCCCCATGCGCTGATTGCCGGTACCACTGGCGCCGGTAAGTCAGTGGCAATCAACACCATGATCCTGAGCCTGCTGTACAAGGCGACACCGGAGCAGGTGCGCCTGATCATGGTCGATCCGAAAATGCTGGAGCTTTCCGTCTATGAAGGTATTCCGCATTTGCTCACGCCCGTGGTCACCGATATGAAAGACGCGGCCAATGCACTGCGCTGGTGTGTGGCGGAGATGGAGCGACGCTACAAGCTGATGGCCGCGCTTGGTGTGCGAAATATCGCTGGTTACAACAAGAAGGTGAAAGAGGCCGAAAAGGCGGGTGAGCCAATCAGGGACCCGCTGTACAAGCCGGAACCAGACCCGATAACCGGCGATCTGCCGGAAGTCCCCGAGCTGGCCACCATGCCCTACATCGTGGTGATCATCGACGAGCTGGCTGACATGATGATGGTGGTCGGCAAGAAGGTCGAGGAACTGATTGCCCGTCTGGCACAGAAGGCGCGCGCGGCGGGCGTGCACCTGCTGCTGGCGACCCAGCGACCGTCGGTGGATGTTATTACCGGCCTGATCAAGGCCAACATCCCGACGCGAATTGCCTTCCAGGTTTCTTCGCGCGTCGACTCCCGCACCATTCTCGACCAGATGGGCGCTGAACATCTGCTTGGCCACGGTGACATGCTTTATCTGCCACCCGGCAGTGGTATTCCGCAGCGAACCCATGGTGCCTTTGTCGACGACCACGAGGTGCATCGCGTGGTGTCACACCTCAAACAAGCCGGCGAGCCGAATTACATCGATGAAATTGTGCAGGAACCGACCGAGGCGATACCGGGTCTATCTCCTGAGGCGTCCGGTGTAGAGACCGAGGATGCGGACCCCCTGTTCGATGAGGCTGTGCAGATCGTCACAGAGTCGCGACGGGCCTCCATATCCGGCGTTCAGCGGCGCCTGAAGATTGGTTATAACAGGGCGGCGCGCCTGGTCGAGGAGATGGAGCGGATTGGCGTGGTGACTTCCCCGGACGAGCGCGGCAATCGCGAAGTGCTGGCGCCACCGCCGGTGAAGGATTGAAATGAAAAATCTGATGTTATTGTTTTCCGTGCTGGTCACCAGCCTCGCACAGGCCGGGCCCGGGCGCGAAGCGCTTGACCGTTTCATGAGCGAACTGACCACCCTGGAGGCGCGTTTCGAGCAATCGGTCCTGGATACGGAACACAGTCGCCAGGGGGTGCTCTATGGCACGTTTCAGCTCAAGCGGCCGGACCGCTTCCGCTGGGACTACGTGGAACCGGAACGCCGCCAGGTGATTGCCGATGGTCGTGATGTCTGGGTGGTGGATATCGAACTCAACCAGGTCACCCAGCATTACCAGCGTTGGGCCCTCAAGAACACGCCGGCCAGCGTCTTGCTGTCCAACGAGCCGCTGGAGAAAACGTTCAAGATCGTCGAACTCGGCGAAAAACTGGGTATGCAGTGGATCGAGCTATTACCGCGCGATACCGAAAGCAATGTATTGCGCATCCTTCTGGCCTTTAAAGGCGAAGACCTTTTGCGTTTGGAATTGACCGACGCCTTTGGCCAGATATCACGCTTCAGTTTCTTTGAAATTCAGCGCAATCCTGAGCTGTCTGATGAGCAGTTTGACTATCAGCCCCCGGATGGCTGGGACGTTTTCTCTCAGGACACCTGATTACTCAGTGGCCTGATTTCTTCGGGCTGCCGGCCTAAAATACGCGGATGGGCGCAACCACCGACGATCTTTTTGCTGCGGATGCCAGCCAGGTCCAGCCCCTGGCTGACCGTATGCGCCCTCAATCACTCGAGGAATATGTTGGGCAGACGCATGTCCTTGGAGAGGACAAGCCGTTGCGCAATGCCATTCTGGCGGGTCGGCTGCATTCGATGATTTTCTGGGGGCCGCCCGGCACTGGCAAGACCACGTTGGCAAGACTGCTGGCCAAGCAGGCCGGGCATGCCTTCCTGACACTCTCTGCGGTGCTTTCAGGCGTCAAGGACATCCGTGCGGCGGTGGACCAGGCAAAGCAGGCACATGCGATGAGCGGGCAGGCCACTGTGTTGTTCATCGACGAGGTACATCGCTTCAACAAGTCACAGCAGGATGCCTTCCTGCCGCACGTGGAAGACGGCACCCTGATCTTTGTCGGTGCCACCACCGAGAACCCGTCTTTCGAACTGAACAATGCCTTGCTCTCGCGTGCGAGGGTTTATGTCCTCAAGGCGCTCGAGGCCGCTGATATCAAGACACTGCTGCAGCGGGCGCTTTATGACGAGCAACGCGGATTGGGTAAGCTGAAGCTGTCACTGAACGATGCCCAATTGGAGCTGATCGCTGAGGCTGCGGATGGCGATGCGCGACGTGCTCTGAACCTACTGGAGATCGCCAGTGACCTGTCCGAGGATGGCGGGATCACTGAGCAGGTGCTGGCGGAGATAGTCGGCGGCCAGGTACGCCGTTTCGATAAAGGGGGTGAGGCCTTTTATGATCAGATCTCGGCACTGCACAAGTCGGTGCGTGGCTCGTCACCGGATGGGGCGCTTTACTGGCTCTGCCGGATGTTTGATGGAGGCTGTGATCCGCTTTACGTGGCGCGGCGCGTGGTGCGCATGGCCTCAGAGGACATTGGCAATGCAGACCCGCGAGGCCTGGAGATCGCGTTGAATGCCTGGGACGTGCAGACGCGCCTCGGCAGCCCTGAAGGCGAATTGGCGATCGCGCAGGCAGTCCTGTACCTGGCCAGCGCGCCCAAGAGCAATGCTGTATACAAGGCTTTCAACCAGGCGATGGCCATGGCCCGTGATTCAGGATCCCTGGAAGTTCCGATTCATCTGCGCAATGCACCGACCAAGTTGATGAAGGAACTCGGCTATGGCAAGGAATATCGCTATGCGCATGATGAACCGGGTGCTTATGCTGCCGGTGAGAATTACCTGCCTGAAGAAATCGAGGGTACGCGTTTCTACCAGCCGGTCGAAAGGGGCCTCGAGATCAAAATCGCCGAGAAACTTCGCCAGTTGAGTGCCTTGGACGCCGAGGCGAAAAAGAACAACTGATCTTGTAGAATCGCCCCTTTAGCAAGGAGCCCTGTTTTGATCCAGACACTCGCCATTGCAGCTGGTGGAGCCATCGGGGCGCTCATGCGCTTCTGGGTGTCGAATGCCGTATACGGTGTTCTGGGCCGCGGTTTCCCCTGGGGGACCCTGGCCGTGAACGTGATCGGATCACTAGCGATGGGTTTTCTATATGTGTTGATGATCGAACGTCTTGCCAGTGCGCCGGAATGGCGAGGTTTTCTGCTGATCGGCCTGTTGGGCGCCTTCACTACCTTTTCGACCTTTTCGATCGAGACACTCAACCTGATCGAGCAGGCTCAATACGCGCGTGCGCTGAGTAATGTATTGCTCAGTGTTCTGGCTTGCGTGGGTGCGGCCCTGCTGGGTGTGATGCTGGCGAGGCAGATAGGATGAACACAGAAGTAATCATCGTGCGTATCTACTGCAGCGAAAAGGATGGGCTGCACCGCGAATTACTGAGTCTGCTGCATGACCGGGAGCACGTGGCCGGCGTTACCGCTTTCCGCGGTATCGCAGGTTTCGGCGGATCAGGCAGGTTACACGAGTCCGGCCTGCTGGACGTGTCGCTTGATCTGCCGGTCGTTATCGAATTCTTCGACCGCCCCGAAAAAGTCGAGGCGGTTATGCAACATCTCAAAAACAAGGTCGCGCCGGGACACATGGTCTCGTTCGCGGCAAAAGCAAACCTGGACTAAACGATGCTGGACCCGAAACTCTTAAGAACCGACCTGGACAATGTTGCCGCGCAACTGGCGCGCCGTGGCTACGAACTTGACGTGGCCAGCGTGCGGTCGCTGGAAGAACGCCGGAAAACCCTGCAGGTGGAAACCCAGGATCTGCAGAACGAGCGCAACACCAAGTCCAAATCGATCGGAAAAGCCAAGGCCGCGGGAGAGGATATCCAGCCGTTGCTCGATGAGGTTGCGAGTCTGGGTAACAAACTCAAGGCAGCAAACGACGCGCTGGGCGAGGTGCAGGAGGACCTGCGCCAGATTGCACTGGGTATGCCGAACCTGCCCCACGAGTCGGTGCCGGATGGCGCGGACGAGGACGACAACCGTGAGGAGCGCACCTGGGGGCAGATTCCACAGTTCGATTTCGAGCCCAGGGATCACGTTGATATCGGTGAGGCGCTGAGTGGGCTGGATTTTGACACCGCGGCCAAGCTGACCGGTTCGCGCTTTGTCACCATGAGCGGTTCGATGGCGCGCCTGCATCGGGCACTGACGCAGTTCATGCTCGACACCCACATCGTTGAGCATGGCTATACGGAGACCTACGTGCCTTACCTGGTCAATGCCGACAGTCTGTACGGGACCGGGCAGCTGCCGAAGTTCGAGGAAGACCTGTTCAAGTTGGAAGGTACTGATTTCTACCTGATCCCAACGGCCGAGGTGCCGGTAACAAACCTGGTGCGTGAAGTGATCGTGGACGCGGAGCAGATGCCGTGCAAATGGGTGGCACACACGCCGTGCTTCCGCTCTGAAGCCGGTGCCTACGGCCGAGATACTCGCGGCATGATCCGTCAGCACCAGTTTGACAAGGTGGAACTTGTGCAGGCGGTACGCCAGGAAGATTCCTTTGCCGCCCTGGAGGAACTGACCGGCCATGCAGAGATGATCCTGCAAAAACTGCAGCTGCCCTACCGCGTGGTTACCCTGTGCACCGGCGACATCGGTTTCTCCGCGACCAAGACCTACGATTTGGAAGTCTGGCTGCCGGGGCAGGGCAAGTATCGTGAGATTTCCTCCTGCTCCAACTTCGTCGATTTCCAGGCACGCCGTCTGCAGGCGCGCTGGCGCAATCCAGAGACGGGGAAGCCCGAACTGGTGCATACGCTGAACGGGTCTGGCCTGGCGGTGGGACGCGCCCTGGTTGCGGTGCTGGAGAACTATCAGCAGGCCGACGGCAGCGTGCAGGTGCCGGAGGTGCTCAAGCCCTACATGGGCGGGGTCGAAGTGCTCAGCGCTGGTTGATCAGCGAACCGATAGGATCAACAGCAACACAAGCAGTACCACGCCGCCGATGGGCAGTGCCACAGCGGCCCAGTCGTCTTTCTCGGCTTTTGGGCTGTTCTGGCTCCAGTGCTTGTAGGCAGGCCACAGGAAGAACAGCATCATGATGCCGGCAATCAGGCCGAGTATCTGCATCCACTCCATTGTGCTTCTCCGGTGAGATCATAAAAAAGCCCGGCACCAGGCCGGGCTTTTTGTTCGCTTAAGCCTGGGTTTATTCATCTCCGCCCATGATGCCGAGGATATTCAGCAGGCTGATGAAGATGTTGAAAATGCTCAGGTACAGGCCGTACGTGGCCATGAGGTAGTTGGTCTCACCACCACGGACGATACGGCTGGTATCGAACAGGATGAAGCCACTCATCACCATGATGATGCCACCGGAAACTGCCAGTGACAGTGCCGGCATCTGCAGGAAGATGTTGGCGACCATGGCCAGCACCAAAACCATCATGCCGGCAAACAGGAAACCGCCCATGAAGCTGAAGTCACGTTTGGACGTCAGCGCGTAGCCCGACAAGCCGAGAAATATGATGCCGGTGCCGGCAAAAGCCGTGGCGATCACCTGCGGCCCGTTCGGCAAAGCGAGATACTGGGACAGGATTGCTCCCAGACCGAACCCCAGCAGGCCAGTGATCAGGAAAATGACACCGATTCCGGTGCCGGAGTTGGCGGTGCGCGGCAGTACAAAAATGCCCAAAAGCATCGATGCGATGACAGACACGAGGTAGACGATTGGCGGAACGCCAACGGCCATGGAAACCATCGCCATCACGGCGCTGAATGCCAAAGTGGCAGAAAGCAAAAGGTAGGTATTTTTCAGTACCTTGTTGGCAGCTTCTGCACGTTGCGGGCTACCGGCTACCAGTGTTTCGTAACGGTTCATCGTTAGTTTGCCCTCCGAGGCACGTTTGGTTGATAAACGACATAACCTCAGACCAGGTTAGGTCGCCAAAAGTTTCCCTAGCATACCGCAGCCGTTAAGCGACTCCAATGCCTTGTGATCGCGTTTAAATACTGTTGTTTTACAGGGGATTTCCGGTATATTGCGCAACCTTCAACGCTTTCCGGAGAGGTGGCAGAGCGGTTGAATGCAACGGTCTTGAAAACCGTCGTGGGTTAATAGCCCACCCAGGGTTCGAATCCCTGCCTCTCCGCCATTAAATTCACAGCAAACAAAGGCTTATGCAGTTGCCTGCGTAGGCCTTTTTCTTTGGGCATTACGGGGAGTGGCAAGCCCCTGTGGCGCTTGCGGGACAATTCACCTGAGGCTACGCGTTCTGTTAAAGTTTCAGACTAGCCCGGATAGGTCGATCAGCCTCGGCAGCCATCCAAGGCGAACGGCATAGACGGATGCCTTGAGAAGAAGAACTTTAGTTCCTTTCTGACAACTAGCGAATTGGTGGCGAAGAGGATGGACTCTTGAGACACAGGGGGAGTCGCTCGGCATGAGCGTTGTTTTTGCGGTTTGTTTTACGATTAGTGTTGACTGGCATTGCTGATGATCCGTGTACTTTTGGTCGACGATCACGCGTTGTTTCGCACTGGTATGAAGAGCATATTGGGTGAAGCAAGCGATATCGATGTCGTGGGTGAGGCGTCCAGCGGGGAAGGGGCGCTCGATCAAGTCAAGCTTCAAGAACCAGATTTGGTGCTCATGGATGTGAATATGCCTGGCATCGGTGGCATTGAAGCAACCCGGAAAATCCTTCGAAAATCTCCAGGTGTCAGGGTGGTTGCCGTCACCGCCCTGAGTGAGGACCCTTTTCCCAATCATCTGCTGGATGCCGGTGCGATGGGCTACATCTCCAAGGGTTGTCCTGCAACGGAGCTGTTCGAGGCGATTCGGTCGGTCATGGCAGGAAATCACTTCCTCTCCAAGGATGTCGCTCAGAAACTGGCGATCAGTCAGGTGGCTGGGCAAAATGGCGATTCACCCCTGCGAAGGCTCTCAGCGCGCGAGATGCAGGTAATGACGATGATTGTCAGTGGGCAAGGGACTCAGCAGATATCAGACGTGCTGTTCCTGAGCCCCAAGACCGTATCGACATATCGTCATCGGTTGTACGAAAAACTCGGCGTATCCAATGACGTGGAGCTTACGCATTTCGCAATACGCCACAACGTGATCGAACAGGCCTGAGTGTGTCTTCGATGTTTGATCCGGATTGCCGGCGTTGTGAGAGGCTGGCGACTTTTCTTGATCAGGTAGTCGCTGATTACCCGGATTATCACGCAAGGCCGGTGCCGCCTTTTGGCGATTCGGACGCACGTTTGTTGGTTGTTGGGCTCGCTCCTGGATTGCACGGAGCGAATGCGACGGGACGGCCTTTTACCGGTGATCATGCCGGCATCCTTCTCTACGAAACCTTGTACAGACATGGATTTGCCAGTGCTCCCGAATCAGTGTCTGCAGATGATGATCTAAAGCTGTTCGATTGTCGCATTACCAATGCCGTCAAATGTCTACCGCCGCAAAATAAGCCAATTGGTAGCGAGGTCAACAACTGCCGCCGTTTTCTGGAGGAGGAGATGGCGCAGTTGCATGAGGGCGGGGTGATCCTGGCGCTTGGTTCCATCGCACACAAGTCCGTGGTGGCCGGTATGGGGCTCAAGCAGAAAGATTTTGTGTTTTCGCATGCAGCAGAACACGTTCTGCCAGAGGACAGGATTCTATTGGATTCCTACCACTGTAGCCGTTACAACACCCAGACCCGTCGACTGACGCCGGACATGTTCGATACGGTGTTTGCCCGTGCGCGGGCCTTGATTGATGGCTGAGACATCCGGTTTCGATTACAAGTCGTTTCTTTCGACGCTGACCCATCGTCCGGGTGTGTATCGAATGATCGGCGATCAGGGACAAATACTTTATGTTGGAAAGGCCAAGGACCTATCCAAGCGGGTAAGTTCCTATTTCACGCGAGCAAGCAACAAGCGTATTGCCTTGATGGTTTCGCAGGTTGTCGACATCGAGATCACGGTCACGCATACCGAAGCGGAGGCGTTGATTCTTGAAAACAACCTGATCAAGACGCACAAGCCCCGATACAATGTTCTGCTGCGTGATGACAAGAGTTATCCGTACATTTTTTTATCGGCAGATGAGTTTCCGCGATTGGGGTTTCATCGCGGAGCCCGGAAACAGAGAGGCCGGTATTTTGGTCCTTATCCAAGCAGTGGCGCGGTCAGGGAAACACTCAAACTGCTGCAGAAACTTTTTCCCGTGCGGCAATGTGAAGACAGCTACTATGCGAATCGCTCGCGTCCCTGCCTGCAATACCAGATCGAGAGATGCACAGCGCCTTGTGTGGGGCTCGTGACAGCAGAGCGTTACGCGCAGGATGTGAGGGATATCGAGTTGTTTCTCGAGGGGCGCGCGTTGGATGTTGTCGATCGTTGGGTGGCGAAAATGGAGAGTGCGGCGCAGGCGCTCGAGTATGAGGAGGCTGCCAAGCTTCGCGATCAGATCGCCGCGCTGAAAAGCGTGCAGGAAAAGCAGTACGTCAGTGGCGAGCGAGGGGACCTGGATATCGTGGCGGTCGCCAGCAAACAGGGGCAGGCCTGCATCCAGGTGTTCTTCGTCCGGCATGGTCATAATCTTGGCAACAAAACCCTGTATCCACGCTCGGGCGAGGGAGCCAGCGATGAGGAACTGCTCTCGGCGTTTATTGCTCAGTATTATCTCGACAAGGCGGTGCCCGCAGAGATCCTGGTGAACGTGCAGCCGCAGGACAAGGATATTCTCGAGGACGGCCTGAGTGCTCAGGCAGGGCGCAAGGTAAAGATAACCTGGTCAACTCGAGGCGAGCGATTGCGCTGGCTTGACATGGCAAAGACCAATGCCAGCATGGCAGTCGAGGCTCGGCTGGCGACCTCAGCGGCCAGTGGGCAACGCATGGAGGCGTTACAGGCGGCGCTTGACCTGGATGAGTTGCCGAGGCGCATGGAGTGTTTTGATATCAGCCATACCGGGGGTGCTCAGACGGTGGCCTCATGCGTGGTCTTCCAGGACGGTAGCCCGCTGAACAGTGATTATCGTCGTTTCAATATCAAGGGAATCACTGCGGGTGATGACTACGCGGCCATGAAACAGGCGCTCCAGCGTCGCTATACCCGGATCCTGTCTGGTGAAGGGCAGATGCCGGATGTTCTGCTGATCGATGGCGGTAAAGGGCAATTGTCTGCGGCACAGGAGATCCTTGCAGATATCGGCGTGACGAACCTCATGTTGCTCGGTGTCGCCAAAGGGCCCGATCGCCGTCCCGGTCTGGAAAGCCTGTTCTTGTTGGGGCGGGAACAGGCTCTTATACTGGATGCGAACTCCCCGGCGCTGCATCTTGTGCAGCATATCCGAGACGAAGCGCATCGTTTTGCTATCACCGGCCACCGCAAGCGTCGGGCCAAGGCAAAGCGTACTTCGCCGCTCGAGGAAATCCCTGGCATTGGCGCCAAGCGGCGCCAGCGCCTGCTCAAACACTTCGGCGGGTTGCAGGGGCTGGCGCGAGCGGGCGCGGAAGATATCGCCAAGGTGGAAGGTATCAGCGCCAAATTGGCCCAGGATGTGTACGTGGCTTTTCATGGTGAAGAATGAGCACCCTGTATAACTTGCCGAATGTGCTGACCTTTTCGCGGATCGTGTTGATCCCGTTCCTCGTGCTGTTTTTTTACCTGCCGGTCAAGTGGGGTATGGCAGCCGCTACATTGGTTTTTGTTCTGGCCGCGTTGACTGACTGGTTGGATGGCTACCTGGCGAGGCGCTGGGACCAGACATCGCCACTCGGCGCATTTCTTGACCCGGTCGCCGATAAGCTGATGGTCGCGACAGCGTTGGTCCTGATCGTTCAGGCAGACCCCGAGTTCTGGCTTGCATTGCCGGCGGTGGTCATCATCGGGCGTGAGATTGCTATATCGGCTCTGCGTGAATGGATGGCGGAACTCGGTGCTCGCGCCAACGTTGCAGTCTCAGAGATAGGCAAAGTGAAAACCGCTGCCCAGATGGTGGCGATCGCCCTACTGATTTACCGAGATGATGTTTGGGGCCTGCCTGTATACACAATTGGTCTTGTCCTGCTTTACATTGCAGTACTGCTGACCTTGTGGTCCATGGTCATTTACCTGCGAGCGGCCTGGCCTCAACTTAACGGTGAAGGGGAGACAGTAGCCCTGCCAAAAGGTGATGAAATAGGGTTGACACATTCAAAGGATTCCATAGAATAGCGGCCTCCTTCAGCGGGAATAGCTCAGCTGGTAGAGCACAACCTTGCCAAGGTTGGGGTCGCGAGTTCGAATCTCGTTTCCCGCTCCAAACACCTCGGAAACCCCGCCATTACAGCGGGGTTTCTATTTTCGGCAGAGTAACAACGCTGCCGGATAGTCAGTTCAAATGGCCGAGTGGCAGAGTGGCTATGCAGCGGATTGCAAATCCGTGGACCTCGGTTCGACTCCGGGCTCGGCCTCCATCTTCGGATACGGATTTAGCCACTGTCCGTATAAAGAAAGCCAGACAACTGTCTGGCTTTTTTCATGCGGCGTTGCTTTATTAAGCCCCGCTCCTGACGGGTCAGGGCTTCGTTGTTGTCAATCCCAGGTTTTCCCAGTTTTGCATCCCGCCGCGGTACCACTTGATCTTGTGTGAGGGGTAGCCGAAGCGAAGCAGGTTCTCGATGTTGTTGGGTGATTGTCCGCACCACATGCCGTTGCAGAAGAGCACCAAGGTTTTCGCATCGGAGAAATCCCAAAGTCCCTCCATCTCTCTGGCGCCGAACTCTCCGGTCAGGATATCTCCAATGGAGATAGGGTCTGCGCCTTTTGCCGGGTTGAGTTTGGTCCAGGGAATATTTTTGGCGCCCGGGATGGTGCCCCGAGCAACCCAATTCGGTGTGCGCGAATCTACCAGCAGGATACTGCTATCGCCTTCAGACATTTTTTTGAGGTAGGCGATAAGTTCAAGTTCACCGATCGTTTCAACACCAGGGCCGAGTTGCATGGGCTGGATGCAAAAGGGTGGGCACGGGCGGGATGTCTTTGCGAAAGCCGGTCGAACTTTGTTCGTTGTATCCTGGTTTCGCTTAATGGTGAACGATTTGCCGTCGATCTCAACGTCCAACTGCTTCATCGAACGGGTAATGCCGACTTTGCCTTCCGCAGCCACTAGTCCTGAGTAGATGACAGTAACAACGCCTGCGACGATCAGTGCAAGTTTCTTGCTTGTTTTCACTTGCGTCTTCCTCTGGGGTCCGGTCTTACGGGAATATCCTAAAGCCTTTTCGCTGGGCGTCCGATGCGATAGTCGCAGTCCACCTCAGTGTCTTCTGCCTGCTGGTCCGTGGTTCGGTCTCCAGTCGCAGCTGGCGCGGCCGTAGCCAAAGCGCAAGCTGTTGCGGATGCTTGCCAAGAGAGTGTCAGACTGAGTGCCACCAGTAAGAGCAGAAAATAGCGCATTTCATCCTCCGAGGTTCCTTTTCACAGGAACGCTGGCAGCTCTTGCGGCTACCTAAATATTCCGGGCCAACTATCCGTTTTTGTTGATTGAATTTAAGCTGGCTATGTTCGTTGGCCACTATATCGCATTGGGTGGCCGCTGCAAGTTGTCGCAAAAATGATTGTGGGAATGCCAACTAATTCATGGCCATCCGGTCAGCGACAAAGTAGGTCTAGCCGACGTCTGATTCTCGTGTATTTGCTGTTTGCAGTTGCTTTGTAGGCTGAAGAGCTGGATTTGCTCGGGAACAAGGGATGCCGCCCGGGCGCTTTGCGATGCTAAAGCGCTTGGATTCGCCGAAATCTGCGTAGCTGGCCGCCTCGATGGCTGGCACCATTGTTGGCTTCGCGTTGAGTGGTTCAGCCAGTCGGTCGCCTGTCGGGGGGAAGGGCTGTAACAGGGCGGCTTTACTCAGGCGCGTCTCTGCCCCGCGTTTACCATGACCTTGCCATCGGCCACTTTTACGGCATAGCTGCGAATCGGCTCGTCCGCCGGATCCACGTTGGGTTCCCCGGTGCGCAGATCGAAATAGCTGCCGTGAAGCGAGCATTTGATTTGCCCGTCCTTTATGCACCCCAACGCCAACGAGTAATCCTCATGGGTACACATCTCGTCGACAACGAAATACTCGTCATCGGTAAAGACCAACAGCAGGCGACGGCCATCGATTTCGAAGGCCTTCATCTCGTTTGGCTGCAATTCGCCATCTTCAGCGATGGCGATGAACTGATTCTCAGGCATTATCTAACGTACCCTTTGTGCTGCCTTGCCACTGTCGAGCACAGCCCGCAGCGCATCGGCACCATCGGCCAGCGAGTCAACCTTGCCCAGATGGCGTAACACGATGGCACCGCTGTAGACCAGCGAATCGTAAGTTGCGCCCTTCTCGCCGCCGAGTGCTGCCAAGCCCAGTTCGGCGGCCTTGGCGGCTCCGGCAGTGATGTCAGTTACAGTGACCGCACCCTCACCTTTCGCCGTTTGCGGGACGTCTTCAGGGATGGGTACGCAGCGCGCCTCCTGCTCGATACCGACGTCTGCGGGAGAGATGTCATAACCGACTTCTTCGGCCATGTCGTGATAACCGAAATATTTCCCGGCCTGGCGCAAGGAGGGCACCACGCCTCCCTCAACTCCACGCACCAGGACCGCGGAGTCGAACCCCGCTAGGCGCGCCAGATCCGCATAGACGGGCGGATAGGGCTTGTGTACGTAGCCTGTGACGAAGTGCGTGCGTTGACGCCCGACGATCGGTTTGGCCAGCACTTCCACAGTGGTGATTACCGAACGCTTGATCATCTTGCGGCGCAGATCGATCAGGTCATGCAGTTTCGGCGCAAAGCTTGCCTGATCGACGTAGGCCCATCCGAGGTCAGGGTCGCTCAGGCGGGCCGCGGCCTCGCTGGTGCTTTGGTTGACATCGACGCCAGCGGCTTGCAGGACATGGCGGTGTGTCATGCCGTATTTCGGCCCAACGGCATCCAGGCCATGGGATACGGCATGCAGACCGAACTCCGCCAGCAAAGGCGCCAGAAATGGAGATGCTGGGATCGTCCGATTGTAGCCGTCGTAAGGATCAGCGATATCAATGACGTCGTCCACGTCCGCCGTGGCGCGGTCTGTGTGATCGAGTATGGCCTGCAGCACACCGCGATTCTCTTCGCGGGTTTCACGTTTCATCCGCAGGGCAATCAAAAAGATTCCGGCGCGCACCGGGTCCACCGCATCCTCCAGCAGGGCGTGCATGCCGAGGCGGGCCTCATCCAGTTCGATGTCCTTGGACAAGTCTGGCCCGGTCGCGATGCGTTGGATGATCGATGCCATCACTTCATCCAGCTTCGCTTGGCTGATGTCGTTACTAATCTGCATTGCTCACTCCCGAAAACTTCCTAATGGAGTATATAAGAGAACGCTGTTGCAATAACCCGCTAAATTTAGGCAAAGGTGCTCAGTCGATGAAGCGTTTGGGCAGGTCATTGTAGGCATCGATGCGCCGGTCGCGCAGGAAGGGCCAGATACGACGAACCGCTTCACCACGCCGCAGATCCAGTTCGGCCAGCAGGATTTCCGGTTGCTGCGAGGCATTGGCCAGCACCTCGCCTTGCGGTCCGCAAACGAAGGAGTTTCCCCAGAATTCGATGCCAGGAGCATTTGAGTCCGGCGACGGTTCAAAGCCCACCCGATTGCAACTGAGGACGGGGATTCCGTTTGCAACGGCATGGGCGCGTTGCACAGTCTGCCAGGCAACCAGTTGACGCTGCTGTTCTTCGGCATCGTCCTCGCGGTCCCAGCCTATGGCGGTAGGGTAGAGCAGGATCTCGGCGCCTGCCAGCGCCATCAGGCGGGCTGCTTCCGGGTACCACTGGTCCCAGCAGACCAGGACACCCAGCCGGCCGACAGACGTGTCGATGGGCATGAATCCCAAGTCTCCGGGGGAGAAATAGAATTTTTCATGGAAACCCGGGTCGTCGGGTATGTGCATCTTGCGGTATCGGCCGGCCAGTGATCCATCGGCCTCCATCACTACGGCGGTGTTGTGATAGAGCCCTGCTGCGCGTCGCTCGAAGAGAGAGCCCACAATCACCACTTGGTGCTGTTTCGCCAAGTCGCCCAGAAAATTCGTCCCGGGACCAGGTACGGGCTCTGCCAAGTCGAATACTGCGGTGTCTTCAGTTTGGCAAAAATAACGCTCGTCATGTAATTCCTGCAGCAGTACCAGGCGCGCTCCACTCTTTGCTGCGATGGCTACGTGGTCCGCAATGTAGGCGCGATTGAGCGCCGTTGAGCCTTGGTTGGCGTGCTGGATGAGTGCAACAGATAGAGTGTTCACCGCTTCAGGCATCCATGGTTACTGCATTTCGGATTGGCACTTTGGCAGGAAACTGCATGGTCAGGCAATGCAGGCTGCCGTTTTGTTCGATGATGCCTCGGCAATTGATCGGCTCGATGCGACGTTCGGGAAAGCAATCCTGCAACAGTGAAATCGCCTGCCTGTCGGGTTCGACTCCGTAAACCGGCACCAGTACGGCGCTATTGATAATTAGAAAGTTCGCATAGCTCGCCGACAGGCGCCTGCCAGCAGAATCCCGCAGGACGCCTGGGAAGGGCAGTTCCACCAGCCGATAGGGATTGCCATCCGGGTCGCGAAAGGTCTTGAGTTGATCGAGCATGGCCTGTAGCCCGGGGTGGTCGGCATCATCTGGCGGTGCGCTGCTGTAGACGATGGTGTGTGGATCGACGAAGCGCGCAAGGATGTCGACATGAGCATCGGTGTCATCACCACTGATTTCACCATGCTCGAGCCAGAGAAAGCGTCTTATCCCGAGTGTTTCGCGCAGAATGTCTTCGACTTGGCCGTCGCTCAAATCGGGATTGCGCTTTTTGGACAGTACGCTGCTACGTGTGGCCAGCAGGGTGCCCAAGCCATCCGACTCTATTGCTCCGCCCTCCAGTACCAGCGCGTGGGTTCGCATTGTCGTGCCATCGAAGACCTGCTGTCTGTCGAGTTGCCGGTTGATGGCATTGTCGAGATCGGCGGGAAATTTTCCGCCCCAGCCGTCGAAGGCGAAATCATTCAGGACCGGCTGGTCATCTTGCAACGTGGTGATCGGCGCATGATCCCGGGCCCAAGTATCGTTGCTGGGGCTGATCGCGAAACGCAGGTTCGGCCGGTGCGCGTGCTTTTCTGCCAACAGGCTGGCAACGTGCGCCTGATGCGTTGTATCCCTGCAGACGTTGATTATTGGCTCGTCAAGCGAAATTGTGCTCGCAATCCGGGCGAATATTGGCAGGGCCCCGTCAAGGGTCGGCGCCCAATCGGTGCGATCATGGGGCCATGTCAGCATCACACCGGCTTGAGATTCCCACTCAGCCGGCAGACGCACATCGCTCATTGCGTGGGGCGAGCTCGATGAACGACCGAGGTGAGCACACGGTCGTATTCGAAATAGACACTGTAGTCAGGGTAGTCCCAGCGCGAGATCGGAGGTTCACCTACCGGGCCGTGGGTGGATTCAGGTTTGCCGAAACGGGCCTC
>Ga0180429_10000168_pt1 | contig 60865 bp, 50 predicted proteins | sample SS_ome_FD_132428 | JGI IMG/M metagenome (GOLD analysis project Ga0180429, IMG submission 132428) | Hypersaline lake sediment archaeal communities from the Salton Sea, California, USA - SS_1_S_1 metaG | ecosystem: Environmental > Aquatic > Non-marine Saline and Alkaline > Hypersaline > Sediment ... | reverse complement strand
GGATGATGCGCATGCGGATTCGACGCCTGCTGACGGGCCCGGCTGGGGCCGGGACCTTAATAAAAGAATGTACAGCGGAGCGCGAAAAAGATAGCACAGTTGAGCAATGGCCTGCAAGGAGGGTGCCTGACGGAAGTCCTGTGGTTGCAAAGAGATTGACATATGTCGAGCAATGAAGTCTTTTGTGTGCGGGGGAGTGGCCGGTATTTCCTCAAACAGGGGGAATCGAGCGTCATCCATAGCGTCCGATAAGATATATTATGTAAACTTATATATGTCGAGGTCTCTGGGTGTGTGCTGAGGTCCGCTCTCGGGGAGATCCTTGATGTTCATGATTTATAAAGGGATCAATCCCCTGCCGTTTCACGTTCAGGGTGCAAGCCGCCATATGTTGGCGCAATGCAACCACTGAGTGATGAGTACGTGAGGCATCAAGGGCGGTGCCCTTAATCCTTGATCATGCTGTACTGTCAGAATCTGGTCAGTTCAGCTGGGCGCTTTCAAGCCCCTGGTTTTTGGCGGGAGGCTTTGCGCCTCTGGATGCCTCGTCTGGGTCTGTCGCCTGGGCCCGCAGCTCTTCGATGATTTCCTCCAGGGAGCTGATGATCTCCTGCGGATCCACATCTCTCTTGCGGAAGGACATATTCAGGGTGAAGGACTTGTTGCTGGGCTGGAATTTGAAAGAGAAGTTCCTGGGACGTCCTGCTTTCTTTTTCTCTCGATCGGCCTTCAGCTTATCCCTGCTGGCGCCGCCCTTGACGATCTGCTCGAAAACTTCCCACATGTTTTCGGGGCTTCCAGCTCTAACTATTTGCAAAAGAAGCCTTTTAGATGAAATGTCGGCGCTCCGACATGCCGTGCGGAGGTCATCGGGGATATCGGCGATGTTGATCGATTCGGTCACGGATGAGCGAGATTTCGAAAGCAGCATGGAGAGTTGCTCGTGGGAGTAGTCGAATTCAACGGCAAGGCCCCTGAGCGCGTCTCCCTCTTCGAAGGGATGGAGATCTTTTCGCTGTAAGTTTTCGATGAGAGAGACCTCGATGATCTCGTGGTCCTTGAGGTCCATTTCGATGCACGGGATCTCTGCCAGGCCGGCTTGAACTGCTGCTCTGTAGCGTCGCTCGCCGGCGATGATCCTGAACCTCTCCCCCACCGGTTTCACGAGAATCGGCTCGAGTACGCCCTTCTGCTTTATAGATTTTGAAAGTTCGGTGAGGTCTCCGAAGTCCTTTCGAGGCTGGTTCGGATTTGGTTCAATGAGGTCGGCCTTGATCAACTTGCCGACAGATTTCCCCTTGCCGGTGAGCTCCTCAACGAGATGCGCCGGGGTTCGTATGCGTGTCTTACTGGGTAGGCCCCTTTTTCTTTTTTCCACGCTTGATGACCTCCTCGCACAGATTGGCGTATTCGATGGCTCCGGTTGACCGCGGCGCAAAGGTGAATATCGGTTCCTTGTAGGCCGGGCTTTCTTCGAGACGAACGCTCTTGCTGATGCAGGTGGAGAAGACCTTCTCTCCGAAGACCTGCTCCACCTGTTCCTTGATGTCTCTGGCGAGCAGCGTTCGTTTGTCATGGATCGTAATGAGAACGCCCAGAACCTCGAGGTCAGGGTTTGGGCGGTCCTTGATCTTTCCCAGGGTTTCCAGCAGGTCTTCGGTTCCTTCCAGGGCAAAATAGGATGACTGGATGGGAATCAGCACGTGGGTTGCCGCCACGAGCCCGTTGACCGTGATAATGCCCAGCGTGGGTGGTGTATCGATGATGATGTATTCGTAGTCATCCACCACTTCCTCGAGTTGATCCTTCAGCCTGAAAATGCTGTCCAATTCACCGATGAGGCGGCTTTCGAGTTTGGCCAGGGAGATCTTCGACGGAGCGAGAGAGAGATGCTCAAAGGCCGTGGGCACGATGATGTTGGAAAACGTCTCACGGGAATTGGTGAGCACTTCGAATACTGATTTTTCCAGGGGGTGAACATCGACGAAGGAGACGGAGCTGTTGGATTGCGGGTCCATGTCCACCAGGAGGGTTTTGTGCCCCTTCATGGCCAGGGCAGCCGAAAGGTTGATCGCCGTGGTGGTTTTTCCCACCCCGCCTTTCTGGTTGGTGACCGTGATAATCAACGTATCCCCTCCAGGTTGCCCGAGAAACCGTTCGCTTCTGCGAGCTTACTATGAATACATGGTGGCGCAGAACAGTGATATTGCGAAATGATAAATCAGGCATAAACGGACAGTCAAGGGTTAGAAGAGGCTCGACCGTAAAGTGAGCACCCTGGAGGGTCGTCCGGACGATGGAAATGAGATGAACTATCTTGGGGGGACAGACAGAAACGCTATAAAGGGAATGGTTTACATCTCGTACTGGCCGAGATCGTCAACGGAGAGGTTCTCGAGAAGTTTTTTCAGCCGAACGGTTTCACCGCTGTCGCTGGTCAGGTCGATGCTCTTCGCCTGTTCAACAACCGACTCCTCGACGAAGATCGTGGCCTCCGATCGCAACGCCAGGGCGATGGCGTCACTGGGCCGGGAATCGATCTTCAGCGTTTCGCCGTTCCGGCTGAGGAAGATGTTGGCGTAGAACGTGCTGTCCTTGAGTTCACAGATCACGATCTTCTGCAGCGTGGCGTCCAGGTTATCGAGAATCGATTTAATCAGGTCATGGGTCATGGGGCGGGGCGTGGTGATGTTCTCCACCTGAAGGGCAATGGCATTGGCTTCAAAAATGCCGACCCAGATCGGCAGTACGCTTTCACCGCTGACGTTCTTCAGGATGACAATCGGCATGTTGGTGATGGGATCGATCATCAATCCCTTGATCTTCATTTCGATGGCCATGGATATACGTACCTCGTTTCACGCCGGGGTCTCCGGCACGAACAAAATTCACGCCTATGGACGGGCTGCAATGCCCCGTGAACCTGGTGTCCGATGATTGTCGTCACAGCCTTCGTCTGAATATATAAGGACTTGCAGGTATTCTGTCAAGGCATATCTTCGAAGCCTACCAGCGTGCCGGACAGGGAATTGGGATGGGCTTTTGTAACCTTGATTTTCACCAGCCGGCCCCGGGGATCGGCAGGATCGCCGGTGACCTTCAGGGCTTGGGGAGCATAGTTGAAGTTGACCACACGGTTGCCGCTGTCCCGGCCGAAGAATTGCCCCCTTCCCCTTCTGCTCTCCCCTTCCACGAGTACTTCCAGTTCGCATCCCACCAGGGATCGGTGAAGATCCGTCTGGATCGCTTTCTGCAACTTGAGAAGTTCCTGCAGCCGGTGGTGCTTCTCGTCGTCCGAAACATCGTCCTTCAGTTGTGCCGCCCGGGTGCCCGGGCGGGGGTTGTACATGAAGGAGAAGGTCGCATCATAGCGAACGGTCTTCAGCATGGACAGCGTGTCCTGAAAATCCTCCGTTGTCTCGCCGGGGAACCCGACGATGAGATCTGTGGACAGGGTTATTTCGGGGATCAGCGAGCGAAGATGCGTCAGCTTCTCCAGGTATTGCTCACGGGTGTACCCGCGCCCCATGGCCTTGAGCACGCGGTTGGAACCGGACTGCAGGGGAAGATGCAGGTGGCGGCAGATGATGGGGATCTTCGAAATCAAACTGGCCAGGCGAGGCGTGAAATCACGGGGATGGGAGACGGTGAAGCGCAGGCGGCGGAGGTTCGCGGTTTCGGCCACGCGCCGCAGCAATTCGGTGAAATCCACACCCTGGTCATCGCGGTAGGAGTTGACGTTTTGCCCGAGAAGCTCGATCTCCAGGACACCGGAGGCCACAAGCCTGCTCACTTCTTCGAGAATCGAGCCTGAGTCGCGGCTTTTCTCCCGGCCGCGGACCAGGGGGACGATACAGTAGGCGCAGAAGTTGTCACAACCCTCGATGATCGTCACGTAAGCCTTCCAGGGCGAGAGACGATTGGCCGGTTCATCCGGAGGCTCGATAACTGCCGTCTCCAGGTCGGTGGAAATCAGCGGCCCTTCCCCGTTCCGGACACGCTCCACCAGGTCGCCGATTTCAAAGGTGCGCCGCGTTCCCAGCACCAGGTCCACCGATGGCTGGCGCTCGATGATCTCCTGCCCCTCCTGTTGCGCCACGCAGCCGGCAACACAGAGCAGTGGCTCGTGCAGCGCTTTTCCGTTCGGTGGGCGGAGCGCTCGCCCCCCGGACTTCAGGCCGGCCAGCCGGCCGAGGCGGGTAAACACCTTCTGTGCCGCCTTTTCCCGTACGGAGCAGGTGTTGAGCACGATGACGGACGCCGATTCGGGCCCCTCCGCTCTCGAGTATCCCACCCGTTCCAGGGCGTCCGCCAGCTGCTCGGAGTCGTGCACGTTCATCTGGCAGCCCCAGGTTTCGATGTGGTACGTCAATGGTGTGCGATGGTTGCTCATTATCCGGTGGAATGAGGGGCGGCAGGGTCAGTGCAGCTGACAGATCAGGCCCTTGGGAAACTTGTAGATCATTGTTTCCAGCACATACTCCCTGATTTCCTGTTCGGTGGTAAAATCCTTGATCTTGTTTACCAGCGATTTCGCCTCGCGGATGCGGATGGATCGTATGACGTTCTTGATGATCGGCACCGCCGTGGGGTGCATGCTCAACTCTCTCAGGCCGAGCCCCAGAAGGATCAGGGCATGTAGTGGATCGGAGGCCATTTCACCACACATGGACACGTCGATATGGGCGTTGTTGGCCGATTCCACCACGAACTTCAGGGTGCGCAGAATGGCCGGATGGAGCGGCGTGTAGAGGTGCGCGATGCTGTCGTTGCCCCGGTCCGTGGCCAGGCAGTACTGGATCAGGTCGTTGGTCCCGATGCTGAAGAAATCGACTTCCCGGGCCAGCAGATCGGCGATGGTGGCCGCGGAAGGTACCTCGATCATGATGCCGATCTTCATCTTTTCGTCGAAAGGCTTTCCTTCGCGATGAAGGTCCTCCCGGACCTCGTCGAGTACCATCTTGGCCACGCGCAATTCACGAACGCCGGAAATCAGCGGGAACATCAGGCGCAGCTTGCCGTGCAGCCCCGCCTGGAGGATCGCACGCAGCTGTGTGCGAAAAAGGTCTTTGCGCTTGAGGCAGAGTCGGATGGCCCTCAACCCCATGACCGGGTTCATCTCGTTCGATTCAAGGACTTCGTGGAAGAACTTCTCGCCGCCGAGGTCAAGTGTACGGATAACGGCGAAATGTGGCTTGCTCCGTTCGGCCAGCGCCTTGTAGACCTCGAAGTGCTCCTCCTCGGTGGGCAGTCTCGGCGAACAGCGCAGAAAGAGGAATTCCGAGCGGTAGAGGCCCACACCCTCGGCCCCGAACAAACCGTGATCGTCCAGCTCGTCAACCAGCTCGATATTGGCCCGCAAGTTGATACGGTGACCGTCGAGGGTTTCCGCGGGAACGTCCTTGAGGCTCAGCAGTTCCTCGGCGTAATCGCTGTATTTGAGCGCCTTGTTCTTCGCCTCGCTGATCATGGTCGGGCTGGGGTTGACCAGGATCGTCCCCTCGTTGCCGTCGAGGACGAGCATATCCCCCGTCTTAATGCGGCTTACGATATCGGTGAAGCCCACGGCCGCGGGCAATCTCAGAGACTTGGCGATGATCGCGCTGTGCGACGTGGGCCCCCCCACCTCCACGGCAAAACCCACCACGAAGCGGTCCCTGAAGGAGACAGTCTGGGATGGTGACAGGGCCCGGGCCACCACGATGGTCTCCTCCTTCAGCTCAGGGAGACGGTCGGGGTCGAAATCGGAATCCACGAGGTTGCGCAGCAGGCGATCCCGGATGTCCTTGAGGTCGCTGACGCGTTCACGGATGTAGCTGTCATCCACCGTGCCCAGCGCCGTGATGGTGTTCTGAAAGACGGACTGAACCGCCCACTCCGCTGCCACCAGTTCATCCCGGATCATGGCGATCACCGCGTCGATGATCACCGGGTCCTTGAGCAGCAGGATATGCGCTTCGAAAATCTCGGCGTGATCGGCACTCCCGGATTTCTGCAGCTCACTCTTGATCTGCTTCAGGTCCCGGGCGGCGGTTTTCAGCGCCTGGCGAAAGCGGGTGACCTCGGCATTGACGCTCTTCTTGTCAGCGCCGATGCCTTTGCGGGTGAGAACGAACTTCAGTGGATCGAGGACCAGTGCCCTGCCATAGGCAATACCTGCGGAGACCCCAAGCCCTCTTAACATGAAAAAATTACCTTATCAGGTATTCGTGTCGGCGTCACTGTCCAGTGGAACGGGTTCTCTTTTTTCGTCCATCTCTCCGAAACCGTCTGCAACGAGGTTTTTGAGATGGCTCATCGCCGAATCTTCGTCCGCCCCTTTTACCCTGATGATGATGCTGGAGCCCAGGGCCGCGGCAAGCAGGAGGACACCCAGGATGCTTTTACCGTCTACCTCTTCTTCAGGTTTATCGGCCCGGCTGAGTTTGACCTGCGAAGTGAAATTCGACGCCATATTGACGAATTTGGCGGCAGCCCTGGCATGAAGCCCGAGCTCGTTGACAATTTCAATTGTCTCCTGGATCATCCCGTCCTCGAATAGGGCAACGGCGGATCGGGTCCGCCGCGAATCTTCTCTCTGGGGCCTTGACGGCAGCACGTTCAACCGGGGCAAGCGCCTCGCTGGCGATTTCAGCTCCGGTTGAGGATATCGCTGGCCACGTGGATGCTTTTCTGGCCCTGGGCCCTGATTTTCTGCGCCGCATCCACGAGGTTCCATTGCTCCTTGCGCAAGCTGAAGAGCTTGATCAGCATCGGCAGGTTGACGCCGGTGATGATTTCAACCTTGTCCGCCTCGAGAAAGGAGAGGCTCAGATTCGTCGGTGTCCCGCCGAACATGTCGGTGAGGATGAGGACGCCATTGTCTCCGCTGACCGATTCGATACCTTTGAGGATCGCCTTCCTCGCCTTCCCCACCTCGTCGTTCCAGCCGATGGAGATGGCCTCGATCCCTTGAAAATCCTCGCCGATGATCATGCGCGCGGCTTTCACCAGCTCGTCCGCCAGGTTGCCGTGGGTGACAACGAGAATTCCAAACATGATCCTTCTTTCCTCTACGCCCCTTGGGGCCGCGGACATGAGAAACAGCTCAACGAGCGACTATTGTAGCGTTTCAGCGGCACCGGCCGCAATGGATTAACGGCCCTGCCCGGGGATGGTCAGTTTCGCCGTCGCAGCAAGTTCTCGTCGAAGCGGTCCACAAGCTCACGCGCTCGGTTGACCCCCTTGAGCTTGAGCAGGTGGTTTCGCACGCCGACCTCGATGAGATTGGAGATGTTGCGGCCGGGAGCCACCGGCATGAGCAGGACCGGAATCTCCACACCGAGAAACTCCCGGCGGGCTTCCTCGACGCCGAGGCGATCGTAGGCCTGTCCTGTCTTCCACTTGTCCAGGGACACCATCAGTTCGATGGTCTTGGAGCGCCGAACGGAGGTCACGCCGAAGAGTTCCTCGACGTTGATCACGCCCATGCCCCGCACTTCCATCAGGTGGCGCAGGGGCTCGGGACTGGTGCCCTCGAGCACCGAGTCCGGCCTGCGCTTGACCAGGATGACGTCGTCGGCGATGAGCCGGTGGCCCCGGGAGATGAGGTCCAGGGCGCTCTCGGACTTTCCGATGCCGCTTTCCCCGCTGAGCATGACGCCGAGGCCGAAGATCTCCAGGAGGACACCGTGGATCTGGGCCGTGGGGGCCAGCCGGTCCTCGAGGAAATCGGTGAGCCTGCGGATGCAGATCGAACTGACGAGCCGGCTCTTGATCACCGGCACATGGTGCTCGTCGGCCAGGCGGAGGAAGAGGTCACAGACCCGGGAGCGGTGGGTCAGGACGAAAACGGTAATCTCTTCGGAAAAGACCTGGCGCAGCGTCTTTTCCCACGCCGCCCCGCCGCCCTCCAGCGTCTCGAGAAACTCGGATTCGCTGCGCGCGAGAATCTGCACCCGTCCGGCACGGATATAGTCGGCCTTGCCGGCGAAGGAGAGCCCGGGTTTCTGGATCCGGCTGTCCGTGATCAGGTTGGAGAGGCCCTCGCGGCCGGCGAGCAGGCTGGCGTCGATGCCGGGGGTCCGTTCGTCCAGCAAGGCCTGCACCGGCACGCTTTTCGTCTGTGGCTGTCCTGTGGTCATCGTTTTCGTCGGGACCCCGGATCAGCGGTCGGGGTCGATGAGACCGAAATGGCCGTCACCGGTACGATACATCACGTTGATCCGGGAACTGTCCGCATCGCGGTAGACGATGAAGGCCAGTGACGAATCGGCCAGGCGCAATGAGGCCTCCTCCATGGAGAGCGGTTTCGGTTCGAAGCGGTCTGTGCGGACCACCCGGGGCTGGTGCTCCGCTTCCCCTTCCGCCTCGCCTCCCTCGTCTTCCGAGTCATCGGCTCCACGGGCCTCGTCGTCGTACCCGGCGCTCAGGGCCTCGATCATCGCTTCCTTGCCGCCGCGGACCTTCTTCCGGTCGCGAACTTTTTCCTTCTGCTTCTTTGCCTGGCGCTCAAGCTTGTCCACCACGGCGCCCACCGAGGCATACATGTCGCTGGTGACTTCCATGCCGTTGAGAGAGAACGGTTTTCCTGAAATCCCGATCTCGGCGATGTGCCGGTATTTCTCCACGCTGAGCGTGACGCTGATGTCCTGGATCGAGGTCCAGTACTTGGTGATCTTCCCCAGCTTCTCTGTCACGTACTGTTTCATCGCGTTGCTGACGTCCATCTGCCTTCCGGTAAAATGGATCTGCACGTCTTTCATGTTTTCCCCCGTTGCCTGGTCATGGACTCCCTGGGGAGCCTACAACAAAAAAGGGCAAGTCATGCCGACGCCGAAGACACGGCACACCCTACCCTGCGGGAACAGGACCTGGCCCTGGCTGTCACAATAGCTGCCGACGATGGGTTGACGATGGTATCTTCATCTCCTCCCGGTACTTGGCCACTGTTCTGCGGGCGATCTCCAGCCCCTCCTGCTTGAGCAGCTTGACGATGGCCGAATCGCTGAGCGGCTTTTCCGGGCGTTCCTCGTTGATAAAATCGCGAATTTTCCCCTTGACGCTGAGCGAGGAAACGTCCCCGCTGTCGGAACTGATGCCGCTGTGGAAGAAATACCGCATCTCGAAGAGGCCCCGCGGGGTGTGCATATATTTGTTCGAGACCACGCGGCTTACCGTGGATTCATGCATCTCTATGTCCTCGGCCACGTCCCGGAGCACCAGCGGCTTCATGTGGTGGATACCGTGGTCGAGGAAGGCCCGCTGGTGCTTGACCACGCTCTCCGCTACCTTGTAGATCGTGCGTTGGCGCTGCTCGAGGCTCTTGATCAGCCACAGCGCGGACCGGAATTTCTCCCGGACGTAGTTCTTGGTATCCGCACTGCTCTCGTTTCCCTTGTCCAGCATCCGGCGGTAGTACGGGCTCAGCTTGAGCCGCGGCAGCCCGTCCTCATTGAGCACCACCACGTATTCGTCGTCCACCTTGACCACGTGGATGTCGGGCACCACGTACTGGGAGTTCACGTCGTTGTACTTGAGCCCGGGACGAGGGTCCAGGTGCCTGATGATCTCGAGGTAGCGGCCCACTTCCTCCAGCGAACAGCCGAGGTGGCCGGCGATCTCCTTGAACCGCCGTTTCTGCAGCAGGTCGAGGTGGTCGCGGACGATGACCGCCGCTTCGGTGTCCAGCGCTCCGAGCTTCTTCAGCTGGAGCAGCAGGCACTCCTGGAGGTTGCGCGCCGCCACGCCGGCCGGGTCAAAGGACTGCACGAGGTCGATGGCCCGGCTGACCAGGTTGTCCTGGAATCCGCCCATCGTCGCCAGCTCTTCGTCGCTGGCCATGAGCATGCCGTCTTCGTTGAGGTTGCCGATCACCGCCTCGGCGACCTGGCGCAGCGTCTCGTCGGCCTGGGTCACGCCGAGCTGCCACTGCAGGTGGTCGGTGAGGCTCGGGGGCTTCTGCAGGAAGTTCTCGTAGGAGGGCAACTCGCGGACCTCGGACATGCCCTGGAATGTGCGGGGGCCGAGGGCCGGGTCGAGGTATTCCTGGAAATAGGAATCCATGTCTATTTCACTGAAGGAATCCTCCTTCACGTCGGCCTCGGCCTTTTCGGTGACGCTGCTCTCCTGTTCGGTCCGTTCGGTGCTTGCCTGCTCGGTCAGCGGCTCATTGGGCGTTTCCTCGAGGACCGGGTTCTCCACCAGTTCCTGGGTCAGAACGTCCTGCAGTTCGATGCGGTTCAACTGCAGCAGCTTGATCGCCTGCTGCAGCGACGGAGTCATGATCAGCTTCTGGGTGAGCTTGAGCGACAAGCTCAATTTCTGGTCAAATGCCATCGTTGCCTCGAATGCCTGTTATCGTTTGCCGGCTGCTGCGGAACCGTGTCGCGCCGCTGTAACTCGTTTCGGCGCATCGCCGTCAAATGATAAGCCCGCGGCGGCGTCTTTCCGCGCCCGCCGTCAGTTCAGGCTGAAATCGTTCCCGAGGTAGATCTGGCGCACCTCTTCGTCCCCGGCCAAATCCGCCGGGGAACCGTCGCGGAAGATCTCTCCCTCCTTGATGATATAGGCCCGGTTGACCGTCTTCAGCGTGTCGCGGACGTTGTGGTCCGTGATGAGGATGCCGATCCCCTTGTCCCGCAGCTGGAGCACGAGGTTGCGGATGTCCTGGACCGCCTTGGGGTCGATGCCGGCGAATGGTTCGTCGAGCAGGATGAAATAGGGTGAAATGACCAGTGAGCGGCTGATCTCCACCCGTCGGCGCTCACCGCCGGAGAGCGAATAGGCCTTGTTCTTGGCCAGGTGCGCCACGCCGAGTTCCTCGAGCAGTTCGTCGAGCCGACGGGCCCGTTCCGCCGATGTCATGCGCATCGATTCCATGATCGCCAGCAGGTTCTCCTCCACCGTGAGCTTGCGGAAGATTGAGGCCTCCTGGGGCAGGTAGCTGATGCCGCTCTTCGCCCGCAGGTACATGGGCAGGGAGGTGATGTCCTTGCCGTCGAGGAAGACCCGGCCGCTGTTCGGCCGGATCAGGCCGAGGATCATGTAGAAGGTGGTGGTCTTGCCGGCACCGTTGGGGCCGAGGAGACCGACGATTTCCCCCTCGCGGACTTCGATGGAGACACGGTTGACAACCTGCCGACCCCGGTAGGACTTGACCAGCGCCTCCGTGCTCAGACAATGTTCGGATCCGTTTGTGGCCATCTATCTCGAGGCGCTCCTTCCGCCGAAACCCCTTGCGGACGCCCCGGTGGAGGCGGCCCTCCCGCCGCGGTTTCCGCGGTTTGAAGCACCGCTCCCGGCCCCGGCGGCCTCTTCGGACGAGGCGCCGGAATGCAGCAGGACAAGGGTGACCTCATTGTCGTTTGCGCGATTTAAAATCTTACCATCGGCTAAATGGTAAGTCAAAGTTGTGCCTTGGGCCGAACCGCTGCGGGGATCGACCACCGAAGCCGGGGTATCGAGTCCCACCAGCACGGCGATCTGGCTCTCGGGATAGTAGAGAACCCTCTCCCCGCTGGCCGAACGGCCTCCGGGCTGGCTGACGGTCACCTGGGGCACCACGGGCCGCGAAGTGGCGTTCGGCGGTCCTTCGGCGCTGGTCTCCGCAGTATCGCCGGCAGGCGGCGCGGTCCCGGGCTTTTCGCCGGTGGTTTCGGCTGTGCCCATGGCGTCTGTGCCGCCGGCGATCATCGTTGTCCGGCTCGCCTGCCGGCGGGCCTGGCTGTCGAAACCGGTCATCAGCACATCGGCGGTCCGCGTCCCGGTGAGGCCTGATTCGGTCTCCTTGGCGGGCAGGACCGAGGCGATGATGTGCTCGATGCGATTGTCCTCCCGGCCCAACTGGATTTCCATGTGGTCTGCGTCCAGGCGTGTCCGGTGCTGGCGGACATTGACCCGGTCGTCGAGGATGATATAGCGCCCCAGGTCATCGTAGACCAGCTTGCGGCAGGTGATCTGCAGCGGAGCGGCTCGGTCGTAGGCGGTATCCGGCGGGTACTCGTCCACCGCCTCCCCGTCAGCCTCCCCGGGATCGACGAGGGCCGTGATGCCGCCGATGGCTTCTCCGGCCGCCGCCGCCTCCTCTCCCCCGCCGGTGCCGCCCGGCGGCTGGATGATCAGGGACACGCGCTCCAGGGCCTCCATCCGCCGGTCCTGGTGGTAGACCCAGAGCATCCGGGTGGCCAGGACATTTTCTCCCTTGAGCACGCGAACGGTTCCGCTGAAACTGGAGACCCCGGCTTCCAGGTCGCTCTCCAGGCGATCGGCGTGGATGAAGACCGGCTCGTTGTCGGAAGCCTCGCTGAACAGCGCGACATCGAGCCCCATCTCTCCGCTCTCTCCGCTGACGCTGACCCAGACGTTTTCTTCAGCTTCCAGCAACTGGCCATCCACGCCGTAGAGGATGCGCACCGCTTCCAGGGCCACGGTGTCGTTCCACAGCCGGGGCAGGGCGCCGTTCTCCTTTCCGGTGACCAGCAGCCGCCCGGCCGGCGCATCGTAGTTCGCCCGTTCACCGCGGATATGCTCGGCGCCCCGGCTGAATTCCACGGTGCCGGAAATTTCCGCGGCCTCGATCTCCTGTTGTCGGGCATCGAAGCGGGCCGTGAGCGTTTCGCCGGTGAGCACGATGTCCTCGGCCCTGTCTCCGCTCATCGTCAGCCGGCAATCGCCCTCGGCATGGAAGCTGTCCAGGCGGTTCGGTGCACCCTCGGGGTGGAACCTGAAAACAAGCCTGCGGCCTTCCAGCCGGCGTTGGCCGTTTTCGCCTGGTGGCGGGTCGAGCACGATCTCGGCCCCCAGCGCCTCCGTTCCCCGGGCCACGATATAGCTCAGTCGTGCCGCCTCCTGCGTTTCCACGGGAAAGAAGAGTTCCAGCCGCGACGCGCGAAGCGTCTTGCGGCTGCCGTCCTCGCCCAGGGCCTGCATGCCGCTGGTGGTTTCAGCTGTCCGCGTTTCCACCGCCGGCCCCTCCGCCATCTGGAAAACCACCGACCCATGGGCCGAAACGTGCCGGATACGACGGCGTTCCGGGTCGAAATCGATGCGCAGAGTGCGGCTTTGCAGGCCGAGCCGCCCCTGTTCGAGGACGACCCCCTGGGCCAGGTAGGCCACGCCCTGATCCCGCAGCAGCTTGAGATATCCGGCCTTGACACGCACCGGTACGCCGGTTCCGCCCTCCCCGGGCCGGATGGTCAGGTCCACCTCGGCGGGCAGCTGCAGCTCCCCGCTGTTCATGTCGTAGAGCACTCCCATGGAACTGCCGGAGAGCCGGCTGTCGCTGAACTCCACCAGGCGGTCCCCGGTCAGTGTGCCCAGGGTGTCGTCGTGGAGCGCCGACGCCGTGTTGATCGTCATGCCCTTGCCGTCGTTGATCCTGACATTCTCCCAGAGGAACGAATCGCCGCTCTCCTGGTCATGGCGACCGAAATCGCTGCGCACATCCATGCCGTCACGGCCGAAACTGAGGTGCAGGTCCTCGAGGATATTGACGCCGTCCTGGTAGTTGACCAGTTCCCTGGCGCTGATTTCGTTCTTCAGCTTCTCGCGTTCGTAGCTTTTCTGGTTGAACTCGGTCTGGATCAGCTGCTCCCCGGCCACCAGTTTGCGCAGGTCCTCGTCCGCGGTGCTGTCGGAAATGGTCGTGCCGGTGCGGTAGTTGGCCACCACCACGACCACGAAGACCGCCAGTGCCAGGAGCAGCACGGCTTTGAGCAACTTGACGCGATTCATCAGCGTGTCCTTGACCGGCCCGCGGGCAGCCCTCGATGATTGTCCCCCGCCGCGTTCATGGGCGGTACTATCAATGATACATCGCGGCCTGTCAATCAGAAACGTCACCCGGCGAAATCAGCGGGAATCGGCGGCCGGCCTGGCATCAGAGACATTGAGCTGCACCGATTCACGGCCGCCCCAGCGGTTGATCTCCACCCGGGCCAGCACGTCGAGCCCCCCGGCGGCGGAGGTCAGTCCGGGCAGCAGCTCCGCCGAGCGCCACCACAGCGCATCGAACCCGGCCCCCTCGCCGGAAAGCCGCAGCTTGAGGTGCTGGTCCTTGAGCAGGCGGGGTTCCCCTTCCAGCCGCAGGCCCCGCACGAGGAAGACCGGTCGGGGGTTGCCCATGCCGTGAGGTTCGAGACGGGACAGGTCGTCGGCCAGGCCACGGTCGATCTCCGCCGGCCTGGCCTCGGCGTCGGCGGTGATGCGGCGGACGAGGAGGTCCTCGTCGAGGTGGGTGCGGCAGTGCTCCTGGAGCCGTTTGCGCAGTTGCGGGATGCGCTCCGCGGCCACGGTGAGACCGGCGGCCATGGCGTGGCCGCCGAAGCGCTGGAGCAGGTCCGCCGCCGATTGTTCCAGGGCCCCGGTGATGTTGAACCCCTTGATGCTGCGGCAGGAGCCGTGCCCCGACGTGTCATCACGTGAGATGACCACCGCGGGCCGGTGATACGCTTCCACGAGGCGTGAGGCGGCAATGCCGATGACACCGCGCGGCCAGCCACTGCCGTCCAGCACGAGGATCCGCTCATCGAGAAGGGCCGGGTCCTGCTGCAGCATGGCCGTGAGCTGCTCCACCAGTTCGGTCTCCTGGAGGCGGCGACGGGCGTTGAGCAGGTCCAGCTGCCGGGCGATCTCCCGTGCTTCGTCCTCGTCGGCGGTGAGGAGGAGCCGCGCCGCCACCTCCGCCGAGTCGATCCGACCCGCGGCATTGATCCGCGGGCCGAGGTGGTAGCCCACCTGTCCGGCCGTGGGGGGCCGGCCTTCCTCCACCCCGCTGACCCGCAGAAGCTCCCGCAGGCCAGGGCTGGCGGCCTGACCGAGGTGCGGCAGACCCAGCCGAACCAGCAGTCGGTTTTCGTCTTCCAGCGAAACGAGATCGGCCACCGTGCCCAGCGCGGCCACCGAGGCATAGGCCGGGGCGTTGAACGGCCGCTGCAGTGCGAGGTGCAGGGCCTGGGCCAGTTTGAAGGCCAGCCCGGCACTGCACAGGTCGGTGAACGGGTAGCGGCAGCCCTCCTGCCGCGGGTTGATCAGGGCCAGAGCCCGGGGCAGCTGCGGGCCCGGCAGGTGGTGGTCGAGAATCAGCACGTCCACGCCGCGGTGATTCAGTTCCTCCACCGCCTCCAGGTCGTTGGTGCCGCAATCCACGGCAATGAGCAGGCCATAGTTCCCCGCCTCGGCGGTTTGGGCCGCGGATGGCCCGAGGCCGTAACCGTCCCTGATGCGGTGGGGAATGCGGCAGGTCACCCGGCTCACGCCGATCAACTGCAGGGCCCTGGTCACCAGCACCGCTGATGTGACCCCGTCCACATCGTAGTCGCCGTGGACCAGCACCCGTTCTCCTGTTTCCCGGGCCATGATGATGCGGGCCACGGCCTCTTCCATGCCACGAAGCAGCAGGGGGTCGTGCAGGGCGCCGGGATCAGGGTTGCCGAGGAAATCGAGGATTGCCGCTTTGCTGACCAGTCCGCGACCGTGAAGCACGGCGGCGACCAGGGGGTGAATGCCGGCGCCCCTGGCCAGGCGGCGGGTTTCAGCCTCAGGGGGGGCGCCGCGTACGCGCCAGCGGGCACCGCTCAGCGAGGCGATCATCAGTTCACGTCGAGGAAAGCCCCCATCCTGCGGAACTTGTCATAGCGCCGCTTGACGAGGTCGTCGGCCGGGAGGCCGTCGAGACTGAGCAGGTCTTCACCGAGCTGGTGCCGCAGGGTCGCCCCCATCAGGCTGGGGTCGGCGTGGGCCGCACCGGGCGGTTCCGGGATCACCGTGTCCACGAGGCCCAGGCGCTTCAGGTCGGGGGAGGTGAAGCGGAGCGCCTCGGCGGCCTCCTGGGTCCTGGTCTGGTCGGCCCAGAGGATCGCCGCACAACCCTCGGGTGAGATCACGGAGTAGATGGCGAACTCGAGGATGTTCACCACGTCGCCCACCCCGAGGCCCAGCGCCCCGCCGCTGCCGCCTTCGCCGGTGACGGTGACGATGATCGGCACGGTCAGTTCGGCCATTTCGCGCAAATTGAAGGCGATGGCTTCCGCCTGGCCCCGCTCCTCGGCCCCGATGCCGGGATAGGCGCCGGGGGTGTCGATGAAGGTGAAGATGGGACGGCCGAACTTCTCGGCCATACGCATGATGCGCAGGGCCTTGCGGTAGCCTTCGGGGCAGGCCATGCCGAAATTGCGCCGGATGTTCTCCTTGGTGCTCCGGCCCTTCTGGTGCCCCACCACGGCCACCGGCCGCCCGTTGAACCTGGCGAAACCGCCGATGATGGCCGGATCGTCAGCGAACCGGCGGTCGCCGTGCACCTCGACGAAATCCTCGAAGATCATGTCGACGTATTCGAGGGTGTTTGGTCTCAGGGGGTGCCGGGCCACCAGCGCTTTCTGCCAGCGGCTGAGCCGGCCGTAGACCTCTTCCCGCGTCTTGCGGAGTTTCTGCTGCAGCCGGTCGAGATCACGGCTGTTGTCCCGTCCGGAAAAGCTGGTATGTTCCTCGATCTCCCGCAGGATCTCGCGGATCGGCGCCTCAAAATCGATGGAGTCCTTCATCAGTCAATCCGTCCGTGGCCCGGCCGGGCCCGTGGCCCGTTGCCAATCGTCTCAGGTCGTTGCAGCGACACCACTTGAGAGGCAGGAGCGTACTTGATGGCCCCTGCTTTGTCAAGGATTGCTCAGCCGTTTCGCCACCCGCCGCTGCCGCCGAAACGGTTGCCGTTCCGAGGGCCGCTGGACTGCCAGTCGCTGAGCCGGAGTTGGCCCGGATGGTAGTACACGCACCCCGGCCCGAGGATTTCTTCGAGCCCCCTGGTGGCATCGGGCGTGGGCTTGAGAAAATAGCCGGTGGAAGGACGCATGGTCACCCGGCCGCCCTGCGGCGTGCGGAAGGTGAACTGCAGCGGCACGTTACCGCTGTGGCCGGCGAGCATCAGGCGCAGGCGTTCCAGGTCCTGCTCGCTCAACCCTTCCAGGCCCACGTGCACGGTGACCGCTCCGGCCAGTTTCTCGCGGGCCGCTTCCAGGGGGAAGATCTTCACCGCCAGCAGACGGATGTTCTCCTCTTCGCTATCGTCGCCAAAGGCCTCTGAACGCTCCATGCGGGCCAGCACCATCACGGCTCGGTCCTTGACCAGGCTCTCCCGGCATTCCTCGAAGACCTTGGGGAAGACGACAACTTCGTTGCGGCCCTCCAGGTCCTCGAGGACGAAGGTGGCCATGCTGTCACCCTTGCGCGTCTTTTTCAGGGCCAGGGCGGAGACGATGCCGGCCATGGCCACGATGTCCGCGGTGTCCACCATCGAAGGGAGGCTGCGGCTGTCAGCGGTGGAAAAACGCTCGATGATCTCGCTGTAGCGGGTCAGTGGATGTCCGGTGACGAAGTAGCCCAGCAGCTCTTTTTCGTACCCCAGCCGTTCAATCTCCGGCCATTCCGGCACGTTGGGAAGCTGCTGACCCTCATCGGGCCACCCCGAATCGGCCTCGACAGCGTCCCCGAAGAGGGAATCCTGACCCTGCTGGATGTCCACCTGGCGACGCTGCCCGGTCTCCATCGCCCGGTCGAGCACGGCCCAGAGCTGCGAACGGCGGTAACCGAAGGAATCGAACCCGCCGCAGCGGATGAGGCTCTCCAGCACCCGGCGGTTGTTCAGGCGCAGGTCCACCACCTCGAAGAAACTGAAGAAGGACTTGAACCTGCCGCCCTCGCGGCGGCGGGCCTCGAGGATCGACTCGATGGCGCTCTCCCCCACGTTCTTCACCGCGGAAAGGCCGAAACGGATCTTGTCCCCGGCCACCGAGAAATTCATCTCGCTCTCGTTGATGTCCGGCGGCAGGATGCTGATGCCCATGTCGCGGCACTCGGCGAGATACTCCACCATCTTGTCCGGGGCGTTCTTCTCACTGGTCAGCAGGGCGGCCATGAAAGACACCGGGTGGTGCGCCTTGAGGTAGGCCGTCTGGTAGGCCAGCAAGGCGTAGGCGGTGGAATGGGACTTGTTGAACCCGTACTCGCCGAACTTGGCGATGAGGTTCCAGATGGTTTTCGCCTTCTCCCGGTTGATCTTCCGTTCCGCCGCCCCCTCTTCGAACTTGACGGCGATCTTGGCCATCTTGTCCGCTATCTTCTTCGACATCGCCTTGCGCAGGTCGTCCGCTTCGCCCATGGTGAACCCGGCCACGGCCCGGGCGATGCGCATTACCTGTTCCTGGTAGACCACGATGCCGTAGGTGTCCTTGAGGATCTCCTCGATCTGGGGCAGCAGCGCCTTGTTCTTCCGCCGCCCGTGACGGCGGTCGATGAAATCGTCCACCATGCCCCCCTGAAGCGGGCCGGGCCGATTCAGCGCGTTGACCGCGATGAGGTCTTCAAAACAGTCGGGGTGCAGCCGGCGGAGAATGTCCTGGGCCCCGCCCTTTTCGAACTGGAACACGCCGCCGGTGCGTGCCTCGCAGAGCAGCTGGTAGGTCTCGGGATCGTCCAGGGGCAGGCTGGAGAGGTCCGGCGGCTCCATGCCGTTCTGCCGGATATTGTCCAGTGAATCCTCGATGACGGTGAGCGTGCGCAGGCCGAGGAAGTCCATCTTCAACAAGCCGATGGCCTCGGCGTGGTTCATCGTGTACTGGGTCAGCACGTCACCGTTGGTCATGCGGTAGAGCGGACAGAACTCGGTGACCTCGCGCGGCGTGATCACCACGCCGGCGGCGTGCTTCGAGGCGTGGCGGGCCAACCCCTCCAGCTTCTGCGAAACGTCCACCAGCTTTTTCACCGTTTCGTCGGACCGGTAAAGCTTTTTCAGCTCCGGCTCCTCCAGGCCGTCCTTGACCTTGGCCTTGAGGTCCAGCGGGATCATCTTGGCGATGCGGTCCACTTCGGCGTAGGGCAGCCCGAGCACCCGCCCCACGTCGCGGATCGTCTGTCGGGCCTTGAGCGTGCCGAAGGTGATGATCTGGGCCACGTTCTCGTTGCCGTACTTCTGCCGCACGTGCTCGATGGCCTCGTCCCGCCGGCGCTGGCAGAAATCGATGTCGATGTCCGGCATGGAAACACGGTCGGGGTTGAGGAAGCGCTCGAAGAGCAGGTCGTATTCCAGGGGGTCGAGGTCGGTGATCTTCAGGCAGTAGGAGACCAGGCTGCCCACGGCCGATCCCCGCCCGGGGCCCACGGCAATGCCCCGTGTCCGCGCCTGGTGGATCACGTCCCAGGTGATGAGGAAGTAGCCGGAAAAGCCCATGCCCTTGATCACGTCGATTTCCATCTGCAGGCGGTCACGGTACTCGTCGAGCCCGTTTTCGAGGCCCTCGCGCTCCAGCCGGCCCCTGATGCCGGGCAGCCGCTCCTCGAACCCTTCACGCACCTTCTGCTCGAAGTGGCCGTCGAGATCCTGGCCCTCGGGCACGTCGAACACCGGGAGCTGGTAGGAGCCGTACTCGAAATCGAACTGGCAGCGTTCGGCGATGCGCACCGTATTGCTCAGCGCCTGGGGTGTCTCGGCGAAAAGCTCGGCCATCTGCTCGGGGGATTTGACGTAGAACTCGCCGCTGGGGAACCTCAGTCGGTCCTCGTCGCTGGCCACCTTGCCGGTCTGGATGCAGAGCAGGATGTCGTGCGCCTTGTCGTCACCCTCCTCGAGGTAGTGGCAGTCGTTGGTGGCCACCAGCGGGATATCGAGCTTGCGGCCCAGTTCGATGAGCCCGGGATTGGACAGCGCTTCCTCTTCCATACCGTGGTCCTGCAGCTCGAGAAAGAAGTTCTCCGGCCCGAAGATCTCCCGGTAGAAGCCGGCAATTTCCGTGGCCCGCTCCACATCGCCGTGAATGATGTGGTTGGGCACCTCGCCGCCGATGCAGGCGGTGAGCGCGATGAGGCCCTCGGCGTGCCGTTCGAGCAACTCGTGATCCACCCGCGGCCGGTAGTGGAAGCCCTCGAGGTAGGCCAGCGAGACCAGCTTGACGAGGTTGCTGTAACCGGTGGCATTCTCGGCGAGGAGGATCAGGTGGTAGGCCCGTTCGCCGTGGATGCGGATGCCGCGAGCATCCTGTTTTTCGAGCCTGCTGTGCGGTGAGACGTACACCTCGCAGCCGATGATCGGCTTGATCTCCGCCGCCGTGGCCGCCTTGTGGAACTCCACGGCACCAAAGAGGTTGCCGTGGTCGGTGATCGCCACTGCCCGCTGGCCCTGCTTGCGCACCAGCTTGACCAGTTCGTCGATTTTGCAGGCCCCGTCGAGCAGAGAGTATTGCGAGTGATTGTGGAGATGGACGAAATCCGGCTGCTGGCTCATGCGGCTCGATCCCGAAATGGCGATGGTTGAAGGTCCGCCACCACTTTACCGCAACGGACCCGGTGAAGTAAACTGACCGGCCGAGGAAGATATATGAAACGCTCCAGTGCCCTGCTCCTCCTGATGCTTTTGCTGCCGGGATTCCTCTCCTCCGGTTGCCGGCTCTTTCTGCGTCTGCCCGATGAAATCACCGATGCCCGGCTCCGCGAGCTGCATGGCCTGGGTGAAATCCCCGAGGACGAGACCTGGTGGCAGACCCGCGACCGCCGCCTGGAGGAACAGGAAAAGCTGCTCTTCCGCTTCCCCCTCGAGGAGCGCTGGAGCCAGCCCTTCGACGACAGCCGGGCCCTCACCGGCGCGCCACTGCCCGCGGGCCGTTCCCTCTACCTCACCGTACCCGCCGAGGGGCTGGTACGGCTCAACGCCGAAGACGGCATCCCGGTCTGGACCTTTGCCACGCTTCCCGGGGAGACGTGCGGGCCCCTGGCCGCCGCCGGAGACCTGCTCGTTTTCGCCACCGACGCCGGTCGAGTCACCGCCGTGTCGCCGGACGATGGCCCGCGGGTGGCCTGGGAAGTGATGCTCGACGAGACCGGGCCCGGCCGACCCACCGCGGACGGCGGCGCGATCTACCTGCCCACCGCCGGCGGGACGGTGAGCGCCCTGGAGGCAAGGGACGGCGGGTTGCGCTGGCGCCACCGCACCGGGGAACCGATGGTCGCCGCTCCCCTGGCCGACCGGGAACGGAACCGTGTCTACTGCGTCTCCCTCAACGGAACCGTCCTGGCCCTCGATGCGGAAAGCGGCGTGGCCGCCTGGCGCTACGATACCGGAAGCCCGATCCGCGGGCAGCCGCTGCTCGCCGGCGAGCGGCTCTATGTCGGTTGTGACGACGGCCGCTTCCACTGCCTGGAGGCCGAAAACGGCGAGACACGGTGGATCAAGCCCACCGGCGCCGCCATCCGCACGCCGGCCGCCGCCGACGGAAAGCTGGTCATCTTCGGCTCCTGGGACGGCTTCCTCTACGCGCTGGACCAGCGCAGCGGCCGCACGCGCTGGAAGGCCGAACTGCCGAACCGCATCGACCTCCCCCCCGTCTGCATCGACGGCCTTGTGCTGCTGGCCTGTGTTCGTTCGCCGGAACTGAGGGCCCTCGACATCGAGGACGGGCGCAGCGCCGGAAGCTTCAAGCTGGAGCACCTCGATGCCTGGTTCACCACGATGCCCCGCCTCTCCGAGGAGCGGCAGCTCTTCGCCGGCACCAGCCGCGGGAAGCTGCTGGCCCTGGCCGAAGTGATCGAGGAGGAGATGACCGAGGAGGAGGCTTCGCGAGCCCGGTTCGAGGAACTTCTGGGGCGCCGGCGGCAGCAGGGGGCCGGCACCGGCAATACCACCGCCGGCGGTGGAGCGCCAGGCGGTCAGCGGCGCCGTTGATTCCCGGTCAATGGGCGGCAGGGCCGGCGAGCAGCTGGCCCAGGTCGCCCTGGCGCAGCATGATCACGTCGGGATCGTCCGGCTCGAGCGCGATCTTCTCCGGGCTGCCGTCGTCACGGACGAAGTGGAAGACCCACATCGTTTCCGATTCGCTGTCCCCCTTGCGCCAGATCTTCTGCCCGGTATAGGGTTCCGTGCGCGTGACGAGGTAGACCTTTCGCGGGGTCATCATCATCTCCCGGGGGATGGGATTGAGCAGTTGGATTCCGAACACTTCCCGGGGCCTCACCTCGTCCAGCGCGAGCAGGTCGTCGGTGCGGTCGGGCCCCGCCCCCTCGCCCTCTCCCGTTGTGACCTCGCTCTCGGCGTCGACCATGTCGAACCAGCGCTCGCTCTCCAGGTACCAGGTGATGGGGTAGGAATTGCCCACCAGGGGCCACTCCCCGCCGTGGAGGTGGGCGTGCTCCCCCTCGAGGGTGGCCCGGGAGAGTACCTCCATCATCTTCGCCAGGTAGACCAGGCCGGCCCGGTTGCCGCTGACCACCATGCCCAGCTCCGGCGTGTAGTCCATGTGGACCTTCTCGTCTCCGCTGCCGGGCACAAGTTCGCGCACGACTTCGGCAAAGACCATCTCCTGGCCCAGCACGTTCGAGGCTCGTGAAATGAACGCATTGCGGTCCAGGGAGCGCTTGAGCTTGAGATCGGCGTACTCGAGACAGCACTGGTAGGCGTCACGGCGAGCCGTGGGGTCGTCAAGGTCGTAGCCCGCGAGGAGTTCGTGGAGCAGGCCCTCGATATCGATCCGTTCATCCATGAAGGTTGCCTTCCGCGACGGTGGTGTTGTCCGATTCGGGCTCACTATAGACGCCTGCCGGAAAGCTGTCAAACAGCGGGTGGAGGCCCCGGGGGAGGGCCGGAACCGTCAGCAGCGGCCGAGGGCTTCACGGTAGTCGGGACCGTCCATGGGCACCACTCGGCACATCTCGAAGAGACGGGAACGAAGCCGGTGACCGATCCGTTCGGCGAGGGTTTCCTCGCCGCCGGGCTGGGGTGGCCTCCCCCCTTCCGTGCGTGGAGGGCCGTCCAGGTAGTTGGTGGTGATCAGCGTGGTCAGCTGGCGCAGGTAGCGCTGATTGATGATGAAATGCAGGGTGTCCTGGACCCAGGGTGACGGCTTTTCAGCACCGAGATCATCAAGCACCAGCAGCTCGGCGCGGCAGATGGGCAGGAGCAGTTTCATCTCGGAGGTGCCGGACACGGGATTGTAGCTCTCCCGGATCTGCCGCAGGATTTCGTGAAAATCGCAGAACCGCCCACTGGCCCCCTTGGTCAGTGCCAGTTCGCGCAGGATGGCCACGGCCAGGTGGGTCTTGCCCACGCCGCAACGACCCATGAACAGCAGGCCCTGGCGCTCCGCCGGGTAGTCGTTGACAAAACGCCGGGCCACCCCGCGGGCGATCTCCAGGGAGGGGTGGGTCAACGAGATGAAACCGCGGCCATCGGGGGAATCATCGATGGCGCAGTGTCGAAACCGCGGCGGAATGTCGAGTCTGGAGAGCCGCTCCGTGCCCGGTCGCCGGCGGCAGGAACAGCGGGTGGCCCGTTCGATGCCCTGTTCCTCCGCAATGAAGAATCCGGTTCCGTGGCACCTGGGGCAGACCCCGGCCCCGGGAACCTCCACGTCCCCGGCATGATCGTTGTCGTGTTCGGTCAATTGAGGAACCCTCTGAGGACCTTGCAGCGTTTGGAGCGTCGCAGCTTTTCCATGGCCTTGAACTCGATCTGTCGAATCCGTTCCCGGGAGAGATTGAGCCGGTTCCCGATCTCCTTGAGGGTCTGGGGATCGTCACCGCTGAGACCGAAGCGCAGCTGGATGACGGTGGCTTCCTTCTCGCCCAGTTCACCGAGCAGCGAAATGATGTGCTGCTCGAGGGAGGATTTTATCACCTGGAGGTGGGCGGAAGGAATAGTGTCCTGCTCGATGCGCTGCCACAGCTGAAAATCATGGTTTTCGTCGACGATGGTGTTCAGCGAGATGTTTTCCCGGGCAAAGCCCTGAAGGAACATCACCTCGTCCTCGGTGATGTTCATCTGGTCGGCGAGCTCGTCGGTGGTCGGCTTGCGCTTGAGTTTCAAGGCCAGGTCGGAGGCGTTCTTGCCCAGCTTGTAGAGCATGTTGGCCTGCTTCTGCGGCAGGCGGAAGGAACCGCCCTTTTCGGCGATGGCGGAGATGATCGCCTGGCGAATCCACCACACGGCATAGGTAACGAACTTGACCTTGCGGTCAGGGTCGAAACGCTTGGCCGCCTCGATGAGCCCCAGGTTGCCCTCGTTGATCAGGTCGAGGAAGGAGAGCCCGGCGCCGCGGTAGCGCTTGGCGAAACTGACCACGAACCGCAGGTTGGCTTCAACCATGTGGGTCAGGGCCTCCTCGTCCCCGGCCTGGATCCGGCGGCCGAGGCCCACTTCCTCCTCGGCGGAGAGCTTGGGGACGCGGGATATTTCGCGCAGGTAGCGCTTGAGGATTTCCGATTGGGAATCGGTCCTGCTGGCCGGTTTGTCGTTCATCGATCTCCGCTTGATCGCGCCGCCGAGCGCCGCGCTTCGTCCCGGCCTTGTCAGTCACGGGCGCCTAGCCGGGTTTGCGTCCGGACCGCCGGATCAGCCGTGCCGGCGGAACGCGTATCAGGGCGTTGTCGACAGTGCGCTCCAGACCCTCATACTTCCTTTCGAACTCCGTCTGGAGATACTTGAGCAGTTCCAGCACTTCGGACTGCAGTGATTCCATTTTTTCCTTCATGTTCAGGATCACGTCGACCCCGGCGAGGTTGACTCCCATCTCCCTGGTCAGGTTGAGAATCAGCTCCAGCCGCTCCAGGTCGTCTTCGGTGTAGACCCGGGTGTTCCCCTCGGTTCGCGAGGGGGTGATCAGGCCTTCGCGCTCATAGAGGCGCAGTGTCTGCGGATGGACGTCGAAACGTTCCGCAACGGCGCTGATGAGGTAGCAGGTTTTTCGTTTTTTTCTGTCGGGCATCGTTTTCGCATCCGCTGACTGACGCCGGGCGCCTGTCCCTAGAATATACCGGACGGTAAGAACACGGCAACCCCGGTCAGGTAAGCTCTTCCCGCAATTCCCCCTGGGGGTTGAGCCGGCTGAATTCCCGTATGATCTCCTTTGACCGTTCGTCACGCAGTGTCGGCAGCACCACGCGCACTTTCACGTACTGGTGCCCGCGTACGCCTCCGCGCAGCGACGGCGCCCCCTTCCCGGAAAGCTTGAATTTCTGGCCGCTCTGGGTCCCTGGCGGCACCTTGAAGGTGGTCGTGCCGTCCACGGTGGGCACCGCCACCCTGGCCCCGAGCAGGGCCTCCTCCAGCGTGATGGGCAGTTCACAGTAGATGTTGTCGCCGCGCCGCTCGAAAAACCGGTGACCGGCCACCCGGGTGATGATGAACAGGTCGCCCGGCGGTCCGCCGTTGATCCCCGGCTCCCCTTTCCGGGACACGCGGACTTTCGAACCGTCGCTGACGCCGGCCGGTATGCGCACGCGGATTTTTTCACTGCCCGTTTCGTGGTTGAGGCTCACCTGTGTGGACAGGCCGCGGATCGAGTCCTCGAACGTGATACTCATCGTGTACTGCAGATCGTTGCCCCGGCGCGGCGCATCGGGATCGCGCCGTCCCCGGCCATAGGAAGCCCGTCCACCGAAGAGCTCCTCGAAAATGTCGCCGAAGCCGCCTTCGCGGCCCAGGTGCGAGAAATCGAAATTGTCGAAGATGGTCCCGTCGAATCCGCCGCCGGGCGAGAAGCCGCCCTCGGCGAAACGCGGCCCGAGCGTGTCGTATTTGCGACGCTTCTCCGGGTCGGAGAGCACGGCGTAGGCCGCCGAAATCTTCTTGAAGGCCTGCTCGGCCTTCTTATCCCCCGGATTGAGGTCCGGGTGATGCTTGCGGGCCAGCTTCCGGTAGGCCTGTTTGATGTCGGCGTCGGAGGCACCCTTTTTCACGCCGAGGATGGAATAAAGATCTTCACTCATCACGGGCCACCTCTGCCCAGAATCGAAAAAGCGGGGCCACGGTCAGACCGCGGCCCCGCAGGGAAACTCCGCACCGGAGGATCAGCATCCGGGGCCTCAGCTGGACTTCTTTTCGTCCATGTCCTCGTACTCGGCGTCGATCACGTCCTCCTCGGAGGGACCGGCGGCGTCGCCCTGGGGCGGCGGGGTTCCGCCGGCGGCCTGGCCACCCTGTTCGGTGCTGGCCTGCTGGTACATGATCTCGGCCAGCTTGTGCGAGGCGGCCGTGAGCTGCTCGATGCCCTGTTCGATGCCGGCGCTGTCCTCGGCCTCCACGGCCTTCTTCAGCGCGGCCACCGCGTCCTCGATATTCTTGGCATCGGCCTCGTCGACCTTGTCGCGGTGCTCCTTGAGTGTCTTTTCCGTGCTGTAGATCAGGGTATCGGCGCGGTTCTTCAGTTCCACCTGCTGCTGCTTGGCCTTGTCCTCCTCGGCGTGGGCTTCGGCCTCGTTGACCATGTTGTCGATCTCGTCCTGGCTCAACCCGGAGGAGGAGGTGATGGTGATCTTCTGCTCCTTGCCGGTTCCCATATCCTTGGCCGACACATTGACGATGCCGTTGGCATCGATGTCGAAGGTCACCTCGATCTGGGGCACGCCGCGCGGGGCCGCGGGGATGCCCACGAGGTGGAACACGCCCAGGGTCCGGTTGCCCTCGGCCATGGGACGCTCGCCCTGCAGCACGCGGATCTCAACGCTGGTCTGGCTGTCCGCCGCAGTGGAGAAGATTTCGCTCTTCCGCGTGGGGATGGTGGTGTTCTTCTCGATGAGCCTGGTGCAGACACCGCCCAGGGTCTCGATGCCCAGGGACAGCGGGGTGACGTCGAGGAGCAGCACGTCCTTGACCTCGCCGGAAAGCACGCCGGCCTGAACCGCGGCACCGATGGCCACCACTTCGTCGGGGTTGACGCCCTTGTGCGGCTCCTTGCCGAAGAACTCCTTGACCAGCTCCTGGACCTTGGGGATTCGAGTGGAGCCGCCCACCATCACCACTTCGTCCACCGACTGGATGCCGGCATCCTTCATCGCCGTGCGGCAGGGACCCATGGTCCGCTGGAGCAGGTCCTCCACCAGCGACTCGAATTTGGCCCGGCTCAGTTTGAGCACCAGGTGCTTGGGGCCCGATGCGTCGGCGGTGATGAAGGGCAGGTTGATTTCGGTCTCCATGGCCGAGCTGAGTTCGATCTTGGCCTTTTCCGCCGCTTCCTTGAGCCGCTGCAGGGCCATCTTGTCCTTGCTCAGATCGATGCCCTGCTCCTTGACGAAGGAGTCGACGATCCAGTCGATGACCCGCTGGTCGATATCGTCACCGCCGAGGTGGGTGTCGCCGTTGGTCGATTTCACCTCCACCACGCCCTCCCCCACTTCGAGGATGGAAATGTCGAAGGTGCCGCCGCCGAAGTCGTAAACGGCGATGGTCTCGTCCTTTTTCTTGTCCAGGCCATAGGCCAGGGCCGCCGCGGTGGGTTCGTTGACGATGCGTTCCACGGTGATGCCGGCGATCTGGCCGGCGTCCTTGGTGGCCTGTCGCTGGGAGTCGTTGAAATAGGCGGGCACGGTGATCACCGCACGTTCCACCTTTTCGCCGAGATACTCCTCTGCCGCCGCCCTCATCTTCTGCAGGATCATCGCCGAGATTTCCGGCGGTGAATAGAGCTTGTCGTCGATGCGCACCCGCGCATCGCCGGTGTCCGACTTTTCCACCTTGTAGGGCACCAGCTTTATCTCCTCGCTGACCTCGGCGTAGCGGCGCCCCATGAACCGCTTGATCGAGGAGACGGTATTCTCCGGGTTGGTGATCGCCTGCCGTTTGGCGGCAAGCCCCACAAGGCGCTCGTCGTTTTTGGTGAACGCCACCACCGAGGGGGTGGTCCGCCCGCCCTCCGGGTTGACGATGACCGTTGGCGCACTGCCTTCCATGACCGATACCACGGAGTTCGTGGTCCCCAGGTCGATTCCGATGATCTTGCTCATTGTCACAAGCCTCCAGAGTTAATCAATGTATCGGGGTCGCATCCCCGCATGACGTCCAGTTGAGTTCCTGAGCTTTATAAGATATGAGTGCCTTCTTGTCAACTATATCTAACAAAGAATATATCAGCGCGCAGAAATGGGCTATCCTGCTCGTGCCCAGGTGATGCTGATTGTCTATGCTATTGAAAAGCTATTGTTTATGCGGAGGCCGCCGTGAGCAGCACACGCCGGCGGCGAGGCCCGTTGTCGAAATCCACGAGGACGATCTGTTGCCAGGTGCCCAGCAGGAGGCCAGCGTTCCGGAAGGGAATGGTAAGGGACGGGCCGATGAGGGCCGCACGAACGTGGGAAAAGCCGTTCCCGTCGCCCCATCGGGCATCGTGGGCGTAATGGAGGCCTTCCGGGGCCATGCGCTCGATGGCCTCGCGGAGATCGGCCACCGCGCCAGGCTCGAACTCGATGGTGGTCAGCCCGGCCGTGGAACCCGGTACGAAGAGGTTCAGCAGACCATCTCCGTTCTTCGTGTCACGGATGAACCGTGCGGCCTGAGGCGTGATGTCGAGAATGTGACAGAAGCCCTCTGTCTCGAGGCTGATTTCGGTCATCTTCACGGCAGGTTCTCCACGGGAGCCCCTCCACCGGGTTCACCCGCAACGGGAGCGCTGCGGCCGGCGTGCATGGTGAGGGTGAACAGGTCCCCGGAACAGCGATAGGAGAATTGCCGGCCCTTCGAATCGATCAGTTCCCCGGGGTCGGCGAACCCCCGGTGGGACAGGTCATCCAGTACACCGGGATAACTTCCATACTCAAGCCGGTAGGCTTCCAGCTTCTCCTCGAGCAGGTGCATCCTCGTCGTATCCCGCATCAGGGCGATGCGGGCGGCTCGTCCTTCGTCGGTCAGGCTCCGCAAGAAGATGTTCAGCGGGTTGGCCGTGAGCCGGGGTACGGTCACCACCAGGAGGGCCGCGGCAGCCAGCAGGGGCAGTGCCGCCAGCAGCAGCCGGGGGGCGCTTCTCCTGCCCCGGGCCGTTTCATCCCGGCGATGGTCGCCACGGGCATCGCCGGCCAGGGTGATCAGGCCCAGGCTGATCAGGTTCGCCAGCACACTCACCGTGTTGAAATCGTGGGTCGGGGAGAGTTCCTTGATCTCGCCCACGGACCGCCGGCCGTCCACCAGGTCGTAGATCAGGTACTCCTCCTCCGACATGGTGATCTGATCGTTCTCTCCTGGGCCGCCCCCTTCCCCGCTTTCCACGGCGATGGGCCCGGGCACCGGGGCCCGGCTGAGCACCTGGTCGTCAGAACGGATTTTCCGATCCAGCAAGGGCCACTCGTCCACCATGCGCACCCCCTCCATGAGTACCGTTTCGGAGTGGATTGGAGAGAGGTGCTCGCGGTCGTAATCGATCTCGGTTTCCTGGATGAAACTGTATTCACCGTCGGTCCAGCGGAAGACGGGGTAGATGATTCGCTCGACCTGCAGTTGCAGGGCCTGGCTGACTTCATCAGAGGTCACCGACTGCTGGTCGCGAAGCACGAGCCAGAGGCGGTCGAGGGTCTGCTGCTGGGTCCCGCGGGCCAGTTCCAGGTCGTCCTCGCCGATGCATCCCCGGCTGAGCAGCGTGTCGGCCACCCGTTCCTCGAGGCGACGGGCTGCCGATTCCGCGGATACGATGGAACCCTGGACGAAGCTGATGCTCACCAGATCCTCGGGGCCATGCAGATTGAGTACGCCGGTCTTGCGCTGGATCCCGATCAACTGGAGGATGTCGGCCAGCGAGAAATCTTTCAGTGTGCCCTTGAGCGCCATCAGGCCTGACCTCCCCTGTTGCCGGCAAGGTTCGCCCGGCCGTCCACCGATCCCAGGGGACGCCATCCGCCGCTGCGCAGGAAGCGCACCAGCCAGCCCACCAGGGACAATCCCCAGACCAGCATCGCCAGGACGCCGGCGGAGAAGAGCAGCGGGTCCAGGTGCCACGGAGACGAACGAAGGCCGATCACCGGCAGGCACCGCGGCACGACGAAGAGCACGCTGAGCAGGAAGAGCCAGACGGCGGTGAGCAGCAGGCCGGTTATCGTGCGGCCCCTGCGCAGCCGCTCCAGGCCCGGGGCGATCAGGGCGAAAAGGCCCTCCCTGGCCGTTCTCCACAATCGATGCCTGCCGATCTGGCGAAGTTTCCGTCGACGGATCTTCGGAGAAACACCGCTCATTCTCGAGTCGAGGTGGCTGCACTGCTGGCATCGATGGTCCTTCATCGGATCCGGACCGCACTTCCGGCACCAGGGGCGGCCGCAGGTGGCGCAGAGCCCGATCTCCTCGTGGCGGTTCATCCAGGCCAGCAGCGCACCGCCGAGCACGGTCAGAACGGAGGCGAGCAGCAGCAGGGCCGCCGGAGCGAGCGGCACGGGCCCGCCGCGGGACAGGGGCCTCCTGAAACCGGCAAACTGTTTTCGGGCATTGGTGCTCAGCGCCTCGCGGACGAGCCCCCAGAGGAACGTGGGCGGAATCCGGTGATCGAGAACCTTCAGACCACGTGATTCCTCGTTGATCAGCTTGCCGATGGCCAGAGGCGCCAGGCGCTGGGCCCTGCTCAACGACTGGTCGGAGTGGTCGAAATCGTAGACCTGAAATTGTGCACTGCTCAGGTTGAAAAAGCTTTCCGCGTAGTCGGGCCTGACATCGATGGCCTTGCGGTAGTGCTGGATCGAAAGGTCAAACTGGTTCCTGTCGAAGTAGATGTTTCCGATGTTGTTCTGGGCCATGGCATAGAGGTAATGGTAGACGGGGATGGCGGCGTACTGCTCGAAGGCCTGATCGTCACGCCCCATCAGCCGGTGCACCGACGCGGCGACGAAGCGCCGTTCCTGGTCGTAGTTCGGCGGTCCTGCCGACCCTTCCTCCGCCGGGGGCTGGATGATCAGCGTTTCACCGCGGGGGGACAAAAGGTGCCCGCTGAGGGCCTCGCTGAACAGGCGCATGTCGCTGGTGTTCAGGTCCCGGTAGGTCCCCTCCACCGTATCCATGGCCGGCACGGCCAGTGAGAGCACGAGCAGGGCGAGGAACTGCGCGATGTGCTCCCGCCGTGACGCGAAGCGCCAGAAGAGCAGCGTCCAGTAACAGAAGAGCCAGAAGGGGCCCAGAAAAACGAACAGCGGGGCGAGAACGAGGCACCAACCGGCAACGGCGGCAACCTCCCCGGGCATTTTTTTAAGCGCGCCTTCGGCCAGGGAATGCCGGAACATCTTCTGGTAGCGTGCCGTGACCACGGTCAGGTAAAGGACGGAGAGCACCACCAGGGTAAGCAGCAGGGCCAGGCAGAGGTCCACCAGGGTGGTCAGCGCCGGCCAGAACGACTCGTGAATACCGGTGAGGGCCGCCGTGACGTACCCGGGTACCCGGATCGGCTTGCGGCCCAGTGAGAGCTCGGCCTGGGCCGCGATGGCCGGCAGGTACAGCGGATCGGCCTGGAGGGCCCCGTCAAGCGACTGGCCGGCCTTTTCCAGGTGCTGGCGTCCCATCAGCAGATGGGCCTCGCGCACGAGGTTTGCCGAAAGACCGGACATGGAGCGGTAGCCGTGCCGCTGAAGCACTTCGATGACCGCGGCGATGGTCCCCGAACCACCCTCGGCCTGGCCCGCTTCGGCCAGCGATGTCTTGTGGTCCAGCAATCGACGGCGGATCCGTTCCCTGACGTCGGCCCGGTTGATCGCCGTGGGCTGAACGCTGGACGGCGGCTGGACATAGATTTCGCCGGCCTCGGCGGCCTGCCGGGCGGGATCCGTGGAGACGGTGATCACCTTCTGCGGTGCGGGTGCCGACGGGTTGCCGATGGAGGGCTCGGCAGCCGCAGGGAAACCCGAGGCCAGGCAGACGAGCACGATCACGGTCAACCCCAGCGGTCTTCCGACGCCACGACACCATGCTGTCCATCTTGCGTGCGCGGTCAAATCGTTTTACACTCCGTCGCCCGGACTCACCGTGCCGTCGGCCGCGCCCGCGTCGCCTTCCCCCACGGGAAGGATGGTGGGCGCCGGACGGCCAATCCAGCGTGAACAGGAGCAATAACTGCTTTTGCACCCGGCTGCTCTTCTCTGTATCGGCCGGTGGAACGAGGAAATTGATGGGTTTCAACAGCACTGATGAGGAGCGTGAAAGACTCTGCCGCAGCTTCGGCTCCCTTTACGACCTGGTTGAACGGCTGCGCGGTCCCGGCGGTTGCCCCTGGGACCGCGTGCAGACGGCGCGGGACCTGCGGACCTACATTCTCGAAGAGGTCTACGAGGTGATCGACGCCATCGACCGGGAGGACGGGGCGGCACTGAAGGAAGAGCTGGGGGATCTGCTGTTTCAGGTGCTGTTCATGTCCAGCGTGGCCGCCGAGTCCGGGGCCTTCGACCTCGTGGAGGTTATTGATACGGTGCAGCGGAAGATGGTGCGACGCCACCCCCACGTGTTCGGTGATGCCGAAGCCGAAACGCCGGACGAGGTCGTGGATCGCTGGACACAGATCAAGGCCCGGGAGCGGGAGGACGGGCTGCGCGGCAGTCACGGAGGCGGCAAGGGGCACCTCGACGGGCTGCCCCGGACACTGCCCGCGCTCTACCGTGCGCACAAGCTCGCCGTCCGCGCCAGCCGCGTGGGCTTTGATTGGCCCGACGTGTCCGGAGTGCTGGGCAAGGTCGATGAGGAACTCGGCGAGGTCCGGGAGGCGCTGGCCCAGTCCGACCGCGAACGGCAGCGCGAGGAGATCGGAGACCTGCTGTTCACCGTGGCCAACCTCTCGCGGCACTGCGGCATCGACCCGGAGCAGGCATTGATGGCGTGCAATGCCCGATTCCTCCGCCGTTTCCACCGCATGGAATCGCTGATCGCGGAGAACGGGGGTGACCTCGCGGGGGCCTCCCCCGACGAGATGGAGCGTAGGTGGCAACAGGCCAAGTCGGAGGAGCCTGCTCTCCGCGGCCCGGAATTCCTCTCCCTTCCCAGGGACGAACGCCCGGACCGCGACTGATGGCCCTCATCGATCCTGCCCTTCGCCGCGGTGCATGATTCGCCGACCGTCCGACAGCACGATGAGCGCACCGTCCCTGCCGGTGCAGTGCAGCAACCGGCACCCCGCCCGGGCCAGGCGGCCGGCCAGCCGGGGGTCGGGGTGGCCGAAACGGTTCCAACGACCCGCGGTGACCACCGCCATCTGCGGGGCCACGTACTCGAGCCACTCCCGGCAACTGGCGTCCGGAGCACCGTGATGGCCGACCTTCAGCACATCGCAGTTCCGGGCCAGCCGCACCAGCGGCGATGAAAGCAGGAAGCGCTCTCCCGCGGCCTCGAGGTCGCCGGCGAAGAGCATGCGCACACCGCCGTAGCGCAGCAGCAGGACCAGGGAGCGGTTGTTCGGGTCGTCGTGCAGTGCCCGATGTTCACCCGGGGGCGGCGGATGAAGCACCACCAGGTCCAGGCCGCCTCGCCGGAGCACCATGCCGCGGTGCAGCGGGGTCTCTGAACATTCCCGCCGTGACGCCACGTGCAGCACGGCCGAGACCGCCGGCAGATTACGGTCCAGCAGGCGGCCCGTGAGCAGCCGGTGGGGCCGAAAGGTGTCGACCACCGCCGCGAGGCCCCCGGCGTGATCGCCATGCCCGTGGGTCAGGGCCACCGCATCCACGTGATGAATACCGCGGTGCCACAGGGCCGGTGATACGACCATGCGGCCCAGGTCGAGGTTTCCCGTGGGCGGCGCGGCTCCGCCGTCGACAACCAGCACGCCGCCGTCGGGGCACTCAATGATCGTGGAATCCCCCTGGCCCACGTCGAGAAAGGTGACCCGAAGCATGTCCCCCGGCGGGTTCTCCCGGCTGAGGGCGAGGCAGAAAACCAGGAGGACCGGTGCGCCGGCGATGAGCAGAACCGCCGTGGACCGGCGACGCACGAATCGTGACCGGGCCAAGAACAGGGCCAGGGACAGCCAGGCATAACAGGCGGTGATCACGAACGGCCCCGGTGCCGGCAGCGGAATGGCGAGGGGGGCCGTGAGCCTGGCGAGCTGATAGACAGATCGGGAGGACAGATGCACCACCAGGCCCGCCACCGCCGCCGCGCCTTCGAGCAGGGTGTCCACGGGCCAGAAAGCCGGGTCAATTGCCAGCTCGGCGATGAGGCAGCAGACACCGGCGGCCAGGGTGAGCCAGAGCAGCGGACCGGCCGCGATGTTCGTGACCACGGCAAGCGGCGTGGCCTGGTTGAAGAGGGCCGCCTGGAGGGGGGCGATGCCCACGAACACGGCAAAGGAGGCCGCGGCAAGGGCGAGGGGCAGGCGCACTGGTCGTGCACGCGGGCCGGGGGTGCCCGCATCGAACTGGAGAACGGCGGGCGTGATGACGAGGATGGCGATGGTGGCGGCAAAGGAGAGCAGGAACCCGGCGTCGTGGACCATCAGCGGATCACTGGCCAGGATGCCCAGACCGGCCCCGGCAACGCAGTTCAGCGGCCGAGCCCTGAGCCCCAGCGCACCACCGGCGAAGATCAGCACCGCGGCCACCGCGGCCCTGGTCAGTGAAGGGCCGGCCGAGCACAACTGGTGATAGGTCAAGAAAAAGGCGATCAGGGCCAGGCGCCTGAAACGGATGGGCAGACGCAGGAGGGTGAGCAGCCCGGCGGCCAATCCGCCGAGCAGGCCGATGTGCAGCCCCGAAATCGCCAGCAGGTGCCCCAACCCCGCCGATCGAAGTTCGTCAAGCTGTTTCGGCGGCAGGCTCCGACGATCGCCGGTGAGGCAGGAGAGCAGCAAGGCCCCGGACGGGTCGAGGCGACCGTTTTCGCCGAAACGCGAATGCACCAGACGTGCCGTCCCGTCACGAAACCGCTGGCCGGCAGTTCCCTCCCCCGTGCCGCCTGCGCCAATGAGCCGGTGACTCTTCAGGCGACCGGTGAGCGTTATCCCCTTTGTCCGCAGGTAGCCTGCGTAGTCGAAGGCGCCCGGGTTGCCGAATGATCCAGGTCGCCGCAGGATGGCGAAAAAGGCGATCCGCTCACCTTCCCCGGGCAGGCGGTCCGCTGCGCCATCAGCAGGCGGGGACGGTACGGTAAGCCTGGCTTTCAGGACGATTGGTCGGGGCCTGTCCGAGGTGCGGACAGCGGCGGTGTCCAGGTCAACGGTGAGGTTCACGCCGCTGCTGCCGGCGGCGGGGGGACGGCAGATTCTGCCGCTGAACCACGCCGGGCGATCGGCCCACTGCCACGCCTCCAGGTCGGCCAGGCGCGACTGTTCCGTGGACCAGAGGCCCGCAGCCAACCCGGCGAGGAAGAAGGCCGTGAGCCGGACCACACCGCGAACCATTCGCCCCGACCCCGCCGTGCGGCTGGTGCGGGAGGCCACCAGAAAGGCGCTGCCCAGCAGCAGGGCGGCGACGGACCATGGAACCATGAACGGCCCAACGGCGCGGCGACAGAGAATGCCGGCGGCGAAGGCGATGAACGCTGGCATGAGCGGTGATTTTTGAGACATCACCGCTGGACTTAAGCAAGAGCTGTTCCGCTGCCCTGCTCAAGCCGGGCCGAGGCCCACGGGGCGCGGGCATGTGTTCCCGGGGTTCACGGCGGAAACCGGGGGTGACGGTTCAGAGGGAGAACAGCGTGAGTTCCGGCACGCCGAATCGTTTGCGAATGCGTTTGACCACCATGCGCTGGAGCGTTTCGTCGAAACGTTCCGGTGCCATTTCCGGCGCGTTTTCACGGAGCTCGGCGCGACAGCTCCGGCGCAGTGCATCGAGGTCCTGGTCGCCGGCCAGGTGAAGCAGTTCCTCGGCAAGATGGCGGTTCAGGGGGGCCAGTGCGGCTTCGGCGCGTTCCACGTCCGTTGCCCCGCCGAGGTCAACCAGGCCCTGCACCTCTGACAGCGACCTGCGCAGCAGGTCTTCAAGGCGACGAGAAGCGGCGCCGGTTTGCCGTCGCAGGGCCTCCTCGAGCCGTTCCCGGAGCCGGGAGAGCCCCTGCTGCAGAACGTCAGCCGCCTCGACTCCGCCCCCGGTCGGGCCGCCCACGGCAAGCCGGCAATGCTCATCAAAGGCTTCGCGGACATGGGGTTCGCAATATTCCAGGGAAACGGCCCGCTCCCGTGTTCGCTGTCCGGTCTTCCGCTCGAAATAGCGATCGATGCCGCGGCAGACCACGGCGAGCGGAATGCCCTCGCCGTGCCAGGCCGCGGCCCGCTTCAGTTCCCGGGGGGAGAGAATCAGCGGGCGGCCGCGCCGGCGGATGAAATGCGCTTCGATACCCTGGAAATAGGACCGCTCCTCAGGGCTCAATCGGGCCGGGCGCTGGTCGTCAGGAGGCACGGTTCTTTTCATCGAGCACCTTCAGGCCGTGCAGGGTCAGGTGGGCGTCTTCCTCTTCGATACGCCGGGCATGCGGAACGATTTCGCTGGCCAGGCCCCCGGTGGCCACCACCTGGACCCGGTGGGCCTCATCGCCCATATCGGCGAGCAGGCGTTCGAGGATACCGTCCACCAGCCCGAGGTAGCCGTAGAAAATGCCCGAGCGCATGGAGTCGATGGTGTTGCGCCCCACGATGGCCTCCGGTCGGGAGAGTTCGATGCGCGGGAGCCGGGCGGCGCGGGCGAAAAGGGCGTCTGCCGAGATCCGCAGGCCGGGTGCGATCAGCCCGCCGGCGTATTCGCCCGCCGGTGTGATCACGTCGAAAGTCGTGGCCGTGCCGAAATCCACCACGATGGCCGGAGCGCCGTAGCGTTGCACCACGCCGACGCTGTTGGCGATGCGGTCGGCCCCGACCTCCTGGGGATTTTCCACGAGCAGGGGAAGGCCCGTGCGGATCCCGGGACGAACCACCAGCGGTTCGATCTGCAGCTGCGATCGGCAGGCCTGCTCCAGCGGGCCAAGAATCGAGGGGACGACACAGGCGATGCAGGCCCGTTTGATCGAGGTTCTTTCGATACGGCCCATGTCAAGCAGGTTGAGCAGGAGGATGCCCAGCTCGTCGGCCGTCCGCTCGGAAAGCGTGGACAGCCGCCAATGAGCGGCCAGCTGCCGTTTGTCGAATACACCCAGAACGGTGTTCGTGTTTCCTGCGTCGATGGCCAGCAGCATCCTTCAGTCCCCGGGTTCCCTGAACAGCAGGCTGATATCGGAGGCCGGCGCCGAGTGGGTCAACTGCCCCACGGAAATGAAATCCGGGCCGGCCTCGGCGTAGGCGCGAACGTTGTCCGGTCCGATACCACCGGACACTTCGAGCGGGATCCTGCCGTCGACCAGGTCAACGGCACGACGGACGTCGTCAGGGCTGAAGTTGTCCAGCAGGAGCATGTCGGCCCCGGCGTCGAGGGCCTCCCGGGCTTCGTCCAGCCCGGTGACCTCGATTTCAGTCTTGACCAGGTGGCCGGAACGGCGCGCCGCCGCCGAGGCCAGGGCCGGCCGAATCCCGCCGGCGGCGGTGATGTGGTTCTCCTTGATCAGGATGCCGTCGGAGAGGGAGAAGCGGTGGTTGTGGCCGCCCCCGGCGGTGACGGCGTATTTTTCCAGGGCGCGCAGGCCGGGCGTGGTTTTCCGGGTGTCGAGGATCCGAACGCCGGTGCCGGCAACCGCGTCGACAAAGGCCCTGGTCATCGTGGCGATGCCGCAGGTGTGCTGAAGCAGGTTCAGTGCCACCCGTTCACCGGCCAGCAGGCCCCGAGCATCCCCGACGAGCTCGAAGAGCAGGTGGCCGGCCGGCACGCGGCTCCCCTCTCCGGCGAGCACGGTGAAAGTCACGGCGGGATCCACCTCTCGAAAGACAAAGCCGGCCACCGGAATCCCTGCGGCCACCAGTTCCCTTCCCTTGACCAGCGCTTCAGCGCGGCAGGGCCTGGACGAATCGCCAAGCAAGAGGTCCGAGGTCAGATCCCAGAAGGGAAGGTCTTCAGCAAGGGCCCTTCGGATCAGCCCCTGCACTTCATCCCGGCGAAGGTTCATCGGTCCCCCCGGCCCACAGGTATAGATCAGGATGCGGCTTCGGCCTCGATTTCACGGATACGCTCGCGGATCAGGCGTTCGGCGATTTCGGGCACCGCTTCCCAGGCCACGTTGCGCACCACGTCTTCCGTCAGGAGCTCCACCACCCGGCGGGCGATGCGCTCCAGCTGATCGTCTTCGAGCACCGTGGAAACGGGCGGCGCCTCTTCCACGGGCACGGTGAGGTCCGGATCGCCGGCGGCCTGGTCTTCGGGAAGCGGCTCGAGGGGTTCAGCGGCCTCCGGCTCGCTGTGGTCGGGGGCCTTCTGCTCGGGGGAATCCTCGAAGAATGGAGAGGACTCGGCTGCCGGGGCCTCCTCGGGAGCGGTTGTCTCGAGGACCGGGGAAACGAAGGCGCCCACGGCATCGTCATCGGCGGGAACCGGGTCAGCGGTCAGTGTTTCACCCCCGGCCTTGTCCTCGTACTTGCTGAGGAACCAGGAAAGATCGTTCCCCTCACCGCTTGCCGGGTCATCCTCGGTGCTCTTTTCTTCGCCGGATGCGTCATCTTCCGGGACAGCGGTTTCCGCCGGCTCCTCTTCAACAACAGCCACCGGCTCGGGCTCTTCTTCGGCGGGCTTGCCCCACGGGTCGATTTCGGTGACCGGGCGTTCGGCGTCATCGGAATCCGTCACGGTTTCCGCTGGTTCCTCGGGCATCGGTTCGACGATGGAGAAGATGTCCTCTTCCGTGCCGTCACTCACCGAAATCGTCTCTTCGACGGTGTCCGAGAGGAAATCACCGAGCGGCTCCTCCTCCTCGGGGAAGATCTTGTCCAGCATGGCCTCCGATCCGCCCTCGGCCTGCGCCACCGGCTCGGGAACGTCGGAAACGGCGTCGAGGGTCGCACCCGGCGCCTCTTCGGCCTCGGCGACGGTTTCCGGTTCCGCCGGTTCGGCGTCGGCCGGCTCATCGTCGTATCCCGCGGGGTAGACCGCCGCCTCGATGGCGGCGGAGATGCTGCGCTGCAGTTCCCGTTCGTCCACCGGCTTGGTGATGAACCCGTCGTAGCGGACATCCTTGGCCCGGTTGATGTCGAACGGTTCGAAGGTTCCGGTGAGCAGCATGACGGGAATGTGCGAGGACTCGGGCTTGTCCTTCAACGAGGCGCACAACTCGTAACCGTCCATTTCGGGCAGCATGGCGTGGGCCAGCACCATGTGCGGGCGTTTGCGCTCCAGCAGTTCCATGGCCGACCGGCCATCCTCGGCGACAAGGAGTTGGTATTCGCTTGAATCAAGAGCACTTTCGACACTTTTTCGCGCTGCCGCGCTGTCATCGGCGAGGAGGATTCGTTTCGGCATGAGGGTCTCCAGGTTAGCCAGCGGCGGCCTTCGCGGCAGCCGTCAAGTTCTCGTCCAGTTGATCTTCTTGGCTCTCTTAGCACCATACCAGGTGAAAGTCAATCATTCGTCTTCGACAGCGACCTCCAGCTTGATCAAAGGGTCCCCGAGGGCAGCCGAATCACCCTCGGCGAGCGGAAGATCGAGCACGGTGCCCGACACCGGGCTGAGTACCGGGTTCTCCATCTTCATCGACTCGAGGATCACCAGCAGGTCGCCGGGGGACACCTGGTCCCCCACCGAGACCGGCAGGCCCACAACCTTCCCCGGCATGGGGGAAAGGATTTCGCCCTTGTCGTTGATGTCGCCGCCGGTGTTCTCCGCACCGCCGCCAACCGCGTCACCCTCCTCGTCGGCCGGGTCCACCAGCCGGTAGATCCGGCCCTGGTACTGCAGGTGCAGGACGCCCGAGCCGTCACGGGCCAGGTGCACCAGGTGCGAGCGGCCGTCGTCCCCGAGCAGGGAGATGGTGTTCGCCCCGACACGCAGCCAGTTGCCGCTGAATTTCTCCTCGCCGCTCACCGCCGAGAACTGCTGCCCCCGGTTCGCGTCCAGGGTGAACTGGTGCAGGGTGCCGTCGGCAGCCCGGTATTCAAGCTCCATCGTTTCCTCCATCGTCGGCTTCGCCTGTTTGGACGGGGATGGCGTCGCCGATCTGCCAAGAACCGCACAGCTGCCACGGTGAGGTTTGCGTTCGAGCAGCCGCGCCGTTGCCCGAGCCGCCGGCAGCCGCCGGGTTGCGTTGCTCAAGCCCGGCCGCGGCCAGCACCGCCAGCGGTACGCCGGCCTCGGCATCGTCGGCGGCCCACTGGCCCATCTTGCTGGGGATGAAGTCGGTGAACGTCTCACCGGAGACGAAGGCCGGGTGCTCGATGACGTCGGCCAGGTAGCCGCAGGTGGTCTGGATGCCCAGCACAACCATGCCGCGCAGTGCCTTGACCATCCTGCGGCAGGCCTGGTCACGGTCCTCGCCCCAGACCACCAGCTTGGAGAGGATCGGGTCGTAGTCCATGGTGACCTCGAATCCGCTGAAGATGGCGCTGTCGTTGCGGATGCCGGGCCCGGACGGCTCCACGGCATGGAGGATCCGGCCCGGCGAAGGCATGAAGTTGTTGCCCGGGTCCTCGGCGTAGATCCGGCACTCGATGGCGTGGCCGGTCTGGCTGACCTGGTCCTGGGTGATGGTCAGCGCCGCACCTGAAGCGATGCGGATCTGCCACTGCACCAGGTCGACGCCGGTGGTCATCTCGGTGATCGGGTGCTCCACCTGGATGCGGGTGTTCATCTCCAGAAAATAGAAGCTGCCGTCGGTGTCGAGCAAAAATTCCACCGTGCCGGCGTTGGTGTAGTTCACCGCCTCAGCCGCCTGCACCGCGGCACGGCCCATGGCCTCCCGGATCTCCGGGGTCACCGCGGTGGAGGGCGCCTCCTCGACGATCTTCTGGTGCCGCCGTTGGATCGAGCACTCCCGCTCGCAGAGGTGGATGGTGTGACCGTGGCCGTCGGCCAGCACCTGGATCTCCACATGGCGCGGTTTTTCGATGTATTTTTCCAGGAAGACCGTGTTGTCGCCGAAGGCGTTGCCCGCCTCGCGCCGGGCCGACTCCAGGGAGAGCTGCAGTTCGTCCTCCGAGGCGGCAACGCGCATGCCCTTGCCGCCACCGCCGGCAGCGGCCTTGACCAGCACCGGGTAGCCGATCTTCCGTGCCTCTTCGAATGACCGCTCCAGATCATCGCCGGACGGTTCGGCTCCGGGAATCACCGGCACGCCTGAGTGCATCATCAACTCCCGGGAGGCCACCTTGTTTCCCATGAGCCGGATCGCCTCGGCCGACGGGCCGATGAAGGTCATGCCGGCCTCGATCACGGCTTCGGCAAAGGCGCTGTTTTCGGCGAGAAACCCGTACCCGGGATGGATGGCGTCGGCGCCGCACTGCCGGGCGGCCTCGATGATCGCATCGATCTTGAGGTACGATTCCAGCGGTGAGGCCCCGCCGAGGCAAATCGCCTCGTCGGCCAGCTGCACCGGCAGGCCGAGGCGGTCGACTTCCGAGTAGACCGCCACCGTCTTCACCCCCAGCTCCCGGCAAGCCCGGATGACGCGAACGGCGATCTCCCCACGATTGGCTACGAGAATTTTCTTGAACATCCGGATCAGTCTCCGTCCTCATCGGTGTTTATCGACCACGATGGTTTTCTGCGTTCGAGGAACGACCTGACGCCTTCCTTGCCTTCTTCTCCGGCCCGCAGGCCGGCGATCACCGAGGCGGTGTACGGCCCGGCCTCGTCGAAGGTCATGCCCGGCACCCGGTCCAGCAGCTCCTTGCAGGAGGCCATGGCCCGGCCTCCGTTGGCCAGCAGCCTCGAGACGAGCCGTGCGAGTTCATCGTCCAGCGTGTCGGCGGTGACCAGACGGTGCACCAGCCCCAGGCGGAGCGCCCGTTCGCCGTCGAAACGGTCCCCGGTGAGGAACAGCTCCCGGCAGGCACTGTCGCCGAGCCGGCGAATGACGTAGGGGGCGATACAGGCCGGCGACAGGCCCAGCCGCACTTCGCTGAAGCCGAAAAGCGCTTCGGGAACCGCCAGGACGATGTCGCAGACCGCCACCAGGCCCATGCCACCGCCGATCACCGGGCCGTGCACACGCCCCACCAGTGGTTGGGGAAGGTCGGCCATGGCCCGCAGGCAATCGGCCAGCCCCATGGCGTCGGTGACGTTCTCCGCTTCGGTGAACCGGGCCATGCGCTTCATCCAGTCGAGGTCGGCGCCGGCACAGAAGGACTTCCCGGCCCCGGAGAGCACCACGACCTTTACCGCGCCGTCGGCGGCCAGCCTTCGCGCGGCGGCGGTGAGCTGGGCCAGCAGACCTTCGTCAAAGGCGTTGTGGATCGACGGCCGGTTCAGGGTCAGGGTGGCCACACGACCGGCCGTTTCCAGGATGACCCTCGGTTCGTCTGCGGAACTGGACATGCTTCCCTCCCGGTGTGTCACCCGCCTTACATGCGGAAGACGCCGAAGTTGTGGTCCGGGATCGGAGCGTTGAGCGACATGGAGATGGCCAGCGCAAAGGCGGTCCTGGTGTCCAGCGGGTCGATGATGCCGTCATCCCACAGCCGGGCGCTGGCGTAGTACGCGCTGCCCTCACGGGCGTAACGCTCGAGGATCGGCGCCTTGAATTCGGCCTCGGTCTTCTCGTCCATCAACGGCTCGCCGGCCGCGCGCAGCTGTTCCTGCTTGATCGTGAACATCACGTCGGACGCCTGCTCCCCGCCCATCACCGAGATCTTGGCCGTGGGCCACATCCAGAGCAGGCGCGGGAAGTATCCCCGGCCGCACATGGCGTAGTTGCCGGCCCCGTGGGAGCCGCCCACGATCAGCGTGAACCGCGGCACCTGAGCCGTGGCCACGGCGTGGACCATCTTGGCCCCGTCCTTGGCGATGCCGCCGTGTTCGTACTCCTTGCCGACGATGAAGCCGGTGATGTTCTGGAGAAAAATCAGCGGGATCTTGCGCACCGAGCAGAGTTCCACGAAATGAGCGCCCTTTTGCGCGCTTTCCGAGAAGAGCACCCCGTTGTTGCCCAGGATGCCCACCGGGTAGCCCATGATGCGGGCGAAGCCGGTGACCAGGGTGGTGCCGTAATTTTCCTTGAACTCGTGGAAGCGGCTGCCGTCCACCAGCCGGGCGATGATCTCGCGCATGTCGAAGGGCTTGCGCAGGTCCCGGGGGACGATGCCCAGCAGTTCCTCGGCATCGTAGCGTGGCTCTTCCGGTTCGACGATGTCCTGGAAGGCCTTCGGCTTGCGCGGCACGTTCTCCAGGATGTTGCGGGCCAGCTGCAGGGCGTGCTCGTCGTCCCGGGCGTAGTGGTCGGAAACCCCTGAAATACGGGTGTGCACGTCGGCGCCGCCCAGCTCTTCGGGGGAAACGTCCATGCCCGTAGCCGCCTTGACCAGCGGCGGGCCGCCGATGAAAATGGTGCCCTGCTTGCGCACGATGATCGTTTCGTCACTCATTGCCGGCACATACGCACCGCCGGCAGTGCAGGAGCCCATGACGATGGAGATCTGGGGGATGCCCAGCGCCGACATCTGCGCCTGGTTGTAGAAGATGCGGCCGAAGTGGTCCTTGTCCGGGAACACCTCCTCCTGCAGGGGCAGGAAGACCCCGCCGGAATCGACGAGGTAGACGCAGGGCAGGTGGTTGTTGAGGGCGATCTCCTGGGCCCGGGCGTGCTTCTTGATCGAGATGGGATAGTACGAACCGCCTTTCACCGTCGGGTCGTTGGCCACCACGAGCACTTCCTGGCCGTGCACCGTGCCCACGCCGCTGATCACCCCTGCCGCCGAGGCCTCCTTGTCGTAGAGGTCGTAGGCCGCGAACTGGCTGAACTCGAGGAAGGGGCTGTTCCGGTCGAGCAGTTTCTCGATACGCTCCCTCGCCGACAGCTTGCCACGGGCCTTCTGGCGTTCCCGCGCCTTGGCCGGCCCGCCGGCCTTGATCACCTCCTGGCGTTTTTTGAACTCGGCCAACTGCTCCTGGTAGTAGGCCTTGTTCTCCTTGAACTCACTGGAACCGGTGTCGATCTTCGATTCGATTCGATACATGGATCACCATCCCCGCGGCCGCACCCATGGCGGCCGCGGGTACTCTGAATTCGTCAGGCCGGGACCCCCTTGTGTCCGTAGCAGATGATGCCCGCTTCACCGTCGGCGGAGATCTTGCGGAACTCGAGTTTCACCTCCTGACCGATGGCCAGGCTGTCCGGGTCGCAGTCCACGATCTGGGCCATCAACCGTCCGCCGCCGTCGGTCTCGATGAGCCCGATGGCGTAGGGCGCCTGGTCGACGAACTTGCTCGGCGCCACGCGGACCACGGTGAAGGTGAGCAACTTGCCCTCCAGGGGCAGGTTGATTTTCTCGAAGGTCCGGGCCTGGCACACCGGGCAGATCAGACGAGGCGGGTAGCAGATCTTGCCGCAGGCGGTGCACTTGCCAGCTTCCATACGGTAAAACTGAGGTCTCTCTCTCCAGTAGGCCGGCTGACTTTTCATTTATTCGCCCTCCAGTATGTGAACCACCGTGCTGCCGCCGCTGCCGCCCATGTTCTGGGCCAGCGCCAGGCGGGCTCCGGCGATCTGGCGATCATCGCATTCACCGCGCAGCTGCTTGACCAGCTCGACGATCTGGGCCACGCCGGTGGCGCCCACCGGGTGCCCCTTGGACTTCAGGCCGCCGCTGGGGTTCACCGGCTTCGGTCCGCCGATGGCGGTGAGGCCGTCGGCCGCTGCCGCCGCACCCTTGCCCCGCTCGAAGTAGCCCAGGGCCTCGGTGACGCCGATCTCGGCGATGGTGAAGCAGTCGTGGACTTCGGTGACCTGGATGTCGGACGGTTTCCGCCCGGCCATCTTGAAGGCCGCAGCCGCGGCGCGCTCGGTGGCGCCGAACCAGGTCAGGTCGTCACGGGCGTGCAGGGCGATGGTGTCGGTGGAGTGGCCGCTGCCGGTGATCTTCACCGTGGGGCGCTTGCCCTTGGTCAGGTCGGAAACCATCGACATGGGGCAGAGCACCACCGCGGCGGCGCCGTCGGTGATCGGCGAGCAGTCGAGGATGTGCAGCGGGTCGGCCACCATCACCGAGTTGACAACCTGCTCCACCGTGACCTTGTGCGGATACTGGGCGTAGGGGTTGTTCGACCCGTTGAGGTGATTCTTCACCGCCACCGCGGCCAGTTGCTCGCTGGTGGCGCCGTACTGGTCCATATAGGCCCGGGCGATCATGGCGTAGAGCCCGGGGAAGGTGATGCCGTGGTAGCCCTCGTAGGTCTGGTCCGCGGCGGTGGACAGGGCGTAGGTCGCCTCGTCACCCCCCACGTCGGTCATCTTCTCCACCCCGCCCACCAGCACCACGTCGCTGATGCCGGAGGCCACTTCCATCCAGCCCTGGCGAAAAGCCAGGCCGCCGGAGGCGCAGGCCGACTCGACGCGCACCGCGGGCAGCGGTCCCAGACCAAGGTAATCGGCCATCAGCGAGCCGAGGTGCTCCTGGCCGTTGAACAGGCCGCCTGACATGCAGCCTATGTACAGGGAGTCCACGCGGTCAACCCCGGCATCGTCGATGGCGTTCAGCGCCGCTTCGACGTAGATGTCGCGCAGGGATTTCTCCCACAACTCCCCCCATTTCATCATTCCAACACCGATGACGGCTACATCCCTCATCGTATGAGTACCTCCCTCTTATTCGCCCATCCGGATCTTGGCCCGGCACTTGGCGTAGGCCCCGTATTCCAGGTAGCGTTTGTCGTTGTCCAGCATCGGCCGGGTCTTCTCGGTGAGCTCCTGGACCTCGAGGATCCGGTCGGTCACCGTCCAGACGAAGGCGTCGCTGCCCGAGCCCGAACCGTAGGAAACCATCAGGATCTTGTCGCCGGGCTTGGCCACGTCCAGGGTGGCGGTGAGGCCGATGGGCGAGGCGCCGGAGTAGGTGTTGCCCAGCCAGGGCGAGAGCCAGCCCGGCTCCATCTGCTCCTTGGTGAAACCGAGCATTTTACCCACCCGCTGGGGGAACTTGCCGTTGGGCTGGTGGAAAATGGCCCAGTTGAAATCGCCGGGCTCCATTCCCGATTTTTCCAGCACCGCCTTGGCCGCCCCGAGGGTGTGGTTGAAGTAGGCCGGCTCACCGGTGAACCGCCCGGCGTGGCGCGGGTAGTGCATATACTCGCGGCGCCAGAAATCCGGGGTGTCGGTCATGAAGGAGTGGGTGTGCTCGCAGACCGCCACCAGATCGCTGCTGCCCATGAGGAAGGCAGCGGAACCGGCGGATGCCGAATACTCCAGCGCGTCGCCGGGGGCGCCCTGGGAGGTGTCGGCACCAATGCCCATGGCGTATTTGACTTCGCCGGCCTTGACCAGGCTCATGGCCACGAACATGCCTTCGGAACCGGCCTTGCAGGCGAATTCGAAGTCGGCGCAATGGATGTCGGGCGTGGCGCCGAGGGCCTCGGCCACCACCGTTCCGCTGGGCTTGACCGCGTACGGGTGCGATTCGGAGCCGATGTAGATGGCGCCGATCTCCCGGGGGGCGACGCCGCCGGAGCGCTTCAGTGCCCGACGGGCCGCCTCGACCGACAGGGAGATCACGTCCTGGTCGGGGCCGGGGACCGACTTCTCGTAGAGCATCAGCCCCTTCTTGTAACTGGGGGCGTCGGCACCCCAGACCTTGGCGATTTCCTCTACCTTGATTCGTTGCCGGGGGATCGATGATCCGTATCCCACAATTCCAACTTCCATCGGATCTCCTCCTTGGGCCGGTTAGGGCCGGACAATAGAAACAGCGGCCCGGTGGCCGCCGTGAAGGTTCGCTCATCCCGCCATCAGGTTGCGGGCGATAACGATGCGCTGGATCTCCGAGGTGCCCTCGTAGATCGTCGTCACCCTGGCGTCGCGGAAGAACCGCTCCACCGGGTATTCTCGCGAGTAGCCGTAGGCGCCGAAGATCTGCAGCGCGCTGGAGGCGACCCTGTTGGCCATCTCCGAGCAGAACAGTTTGGCCATCGAGGCTTCCTTGCTGTGCTTCTCGCCGCGATCCTTGCGCTGGGCCGCATTGAGCATCAGCAGGTTGCCCGCCTCGATCTCGGTGGCGGCATCGGCGAGCATGAACTGCACCGCCTGGTGCTGGGCCAGCTGCCGTCCGAAGGTCTCCCGCTCCCGGGAGTAGGCCAACGCTTCACCGAAGGCGCCCTGGGCCATGCCGATGCACTGGGCGGCCACGCCGATCCGTGCGCCATCGAGCGTGGAAAGGGCGATCTGCAGGCCCTGGCCCCGCTCGCCGAGCAGGTTCTCGTCGGGGACAAAGCAGTCCTCGAGAATGATCTCGGTGGTCATCGAGCTCTTCAGCCCCATCTTTTCCTCGATCTTGCCGAAGCGGAAGCCCTTCATCGAGGGATCGAGGATGAAGGTGGAGAGGCGCTTCGAGCCGCCGTCGGGATCGGTAACCAGCATGACCACGAAGGCCTTGCCCACCTCGCCGTTGGTGACCCAGGATTTGACGCCGTTGCAGATCCAGCCGCCGTCCGTCTTTTCGGCCTTGGCCTGCAGGGCCGAAGCGTCGGAGCCGGTGCCCGGCTCGGTGAGTGCGAACCCGCCGATCCACTGTCCCTGGGCCGAGGGTTCGAGATACTTCCGCTTCTGATCGTCACTGCCGAAATTGATCAGCGGGCCGCAGTACACGGAGTTCGTCACGCTGACCGTGATTGCCGTGGAGGGGCAGACGGCCGCCAGTTCACGGATGGAGAGGCAGGCGCTGACCGTGTCCAGGGCCGCACCGCTGAAGGCCTCGGGGACCATCATGCCCAGCAGGCCCAGTTCCCCGAGCTTGGCGATGATCTCGTGGGGGAACTCGCCCTTCGGCTCGTATTCCTTCACTGCCGGGGCGATCTCGGACTGGCCGAAATCGCGCACCATTTCCATCACCATCCGTTGTTCTTCGGTCAACTCGAATTCCACTGCCAGTTCCTCCTTGCTCCCCCCCCGGGTGGGGGTGCGTCGCTCGGCTCGGGTCAACGGTCTGTTGCGGCCAGGAATAGACCACGGCAGGTGCACGGGGGGCACCGGTGTCAAGCCACCGGTTCCGTGACGTCAGTCCGGAAGGTCTCGTTCAGTCGGCGCTCAGCTGTTGATCAGTTCTTTCAGTTCCTTGCCCGGTTTGAAATACGGGATCTTCTTCGCCGGAACGTCGACCTGTTCCCCGGTCTTGGGATTGCGCCCCTTGCGGGACCCCCGCTGGCGAATGCGGAAACTGCCGAACCCACGGAGCTCGATCTTTTCCCCATTCTTCAGCGCGTCGATGATGCTGTGGAAGACCGTGTTCACGATGACCTCGGAATGTTTTTTCGTCAGTTCCGATGCCTTGGACACCTCTTCCACCAGTTCAGCCTTGGTCATGAGTCTTCTCCTTCCCTTGCGGAGCCGATGACCATCTACAGGTTAGATGCCGGATAGTAGTGTTTAAACCCTGCAACCCTGCCCAAGGGCACCAGGCACCTTCATGGGGCCTGGTCTGCGCCCTGGGGCCGCCACAGGTAGTGAAACCCTCCATTGCCCCCAGGCTGACGGTCGAGCGCCAGGGCATCGCCCAGGCGGCTCACCGCATAGCCTTCGATCAGATCGAGTATGGACAGCGGTCGGTCGCGCCGCCGTCGCAGCAGCTGGTAATTCTCGCTGAGCCCGGCCAGCTCCGCCGCACGTTCCAGGGTGTCGGAGAGGTTGCCGATCTCGTCGATCAGATCCAGTTCGAGGGCCGTATCGCCGCTGACCACACGGCCGTCGCTCAGCCGGGCCACGTCATCCTCGGGCAGCCCCCTGGATTCGGCCACCGCGGCAACGAACTGGCCGTGCAGCTCATCGACCAGCGCCTGGTAGTGCCGGTGCTCGGCTTCGGTCATCTCGCGGGCCGGATTGCCGGCGTCCTTGAATTCACCGCTCTTGATCACCACGTTTTTCAGCCGGGCCCAGCGGAGCAGTTCGTCGTACTGGGTCCAGGACGCGATGACCCCGATACTGCCGGTGATTGTCCCCGGGCTGGCGATGATGCGGTCGGTGGCGCAGGCGACGTAATATCCACCCGAGGCCGCAACGTTGCCCAGTGAGGCGAGAACGACGAGGCCGTCACGCTCGCGGCGTTTATTCAGTTCTCGGTAGATCTCCTGGGCCGCGACCACCGATCCGCCGGGGCTGTCGATGCGCAGCACCAGGGCGTCCACATCGGCACGCCCGGTCATGTCATCGAGCTGCTGGATCACCGGGGCCGAGGAATAGATGGGGCCGATGACCTCCACCAGTCCGATCTTGTCCCGGCCAGGCAGGCTGAACCCGGTAGCGCCGTAACCGCCGTTGATGACCAGCGCCAGCACCAGCAGGCAGAAGACGAAAAAGGACGTAAAGATACCCCCGGCAATGAGCCAGAGAATCCATACGCCCTTTTTTCGTTCAACCCGATGAGCTGGCATTCCGTCCTGTCAATGCGGCGCCCGGCCGGTGACCGGGCGCCGCCGGAAAGCATCAGTCGTTATCTTCGGCCTCCTCCGCTTCCGCACCACCCTCGCTCTCCTCGTCGCCGGTGCCGCTTTGCGCTTCGGAGATGTGCGAGCGAAGCTTGGAGAGCTCCTTGCCCACCACGTCGCCGAGGGCGATGGCACCCTCGCTGGAGTCGTGCATGTAGCTGCTGACCACGTCCTCCTCGGACTCGACCTGGACCGCCTTGACGCTGAGGCCGATCTTCTTCTCGGCCGGCTCCATCTTGACGATTTTCATGTCGAGCACGTCACCCACCGAGAATTTGTCCTCGGGGCGCTCCACGCGCTCCTTGTCCAGTTCGGACACGTGGACCAGGCCCTCGACGCCCTCGCGCAGTTCGACGAAGACGCCGAAATCGGTGAGACGGACGATACGTCCCTGCACCCGGTCGCCAACCTGGAATTCGTTGAAGAAACCGTCCCAGGCATTGGGCTGGAGTTGCTTGATCCCCAGGCTCAGGCGCTGGTTCTCGGTATCGATGTTCAGGATCACCGCGTCGGCCATGTCGCCCTTCTTCAGAATTTCCGAAGGGTGCTTGATCCGGCGGGTCCAGGACATGTCGGAGATGTGCACCAGGCCGTCGATGCCCTCCTCGACCTCGATGAAGGCACCGAAGTCGGTGAGGTTTCGCACGCGGCCGTTGATCACCGAACCGATGGCGTACTTGTCCTGGATCAGCTCCCAGGGGTTGGGCTCGGTCTGCTTGAGGCCCAGCGAGATGCGACGGGCCCTGGGATCGATGTCCAGCACCATGGTCTCGACGATATCGCCGATGGCCACCACCTTGGAAGGGTGCTTGACACGCTTGGTCCAGGACATCTCGGAAACGTGGATCAGCCCCTCGATGCCCACTTCCAGTTCGACGAAGGCACCGTAATCGGTGAGGCTGACCACCTTGCCGCGAACCCGGGAACCCACCGGGTATTTCTCCTCGGCGCTTTCCCAGGGATCGGGGGTCTTTTGCTTGTAGCCCAGGGAGACCCGCTCGCGCTCGCGGTCGAACTTGAGCACCATCACTTCCACTTCGTCGCCGACAATGAACAGCTCCGAGGGGTGGCTCACCCGGCCCCAGGACATGTCGGTGATGTGCAGCAGCCCGTCGAGGCCCCCGAGGTCGATGAAGGCGCCGTATTCGGTGATGTTCTTCACCACGCCCTTGATCATCTTGCCTTCCTCGAGCGAGGCCAGCGTCTCGGTCTTCTTGATCGCATTCTCTTCGTCGAGCACGATCTTGCGCGAGAGCACGATGTTGCCGCGCCGCTTGTTCAGCTTGATGATCTTCATCCGGAATTCCTGGCCGCGCAGGCTCTCCAGGTTGCGCACCGGCCGCACGTCCACCTGGGAGCCGGGGAGGAAGGCGCGGATGCCGATGTCCACGGCCAGGCCGCCCTTGATCCGCTCGATCACGCGACCGGTGATCACCCGGTCCTCCTTGTAGGCCGCCTCGATGGTCTTCCAGACCTTCATCCGTTCGGCCTTCTCCTTGGAGAGGACCACGTAGCCGTCCTGGTTCTCAGTGCGTTCGAGGAGGACTTCCACCTCGTCGCCCACATCGACAATGACCTTGCCTTCCTCGTCGACGAATTCGAAAATATCGATCACGCCTTCGGACTTGTAGCCGATGTCGACCATGACTTCCTGGTCGGTGATCTTCAGCACCTTGCCATTGACCACCTCGCCTTCGGCAAGATTTTTGAAACTCTGGTCGTAAAAGGCCAGCAGCTTCTCGTAATCCTCGGTGGTCTCAAGGTCGGTGTCCCCGATCTGGTCGTTGATGAAGTCCTCGAGCTTTTCCTTGGCTTCCTTTTTCGGTTTTTCCGGAGCAGGGGTGTCCTCGCCGCTGGTCGCCGTTTCGGGCTCGGGCGTGGACGGGGTTTCGGCATCCTGTGCCTGGTTGGGTTGATGGTTGAGAGTTTCCATTTGCGGGCATACGCCTCCTGAACACTGTTGATAAAGCGGAAACCGGCCGGCGTCGACCGATCACCCGACGGCAACGGGAAACACCCTGTAACCCGGCCGTCACTGCAGGTCGTATATCAGCCGCAGCACCGTTTCGGTGTACTGCAGATAGACCTCTTTCCGACCCTGGCTCCCCTGTTCTCCCCCGTTCGTCTCCGGGGGCGGAAGCGGCTTGCCAAAGGCGATGACCACCCTCCCGGGCCGCGGGAGGATTTTTCCCGGCGGCAGGACCCGGTCAGTACCCAGAATCCTCGCCGGCACCACCGGAACACTCCCCCGGGCCGCCACCATGGCCATGCCCGGCTTGGCGCGTCCCGGTGTGTCCGGGCTGTGGAATCGCGACCCCTCGGGGAAAAACACCAGCCCCAGACCATTGCCCAGGCAATGCAGGGCGGTCTGGATGGCGTCGCGGTCATTGGCCCCCCGCCGCACGGGGAACGCATTCAACTTTCGGAGCAGAAAAGCCCCGAGCCGATATCGGAACAGTTCGGCTTTAGCGAAATAGGCCAGTTTTCTCCTGGTGGCGGTCCCCAGGAGGAAGGGGTCAAGGTTGCTCAGGTGATTGGAAGCAAAGATAAATGCCCCGTTTTCCGGGACGTTGTCTGCTCCCTTCACCTCGAGTCGGACGAAGAGCCTGAACACCAGAATGGCGAGCCGCTTGACGATGCCGTAAAACAACCGTCGACCACCCGAACCTTTCCCAGCGAAACGCGGCGAATTATATCCGAGGGCCCGACCCATGTCAAGTCGAACCCGTACTATTTCAATAAATAGACAGCATGATCGATCTCGTTCCCAGCGTTCTGGAGGTCGTGCCGGTCAGCAGAGAACCCGATACATTTTCCTGATCATGTAATCCACTACTTCTGTCGGGCTCATGTCACCCGAATCCACGGCCAGCGCATCCGGCGTGCGGACCAGCGGCGAGTCCTCGCGGGTGCTGTCGTCGTGGTCCCGCTGCGCGAGCTGGGCGCGGATTTCTTCGAGGGGCAGCCGCTGCGCTCGTTGAAGCAGTTCCTGCCAGCGCCTGCGGGCCCTGATTTCAAGACCGGCGTCGAGGTAGAACTTGATATCCGCATCGGGGAAGACCTTCGAGCCGATATCCCGGCCGTCCATTACCACCCTGCCGTTCTTCCCTGTCTCTTGCTGCAGCGCCACCAGCCGGCGGCGAACGGCGGGAATCGCGGAAACCGCCGAGGCGAGGGATCCGATTTCGGCAGTCCCGATAAACGCGGTGACATCGGTGCCCTCGACGAGGATACGCGCCCCGTGCTCATCGTCCGGCGCCAGGTAGCGGATTTCCATCTGCTCCACGGCTTCCGCGCAGCCGTCCTTGCGGGCAGCCGGAATGCCCAGCCGTTCCAGTTGCCAGGCCGCGGCGCGGTACATCGCCCCGGAATTGATGTAGAGGTAGCCCAGGCGTTCGGCGAGGCCCTGGCCGGCCGTGCTCTTCCCCGATGCGGCAGGCCCGTCGATGGCCACCACGAGGTCGAGCTGCGCCAGCGCCCCGGCCATCCGCTCCAGGTCGTCAATGGCCATGGGCGATCACCTTTTCCAGGGCCTTGATGAATCGCTCGTTCTCTTCCAGGAGACCGGTGGAAACCCGGAATGATTTGGGGTAGCCGTAGCCGGCCATGGGCCGCACGATGACCCCCTCGCGGAGAAAGGCGTCGAAGGCCTCGGCGGCATCAAGCCCGGTGGTCACCAGGACAAAGTTCCCGTAGGACGGGGTGTAGGCCACACCGAGACGGTCCAGTTCGCCCTGGATATACTCGATGCCGCGCCGGTTCAATTCCACGCTTCTCACCAGGTGCTCCGGGTCGTCGAGGGCATGGATCGCCGCCAGCTGGCTCAAGGAGTTGGTGTTGAATGGTGAGCGGATCTTGTTGATGCCGGAAATGATCTCCTCGTGGGCCACCCCGTAGCCCACGCGCAGGCCGGCCAGGCCGTAGGCCTTGGAGAAGGTGCGCAGAATGATCACCGGCCGGCCCGCGCTCAGGTAGTCGAAGGAGTCCGGGTAATCGGGGTGCTCCATGTACTCGTAGTAGGCCTCGTCCATGACCACCAGGACATGGTCGGGGAGTTGTTCGATGAAACGGTCCAGGGCCCCGCGCCCCAGCATGGTGCCGGTGGGGTTGTTGGGATTGGCGATGTAGAGCAGCCTGGTCCGTTCGTCCACCGCAGCGGCCATGGCGTCGAGATCGTGGGTCACGCCGTCGGACATGGGCACCATTCTGGCGTTTCCGTTCACGGCCTGGGTCGCGAGGTAGCACATGATGAAGGCGCCGGCGGACATCACCGCATTGTCCTCAGGCCCGAGAAAGGTCCGGCAGGCCATTTCGATCACGTCCACCGACCCGTTGCCCAGGACCACCTGGTCCTCACCGACGCCGTGCACCTCGGCCAGGCGCCGGCGCAGGTAGAACCCGCTGCCGTCGGGATAGAGGTTGAGCCCTGAAAGCGCCTCCCGCAGGGCAGCCATGGCTTTCGGCGAGGGCCCCAGGGGGTTCTCGTTGGAGGCCAGCTTGCAGACATCGCTGATGCCGAGCTCTCGCTGCACCTCTTCGATGGGCTTGCCGGGAATGTAGGGTTTCAGGGCTTTGATGTTCGCTGGCAGCAGGTCCTTCACGGCGTCCTCCGATTGAAAATGTCACTCAGTTGACTCGGTGTCTCTCGCGGTTCTGGCCCTGGCGTGCTGCACCCGGCGCCGCCGCCGGGCACCCTGTCCGGCCTCGTCCCGGGGGCGGCGCAGGGCCTTGATTTCGGGGGTGATGAGGGTGCGGAACTCACCGGGGACGATGCCCCGTGCCCGCACCGTGCCGATGGCCTCCCGGGTCAACTTGACCACCGGGTGCCCGATCAAGTCGAACATCCGGCGGATCTGGTTCTTGCGCCCCTCGCCGATGACCACCTGCAACTGGCTGTTGCGGACCTTGCCCGGCAGCACGGTTATCCGTGCCGGCCTGGTGCGCCGGCCGTCCAGCACCACCCCGGCCCGCAGACGGTCCAGCTCGGCCTTGCTCGGAATCCCTCGGACCTTGACCTTGTAGGTCTTGCGGCAGCCGTGCCTCGGGTGGGCGATGCGCTGGGCGAATTCGCCGTCGTTGGTCAGCACGATGAGCCCGTCGGTGTTGAAGTCGAGGCGTCCGGCGGGAAAGAGCCTGCCCCTGGGCAGCCCCTTGACGTCCCCCAGGCAGGGGCGCCCCTGGGGATCGCTCATCGTGGAGACCATGCCCCGGGGCTTGTTGAAAAGGATGTAGTGTCGGCGGGCAAGGTCCACGGCCACGGTCAACCTGGAGCCGTCGAGGGACACGCGGTCGGTCCGCGGGTCGATGCGCCGTCCCGGGGATGTCTCCACGGCGTCGTTGACCGCGACCCGACCCTCGAGGATCATGTCGCCAGCCCGGCGCCGCGAAACCCCGGCAGCGGAAACCACGGCCTGCTGGAGGCGCACCTGGTCAGCCAGGCTGTCCGTCTTCCCCGGCCGCTTCGTTTTCGCCCCCTTCGGGTTGCTGGTCCTGCTCGGGCTCATCTCCCTCGCGCTCCTCTGCCAGGTCCTCGAGAACCGGCTGCTCACCGTCATCGGGGTCGAGGGCCGCTTCCTCGGCGCCGATGAACTGTTCAAACTCTTCCATGTCGGGCAGGTCCTTGAGGTCCCGCAAACCGAACTGCAGCAGAAATTCCCGGGTTGTTCCGTAGAGAATCGGCCGGCCCACCACGTTCTTGCGCCCCTGGATGCGGATCAACTTGCGTCCCAGCAGCGTCTTCAGCGGCGCATCGGACTTGACGCCCCGCACGTCGGCGATCTCAGGCTGGGTCATCGGCTGACGGTAGGCAACGATGGCCAGCACCTCGAGCGCCGCACGGCTCAGACGAGCGGCCTTGCGGTCCTGGTTGAAGACCCTGATCCAGTGGGCGAAGTCCGGCTTGGAGATCATCTGGTAGCCGCCGGCCACTTCCCTGATATAAATACCGCGGCTTTCATCCCGGCAGTCCTCGGCCAGCTCGTCGAGCAGGGCCCGGGCCTCCTTGCGGTCGATTTCCTCCACCGCATCGGTAATCTGCTTCGGCGACACCGGTTCCGCGGCGGCAAAGACCAGCGCCTCAACCAGTGCTTTCTTCTCTGATGCCTTCATTGCTGATTCTTTCCAGCTCCTCGTCGCTGACGGTTTTGAAGACCCGCAGTGTTTCGAAGCGCTTGCGCTGCAGCACCCTGATCACCTGCAGGCGCATCAATTCCAGGATGGCGAGGAAGGTGGCCACCAGCATGCCGCGGCCCATCATTCCGCCTTCCCGTGCCTGGAAGATCTCGTGGAAGTCGAGTGAGCGGGTTCCGCGCAGCCGGTCGGCCAGCAGTTTCACCATCTCGCCGATGGAGGTCCGCTTGCGTTCGATGCGCATCCCCGCCGGCTGTGCTTCGAGTCGTTCACGGATTTCCTTGAACGCCTCCACCAGGTCGAAGAGGGTCACCTCCAGGTAGGGCTCGCCGTCCTCGTCCACTTCCGCCGGTGGGCCACCACGGGGCCAGAGAGAATCCTGGTGCAGGCGCTTTTCGGCCAGCCGCCGCGCAGCTTCGCGGAATCGCTGGTATTCCTCGACTTCGCGGTAGAACACCTCCTGCGGGTCTTCCTCTTCGCCGTCAGCCTCCTCGGTGTGCTGCAGCAGCTCCCGGGGAATCATGATCCGCGACTTGAGATAGACCAGGGTGGAGGCCATGAGCAGGAATTCCCCGGCCACGTTGAGGTCGAGTTCCTTGAGCACGTCGAGATAAGCCAGGTATTCGTCAGCGATCTTCGCGATGGGGATGTCGCGGATATCCATCTCCTGCTTGCGCACCAGGTGCAGCAGGAGGTCCAGCGGCCCCTCGAAGATCTCGAGCTTGACCAGCCAGCGTTCTTCCTCTGGGACGGCTGTGTCCACGTTTCCCCTGTTGCGACCGTTCGTTTCCATTCGAAACCAGGTATCGACGACAGTATCCGCAAGCACCTTCCGGCCCCGGAGTTATACCCCCTGCCGCCCCCCGAGGGCAAGTGCCGCGATGCACGCCCCGGCTCAGCCAACGCCCAGCAGCAGGTAGGCGAAGTTCACCGCCACGCCGATGTAGAGATTAATCACGTTGGAAACGAGCAGAACGATGAGAATCAGAAAGCCGTAGGGACGGATGATGTCGAGAAAACCGAGGGCGTTGTCGGGGAGTATGCCGGCGAGGATGCCGCCGCCGTCGAGCGGCGGAATCGGGATCAGGTTGAAGGCGGCGAGTATGACATTGATCACCGCGCAGAACTGGAGAAAGACGATGATGCCCTGGGCGGTGTCCGGACCCACAAGGCCCACCAGGCCGCGATCGAAGACCATGAGGAGCCGGAAAATGACGATGGCCGCAAGGGCCAGGGCGACATTGCTCGCCGGGCCGGCGGCCGAGACCAGGGCGCTGTCCCGGCGGGGCCGACGCAGGTTAAGCACGTTTACCGGCACCGGTTTGGCCCAGCCGAAGACCGGCAGGCCGGAAAGGGCGAGGAGCACGGGGAAAATCAGCGAGCCGAAGAGATCGAGGTGAACCAGCGGATTGAAGCTGATCCGACCGAGCATTCGCGCGGTGGGGTCGCCGAGCCGGTTGGCGGACCAGGCATGCGCCGATTCGTGCACAGTGATCGCCAGGGCGAACACCACGAACTGCATGATGGCTAGACCCCAATTGACGCCGCCCACGACTGCCTCCAAGTAATTGTAATAATTGAAGTAAGAAGGTTAGCACACCCGTCCCCCCCCTGTCAACGCCGGGGTGCCTGAAACTACCCGGGGCCCGGTTTCGTATGCATGGGGAGGAGGCAACGGCCATGCGACGAACACTGAACTTCCTGCGGCGGGACGGTGACGATCGGCGCCCGGCGCGTTCTGCGAACCGGCCCCTGATCCCCTCAGGCCTGCTTTTCCCGCTGACGATCACCGTGGACCTGCTCCTGGTCCTCGACCTGGTGCGGCTGGATCCCCTGCCCTTTGTCGACGAGGTGCTGCTCATCGCCATCGGTTTCTTCCTCAACCGTGCGGCGCTGCGCCGTCTTGGCTGGTGGCCCGCTCCGGGCCCTTCCCACCAGGAGCAGGGCGGCCACACCGAGCAGTGAGAGCAGGGTGACCACGCGCCCCGCTCCCCAGCCAGCGGGGCGGTAGGAGAGCAGGACATCCTTCCGGTACGGCCCCTCCCCCGTGATCGTCACGCCGGTGAGCATGCCGCCCGCCTGGCGCAGGTCGAGGGGTTCGCCGCTCTCCGCATCCTCGGCGTGCCAGCCGGCGGACCAGGCCTGGGAGATGATCAACAGGCCGCTCCCGTCAGCGTCGACGGTTACCCGAAGCCGGTTGGGGCCCTGCACGATGCGGGCCAACGGCTGCCCGGGGCCGGTACCGCCGGGGAGGAACCAGGCCCGGGGCCGGGCCCGCTCATTGCGGTAGAGGTGCACCCCCGGGATGCGCACGGCGCCGTAATTCTGCAGGGTCACCGGCAACGGGTCGAACGTCTCCACGAGGGCCAGCCCGGGAAGCGGCATCGGCCCCCGGGTGACGAGGTAGCGGGCGTTGAGCTCGTCGAGCGGCTCACGCCGAAAACCGGGCTCCACGCGCAGGGTCCAGGCCGTGCTCGGGTGGTCCTCCCGACGGTTGATCTCGTCGAACCGGCGCTGGGTCACGGCGAGGTTGATCGGGTCGTAGCCCCCAACCTTGTCGATGCCGAAAATGCAGGCCTGGTTGTCGCTGAGGGCGCCGCTGAGGTCGGCCACGCGGAACGGCGGTTCGGACTGCCCGAGTTCCACCAACCGCTCGACCAGGCGGTTTGGTTCGTGGAACAATTCGTGGCTGTCCGCGGTGCGCAGGTATCCCCTGCCGAAAAAAAACAGGTCGGCAGCGATGATCAGCAGGACCGCGCCGCGCAGGCTTTCGATTTTCATGCGACGGCCACGACGGAGGGCGGTGATGAGCAGGCCGAAGGATGCGGTGAAGAGGACCAGGGACGCTGCCCCGGTGCGCGGCAGCAGCGTTTCCAGGTTGGCCGCATAGTCGGCGGCGCGACCCGGCCCCCCGCCGAAGAAAGCCGCGCTGAGTTCGAAGGAGCGGGCCACACTCTCGGCGGCCCCGTCACGGTAGACGAGGAACCCCGCGGCGAGCAGGCTGATGAGCAGCGCGGCCGCCGCCACTGGCAGCAGCGCCCGCCGCCGTTCCCCCGTCTCATCCCTCCCCGAAATCCGCACCAGGGCGTTCCAGCCGAAACCGGCCAGCACGGCCATGGCCAGCGGGTGGAAGAAGAGGATGCGCGCCGGCTCGCGGAACAGCTTCACCCCGGGGACGAAGCGGTGGCAGAGATCGTAAACCGGCCCGTGCGTGCCCATGGCGAAGAGGAAGAGAGCGGGGACCAGGGCCATGAAAAACAGCCGCTCCCGCCGCCCCTCGCCGGCACGGCAGGAGAGGAAGGCCAGGGGCAGGAGCAGCAGCGGCGTGTAGAAGCCGAGGGTCCAGAAGTAGGCACTGCCCCAGTAGCTCCAGTCCGGGCCGATGCGGCCGAACAGTTCGGGGTTCACCAGGGTGAAGAAGTGCCGCGGGGTCAGTGAGCCGAGCCGATAGAGTTCCGGGGCCAGCTCGGCATTGCGGGAAAGTTCGGGCAGCAGCCCCAGGGCCGGCAGGAGGTGATACGCGGCAAGGCCGGCGGCCAGCAGCAGGGCCGTGCCGAAGAGCCCCGCCGGTCGAAGCCGCCCTCGTCCCGCGGGGCGCTGCCCGAGCAGTACCCAGGCGAACCAGGGCACGAGGATGAACATGAGGTAGAGGAAGATCTGCGCAAAGGCCGAACAGAGAATGCCGGCCAGCACCAGCGCCAGCAAGGCCGCATCCCGGCCCCGCCTCTCCCGCGCCAGGCGGTGGGCAAAAGCAAAGGCCAGTGGCAGGAGCGGGAGGGTCTCCAGGTGGCCCACGAAGCCGTTGGTCAGGTGCCCCAGGTTGCGCACGCCGAACCCGTAGGCCAAGGCCCCGATCAGTGCGCCCCAGTTGCGAACGCCCACGGTGCGCAGGAAGTACCAGCAGGCGGCTGCGGCCAGGCCATGGGTCAGCAGGTAGGTCAAACTGGCCGCCGGCCCAACGGGCAGCAGCAGGTAGAGCAGGTGCAGGGGAAAGAGGAGCGCGTAGTTGAGGTTGCCCAGGGCGGGATAGCCGCACATCAGGTGCGGGTTCCAGAGCAGCAGGCGGCCGTCGGACCAGAGGGTCTCCCGCACGAGGTGCTTCCAGCCGTAGGTCTGGCCCACCAGGTCGGAGAGCGGCGAGAAGATCATGCCCCCCGGGTTGAGCAGCACGCCGCGGAAGAAGATCAGGGTGAACAGACCGATGATCAGCAGGGCGATGCCGCCCCCGCCGAATCCCGGTTTGCTGCGCTCTCGGGTATCCATGATCGGCCAGAGTGTAGTCAGCGCCGCCGCGTACTGTCAACGAGGGCCGGCCTGGTCTATAATCCGCAGGTCATGAACAGCGATCCTGATCGACCGGAAAAGACCATTCCTCGGCGGACGTTCATCGCCGCCGCACTGCTCCTGCTCGCCCTTCACGGCCTGCTGCTGGCCGCCTCGTCCTGGAACAAGAGCCCGACCTACGACGAGCCGGAGCACCTGAAATTCGGCCTGGCCTTCATCGAGCGAGGCGGCCCCCAGGAGGCCGATGCCCAGCGGATGCCGGTGACCATGTTCAACGCCATGGCGTTCAAACTGGTCGGGGGCACCGATCCGGAGGCGATCCAGAGCGACCGCCGGGCCCTGCTCGCGGCGCGGGCGCCGACCATGCTGGCCTCCCTGGGCCTGGGACTGTTCCTGCTCGGCTGGGCTTCGCGTCGCTACGGTCGTGCCGCCGGGGTGCTGTCCCTGGCCCTCTGGTGCTTCTCCCCCACCGTTCTGGCCCATGGCCGTCTGGTGACCAACGACCTCTACACCGCCCTGGCCGTGGCCCTGGCGGTCTGGTCATTCCAGCGGCTCTGTCAGGCCCCGGCGCCGCGCTGGTTTCTCATCGGCGGGGCGGCCCTGGGGCTGGCCCAGGCCTGTAAATTCTCCGCGGTGGTGCTGGTGCCCGCGTTCGGCGCCATCCTGCTCATGCCGCGGGCCCGGGCGGAACTGGCCAGGTTCTTGCGGGAGAACCCCTCCCGCTGGGGGTGGGTGGCGGCGTTTCCCGCCGTGGCCTTCCTCGTCCTCGGCGCCTTCTACTTCTTCGACGGCCTGTTCCGGCCCATGGCCGGCTCCGGGTATCACAGCTATCTGTTTGCCTGGATGGAGGCGAAGCTGCCCTGGCTCCGCCTTCCCCTGCCCCGGATCTACCTCGAGGGGCTTGACCTGAGCCGCTACATTTCCACCCATCCCCAGGTGGTCAGGGGGCACAATTACCTGCTCGGGCGGCTGAGCGATAATGGCTGGTGGTACTACTTCATCGTGGTCTGGCTGTTGAAGACACCGCTGGGCACCATCGGCATCCTTTCCCTGCGCGCCTTCCGTCGGCTGCGGGACGGCCTGGCCCCGTTCCTGCTGGCGCCAGCCGCCGCTATCTTTCTCTTCTACAGTCTCTTTTCCACGGTGCAGATCGGCATTCGCTACATGCTGCCCGTCCTGCCCCTGCTCTTTTTCTGGGCCGGCGGCCTGTTGCGCTCCTCCATGCCGTTGTCCCGTGCGCTGAAAACCGGCATCGCCGCGCTGCTCCTGGGCACGGCCATCTCTTCGCTGGCCGCTTTCCCCGATTACATCTCCT